>JACCDV010266465.1_pt1 | contig 53031 bp, 48 predicted proteins | sample 7446131 | NCBI WGS metagenome assembly JACCDV01 (sample SAMN15323448, study PRJNA562643) | freshwater metagenome | isolation source: river surface water | place: USA:Blue River Watershed | collected 2017-08-17
CCCAGGCCAGCGAGCGCGGGTTGTCGGGGCTGGTCACCAGCAACTCGACCAGGGCCTGCGGGGTGCGGCTTTGCTGGTACTGGGCATGGAAGCTGATGGTGCTGTCAAACAGGTTGAGCAGGCCATCAAAGCCGGCCTGTTCCTTGAACAGCCTCGCCTCGATGGCCAGCGCCAGGGCCCCGGCCAGAAAGTCCAGCCGTTCAATGTGGCGGCCCATCGAGAGCAGGCGCCAGCCATCGTCGCGGCTCATGCGGTCGGTCTGGAAGCCGGTCAGCGCGGCCAGGTGCTGGCTGGTTTGCTGCAGGCTGCGGCGGGCCACCGGCGTGGGGGGCACGCGGCCGGGCTGGGTCTGTTCGGTCCGGCGCCAGCATTCGAAAAACTGCGCCTCGGTTTCCTGCAGCATCTGTGCATGCTCGGGCGAGAGGCGCTCGCGCACCGCATTGGCTGCCCGCGCCAGTGCCCGCAGGTTGTAGCCCACGCTGGTGGCCTGCGCCGTGTCCCACAGGCCGGCCACCAGGGCGCGCTCGAACACCCGCAGCGACTGCTGGGCGGTCGGCACTTCAGCCGCGACCAGGCCATGGCGCTGTGCCATGCGGCTGAGCCAGCCCAGCAGGCGCTGGCTGCTCTGGTCTTCGCTGCCCAGCACGTCCAGGCCCAGGCGGGCCAGGCGCAGGGTGTTTTCGGTGCGCTCGCTGTAGCGGCCCATCCAGAACAGGTTGTCGGCGGCGCGGCTGGTGACCAGGCGCTGGCGCGACGCTGGCGGCTGTCCACCGAGCAGGCTCATGGCGTTGACCGCCTCGCGCGAAGGCGCCTGCACCCAGACATCGGCGCTGCTGCCGCCACGCTGCATCGAGGCAATGCCTTCGTGTGTGCCCAGGCGGGCCAGGCCGCCGGGCAGCACCTGCCACTGGCCTCGGGCATCGGTGACGGCAAACACGCGCAGGATGACCGGGCGGCTTTGCAGGGCGTCTTCGGGCCTGGCCGCATCGTTCCAGACCGGCAGGTGCGAGGGCGGCAGCCAGGACTGCACCGTGTGTGCCTCGGGGTCGCGCAGGATGCGGCCGGCCCATTCATCGCGCTCGCGCAGGCCCATCTGGCGGCCCAGCCGCGGCTCAAAGCCCTGGCGGGCTCCCTCGCTGGGGTAGGTGGGTTTGATGATGCCGCCCTGGCCCTGTTCGGCCAGCTGTTGCAGGGCCTCGGACACGGCAGCGGCCTCACCGCACCACCAGCTGGGGATGGCGGGCAGCACCAGTTCCTCGCCCAGCAGGTGCCGGGCCAGCGCCGGCATGAAGCCCAGCAGCGCATTCGATTCAAGAAAGCCCGAGCCCGGGGTGTTGGCCACCAGCACCTGGCCGCTGCGCACTGCCTGCAGCAGGCCCGGCACGCCCAGCGCCGAATCGGCGCGCAGCTCCAGCGGGTCCAGCCAGGTGTCGTCCACCCGCTTGAGCAGGCCATGCACCCGTTGCAGACCCTGCAGGGTCTTGAGAAAGAGCTGCTCGCCGCGCACCGTCAGGTCTTCGGCCTGCACCAGCGTCAGGCCAAGGTAGCGGGCCAGGTAAGCGTGCTCGAAATAGGTTTCGTTGTAGGGTCCGGGGGTGAGCAGGGCGATGTGCGGTGCTTCGCCAGCAGCCACCGGGCAACGGGCCTTGAGGCCCTCGACCAGGGCCTGGTAGGTGGCGGCCAGGCGTTGCACCGGCAGGGCCTCGAAGGCCTCCGGGAACAGGCGCGAGACGATCAGCCGGTTTTCCAGCAGGTAGCCCAGGCCCGAGGGGGCCTGCGTGCGTTGCGAGAGCAGCCACCACAGGCCATCGGGCCCGCGTGCCAGGTCAAAGGCGGCCAGGCTCAGGTAGTGTCCGCCCACTGGGGCCACGCCATGCATGGGGTGCAGGTAGCCCGGATGGCCCTGCACCAGGGCGGCGGGCAGCAGGCCGCAGGCCAGCAGCTGCTGCGGGCCGTAGGCGTCGGCCATGATGTGCTCGAGCAGGGCCATGCGCTGGCGCACCCCGCGCTCGATCTGCTGCCAGGCCTGGGCGCCGATCATCAGCGGGAACAGGTCCAGCGCCCAGGGCCGCTGCGGCTGCTCGGCCTGGGCGTAGACGTTGTAGGTGATGCCGTTGTCGTGCACCTGCCGGCGCAGGCTGGCCATGCGCTGGTTCAGGCTGTTGAGGCCGTCGGGGCCCAGCCGCGCCAGCAGGTCCGACCACAGCAGGCCGGGCGGATGGGCCGCATCGCCCTCGGTGCTCAGGCGGTTGCGCAGTTCATCCCAATGCCCGGCGGGCGCGCGCTGGGCGTGCAGGCGCAGCCAGCTCATGGGCTCGGGCGGGTCATCGGCGGTGAGGGGCGAGGCCGGGATGTCGGGCATGGCGCGATTGTCGCCTGATCGGCGTGTACCCGATGAGACATCGCGGCCATCACGGTGAGAGCGCCGCTCCTGCAAGGGGGATGCATCGTTCAGCGCAGATCGAGGGTGAACGGGAACTCGCGGCTGGCGGGCACGCCGATGGCGGGCTGCACCTGCGCCATGCGGCCAGGCGTGTGGCCCATGCGGAAGAAGCGCGCCAGGCGGCGGCTCTCGGCCTCGTAGGCGTTGACAGGGAAGGTGTCGTAGTTGCGCCCGCCCGGGTGCGCCACATGGTACTGGCAGCCACCCAGGCTGCGTTTCATCCAGGTGTCGACGATGTCGAAGGTCAGCGGCGCATGCACACCGATGGTGGGGTGCAGCGCAGACGGCGGGTTCCATGCCTTGTAGCGCACGCTGGCCACCCACTGGCCCGCCACGCCGGTGGGCTGCAGGGGCAGGCTTTGGCCATTGACGGTGACGCTGTGGCGCGAGGGGTTGAGACCGCTGACATGCACCTCGATGCGTTCGAGCGAAGAGTCCACATAGCGCACGGTGCCGCCAATCGCACCTTCCTCCCCCATGACATGCCAGGGCTCGAGCGCGCTGCGCAGGGTCAACACCACGCCGTCCACACAGACTTCGCCGACCTGCGGGAAACGGAACTCGAAATGCGGCGCGAACCAGGAAGGATCGAAGTGGTAGCCGCAGTCGCCCAGCTCGGTGAGCACATCGTCAAAGTCCTGCCTGATCCAGTGGTGCATCATGAAGCGGTCGTGCAGCTCGGTGCCCCAGCGGGTCACGGGGGCGGTGCAGGGGCTGTCCCAGAAGCGCGCCACCAGGGCGCGCAGCAGGAGCTGCTGCACGATGCTCATGCGCGCATGTGGCGGCATCTCGAAGGCGCGCAGCTCCAGCAGGCCCAGGCGGCCGGTGCTGGCGTCGGGCGAATACAGCTTGTCGATGCAGAACTCGCTGCGGTGGGTGTTGCCCGTCACATCGATCAGGATGTTGCGCAGCGTGCGGTCGATCAGCCACGGTGGCATATCGGCGCCAAATTGTTGGCGGTTGCTGGCGATTTCGCGCAGCGCGATCTCCAGCTCATAGACCTGGTCGTTGCGCGCTTCGTCCACGCGCGGCGCCTGGCTGGTCGGGCCGATGAACATGCCGGAAAACAGGTAGCTCAGGCTGGGGTGGTTGTGCCAGTACAGGATCAGGCTGGCCAGCAGCTCGGGTCGGCGCAGGAACGGGCTGTCGGCGGCGGTGGCCCCGCCCAGGACCATGTGGTTGCCGCCGCCGGTGCCAGTGTGGCGACCGTCGGTCATGAATTTCTCTGCCGACAGGCGGGACGCGAACGCCGCCTCGTAAAGAAACTCGGTGTGCGCCACCAGCTCGCGCCAGTTGTGGGCGGGGTGGATGTTCACCTCGATCACCCCCGGGTCGGGCGTGACCTGCAACAGTTTCAGGCGTGCATCGCGCGGGGGCGGGTAGCCCTCGAGCACGATCTGCACGCCCAGCGCACTGGCGGTGGCTTCCACCGCCGAGAGCAGGTCCAGATAGTCCTCCAGCCGCGCCAGCGGCGGCATGAAGACGTAAAGCTGGGCAGCCTGGTCACCGTGCTCGCGTTCGGCTTTGGGGCCATTGGCGCGCATCGGGTCGCGCGCTTCGACCACCAGCGCGGTTCGGGTGAGCCAGCCGGCCGATTCGAAGCGGCCTGGCGGTCGGCTGGCCGTGCCGGCCCTGGTGCCACCGGGCGCGCCGGTGCCGGCACCTGTGGCCCGGCCGGCAGCCGGTGGCTGGGCCTGGGCTGCCGCACGCTGCGCCCGGATGGCGGCCGCGCTGGGCAATGGCGGGCGCGGTGCAAACGGGTCCTGCGCGATCAGCCAGGGCGTGTCGCCCTCGCTGACCCAGGGCAGGCTGTCGAGTGGCAGGCGGTAGCCCATCGGCGAATCGCCCGGGATCAGGTACATGCGTTCGTCGCGGAAAAACCAGGGCCCGGTGCGCCAGCGCGGGCCACCCAGCGCGACGTCGCCGGCCTCAAGCGGCAGCGTATAGCCGACCACGCTGTCGAGCTTCTGGCCGAAGACCCGGCGCAGGCGTGCACGCTCGAGCTCGTCGTCCAGCCGGGCATCGAAGGGGTCGACATTGACCGGCAGGCGGCGTTCGCGCCAGAGGTAGTACCAGGTGTCTTCATAGCCCGGCTGCACATGGCGATCGCTCAGGCCGAGCTGGCGTGTCAGGGTCTGCAGGAAGCGGCGGGCGTCCTCGCTGGTGTAGTGGCGGGGCTCGCGTTCGTCGGCAAACAGGGTGGGGTCGTGCCAGATGGGTTCGCCATCGGCGCGCCAGCAGATCGACAGCGCCCAGCGCGGCAGTTGCTCGCCGGGATACCACTTGCCCTGGCCAAAATGCAGAAAGCCGCCCTGGCCGTATTCGGCGCGCAGCCTGTGCACCAGCTCGGTGGCAAAACCGCGCTTGGTCGGACCGAGCGCATCGGTGTTCCATTCGGGCGCATCGCGCGCGTCGATGCCGACAAAGGTGGGTTCGCCACCCATGGTCAGCCGCACATCGCCGGCCTCCAGCTGGGCATCCACCCGCTCGCCCAGGGCCAGCACGGCCTGCCATTGTTCCTCGGTGTAGGGCTTGGTCACGCGCGGAGATTCGTGGATGCGGCTGACCCGCATCTCGTGGTCGAACTGCACCTCGCATTCGTCGATCAGGCCCTCGATCGGTGCCGCGCTTGACGGCTGGGGCGTGCAGGCCAGCGGGATGTGGCCTTCACCGGCCAGCAGGCCCGAGGTCGGGTCCAGCCCGATCCAGCCCGCGCCGGGCAGGTACACCTCGCACCAGGCATGCAGGTCGGTGAAGTCCACCTCGCTGCCGCTGGGGCCGTCCAGCGCCTTCACATCGGGCGCCAGCTGGATCAGGTAGCCCGAGACAAAGCGCGCGGCCAGGCCCAGGTGGCGCAGCAGCTGCACCAGCAGCCAGGCCGAGTCGCGGCAGGAGCCGCTGCGTTTGGCCAGGCTTTCTTCGGGCGTCTGCACCCCCGGCTCGAGCCGGATGAGGTAGCTGATGTCGGCCTGCAGCCGCTGGTTGAGGCCGACCAGGAAGTCGATGGTGCGCTGCTCGCGGCGGTCGATGCCCGCCAGGTACTGCTGGAACAGCGGCGCCCGGGCCAGCCCGGCGCTGCAGACCAGGTAGGGGGCCAGTTCTTCTCGCAGCTCGGCTGCGTAAGTGAGCGGCACGGTCTCGGCCGAGGGCTCCAGAAAGAAATCGAAGGGGTTGTAGACCGCCATTTCGGCCACCAGGTCGACGGTGACCTTCAGGCGCGTGGTTTTTTCGGGGAAGACCAGGCGCGCCTGGTGGTTGGCAAACGGGTCCTGCTGCCAGTTGATGAAGTGCTCGGCGGGATCGACGCGCAGGCTGTAGGACAGGATGCGGCTGCGGCTGTGCGGCGCCGGCCGCAGCCGCACCACCTGCGGGCCAAGCTGGATGGGCCGGTCGTAGCGGTACTCGGTGACGTGGTGCAGGGCGACGTGGATGGACATGCTGGGGCTCGACGGTGGCAGCTTGGAATGCTTAAATGCAATTTCGATAAGCAAGAGGCGCGCCAGTGCATGGACATGCACGCGGACGTGCACAGGGAGGGGACATGCCGAACAAGCGTGCGGCCACGGCCTGGCCGTGGGCGTTTGCTGCCTGGATGGCGGGCATTGCGCTGCAGCTGCAGCAGGCCCAGCTGCAGCCGGCCTGGGTCTGCGCCGCCGCCGGGCTGGCCGGCGCCCTGCTGCTGGTCTGGGGCCGCTTTGCCGCGCTGCGCCTGCCGGGACTGGCGGTGCTCGCCTGGGCGCTGACCGGTTTGCACGCCCTGGCCATGCAGCGCCCCCTGCCGCCCGCGCTGGAGGGGCAGAACCTCGATGTGGTCGGCCGCGTGGCCGCGATGGTGCAGCGCCAGGACGTGGGCCTGCGCTTTCGCTTCGAGCTCGAGGAGGTGCAGCTGCAGGGCCGGTCGGTGCCGCTGGACGGCACGGTCGATCTGGGCTGGTACGCGGCCTCGGCACGCGACGGCGATGCCGCCGACCTGGGCGCCTGGCCCAGCCTGCAGCCGGGCGAGCGCTGGCGCTTGCGGGTGCGGCTGAAGGCGCCGCACGGACACATCAATCCGGGCGGCTTTGACTACGAGCTGTGGCTGTGGGAGCGGGGCATCCTCGCCAGCGGCTATGTGCGCCAGGGGCGCGGCGATCCGCCGCCCGAGCGGCTGGCAGCGACGGCACTGCACCCGCTCGAGTGGGCGCGCCAGCAGGTGCGCGATCGCCTGCTGGCACGGCTGTCGGCTGCGCCGGACCAGGCCAGCGTGGCGGGCATCCTGGCGGCCCTGGTCACCGGCGACCAGGCGGCCATCGAGCGCAATGACTGGGATGTCTTCCGTGCCACCGGCGTGTCGCACCTGATGAGCATCTCTGGCGTGCACGTGACCATGCTGGGCTGGCTGGTGGCGGGCCTGGCCAGCCGCCTGTGGCGGCGCAGCGCGCTGTGGGGCTGGCAGGGCCCGCTGCACTGGCCCGCGCCCACGGTCGGTGCCTGGCTGGGGCTGGCGGTGGCGCTGGCCTATGCCCTGTTCAGCGGCTGGGGCGTGCCGGCCCAGCGCACCGTCTGCATGCTGGCGGTGGTCACCGTGCTGCGCCTGTCGGCGCGCGACTGGCGCTGGCAGCAGGTCTGGGCCCTGGCGGCGGCGGTGGTGGCCACTTTCGACCCCTGGGCCCTGCTGCAGCCGGGCTTCTGGCTGAGCTTTGTCGCCGTCGGCGTGCTGCTGGCCAGTGGCGCGCCGCAGCCCCCATCCCCACCAGACCCGGGGCTGCCGCGCACCGAAGTGGAGGGCTGGCGCACCGGGGTGGTGCATGTGCCGCGCGGGCTGCGCCCGTTGCGGACCGCTCTGGGCCAGGCCGGTGCACTGCTGCGCGAGCAGGCCCTGATCACCGTGGCCCTGCTGCCGCTGTCGTTGCTGTTTTTTGGCCAGTTCTCGGTGGTGGGCCTGCTGGCCAATCTGCTGGCGATCCCCTGGGTCACGCTGCTGGTCACGCCGCTGGCCCTGCTGGGTGTGCTGCTGCCCTGGGCCTGGGATCTGGCCGCCTGGAGCCTGCAGCCGCTGATCGCCTGGCTGGGCCTGCTGGCGCAGTGGCGCGGCGCCAGCGTGTCGCTGCCGGTGCCGCCCTGGCCGCTTGCGGTTGCCGCCTTGCTGGGGGGACTGCTGCTGGTGCTGCGCGGCCCCTGGTGCTGGCGCCTGTTGGGCCTGCCGCTGCTGCTGCCGGTGCTGCTGTGGCAAGCGCCCCGGCCAGGGGCGGGCCAGTTCGAGCTGCTGGCGGCCGATGTGGGGCAGGGCACTGCGGTGCTGGTGCGCACCGCCCGCCACAGCCTGCTCTACGACGCCGGGCCGCGCTACTCGCCCGAGAGCGACGCCGGCCACCGGGTGCTGGTGCCGCTGCTGGCGCACCTGGGCGAGCGGCTGGACCTGCTGCTGCTGAGCCACCGTGACCTGGACCACATCGGCGGCGCGCGGGCCGTGCTCGACATGCAGCCCGGTGCGCGGCTGCTGTCGTCGCTGCCGCCGGGCCATGCGCTGACCCAGGGGCGGCAGGCCCAGGCCTGCGCTGCCGGCCAGTCCTGGGTCTGGGATGGCGTGCGCTTTGAGCTGCTGCACCCATTGCCCTCGGCCGACCTGCTGCGCGGGGCCAGCAATGCGCTCAGCTGCGTGCTGCGCATCGAGGCAGCGGGTGCTTCGGCCCTGCTGGCCGGTGACATCGGCGCCGCCCAGGAGCGCGAGCTGCTGGCGCGGGGGCTGGCCCCGGTCGACCTGCTGCTGGTGCCGCACCACGGCAGCAAGACCTCGTCGAGCGCGGCCTTTGTGCAGGCGCTGCAGCCGCGGCTGGCGCTGGTGCAGGCGGGATGGCGCAACCGCTTCGGCCACCCGGCGCCCGAGGTGGTGGCGCGCTACCAGGCGCAGGGGGTGGACCTGCTCGATTCCCCCCGCTGCGGCGCCCTGCGCTGGCACAGCCAGACCCCCGGGCAATGGCAGTGCGCGCGCGAGACCGGGCGCCGTTACTGGCACCATCGCCCGCCTTGAGCCGGGTCAAGTGCTGGCGGGCATGCGAATTGCTAAGCTGTTGGAAGGAGAGTTCGTATGCGCCGATTCGATGAGATGTATGCCCGACTGCCCGAAGGGGGCGATGCCGTGGCCGTCCGCCCGCATTACCAGGCCTATGCCCGCTGGCTGGCCGCGCAGGACCCCAGGCTGATGCAGTCGCGCCGTGACGAGGCCGAAGTGATCTTCCGCAACGTCGGCATCACCTTTGCTGTCTACGGCGACAAGGACGAGGACGGCTCGGGCACCGAGCGCCTGATCCCCTTCGACCTGATCCCCCGCATCATCCCGGCGCACGAATGGCAGTCGATGGAAGCCGGGCTGGTGCAGCGGGTCACGGCCCTCAACCGCTTCATCCACGACATTTACCACGACCAGGAAATCCTCCGGGCGGGCGTGATCCCGCGTGAGCAGATCGAGGGCAATGCCCAGTATCGGCCCGAGATGGTGGGTGTGGACGTGCCCAACCAGATTTACTCGCACATCAGCGGCATCGACATCGTGCGCGCGCCCGATGCACAGGGCCAGGGCGAGTACTACGTGCTCGAGGACAATCTGCGCGTGCCCAGCGGCGTGAGCTACATGCTCGAGGACCGCAAGATGATGATGCGGCTCTTTCCCGACCTGTTCAGCCAGCACCGGGTGGCTCCGGTGGCGCATTACCCTGACCTCCTGCTCGAGACCTTGCGCGCCTCCAGCCCCGCCACCACGGCCGAGCCGACGGTGGTGGTGCTCACGCCGGGCATGTACAACAGCGCCTATTTCGAACATGCCTTCCTGGCCCAGCAGATGGGGGTGGAACTGGTCGAGGGGCAGGACCTGTTTGTCAAGGACAGCTTTGTCTACATGCGCACCACGCGCGGTCCGCGCCGGGTCGATGTGATCTACCGCAGGGTGGACGACGACTTTCTGGATCCCGAAGTGTTTCGCCCGACCTCCACGCTGGGCTGCGCCGGTCTGATGCAGGCCTACAAGGCCGGCCATGTGGCGATCTGCAATGCCGTGGGCACGGGCGTGGCCGACGACAAGTCGATCTACCCCTATGTGCCCGACATGATCGAGTTTTACCTGGGCGAGGCGCCGATCCTCAAGAACGTGCCCACCTTCATGTGCCGCAAGCCCGAAGACCTGCAGTACACCCTGGCCAACCTGCAGGACCTGGTGGTCAAGGAAGTCCATGGCGCGGGTGGCTACGGCATGCTGGTCGGGCCGGCAGCCACCAAGGACGAAATTGCGCAATTTCGCGCCGCCCTGCTGGCCAATCCCGAGGGCTACATCGCCCAGCCCACCCTCAGCCTCTCGAGCTGCCCGACCTTTGTCGACAGCGGCGTGGCCCCGCGCCACATTGACCTGCGGCCCTTTGTGCTGTCGGGCCGCACGGTGCAGATGGTGCCTGGCGGCCTGACGCGGGTGGCGCTCAAGGAGGGCTCCCTGGTGGTCAACTCCTCCCAGGGCGGCGGCACCAAGGACACTTGGATTTTGCAGAACTGAGCGCGAGGAACACGAGCCATGCTGTCAAGAACCGCCGACCACCTGTTCTGGATGTCGCGTTACATGGAGCGCGCCGAAAACACCGCCCGCATGCTCAATGTGAGCTACGAAACCTCGCTGCTGCCGCAGTCGGCCGCGGCCGCGCAGGCCGGCTGGGAGGGCATCCTGTCGATCAGCGAGCTGCTGCCGTCCTACCTGGCCCTCTACCAGACCATCAACCCGCACGACGTGATGGAGTTCATGGTCAAGGACCCGGACAACCCCTCGTCCATCCTCTCCTGCCTGCGCGCCGCCCGCGAAAACGCCCGCGCCGTGCGCGGCACCCTCACCACCGAAGTCTGGGAAACCCAGAACCAGACCTGGCTGGAGGTCAACCGCCTGTTGCGCAGTGGCCAGTTCGAGCGCGATCCGGGCCGCTTCTTTGAATGGGTCAAGTTCCGCTCGCACCTCTCGCGCGGCGTGACGGTGGGCACCATGCTGATGGACCAGGCGCTGCATTTCATGCGCCTGGGCACCTTCCTGGAGCGGGCGGACAACACGGCGCGGCTGGTGGATGTGAAGTTCCACGCCATGAGCAACGATTACTTCGGCATGCCGATGGCCAGGCTCGAGAGCGAGGCCGACAAGGAGTACGACTTCTACCACTGGAGCGCCATCCTGCGCAGCGTCAGTGGCTTCGAGGTCTACCGCAAGGTCTACCGCGACGTGATCCGGCCCGAGCGGGTGGCCGAGTTGCTGATCTTGCGGCAGGACATGCCGCGCTCGCTGCATGCCAGCCTCAACGAGGTGCTGGCCAACCTGCAGCTGGTGTCTGCCAACCCGTCCAGCGACACGCTGCGCCACGCGGGCAAGCTGCGCGCCGAGCTGGCCTATGGCCGCATCGACGAGATCCTGGCCACCGGCCTGCACGCCTACCTGACGCAGTTCCTCGACCGCATCAACGCCCTGGGCAGCCACATCAGCCGCGAGTTCCTGATGCCGCAGACCGCCTGAACCGCGACCGGCCGGCCCGCAAGCGCTGGCGCACTGACGCCGGCTCTCCGGCGCGCTGAAGATCGCCCTTCCAGCGTTGCACGGCAGGGAGCAGGGCCATGGCAGAAGGTTTGAGTGCAGGCGAAGTCTGCATGCGCGAGGTGGTGATCGCCCGGCGCGAGACGCCGATTCCGGAGGCGGCGCAGCGCATGCGCGGCCAGCATGTGGGTTGCCTGGTGGTGGTCGAAGACCAGGGCCAGGGCCCGCAGGTCTGTGGCGTGCTGACCGATCGCGACCTGGTGATCGGGGTGCTGGCGCAGGGCCTGGACGCGCGCCCCCTGTGCGTGGAGGACATCATGAGCGAGTCGCCCGCGACGCTGCGCGAGGACGATTCTCTGATCGAGGTGATGCGCGCCATGCGCCGCAACGGGGTGCGGCGACTGCCGGTGGTCACGGCCGAACGGACCCTGGTCGGGCTGGTGACGCTCGACGACGTGTTGCAGCTGCTGGCGCAGGAGCTGGGCCTGCTGATCGGGGCGATTCAGGGGCAGATCGCCAGCGAGCGCTACAGGCGGCCCTGATCAGTCCAGCGTGAGCACCACCGGCGCATGGTCGCTGGGCCGCTCGTTCTTGCGCGGGGCCTTGTCGACGCTGCAGGCGCTGGCGCGGGCCCTGAGGGCCTCGCTGACGAGGATGTGGTCGATGCGCAGGCCCCGGTTGCGGCGGAAGGCGAAGTCGCGGTAATCCCACCAGCTGTAGTTCTTCTCGGGCTGCTCAAACAGGCGCATGCTGTCGCTCAGGCCCAGGTCGACCAAGGCCTGCAGCTGTTGCCGTTCTTCGGTGGTGCAGTGGATGGTCTCCTGCAGGCCCACCGGGTCCCAGACGTCCAGATCGTCAAAAGTGATGTTGAAGTCGCCCATCAGCACCAGCTGCGGGTGTTGCTGCATCTCGCTGCGCACCCACTCGCGCAGCGCGTCGAGCCAGCGCATCTTGTAGGCGAACTTGTCGCTGCCCGGTGCCTGGCCGTTGGGGAAGTAGGCACCGATCACCCGCACATCGCCGTAGCTGGCGGCGATCACGCGCGCCATGTCGTCCGCAAAGCCCGGGATATTGCGGAGCACCGCCGTACCGGTGGTTTTCGAGATCAGGGCCACGCCGTTGTAGGTCTTCTGGCCGAACCACTGGGCCTGCCAGCCCGCCTCGGCAAAGGCCGCTGTGGGAAACTTGTCGTCGCTGAGCTTGAGCTCCTGCAGGGCCAGCACATCGACCGGGTGGGCGGCGAGCCAGTCGAGCACCTGCGGCAGGCGCACGGCCAGCGAGTTGACGTTCCAGGTGGCGAGCTGCATGGCTCAGATGTGCAGGTAGGCCAGCACGCCCATGCCCACGCCCACTGCGCCGGCGCCGTACATGGCCCACTCGATCCAGCGCTTTTTGCTCAGCAGGGCGATGGCCGCCATGGCAATGGCGACCTGCAGCACGGTGGTCGCCTGCGCCCAGCGGTGGTGCTGGTGCATCTGCTCGTCGGACTGCCGGTCCCAGGCCTTGGCTTCGGCCTCGAGTTTTTCAGCGGCCAGCTTGATCTCGCCCTTCTCGCCCTTGTAGCGCTTGATCTCGTCCTGGTAGAACTCCTTTTTCGCAGGCGGGGCCAGTTCCAGGGCCAGCTCGCTGAGGTTCTGCTTGCTGCTCTTGGCCTGGTAGTAGTTCCACTGGTTGGAGGCTTCGGTTTTCTTGATGGCCGCGTTGTTCTTGTACAAGCCGGCATTGGCCATGGTGGCGCCGCCCATGTAGCCAAACAGGGCGCCGACGGTGGCGATGATGGCGGTGAACATGGCGATCGAGTTGGTGTGTTCGCCGCCATGGCCCTGTGTGGCGTGTTCGATTTCGTGGTCGTGCGGGCCGTGCACATGAAAGCCTTGTCCGGACATTGGGGGTCTCCTGGGATTTATTGCTGGTAGGTCACAAAGCTGAAGGCCAGGCCGTTGGCCGCCACATGGGGCTCGCGTTGCACCTCGCGCCATGCGGGTGAGAGCGTGGGGGCAAAGGTGTCCCCGTCAAAATCGGCATCGATCTCGGTGACGACGGCGCTGCTGGCCAGGGGCTCGGCCTGGCGGTAAATCTCGGCACCGCCCATGATCCAGGCGTCGCTGGCGTCGCCGCACAGGCGCAGGGCCTCCTCGATCGAGCCCGCCCGCAGCGCATCGCCGCCCTGCCAGTCGCGCTGGCGGGTGACCACGATGTTCAGGCGGCCGGGCAGCGGCCGAAAGCGCGGCGGCAGCGAGTCCCAGGTCTTGCGGCCCATGATGACCGGCTGGCCCAGGGTGACCCGCTTGAAGTGCGCCAGGTCTTCGGGCAGGTGCCAGGGCATCTGCCCGTCCTTGCCGATCGTGCCGTTGCGGGCGCGGGCATAGATCAGGTGCAGTTTCATCGCCGCTGCCATCAGACCGCCACCGGCGCCTTGATGGCGGGGTGGCATTCGTAGCCGGTGACCTCGAAGTCTTCGTAGGCGTAGTCGAAGATGGAGGCGGGCTTGCGGCGGATGTGGAGTGTCGGGTAGGCCAGGGGCGGGCGGCTCAGTTGCAGCTCGACCTGCTCGTGGTGGTTGCTGTAGATGTGGCAGTCGCCGCCGGTCCAGATGAAGTCGCCCACGTCCATGTCACATTGCTGGGCGACCATGTGGGTGAGCAGGGCGTAGCTGGCGATGTTGAAGGGCACGCCCAGGAAAATGTCGGCGCTGCGCTGGTAGAGCTGGCAGGACAGGCGGGGCCGCTCGCCGGCCTTTTGTGGCGGCGCCACATAGAACTGGAAAAAGGCGTGGCAGGGCATGAGCGCCATCTTGTCGAGTTCGGCCACGTTCCAGGCACTGACGATGATGCGGCGGCTGTCCGGGTTGTTTTTGAGGGTGTCCATCACCTGCTGGATCTGGTCGATGTGGCCGCCGCCAGGCGTCGGCCAGCTGCGCCACTGCACGCCGTACACCGGCCCCAGGTCGCCGTCTTCGCGGGCCCATTCGTCCCAGATGGTGCAGCCGCGCTCCTGCAGCCATTTGACGTTGCTGTCGCCGCGCAGGAACCACAGCAGCTCGACGATGATGGCCTTGAGGAAGACCTTCTTGGTGGTCACCAGCGGAAAGCCCTCGTTGAGGTCAAAGCGCATCTGGTGGCCGAACACGCTGCGCGTGCCGGTGCCGGTGCGGTCGCCCTTGTGCACACCGGTGGTGTAGACGTGGCGCATGAAGTCTTCGTACTGGCTGCGGACGGGGCGGTGGAGTGTGCTCATGGGGCTCAAGTTTAGTGCCTGCCGCCGATGCCTGAGGCGGCGGTGCCCGCCAGTGCAGGCAAGCCGTGCGCAGCCCGTGCCTGCTGGCATTTGGCATCGCCCGGCTGCAACTCCCGGCAGGGGCTGCAGCGCTGGGCGTAGACGGTGCAGGCCACTTGCCCGCCAACCTCGCCGGCCAGCGCGCTGCAGCGCGGCGTTTTGCTGTGCGTGCCCCGCATGCAGGCCATGACCGGTGTGAGGGGCTCGTACAGGGTTTCGGGCAGACCGCGTTCGGCCGCTTCGGCCCAGTAAAAGGACACCCGGAAGTGCGCGCAGCAGGCGCCGCAGCGGGTGCAGGGGCTCTCGCCAGGGGTGGGGGCGTCTTGGCTCATGGGGTGCGCTCCAGGACGGGTGGGGCGCTCAGGGCACGTTGCTGCCGATGCTGGCGCTCCAGACGCGGGTCCAGTCCTGCACATCGAGAGACAGCTTGAGGGCGGCGGTGGCTTCGGCCAGGCCCTCGCGGCGTCCCGAGCCGGTGATCAGGTGGGGGCGGCTGGGGTGGCGCAGCACCCAGGCACAGGCGGCCGTGGCCAGGCCCACGCCATGCGCATCGGCCACGGCCTGCAGGGCCTGGCGCACGGCCAGGCCGCGCGCGTCCCGTGCGCGCAGCAGCCGCCCGCCGGCCAGCGGCGACCACACCATGGGGCGACGGCGCAGCTGCTGGGCCTGGTCCAGGGTGCCGTCGCTCAGGGCCGTGGTGTGCAGGGCCGAGAACTCGATCTGGTGGGTGGCCAGGCGGATGCGGCTGTCGAGCAGCGCGAACTGGTGCACGCTGTGGTTGCTGGCGCCAAAGTGCAGCACCTTGCCGGCCAGGCGCAGGTCTTCAAAGCAGCGCGCGACCTCGTCGGCGTCCATCAGCGGGTCCGGGCGGTGGATGAGCAGCAGGTCCAGCCGGTCGGTGCCCAGCGCCTGCAGGGACTGCTCGACGCTCTGGCGGATGTGGCCAGCCGTGGTGTTGTAGTGCTTGATGCGGTGTTGCGGCCGCTGCGGCGAGACCAGGGCGATGCCGCATTTGCCCACCAGCTCGATCTGCGCGCGCAGGGCCGGCTGCAGGCGCAGCGCCTGGCCAAACAGGGCCTGGGCCTGGTAGTCGCCATAGATGTCCGCATGGTCGAAGCTGGTGATGCCCAGGTCCAGGCAGTCCTCGATCCAGCCCAGCCGCTGCTGCGGGTCCATGCCCCAGCCGGCCATCCGCCAGGCACCGGCGACCACTTCCGAGAGCTTCATGCCAGCACCTTGCCCGGATTGAGGAGGTTCTGCGGGTCCAGCGCCTGCTTGATGGCGCGCATCATGGCCAGCGCGGCGGGGTCCTTGTAGTTGGGCAGCTTGTGGGCCTTGAGGGCGCCCACGCCGTGTTCGGCACTGATGGAACCCGCAAAGCGGGCCACCTGGTCGAACACCAGGGTGTTGACGCGTTCCTCCTGCTCGCGCAGGAAGGCCTGGCCGTCGGCGCCCTCGGGCGCCTGCACGTTGTAGTGCAGGTTGCCGTCGCCCAGATGGCCGAAGTTCACCAGGCGCACGCCCGGGATCTCGCGCGCGAGCAGGGCATCGGTGTCGGCCACGAAGGCCGGGATGCGCGAGACCGGAATGCTGATGTCGTGCTTGATGTTCAGGCCTTCTTCGGCCTGCGCCAGCGGAATGCTTTCGCGGATGTGCCAGAGCGCACGCGCCTGGGCGATGTTCTCGGCCACCACCGCATCGTGCACACAGCCCGATTCCATGGCGGCTTCGAGCAGGGCCTCGAACTGGCTGCGCGCATGCGCCTCGTTTTCGCTGTCGGAGTTCTCCAGCAGGACGCAGTACGGGCTTTGCTGGAAGAGTGGCACCCGCTGCTGCGGGTAGTGCCGGTCGACCAGGCTCAGGGCGAACTGGCCCATGACCTCGAAACCGGTCAGGCCCGGCCCGAGACGGGCATGCGCCAGGCCCAGCAGCTGCACTGCCGCGGCCATGCTGGGCACGGCGGCCCAGGCGGTCAGCTGCGCAGCCGGCAACGGAAAGAGCTTCATGGTGGCGGCGGTGATGATGCCCAGCGTGCCCTCGCTGCCGATCATGAGGTGGCGCAGGTCGTAGCCGGTGTTGTCCTTGCGCAGGCCGCTCAGCCCGTGCCAGACCTGGCCCTGGGCATTCACCACCTCCAGGCCCAGGCAGAGGTCGCGGGCATTGCCGTAGCGCAGCACCTGGGTGCCGCCGGCATTGGTGCCCAGGTTGCCGCCGATGGTGCAGCTGCCCTCGGCGGCCAGGCTCAGCGGAAACAGGAATCCGGCCTGCTCGGCCACTGCCTGCAGGTTCTGCAGCACGCAGCCGGCCTCCACCGTCATGGTCAGGTTGTCCGGGTCGATGGCGCGCACCGCGTTCAGGCGCGTGAGGCTGAGCACCACCTGGGTGCCGCTGTTGTCGGGCACCGAGCCCACCACCAGGCCGGTGTTGCCACCCTGCGGCACGATGGCGGTGCCGCTGGCCGCGCAGGCCTGCACCACGGCCGCCACTTCGGCGGTGCTGCCCGGACGCACCACCGCCAGGGCGCGGCCCCGGCTGCGCTTGCGCCAGTCCTGCTCCCAGGCCGAGAGGTCGGTGGCGGGGTCATCGCGGGTCAGCACATGGGGCTGACCGCAAAGGGCGCGCAGGCGCTCGATCAGGCCAGTCATGCAGGCTCCCGTTCTGCCGCTTCGCGAACGGCCTTGAAACGGCTGCGCACATGCATGCCGCAAGCCACGAACAGCACCAGGCACAGCCCCCCCTGGGCCACGGCCAGGGCGTTGGCAGGCCAGGGGTCGGACCAGCCACGCACGCAGGCTTCGGTGAAGTACAGCCAGACCGCCAGGCTGACCCAGCGGTAGGTGTACATGCGCAGCTTGAGCAGCCCCGGCATGGCCAGGGTCAGGGGCAGCACCTTGATGGCCCACCAGGAGCCGCCCGGCCGCAGCGGCGCCAGCCACAGCTCCCAGGCCAGACCGAGCACAACCAGGCCCAGCACACTGGCAACGGCGAGCTGGCGGGCCAGCAGGACCCCGGCAGGGGGGAGGGCAGACGGGGTGGGGGAATCGAGGTTCATGGCGGTGGCATGATACCGGCCCATGACATCTTCCTCTGACTGGAAAGCCAGAACCCTTACCGGGCTGCGCGGCTGGGGGCAGGAACTGGCCGAATTCCCCTGGCGCCAGATGGGCGGCGTGCTCTACCGGCGCTTTCGCGAGGCGCGGCTGGGTGTGAGCGCCAGTTCGCTGACCTTCACCACGGTGCTGGCCCTGGTGCCGCTGTTCACCGTGGGCCTGGCGGTGTTTGCGGCCTTTCCGCTGTTTGGCAAGTTCCAGGACACCCTCCAGCGCTGGCTGGTCGAGAGCCTGGTGCCCGAGAGCATCTCGCGCCAGGTGCTGGGCTACCTGACCCAGTTTGCGCGCAAGGCCAGCCGCCTCGGCTCGGTCGGTCTGGTGGCGGTGCTGCTGTCGGCGCTGGCCCTGATGGTGACGATCGAGCGCACGCTCGGACAGATCTGGCGCGTCGAGCACCCCCGGCCCCTGCAGCAGCGGCTGATCCTGTACTGGTCGGCCATCACCCTGGGGCCGCTGCTGCTGGGGGCGAGCATTGCCATCACCTCCTATGTGGCCACTGCCTCGCGCGGGGTGGTCGATGTGCTGCCGGGCGGGCTGCGCTGGCTGCTCGACAGCTTTGAATTTGTGCTGCTGGTGCTGTGCATCAGCGGCCTGTACTTTTATGTGCCCAATGCCCGCGTGCGCTGGCGCCACGCCCTGACGGCCGGCCTGATGGCCACGGTCGGCATCGAGCTGGCCAAGAACGGGCTGACCAGCTACCTCGCGGGCATGCCGGCCTATTCGGCCATCTACGGTGCCTTTGCCGCCGTGCCCATCCTGCTTGTCTGGGTCTACCTGGCTTGGCTGGTCGTGCTGCTGGGGGCGGTGGTGGCCTCGAGCCTGCCCGAACTCAGCCGCACCCCCCTGCGCCAGCCCTCAGGGGCGGGCTGGCGTTTTCGGCTGGCGCTGGAGGTGCTGGCCTGTCTTGAGGCGGCCCGCGTGCAAGCGGGCCATGGCCTGAGCCAGACGGCACTGGCCACGCAGCTGCGGGTGCAGCCGAGCCAGCTCGATGGCGTGCTGCGGCAGCTTGGCGAACTCGACTGGGTGGGCACCCTGCAGGAAGAAGGCGGGGCCGAGCCCCGTCGGGTGCTGCTGGTTGAGCCCGAGCGCACCGCGCTGGCCCCCCTGGCCGAGCGCCTGCTGCTGGGCAGTGCCGACAGCGGCCTGGGCTTCTGGCAGGCCGCCCGTCTGGAACAGGTGCGACTGGCCGAGGTGCTGCCCCGGCCCTGAGCAACTCAGAACGGGATCTTGCCGGTCCACATGTCCTTGTACATGACCCAGTCGCCCATGAAGCTGTAGAGCGGCCGCTTGAAACTGGCGGGCTTGTTCTTTTCGAACACGAAGTGCCCGAACCAGGCGCAGCCGTAGCCGCACAGCAGGCCATACAGCAGGTACTGGGGCTGGCCGGTGGCGGCCAGCATGGCCAGACAGACCAGCGCCAGGGTGCTGCCGGCAAAGTGCAGGCGCCGGCAGGTGCGGTCGCTGTGCTCGCTCAGGTAGAAGGGGTAGAACTCGGCAAAGCTGGCGTGCTGCGGGGCCGTGCTGGTGTCGTCCATGGCGATCTCCTGTGGGGGTCAACTGATGGCAAACGGGGCGCTCAGAAAGCCCCGGAAACGGGCCCGACCGCCGCGCACCGGCGCCGCCGTGAGGCGGTAATCGGGAAAGCGCTGCAGGAAGCGGCCGATGGCCACGCGGCCCTCGAGCCGCGCCAGGCTCAGGCCCGCGCACTGGTGCGGACCGAAGCCAAAGGCCAGGTGCTTGTTGCCGCTGCGGCGCAGGTCCAGCCGCTCGGGGTCGGCGCAGTGCGCCGGGTCGCGGTTGGCCGCGCCGATGCACAGCGTGAGCAGGGTGCCCGCCGGCAAGGCCACGCCGCCCACTTCGCAGTGGCTGCGGGCGCGGCGGTTGCCCAGCTGGTTGGACGATTCAAAGCGCAAGAACTCGTCGACCGCCAGGTCCAGCACGGCGTTGCGGGCCGCCTCGCCCCGGGCGGCGCCCAGGTCGGCCATCAGCTGCGCCCGCTGCGCCGGCCATTCCTGCAGGCACAGCAGGGCGTTGCCGATCAGGTTGGTGGTGGTTTCGTGGCCGGCGTTGAGCAGGAAGATGCAGTTGTGCAGCAGCTCGGCCTCGCTGAGCGGCTCGCCGCCATCGCCCTGGATGAGCCGGGTCAGCACATCGTGTTCAGGGTCGCCGGGCTGGCGGCGGCGCGCGGCCACCAGCTGGCGCAGATAGTCCAGGAACTCGCACACGCTGCGCTGGCCCAGGGCCTCCTGCTCGGGCGTGAGCGCGGGCTCGAGCGCACCCAGGATGGCCAGTGACCAGGCGCGCAGCGGAGCGCGATCGGCCTGTGGCACATGGAGCAGGTTGCCGATGATGTCGACCGGAATGGCGCTGGCGAAGTCCTCGATCAGGTCGCCGCCGCCCTGCGCCGCGATGGCCTCCAGCAGGCGGTCGACCAGCAGCGTCAGCCCCGGGGCCATCTGCTCGATGGCCCGGCGGGTCAGGGCGCCCATGATGCTGCGCCGCACCCGGGTGTGCAGCGGCGGGTCGTTGAACACCAGGGAACTGGTGTGGTGCTCAAAGAGGGGCGACATGCCGGGCGCCACCGCCCAGGGGGCGGCGTCAAAGGGCGGGTGGTTGTACTTGGGGCCGAACTCGACCTGCTTGTCCGAGCTGAAGGTCTGCGCATCGCGGTAGACCGCCACCAGATCGGCATGCCGGGTCAGCAAGACCGAGCCGTCGGGCATGCGCCGGACCGGCTCGGTCTCGCGCAGCCGGGCATAGACCGGGTAGGGGTTGGCCAGAAAGTCGGCGGGCAGCTGGCGCAGGTCCAGCGTGGCGGCGATCTCGGCCGCCCGCTCGGGCGACATGCGCGGGGTGATCACCTGGGGGATGGCCGTGTTGGGGGTGTCCATGCCCGGGATCACGCTGGCAGGAAGTCCTTGAGGGCTTGCAGCACCCCCTCGGGCGCCTCGGTCATGAGCGAATGGCCCGCAGCGAGCTGCACGACGCGGGCGTGCCGGGCCCCCGCCACCAGGCCTTGTGCGGCCTTGGGCGGCGTCATCTGGTCGGCCTGGCCCAGCACGAACAGGGTGGGGCACTGCACCCGGGCGATGGCCGCCTCGCCGCCGGCGTAGCGGTCGCAGGCCAGAAAGCCGGTGTGGAACAGATTGACCTCGGGGTTGCTCGCCAGCACCCGGCGCATGAGCGCGCGGCTGCCTCCGTACAGCCAGGTGCCCGGCCCCAGCGCCGACGGCGGCGGCGCCAGCATCGAGTGCGAAAAGGTGTTGACCATGTCGATGGCTTTCATCGGTGCCGAGACCGAGGATTCGAGCAGGGCGGGCGAGACCCGCATCGGGAAGGCGGTGCCCACCAGCACCAGGTGGCTCACCCGTTCGGGCACCTTGGCCGCTGTTTCGAGCGCGATCAGCGAGCCCAGGCTGTGGCCCACCAGCGCGGCCTGTTGCACGCCTGCCGCATCGAGCAGGCCGACGATGGCCTGGCTGGCTTCCTCGACGCTCGCTGGCGGTTCGCCACCGCTCTTGCAGTGGCCGGGCAGGTCGATGGCCAGCACATTCCAGCCGTGGTGGGCCAGGTAGCGGCTTTGCAGAATCCAGACGCTGTGGTCGTTGAGCACGCCGTGGATGAAGACCGCGGTGGGCTGGGCGGGGTTAAAGTCCCTGCCGCCGGTGTAGGCGTAGAGCGGGCCGAGTTTCATGCGGCTTTCTCCGCGGCTTTGAGTGCCTTCTTGAGGTCATCGATCAGGTCGGCCGGGTCTTCGAGGCCGATCGACAGTCGGATGGTGCCCGGGCCGATGCCTGCCTGCGCCAGGGCCTCGTCGCTCATGCGGAAGTGGGTGGTGCTGGCCGGGTGGATCACCAGGCTTTTGGCATCGCCCACATTGGCCAGGTGGCTGAAGACCTTGAGCGCCTCGATGAAGGCCTTGCCCTGCGCGCGGTTGCCCGCAATGTCGAAGCTGAACACCGAGCCGGCGCCGCGCGGCAGCAATTGTCGTGCGAGCGCGTGGCTGGGGTGGCTCTCCAGCAGCGGGTGGCCGACGCGGGAGACCCGTGGGTGGCTGGCCAGAAATTCGACCACTCTGGCGGTGTTCTCCATGTGCCGGGCCATGCGCAGCGGCAGGGTCTCAATGCCCTGCAGGATCAGCCAGGCCGAGTGCGGCGAGAGGCAGGCGCCAAAGTCGCGCAGGCCTTCGCGGCGGGCGCGCAGCAAAAAGGCGCCCACGGTGCTTTCTTCGCTGAACACCATGTTGTGAAAGCCTGCGTAGGCGGCGGTCAGTTCGGGGAACCTGCCCGACCGTTCCCAGTCGAAGCTGCCGCCATCGACCAGCACGCCACCGATCACCGTGCCGTGGCCGCTGAGGAATTTGGTGGCCGAGTGGTAGACCAGATCGGCGCCGTGGTCAAAGGGCTTGATCAGCCAGGGCGAGGTGAGGGTGGAGTCCACCAGCAGGGGCACGCCGGCCTCGTGGGCGATCTGGCTGACGGTGGGGATGTCCAGCACGTCCAGGCCGGGGTTGCCCACCGTCTCGCCAAAGAAGAGCCGGGTGTTGGGCCGCACGGCGGCGCGCCAGCCGTCGGTGTCGCCCGGCTGGACAAAGGTGGTCTCGATGCCAAAGCGCCGCAGCGTGTAGTGCAGCAGGTTCTGCGAGCCACCGTACAGCGCGGTCGAGGCCACGATGTGGCTGCCCGCGCCCATGAGGGTGGCCACGGCCAGGTGCAGCGCCGCCTGGCCGCTGGCCGTGGCGATGGCGCCGATGCCGCCTTCGAGTGCGGCCACGCGCTGCTCGAGCACGGCGGTGGTCGGGTTGCTGATGCGGCTGTACACATGCCCGGCCCGCTCCAGATTGAACAGGGCAGCGGCCTGGTCGCTCGATTCAAAGACAAAGGAGGTGCTCAGGTGCAGGGGCACCGCACGCGCGCCGGTGCTGGGGTCGGGCGCCGCACCGGCGTGCAGCGCCAGGGTGTCAAAACCAGGGTCGGAATAGCCGGGCATGGCGGGGGTGTCTCCGATAAGTTAGCTGAAAGCGCAATCCAGTACGCTCGCCTGCAATTGTGGGCTATATTGGTGCCCACCTCTGACACATACGCCATCCGGAGAACCCCCCATGCAAGTGAGCGACATCCTGCGCGTCAAGGGCAGCACCCTGTTCACCGCCCAGCCTGACCAGCCCCTGATGGACGCGGTCAGTTTCATGGCCGACAAGGACCTCGGTTCGCTGGTGGTCATGGACCGGGGCCAGGTGGCCGGCATGCTGACCTTCCGCGAAGTCATCCAGAAGATCGTGGGCAATGGCGGCCAGGTCGGCGCCTCCACCGTCAGCGACGCCATGGACCGCCAGCCGCTGACCTGCACCCCCGACACCGCCATCGACGATGTGCGCCGCATGATGCTCGAACGCCACGCCCGCTACATGCCGGTGGTCGACGGTGCCATGCTGATGGGCGTGATCAGCTTCTACGACGTGGCCAAGGCCGTGGTCGACGCCCAGAACTTCGAAAACACCATGCTCAAGGCCTACATCCGCGACTGGCCGGAGGAAAAGGACAAGGCCTGAGGCCAAATGGATTGGGGCACAACCGCTCTGGGATAATCCTTCCCCATGAGCGGCAACACCTTCGGACAACTTTTCGCGGTCACCAACTTTGGTGAATCCCACGGCCCGGCCATTGGCTGCGTGATCGACGGCTGCCCGCCGGGCATGGACCTGTCGGAGGCCGATATCCAGCCCGACCTGGACCGCCGCCGGCCCGGCACCAGCAAGTTCGTGACGCAGCGCAACGAGCCCGATGCGGTGCAGATCCTCTCGGGCGTGTACCAGGGCAAGACCACCGGCACCCCGATCTGCCTGCTCATCCACAACACCGACCAGCGCAGCAAGGACTACGGCGACATCCTGCAGACCTTCCGCCCCGGCCATGCCGACTACAGCTACTGGCGCAAGTACGGCATCCGCGACCCGCGCGGCGGTGGCCGCTCTTCGGCCCGTCTGACGGCACCCATGGTGGCGGCGGGGGCGGTGGCCAAGAAGTGGCTCAAACAGAAGTACGGCACCACCCTGGTGGGCTGCATGACGCAGATCGGCGATGTGCCCATCGGCTTCGAGAGCTGGGACCATGTGCCTCACAACCCGTTTTTTGCCCCCGTGGCCGATGTCTCGGCCCTCGAGGACTACATGAACGCGCTGCGCAAGTCGGGCGATTCGTGCGGCGCCCGTTTGCGGGTCGTGGCCCGGGGCGTGCCGGTGGGCCTGGGCCAGCCGCTGTTCGACAAGCTCGATGCGGACATCGCCTACGCCATGATGGGCATCAATGCGGTCAAGGGCGTGGAGATTGGCGCCGGTTTTGCCTGTGTGACGCAAAAGGGCAGCACTGCCGGCGATGCGCTCACGCCGGAGGGTTTTGTGGGCAACAACGCGGGCGGCATGCTGGGTGGCATCAGCAGCGGACAGGACATCGAGGTGTCGATCGCCATCAAGCCGACCAGCTCGATCCTGATCCCTCGCGAGTCCATCGACGCCGCAGGCCAGCCGACCGAGGTGATCACCAAGGGCCGCCACGACCCCTGCGTGGGCATCCGTGCCACCCCGATCGCCGAGGCCATGCTGGCGCTGGTGCTGATGGACCATGCCCTGCTGCACCGCGCCCAGTGCGCTGACGTGCAGCACGAACAGGCCCCGATTCCTGCCGCCCGGGCCTGATGCCGCAGACCCGCCAGGCCTTGTTGCCGTTCGCGGCCCTGTCGGCCAGTTACTTCGCGCACATTGGCTTTTTCAACCCCTACCTGCCGCTGTGGCTCAAGGACATGGGGCTGTCGCTGGTGCTCATCAGCGTGCTGACCTCGGTGCAGGCGACCACGCGCCTGTTTGCGCCCTACATCTGGGGCTGGCTCAGCGACCACACCGGCGAGCGCATCAAGCTGCTGCGCCTGGGGGCGGCGGTGGCGCTGGCGGCGGGTTGTCTGCTCTGGCTGCCGCTCTCGCCCCTGTGGCTGGGCCTGGTGCTGCTGCTCATGTTCACCCACACGAGTGCCATGATGCCCATGAGCGAAGCGGCGATGGCGCACCTGGTCAGCCAGGGCGGCGCTTTCGATGCCAAGCGTTATGGCCGCGTGCGGCTGTGGGGTTCGGTGGGCTTTCTGGTCACGGTGCTGCTGGCGGGGGCCTGGTTCGAGGCCTTCGGCATGCACCAGTTCCCGACCATGACCATCCTGAGCCTGCTGGCGGTGCTGCTGAGCACCCTGTGGATGCCAGACCAGCGCGAAGCGGCTCCCGTGGAGCAGGTGCGGCCGGCGGTCGGCCCGGTGCTGCGCCAGCCGCCGGTGTTCTGGTTCTTTGCCAGCGCCTTCTTCCATGTGCTCTCCCACATCGGCATCTATGTGTTCTTTTCGCTCTACCTCGATGCGCTGGGCTACAGCAAGACGCTGATCGGCGTGATGTGGGCGGTGTCGGTGCTGGTCGAGATCGGCTGGTTCTTCTGGCAGTCGCGCTGGCTGCAGCGTCTGCCGCTGACCGGCTGGCTGCTGCTGTGTTCCGCCACCATGCTGCTGCGCATGCTGCTGACCGCAGCCTGGGCCGATGTGCTGCTGGTGCTGGTGCTGGCGCAGGCCCTGCACGCCATCACCTTCGCGGCCCACCACACCAGCTGCGTGGCCCTGGTGTCGCACCACTTCCCAGGGCGGCTGCGCGGCCGCGGGCAGGCGCTCTACACCGTCATTGCCTACGGCTTTCCCGGGGTGATCGGGGGGCTGCTGGGCGGTATCCTGAGCGAGCGCTGGGGCCTGGCCTCGGTCTTCTGGGCCTCGGCGCTGACCAGCGTGCTGGCCATGGCCGCCAGCTACAAGGTCTGGCGCCACCACCATCCTGCCCCCGATCCCGCATGAAGCCTGCATCGACCCCATTGCCCGATTTCCTGCCGGCTGCGCTGGCCGCTGAACTCGCGGGCGTGCAGCGTGCCGTGACGGTGCACGACGGGGTACAGACCGTCTGGCATGTCTGGGGGAGGCCCGAGCGCCCGGCGCTGGTGCTGCTGCATGGCGGCAGCGGCAGCTGGACCCACTGGGTGCGCAACATCGCCCCGCTGCGCGATGCCGGCTGGCGTGTGCTGGTGCCTGACCTGCCCGGTTTTGGCGACTCCGACCTGCCGCCCGGCTGCACCGATGTCCCCCAGCTGCCGGTGCACCTGCACGCCGGGCTGCAGCAGCTTGCCCCGCAAGGGCCGGTGCAGGTGGTGGGTTTCTCCTTTGGCGGCATGGCCGGCGCCCTCTGGCTGGCCGAATACCCCGATGACGCGCAAGCCCTGGTGCTGGTGGGCGCACCGGGTCTGGGCTTGTCTTCGGCTCAGCGCACGGCCCTCAAGGGCTGGCGGCACCTGCCCGACGCCGAGCAGCAAAACCAGGTGCACCGCCACAACCTGATGGCGCTGATGTTCGAGCACGAGGACAGCCTGGACGGTCTGGCACTGGCTTTGCATGCGGCCAATGTGGTGCGCGACCGCATGCCGCGCCGGCGTCTGTCCTCGACGCCCATCGTGGCCGAGGCCCTGCCGCGAGTGCGGGCCCGGGTGAGTGCGATCTATGGCGAACACGACGCCCTGTACCGCCAGCGCCTGCCCGAAGTGCGCGAGGCCCTGCCTGGCTGGGCGCCGCATTGGGGCCAGTGGCACACCGTGCCCGGAGCAGGGCATTGGGTCATGTACGAGGCGGCACAGGCCTTCAATGCCGCCTTGCAGCGGCAATTAACTGGGGACTGACCCCGATGAATTAATTGGGGTCAGACCCCGATAAATACATCAGCCCCGGATGGCCGAGAGGGCGGCGCGCAGGCCCAGCAGGTAGCTGTCCACCCCGAAACCGGCAATCTGGCCCTTGGCGATGGGGGCGATCACGGAGTGGTGGCGGAATTCCTCGCGGGCGTGGATGTTGGACATGTGGATCTCGATGATCGGGCATTTGAGGATGGCCAGCGCATCGCGGATGCCGTAGCTGTAGTGGGTCCAGGCGCCGGCATTGATGAGCACGGCGGCGGTGCCGTCGCTGTGGGCGCGGTGGATGCGCTCGGCCATTTCGCTTTCGCTGTTGGTCTGAAAGCACTCGACCTCGGCGTCCAGGGTCTTGCCCAGCGCGATCAGCTGGGCGTCGATTTCGGCCAGCGTCACGGTGCCGTACAAGGCCGGATCGCGCTTGCCGAACATGTTGAGGTTGATGCCGTTGAGGGTCAGGATCTTCATGGTGGACCGGAAAAGTAAAAAGCCTCGTGTCGGGGGATTGTCGGTGATTTGGGGCAAGATCACGCCATGGACTTCCGGAGCCCTCCCATGACCGCGACCCTCAAGATCGATTTTGTTTCCGACATCGCCTGCCCCTGGTGTGCCGTTGGCCTGTTTTCTCTCGAAAAAGCGCTCGAGCGCCTGCAGGGCGAGGTGCAGGTGGACATCCGTTTCCAGCCCTTCGAGCTCAACCCCGACATGGGCCCAGGCGGCCAGGACCTGGGCGAGCACCTGACGCAGAAGTACGGCTCGAGCGCTGCACAGCAGGCCCAGATCCGCGAGACCATCAGCGCACGCGGGGCCGAAGTCGGTTTTGCCTTCGCACCCGGTGGCCGTGGCCGGGTCTACAACACCTTCGATGCGCACCGCCTGCTGGCCTGGGCCGAGGGCGAGGCGGATGTGCAGGGTGAGGGCGCGCAGCGCCGCCTCAAGAAAGCCCTGCTGGCCGCCTACCAGGGCCGTGCCGAGCGCATCGAGGACCACGAGGTGCTGCTGTCGGTGGTGGCCGGGGCCGGCCTGAATGTGACAGCCGCCCGCGAGGTGCTGGCCTCCGACGCCTATGCCGACAAGGTGCGTGCCGTCGAGGCGCTCTACCAGAGCTCGGGCATCCAGTCGGTGCCGGCGGTCATCATCAACGACCAGTACCTGATTTCGGGTGTCCAGCCGGTCGAGATCTTCGAGGAAAGCCTGCGCCAGATCGCCTTCGAGTTGGCCAATGGGTCCGATGATGCAGTGGACGGGGCTCAGGAGGGGCGGGCATGAGCGCAGCGCAGCAGCCGGTGCTGTTTGTCTCGCACGGTTCGCCCTTGTTTGCGGTGCAGCCGGGCCAGGCCGGCCCGGCGCTGGCTGCCTGGGCCCGCGCCCATGCGCCTGCCGCGCAATTGCAGGGCATTGTGCTGATGTCGCCGCACTTGATGACGCGCGGCATTGGCGTCATGGCCAGCCCGCAGCCGGCCACCTGGCATGACTTTGGCGGTTTCCCTCCGGCCCTCTACACCCTGCGTTACCCGGCGCCGGGGGCCCCTGCACTGGCCGGGCAGGTACTCGATTTGCTGGAGCGGTCCGGCCTGCCCGCAGCGGCCGATCCGCAGCAGCCCTTCGACCACGGTTGCTGGGTGCCGCTGATGCACCTCTACCCCGAGGCCGATGTGCCGGTGCTGCAGGTCTCGCTGCCCGTCGGGGCCGGGCCGGCCGAGGTGTATGCCCTGGGCCGGGCGCTGGCGCCGCTGCGCGAGCAGGGCGTGCTGCTGGTGGGCTCGGGCAGCATGACCCACAACCTCTACGAACTGCGCCGCGAGGACGGGCCAACCGAGACTTATGTGCGGGATTTTTGTGGCTGGGTCCACGACACCCTGATGCAGGGCGATCTGGCGGCCATGCTCGACTACCGCCAGCACGCACCGCAGGCCGAGCGGGCTCACCCGACGGACGAGCATTTTCTGACGGTCTACTTTGCCCTGGGGGCGGCCGGCTGGGGCCAGCCCGGCGGCAGCACGCCGACCTACCTCACGCGCGAGGTGCAGTGGCGCAGCCTGTCCATGGACGCCTTCAGCCTGCAGTGAGCCCCGCCATGCAGCGCCGCACCTGTCTGATCGCCACTGCCGCCATCAGCGCCGCCATCGGCCTTGGCGCCCAGCCGACCCCCGGCCTGGCCACGCTGGCCCGCCATGGCGGTGTGCTGCTGATCCGCCATGCCAGCACCGAAGCGGGGCTGGGCGATCCGGCCGGTTTCACGCTGGGCCAGTGCCAGACCCAGCGCAACCTCTCGGATGCGGGGCGCGCCGAATCCCGCGCCATGGGCGCCTGGTTCCAGCGCCATGGGCTGCAGCCGCAGGCGGTGCTCAGCAGCCAGTGGTGCCGGTGCCTGGAGACGGCCCGGCTGGCGCTGGGCCGGGCCGAGCCCTGGCCGCCACTCAACTCCACCTTTGGCGGGCAGGGTCAGCATGCGCAGCAGCTGACCCAGCTGCAGGCGCGGCTGCAGGCGCTGCCGGCGGGCGTGCTGGAGGTCTGGGTCACGCACCAGGTCATCATGACGGCGCTCACCCAGGCCTATCCCGCCATGGGTGAGGGGTTTCTGGTCGACCGGCAGGGCCGATTGCTGGCGCGCGGCATGATGGCGCCCGATGCCTGATGCCCTGCCCATGACCACTCCTGCACTGACCGTTTACTTCGACGGCAGCTGTCCGCTGTGCCGCCGCGAGATCGCCCTGTACCGCCGCTTGCGCGGGGCCGGGCAACTGCACTGGCTGGACGTGAGCGCCGGCCAGCCGCTGGGGCAGGGCCTTTCGTGCGAGCAGGCGATGCGGCGCTTCCATGTGCGCGACGCACAGGGCCGGCTCTACAGCGGCGGCGCCGCCTTTGCCCGGCTCTGGCGTGCCTTGCCGGGCTGGCGCCTGCTGGGCTGGGCCATGGCCTGGCCACCGATGTCCTGGTTGCTGGAGCTCGCATACCGCGGCTTTCTGCCGCTGCGCCCGCGCCTGCAGCGGCTGCTGCGCCGCTGGTGGCCGGAGCAGCCGCAACCGCCGGAGGCTTCTGCATGAAGCGGCCATGGCGCTTGGCGCTGGCCACCCTGGCCTGCGCCCACGGGCTGGCCCTGGCCCAGATCGGCGAGCGGGTGCAGCTCGATGACCTGGGCGGCCTGCAGATCGACCGCACCGAGGTGACGATTGGCCAGTTCGCCCGCTATGTGCAGGCCAGCGGTGTGCGCACCCGCGCCGAACAGGAAGGCGGGGGCTATGAATTCGTGGCCGGCTGGCAGCGGCGTGCGGGCTGGACCTGGCGCCAGCCCGATGGCGTGCCGGCGGCCCCCGAGCTGCCAGCCGTGCACCTCACGCATGGCGAGGCGGCTGCCTACTGCCAGTGGGCAGGCGGCCGCCTGCCCACCGCCGCCGAATGGCGCCGGGCGGGATTCACCGAGCTGCGTGCTTCGCCGCCGGCCCCCTGGGTGCGCGGCAGGACCTACCCCTGGCACACCGGCGAGAGCCCGCAAGGGGCCAACACCAGCGACCCCGACCCGTGGCCGCGCGCTGCCCCGGTCACCCAGACCCGCGCCGGCGTCAACGGCCTGCACGACATGGGCGCCAATGTGTGGGAGTGGGCCGCCGACGCGCGTGGCCAGGAGCGCCAGACGCTGGGCGGCTCCTGGTGGTACCCGGCCTACCAGATGAAGGCCGATGTCGAGGCCTGGAAGGCCGCCGATTTCTATGCCGTGTACATCGGCTTTCGCTGCGTCTACGACGCGGCAAGCCGCCGATGAGCGCCACGCTGCACAGCCTGCGCCAGGGCTACCGGGCGCTGGTGATCGGTGCCAGCGGCGGCATCGGCCAGGCCTTTGTGCAGGCCTTGCGCGCCGACCCGCGCTGCGCCGATGTGCAGGCCGTCCGGCGTGGCCAGCCGCTGGCCTGGGACCTGGCCGATGCGGACAGCCTGGCGGCCATGGCCGCGCAGGTGCAGGGGCCCCTGCACCTGGTCGTCGATGCCACCGGCGCCCTCAGCCTGGACGGCCATGGCCCCGAAAAACGCCTGCAGGAACTCCAGGCGCAGCGCCTGCTGCGCAGCCTGCAGCTCAATGCGGTCGGACCGGCGCTGCTGCTGCGCCACATCAGCCCCCTGCTGGCGCGGGGCGAGCGGGTCATCTGGGCCAAGCTTTCGGCCCGGGTGGGCAGCATCGAGGACAACCACAAGGGCGGCTGGTACGGCTACCGCGCCGCCAAGGCCGCGCTCAACCAGCTGCTGCAGACGGCAGCGATCGAGCTGGCCCGCCAGCGGCCGCTGGCGGTGGTGGCCGCACTGCAGCCGGGCACGGTGCGGTCGGCCCTGAGCCGGCCTTTTGTCGGCGAGGACGCGCTGGCGCCCGAGGTGTCGGTGCAGGGCCTGCTGCAGGCGCTCGATGCGGCGCCGGCCGCGGGGCGGGCGGTTTTTCTGGACCACCGCGGGCAGTCCATCGCCTGGTGAACTTCAGCCCGCCAGCGCCCGGGCGATGCGGTCGCGCTTGACCGTCGGCTTGGGGCACAGGCCGCGTGGCAGCCCGAACCACGTGCGCACGTCCTGCTCCAGACCCACCCCGTGCATGTAGTTGTAGATGGCTTTTTTCAGGCCGAGACCGAGCACATCGTGGTCCACCCCATCGGGCATGGGGGTGGGGTCGATGAAGCCGATGTCGTTCTTGGCAAAGGTCACCGGCGGCAGCGGCACCAGTTGCACGCCATAGTCCTGCGGGTGCTGGCCGACCGGCGAATGCACGGTGCAGACAAAGCGGTGGAAGAAGCCGCTGTGGATGCAGCCGTTCTCGAACAGCTGGCGCACGTACTCAAGCGCATCCACCGTGTCCTGCACCGTCTGCGTTGGGAAACCGTACATCAGGTAGGCATGCACCAGGATGCCGGCGTCGGCCATGCCGCGCGTGACCCGCGCCACCTGGTCGACCGTGACGCCTTTTTGCATCAGGGACAGCAGCCTGTCGGAGGCCACCTCGAGCCCGCCCGACATGGCGATGCAGCCGCTTTCGGCCAGCAATTCGCTCAACCCGGGGGTGAAGGTCTTCTCGAATCGGATGTTGCCCCACCAGCTGATCTGCACCTGCCGCCGCAGCAGCTCTTCGGCCAGGGCCTTGAGCATCTTGGGCGGCGCCGCTTCATCGACGAAGTGGAAGCCGGTCTGGCCGGTTTCGCCCACGATGCGCTCGATGCGGTCGACCAGGGTACTGGCGCTGGCCATCTCGAAGCGGTCGATGTAGTCCAGGCTGACGTCGCAGAAGCTGCATTTCTTCCAGTAGCAGCCGTGCGCCACCGTCAGCTTGTTCCAGCGGCCGTCACTCCAGAGCCGGTGCATCGGGTTGAGCATGTCCAGCAGGCTGAGGTAGTCGTGGATGGGCAGGCCGTCCCAGGTGGGGGTGCCCACCTGCTCGAACGGGATGTCGGGTTCGGGCCACTGCACCAGCCGGACACGCCCGTCCTCGCGCACGAAGGTGCGCACCAGGCGTGAGCGGCTGCGCTGGCCCTGCAGGTGTTCGAGCAGGCACAGCACAGGCCGTTCGCCACCATCGAGTGTCACGAAATCCACGAAATCGAAGAGCCGCGGCTCGGCCAGCTCGCGCAGTTCCGTGTTGACAAAGCCGCCGCCCAGCGCGATCTTCACCTGGGGGTGGTGCCGGCGGATGGTCTGGGCGATGCGCAGCGCGCCGTACACCGAGCCCGGGAAAGGCACCGACAGCAGCACCAGCTGCGGTGGGTGCCGGTCCATCACGTCCAGGGTCAGTTCGGCCAGGGTCTGGTCCACCAGGTTGGGCGGGGCGGCCAGTGCCCGGGCGAGCGGGTCAAAGCTGGGCTGGGCGGCGGCCAGGCTTTCGGCGTAGCGCACGAACTCAAAGCGTTCGTCGACCGCGCCCTGCAGCACATCGGCCAGGTCGTTGAGGTAGAGCGTGGCCAGGTGCCGGGCGCGGTCGGTGCTGCCCAGCGCACCAAAGGCCCAGCCCAGCGGGTCGCCGCTGTCCTGGTCGTCGTAGGCGTCAAGAGCGGCAAAGCGCGGGCCCTCGGGCAGGTAGCCCCGGCCCGCGATGCGGTGAGACAGGGTGCTGTCGCGGCCCTGCAGAAAGGCGATCACGCGGTCGATGGTGCGGACGTAGCGCTCGAAATGGTCGAGGAAGAAATTGACCGGGCCGCTGCGTTGTGCCTCGGGCTGCGCGAGCGCAGCCTCGCGCAGCTGCCGCAGGCCCGCGCTGCTCATGAGCCGCAGCACCAGCGCCAGTGCGAGGTCGGCCTGCACCGCGTCCACGCCCTGCGCGCGCAGAAAGCCGGTCAGGTAGGCGGTCGAGGGGTAGGGGGTGTTGAGCTGCGTCATCGGCGGGATGAGGCTCAGCACCCGCAGCGGGGCGGCACGGGTCATGTGGCGATTATCCGTGCTCGCCCCGGGCATGGGCGCCGGCGCGCCCATGCCGTGCGCCGGACCTCAGGCGGTGGCGGGCTGCAGGCCGGCGGCCACCAGGCTGCGCGGGCCCAGCTGCTGCGCCACATGGCCGGCGAGCTGGTGTGCGGTGATGGCGCTCAGCGTCCAGCCCAGGTGGCCGTGGCCGGTGTTGTAGAAGACATTGGCCTTCTTGCCGGCGCCCACACGCGGCAACATGTCCGGCATCATCGGGCGCAGGCCGGCCCAGGGCACCACCTTGCGGGTGTCGATGCCCGGGAAGCACTGGTTGACCCAGCGCACCAGCGGTGCGATGCGGTCGGCGCGGATGTCGAGGTTGAAGCCGTTGAACTCGGCCGTGCCGGCCACGCGGAAGCGGTCGGCGCCCAGGCGGCTGGTGACCAGCTTGGTTTCGTCGTCGAGCAGACTCACCTGCGGCGCGGCAGCCTGGCTCTGTGCCTGCGGCATGTGTACCGTGATCGAGTAGCCCTTGACCGGGTAGACATTGAGGCGGTCGCCCAGTTGCGCGGCCAGGCGCCGGCTGTGCACGCCGGCGCTGACGACGATGCCGTCAAAGGTCAGGGTGCTGGACAGGCCGTCGTGGCGCACCTGCACGTTGGCCGTCTGCCCATCGCTGTTGACCGACAGCACCTCGTGGCCGGTGAGCATCTGGACCCCCAGGCGTTCGCAGGCACTGGCGAGGCCCGAGGTGAACTTGTGGATGTCACCGGTGGAGTCGCTCTCGGTGAAGTAGCCGCCGTGGAACTGGCCCGTCAGGGTCGGTTCGATGGCGCGCATTTCCTCGGGGGTGACGGCGCGGCGCTCCAGGCCCCCTGCGGCCAGCAGCCTGGAGACGCGGCCCGCATGTTCAAAGCCCTGCTTGTCGCGGTAGATGTGCAGGATGCCTTCGCGCTTGTGGTCGAAGTCGATGCCTTCGCTGGCCGCCCAGTCGAACAGGTGTTCGCGTGCAGCAATGGCCAGGCGGGTGGTCTCGATCGTGTTGCGCTCGTACTTCGGGATGTTGGCGACGAACTCGGCGATCCAGCTGAACTTGTGCCAACTGGGGGTGGGGTTCATCAGCAGCGGCGCGTCTGCTTTCATCATCCACTTGAGGCCCTTGATCAGGGTGGAGGGGTGGGTCCAGACCTCGGCGTTGGAGGCCGAGAGCTGGCCGCCGTTGGCGAAGGAGGTTTCCATCGCCGCGTAGCGGTTTTTCTCGATCAGGGTGACCTGGAAACCCTGGCGGGCGAGGGCGTAGGCGGAGGTGACGCCGGTGATGCCGCCGCCGATGACGGCCATGTGCTTTTTCATGGAGCTTGCTCTCTTTGCAACGTCTCAAATGGGTAGGCACGCAAGGCACGGCATGTGCATTGCATGACCCCCTCTGTTTGAGACCTGAGAGATTCGCTTCGGCTGAAGCTTGCTCCTGCGGTGGACCGGGTGACGAATCCCGGCCGCTCTTCAGAGTGCTGAACCCCTTGCCGGTCCTTTGGCCTGAGAGTTTCCGGGGCGGTTGCTCCTTCGGCGCTGCGTGTGCAGTCTCTCCCGACAAGGTGTGGCCATTGTAGGGCCCCCGGGCGGACCTGGCAAGCCTCAGCCGCGATCGGGCCAGAGGGTTTTGCGGTACAGGCTTTGTCCCTGTAAGTCTTTGAGCGTGACCGTCATGGCGCGGCTGCGGGCATCGATGTCCACCTGGCCAAAAAACTGCAAGCCAAAGGTGGGCGGAGTGTTGGCCACTTCGGGTGCTTTCTGGTAGACCACCTCTGGGCCGAAGGTGCGATCGATGCGGTTGGGACCAAAGCTGCCCGCGTGCAAGGGGCCGGAGACGAACTCCCAAAATGGCAGGAAATCTGTGAAGCGCGCCCGAGCCGGGTCGTAGTGGTGCGCGGCGGTGTAGTGCACGTCGGCGGTCAGCCAGACCACGTTGCGCACATTGGCCTGTTTGATGGCGCGCAGCAGCTCGGCGATTTCGAGCTCGCGCCCCAGAGGGCGGCCGTGGTCGCCGTTGGCGATGGCCTCCCAGCGCTGGCGGCCCTGTTCGTCTTTGCCATCGGGGACCTGCAGCCCAATGGGCATGTCGGCAGCAATCACTTTCCAGACCGCGCGCGAGCGGCGCAGGCCCTCGAGCAGCCAGCGCAGTTGCGGCCGTCCCAGGAAGACGGCCTCTGCGCTCAGCTCGGTCTGCAGATTGTGGGTGTTGGGTCCACGCTCGCTGCGCATGTCGAGCACGAACACATCGAGCAAGGGTCCTTGCGGCAAATGGCGGTAGAGACGATCGCTGTACTGGTCACCCTGGCGTCGCAATGGGGCGTATTCCTGAAAGGCGCGGGTGGCGCGGGCCATCAGCAGGGGCAGGTTTTTCTCGGTATAGCGCGGATCGTTGCGCAGGTCCTTGGTGTCCGACCAGTTGTTGGTGACCTCGTGGTCGTCCCACTGCCAGATTTGCGGAACCTCACTGGCCATGCGGCGCACGTGGGTGTCCATGAGGTTGTAACGGTAGCGGCCACGGAACTCGTGCAGGGTTTCGGCCACTTTGCTGACTTCTTCGGTGACCACGTTGTGCCAGACGGTACCGTCGGGCAGCGCTTCTTCCGCGCGGATCGGGCCGTCGGCGTAAATGGTGTCCCCGCAGTGCAGGAAAAAATCCGGCTGGACCTTTCGGATCTGCTCGTAGATCTTCATGCCGCCCCATGACTCGTTGATGCCCCAGCCCTGACCGGCGGTGTCACCGCTCCAGACGAAGCGCACATCGCGAAGCCGCTGGCCCCAGTCTGGCGGCAAGCGCAGGTGTCCGCGTGCCGGCTCGGAGAGGACGCGCTCGTTGTGCAGGTCCTGCAGGACCACGCGGTAGAAAATCTCCTGCCCGGCGGGCAGCCCGCGCAGGTCGATACGACCGGTGAAGTCGCTGTCCTCGAGCAGGTAGGGACCACGCACGCGTGTGCTTTTCGCAAAGCTGGCGGTGCTGGACCATTCGAGCCACAGGCGTGCCGGGCGGTCGCTGCGCGTCCAGACCATGGCCGCCTGGGGCAATGGATCGCCGCTTTGGACGCCATAGGGCATTTGCGGCCGCTGCGCCTCGCGGGTGATGAGAGCCGGTGCACTCCCTGCCAGCAGCTGTCCTGGCAGGGTCAGGGCGCCCACGCCCACAAGGCTGGTGTGCTGAATCAAACGTCGACGGTCCATGAAATACCTTCCTAGAAATACACAAACAGAAATGAGTATTTTTAGGTGAATTCATCTCAACGCCATGACATGGTCGATGTCGAGCGTCTCAGGATGCGCTGGGGCCACAGCCAATGAAGCCGCAGCGCATCGCTTTGGCGCAAGCCTGCTTCAACAGCCCTTGGCTGGAGACTTTGCGTGCACTGGGGACTGGCCTGTGGTGTTGGCTCAGAGCCACTTCTGCATGAAGCTGGCTTGCCCTGCTGCCGGGTCCAGCACATAAGGGGCAAAGCCAAAGCGCTCGTAGCTGCGCAGGGCCGCTGCATTGCCGGTGAGCACTTCCAGCGTGAGCTTGCAGCAGCCGCGATCGCGTGCGTGGGTTTCGGCCGCGTTCAGCAAGGCCTGGCCCACGCCCTGGCCCCGGTGCGCAGGCAGCACCACGATGTCGTGGACGTTCAACAGCGGCCGGGCCTTGAAGGTGGAGTAGCCCTCGATGCAGTTGATCAGGCCTACGGGCTGTTCGCTGCGCCAGGCGATGAAGCTCGAGGCCAGCGGGTGTTCGGCCAGGTCGCTGCACAGCCGGGCCTTGACCGCATCGGCCAGGCCCTCGCCGCCGCCCATGGGGTCGCGGGCGTAGGCGTCGAGCAGCAGGACCAGGGCCTGCGCATCGCTGGGGTCACGGTAGTTGACGCGACGGACGTTGAGCATGGTCAGGCTTGGCTGCCGTAGGCGTCCAGCGCAATGCAGCTGCAAAACAGGTTGCGGTCGCCGTAGACGTTGTCGACGCGGCCCACCGATGGCCAGTACTTGACGCTGCCGGGCCGGCGTCCCTGCAGCGCACCGCCCACTTCTCGGCTGTAGGGACGGTCCCAGTCGGCCGACAGCAGGCTGGCGGCGGTGTGGGGGGCGTTCTTGAGCGGGTTGTTGTCCTGCGGCCAGAGGCCGTTTTCGATCTGCCGGATCTCCTCGCGGATGGCGACCATGGCATCGATGAAACGGTCGATTTCCTCCAGCGTTTCGCTTTCGGTGGGCTCGACCATCAGGGTGTTGGCGACCGGGAAGGACAGGGTGGGGGCATGGAAGCCATGGTCCATCAGGCGCTTGGCCACATCCTCGGCCATGACGCCGCAGCTGTCCTTGAAGTGGCGCAGGTCCAGAATGCACTCGTGCGCCACATGGCCGTTGTCGCCGGCGTAGAGCGTGGGGTAGTGCGGCGCCAGGCGTTTGCTGATGTAGTTGGCAGCCAGGATGGCAGTCTCGGTCGCGTGCTGCAGGCCGTCGGCGCCCATCATGCGGCAGTACATCCAGCTGATCGGCAGCACGGCGGCATTGCCCAAGGGGGCTGCGCTGACGGCACCCACGCCATTGACTGCAAGACCCCCTGTGGCGTGGCCGGGCAGATAGGGCACGAGGTCTTCGACCACGCAGACGGGGCCTACACCCGGTCCGCCGCCGCCGTGAGGAATGCAGAAGGTCTTGTGCAGGTTCAGGTGGCTGACGTCGCCGCCGAACTCGCCAGGAGCCGCCACGCCGACCAGGGCGTTCATGTTGGCGCCATCCACATAGACACGGCCGCCGTGCTGGTGCACCAGCGCGCACAGCCGCTTGACCTGGGTCTCGAACACGCCATGCGTGCTGGGGTAGGTGATCATGACGGCGGCCAGGTGGGCGCTGTGCTGCTCGCACTTGGCCTGCAGGTCGTCGAGGTCGACGTTGCCGTTCTCGTCGCACTTGGTGACGACCACCTGCATGCCCACCATCTGGGCACTGGCCGGGTTGGTGCCGTGGGCGCTGGAAGGGATCAGGCAGATGTTGCGGTGGCCTTCGCCGCGGGCGCGGTGGTAGGCCTGGATGACCAGCAGTCCGGCGTACTCGCCCTGGCTGCCCGCGTTGGGCTGCAGGCTGATGCCCTTGTAGCCGGTGGCCTGGCACAGCCAGTCGCGCAGCTGCTGGTCCAGCAAGGCATAGCCCTGGAGCTGGTCAGCCGGCGCAAAGGGATGGGGCTGAGCGAACTCGGGCCAGGTGATGGGGATCATCTCGCTGGTGGCATTGAGCTTCATGGTGCACGAGCCCAACGGGATCATGGAGCGGTCGAGTGCAAGGTCCTTGTCGGAGAGCTGGCGGATGTAGCGCAGCATGCCGGTCTCACTGTGGTAGCGGTTGAAGACCGGGTGCGTGAGGAAGGGGCTGGTGCGGCCAAGCGATTCGGGGATGAGCGGGGCGATGCCTTTTTCGAACTGTTCGAACGAAGGCAGTCTGGCGCTGTCCTGCGCAAACAGACCCCACAGTCGGGAGATGTCCTCGCGGGTGGTGGTTTCGTCGAGCGTGATGCCCACAAAGCCTGCTCGTCCAGCTGTGTAGCGTCGCAGGTTGATTTCCTGGGCAATGGCTTTGGCGTGAACCGCATCGGCTGCGTCTGCATGGCCGCAGTCGATTGTCAAGGTGTCGAAGGCGGTGCCATGCAGCAGCGATGCGCCCAGGCCCTTGAGGCCTTCGGCCAACACTGCGGTGTAGCTGGCGATGCGTTGGGCGATGCGTTTGAGGCCATCGGGCCCGTGGTAGACCGCGTACATGCTGGCCACCACCGCAGGCAGCACCTGCGCGGTGCAGATGTTCGATGTGGCCTTTTCGCGGCGGATGTGCTGCTCGCGGGTCTGCAGGGCCAGCCGGTAGGCGGGCTGGCCATGCGTGTCCACGCTCACACCCACCAGGCGACCCGGCAGGGAGCGCTTGTAGTCGTCACGGCAGGCCATGTAGGCGGCGTGTGGTCCGCCCGCGCCCATGGGCATGCCAAAACGCTGGGTGGTGCCGACCACGATGTCGGCGCCCATCTCGCCGGGGGTCTTGAGGAGCACCAGGGCCATCAGGTCCGCGGCCAGAATGAATGCAGCCTGTTTGCCGTGGATGAGGTCGGCGCTGAGCTGCCAGTCGGCCAGCCAGCCACTGCTGCCGGGGTACTGGTTGAGCGCGGCAAAGTAATCGTCCTGTGCCAGGGCCGAGGTCCATTCGTCGCTCGAAGAGACGAGCTTGACGGTGATGCCCAGCGGCGCGGCGCGTGTCTCGATGACCTCCAGGGTCTGGGGGTGGACATCGGCACTGACGATGAAGGTGTTGCCTTTGGCCTTGACAGAGCGCCTGGCCAGCGTCATGGCTTCGGCGGCGGCGGTGGCCTCGTCGAGCATGGAGGCGTTGGCGATCGGCATGCCGGTCAGGTCGCAGACCATGGTCTGGAAGTTGATCAGCGCCTCCATGCGGCCCTGCGAAATTTCGGCCTGGTAGGGCGTGTAGGCGGTGTACCAGGCTGGGTTTTCGAGGATGTTGCGCAGGATCACGCCCGGCGTGTGGGTGCCGTGGTAGCCCTGGCCGATGAAACTCTTGTAGAGCTTGTTCTGGCGGGCGATGCCTTTGAGCTGGTCCAGCGCGGCGGCCTCGGTCACGGGGGCCGGCAATTGCATGGCCTGGCTGCGGGCGATCGAACGCGGCACGATGGATTCGATCAGGGCGCGGCGCGAGGCTGCGCCGATCACGCTGAGCATGTGTGCCTCATCCTCTGGGGTCAGACCGATGTGGCGCGCGATGAATTCGGACGGGTTCTCAAGATCGCCGAGGGGACGGTGGGTAGACATCAGCATGGGGACACCTGATCGTTCAAAGTGGGGCCGCGGGCTTGCGGCGATGGGGCAGTGGTCTGTTGGCGATCAATGTCAGCCAGCCGAGAACTGCTGGTAGGCGGTCTCGTCGAGCAGCGCGTCGACTTCGGCTGCATTGGCCAGCCTGACCTTGAAGAACCAGCCCTTGCCCAGCGGGTCGCTGTTGGCCAGCGAGGGGTCGCTGCGCAGGTCTTCGTTGACTTCGGTGATTTCGCCGGTCACGGGCATGTACACATCGGCGGCGGCCTTGACGGACTCGACCACACCGGCCACGTCCTTCTGGGCAAAGGACTTGCCGACCTCGGGCAGGTCCACGAACACCACATCGCCCAGCGCGTCCTGCGCGTGGTGGGTGATGCCGACGACGGCGATATCGCCCTCGACGTTGATCCATTCGTGGTCTTCGGTGTACTTGAGGCTCATGTGCAACTCCTGGGGTTAATTGGGGTCAGGTTAATTGGGGTCAGATCCCGATTGATTGGGGAGGAAGGAATCAGCCGCGGTGGTAGCGGTTGGGGACGAAGGGCAGGGGGCTGACTTCCATCGGCACGGCCTTGCCGCGCACCATGGCATTCAGTCGGGTGCCCGCCCGGGCATATTGTGTCTGCACATAGGCCAGTGCCACCGGCTTGTCGGCGGTGGGCGCCAGCAGGCCGCTGGTGACTTCGCCGACTTTCTGGCCCGCCTGGTTGTGCAGTTCGACATGCTCGCGCACCGGCACGCGTTCGAGTGCCACCAGGCCCACGCGCACGCGCTGCAGGGGCTGCTTGTCGTCGAGCTGGGCCAGGATTTTGTCTGCGCCCGGGAAACCGCCCGCCCGTGCACCTCCGGTGCGACGCACTTTCTGCATGACCCAGTTCAGGCTGGCCTCGACTGGGGTGGTGGTGGTGTCGATGTCGTTGCCATACAGGCACAGACCGGCTTCCAGTCGCAGCGAGTTGCGCGCGCCCAGGCCGATGGGCTTGACTTCGGGCTGGGCCAGCAGGGCGCGGGCGAAGGCCTCGGCCGCATCGGCGGGCAGGGAAATCTCGAAGCCGTCTTCGCCGGTGTAGCCGCTGCGGGTCACGTACAGGCCGGCGCCTTGCCAGACTGCGGCCATGCCGGTCATGAACACGAGTTGCTCGACACCGGGCAGCAGACGGCACAGGGCGGTCACCGCCTGCGGGCCCTGCAGGGCCAGCAGGGCGCGGTCGAACTGGGCTTCGATGGTGCACAGGTCACCGATGCGGTTTTGGATGTGGGCCAGGTCGCCGTGCTTGCAGGCGCCATTGACGATCACGAAGATGTCCTCGCCCCGGTTGACGAACATCAGGTCGTCGATGATGCCGCCCTCCTCGTTGAGCAGCAGGCCATAGCGTTGCCTGTGCAGGCCCAGGCCGATGACGTCGACCGGGATCAGGCGCTCGAAGGCGGCCGCGGCGCCCGTGCCCAGCAGGCGCAACTGGCCCATGTGCGAGACATCGAAGAGGCCGGCGGCGGTGCGGGTGTGGTGGTGCTCGGCCACCAGGCCTGCCGGGTACTGCACCGGCAATTGATAACCGGCGAACGGGACCATGCGCGCACCGAGTTCGTTGTGCAGGGCATGGAGCGGGGTGGTGAGCAGATTCGGGTCAGCGGACATGGGCAGCTTTCAAGGGCACGGTTCACCACGGCACATGCCGGTGGTGGGCCCTCGCTGTCCGCTTTACCTGAGAGATTCGCCGGGAACGGGGTCACGTTCTGCGGGTTGCTCCTTCGGTGGATGCCGTGGCGCGATGGCCCGGCACCTCTCTCCAGTGAGGCAACGTCTGTTCAGACGCCTTGTCAGTCCTTTTTGCCTGAGCGTTCAGCGGTGTTGTCACCCCCTGCGCCTTCGGCGGCCTGACCAGCCCATCTGGAGCCGGTCAGGCGCTCTCCTGACACAATGATTCTAGCCTTATTTGGCGTAGACCAGATCCCGCAATGTCAGCGAAATAGCGGGTACATAGCTGATCACCATGAGGCAGACCAGAATGACCAAAACGAAGGGGACCAGGTCTCGGATCATCCTGTCCAGAGAAATCCGGGCCACTGTACAGGCCGCAAACAGGTTCACTCCAAACGGCGGGGTGATCATGCCCAGGGCCAGATTGACCACCATGATCAGTCCGAAGTGCACCGGGTCGATGCCAAAGTGGGCAGCCACGGGTGCCAGGATCGGGGCCAGCACGATGATGGCGGCGCTGGTTTCGATGAACATGCCGATCAGAAACAAGGCGGCATTCACGCCCAGCAGGAAATAAGCGGGGGACTTGAGTACATCTTCCAGCCAGTGTCCGATGGCATCTGGTACCCCGGCACGGGTGATGAGGAAGGCGAACAGGCCGGCATTGGCGATGATGAACATGATCACTGCGCTGGACATAACCGATTTGCGCAGAACGGTATAAAGGTCGCGAACACCGATTTCGCGGTAAATCACCATGCCGACAATCAGTGCGTAAAACACGGCTACGGCAGAGGCTTCGGTCGGTGTGAACACGCCGCCGTAGATGCCGCCGAGAATGATCACGGGCATCATCAGCGCCCAGCCCGCCTGCCAGCTGGCCTTGCCAAAGCCGAGTCGGCCATCGCCATCGTTTTTGCCCCAGCCCTTGTACTTGCAGTAAATCCAAACCCAGAACATGAGGGCAAAGCCAATGAGCAAGCCAGGCCCAAAACCTGCGATGAAAAGTTCGCCAATGGATACTTCGGCGCTGACGCCGTAGAGGATCATTGGGATCGAGGGTGGGATGACCACACCCAGCTCAGCCGAAGTCGCTTGCAACGATGCTGCATAAGTGGTCGGGTACCCATGCTTGATGAGCGCCGGAATCAGGATGGTGCCGATGGCGAAGGTGGTGGCCACCGAAGAACCAGAGACTGCTGCAAAAATCATGCAGGTCAGCACACAGGTCATGGGCAGGCCGCCCTGGATGCCGCCGACGATGCTTTTTGCAAATTCAACGAGCCTGCGCGAGATGCCGCCTGTTTCCATCAGGTTGCCAGCCAGAATGAAGAAGGGGATGGCGGCCAGGGGGAATTTGTTGATTGATGAGAACATTTCCTTGACGGAAATGAGCATGTTGGCATTGCCGATCTGGATGCCTACGATCGCGGACAGTCCAATCGAGACAGCCACGGAAATGGTGAGTGCAAAACACAGCACCATGGTCACAATCATCATCACGCTCATTGCGCAGTCTCCAGTTCCAGACGCTGGGGGTCGAGCCAGTTGCCGAGGATGCCGAAGACACTGAAGAGTGCGCCGACCGGCATGGCCAGATAAGCCCAGAACATGGAAACGCCTTCCAGGCCGATCATGGTTTGGACTTTGCCGCGGTTGGCGTAATTCCATCCCCACCAGATGATGATGCCAATCAGCACCAGAGCGGCGATTGCGACCACTGTGTCAAGAAGCCGTCTCATGCCCGGGCCGCTCCAGCGGTAAAGCACATCCACGCTGACCATGGCGCCATGGCGGAAGGCCATCGGTATTCCCATGAACACCATCCAGATCAGCGAAAAGCGGATCAGAACCTCGGTCCATTCAGCGGGCGTCTCCAGCACAAAGCGGGTGATGATCTGGAACATACCCAGGCAGGCGGCCAGCGCCAGCATGAGGCAAGCGATCAGCATGGAAAGGGCAGTGGTCTGCCGCTCAAGGCGCAAAAAAAGGTTTTTCATGGGCAACAACCATGCACATCAACAACAGTCAAGCTGAAAAAAACGCCCGCCAGTACCATGACTGTGCGGGCGTCTGGCCAAAGGCCGATTACCTGAAGTTGCGAATGCGGTCCAGGTTGGCCTTGCCGAATTGCTTTTCGAATTCGGCCATGGCCGGGCCCATGGTGGCAATGAATCGGCTTTTGTCGACGTTCTCGATGATGTTCATGCCCTTTCGGCGAAGTTCGGCCACGCCATTGGCATCGTCCTTGTCGACGCGGGCACGATTGGCCTTGACAGCTTCCTTGGCAGCATCCAGGAAAATCTGCTTGTCAGCCGCGTTCAACTTATCCCAGACCCCCTTGTTCATGAGGATGACCACGGGCGAGTAGACGTGGCCCGTGAGTGTCAGGTGTTTCTGCACCTGGTCGAAGTTGGCCGCCATGATCACCGACAGCGGGTTTTCCTGGCCGTCCACCGTGCCTTGTTGAAGCGCAGTAAAAACTTCCGGGAAGGCCATGGGGGTGGTCACGATGCCCAGGCTTTTGTAAGCGGCCACATGCACCGGGTTCTCCATGGTCCGCATCTTCAGTCCCTTGAGGTCATCGGGCGCATTGACCGGTCGTTTGCTGTTGGTCATGTGACGCACACCGTTTTCGCCCCAAGCCAGAGCCTTGAAGCCCTTGGAGTCAAATTTGGTCAGTAGTTCGTCGCCGATAGGTCCGTCCAGAACGGCACGCGCATGTGCCTTGTCGCGAAACAGGAAAGGCACGTCCAGAATGCGGGCCTCTGGCACAAAGTTGGGGACCGGTCCGGTGGACGTGGTGGCCAGCTCCTGGGTGCCCAGTTGCACCGCCTCGATCGATTCGCGTTCGCCACCGAGAGAGCCGGAATAGAAATTCTGGATCTTGATGCGACCATTGGTTCTGCGCTCGACTTCGCGAGCGAGGGTGTCGATTGCTTCGCCCTGGTGGGAGTTTTGCCCCACAGAAATGCTGTTGCGCATGGTGATTTGCTGTGCCATGGCCGCAGTCATCAAACCTGCTGACAGGCCGATGGCCAACATCAGTTTGCTCAGTTTCATATAAATAACTCCTTGTGGTTTCAGGCTGTGCGTCTGGTGAATGGGAAATTTGTCATACAAATTAAATTATCCCGCTCTTGACTGCAAGAACCATCCGGGTTTGTGCTGAGAGGTGTTTCCCGGGTGACTTCTGATGCCGACAAAAAAGAAGCTGCATCGGCAGGCCATGAAAAAAGCATTGACCCATGAGTCGGCTCACATGCCTGTGTAGTTGGGGCCGCCGCCACCTTCGGGCGTGACCCAGACGATGTTCTGGGTCGGGTCCTTGATGTCGCAGGTCTTGCAGTGCACGCAGTTCTGCGCATTGATCTGCAGGCGGTCGCTGTTGTCTTCGTTCTTGACGTATTCGTAGACACCGGCCGGGCAGTAGCGCGACTCGGGACCGGCGAACTTGGCCAGGTTGATGCCCACGGGCACCGAGGCGTCCTTGAGGGTGAGGTGGGCCGGCTGGTTTTCCTCGTGGTTGGTGTTGCTGATGAACACGCTCGAGAGCCGGTCAAAGGTCAGCTTGCCGTCCGGCTTGGGGTACTCGATGCGGGGGCAATCGGCGGCGGGCCTGAGGTAGGCGTGGTCGGGCTTGTCGCGTCGCAGCGTCCAGGGGATGTGGCCGCGCAGCACGAATTGCTCGAAGCCGTTCATCACGGTGGCGACTGCCAGGCCTTTCTTGAACCAGGTCTTGAAGTTGCGCGACTTGTTGAGCTCGGTGTGGAGCCAGCTGGCTTCAAAGGCTTCGGGGTAGGCGCCCAGCTCGTCGTGCTGGCGACCGGCGACCAGCGCATCGTAGGCGGCCTCGGCGCAGAGCATGCCGCTCTTGATGGCGGCATGGCTGCCCTTGATGCGGCTGACATTGAGGTAGCCGGCGTCGCAGCCGACCAGCGCACCGCCCGGGAACACCGTCCTGGGCAGGCTCATCAGGCCGCCGGCGGTGATGGCGCGGGCGCCATAACCCAGCCGCTTGGCGTTGACTTCGCCCTGGTTGTTGGTGAAGTACCACTTGATGTTGGGGTGGGTCTTCCAGCGCTGGAATTCCTCAAAGGGGCTCAGCCAGGGGTTGGCATAGTCCAGCCCGACGACGTAGCCGATGGCCACCTTGTTGTCCTCCATGTGGTACATGAAGGCGCCGCCGTAGGTGTCGTTGTCCATGGGCCAGCCGGCGGTGTGCATGACAAAGCCGGGGGTGTGGCGGCTGGGGTCGATCTCCCAGACTTCCTTGATGCCGATGCCATAGGTCTGCGGGTCGCGGCCTTCGTCGAGCTTGTAGCGGGCAATCAGCTGTTTGCCTAGGTGACCGCGCGCGCCCTCGGCAAACACGGTGTAACGGGCATGCAGTTCCATGCCCAGCTGGAAGTTCTCGGTCGGCTCGCCGTCCTTGCCAATGCCCAGATTGCCGGTGGCCACGCCCTTGACCGACCCGTCTTCGTTGTAGAGCACTTCGGCGGCGGTGAAGCCGGGGAAGATCTCCACGCCGAGGTTCTCGGCCTGCTGGCCCAGCCAGCGGGTGAAGTTGGAGAGGCTGATGATGTAGTTGCCGTGGTTCTGTGCGCACTCGGGCAGGAGCACGCCGGGGGTGCGGGTGGCGCCGCTCTCGGAGAGGAAGCTCCAGGCGTCGTCGGTCACGGGCTGGTGGAGCGGGGCACCGCGTTCCTTCCAGTCGGGAAAGAGTTCGGTCAGGGCCCTGGGGTCCATGATGGCCCCCGAGAGGATGTGGGCGCCGGGTTCGCCGCCTTTTTCGAGCACCACCACCGACACATCCTGGCCTTTTTCAGCCGCCAGTTGCTTGAGGCGGATGGCGGTCGACAGGCCGGCCGGGCCGCCGCCGACGACGACGACGTCGTATTCCATGGCTTCGCGCGGGCCGTAGGTGTCCAGAATCTCTTGAGGGCTCATGTTGTGTTTGCTGAAGGTTGGAAGGGGCTGCCCTGTCGGGCCTGCGACTCATTTTATGCGGCGCCCGCGGGCTTCCATCGCAAAATGGCAACAAGTCCAAACAAGGAGTCGACATGGCATACGAAATCGATCTGTCGGGCCGCGTGGCCCTGGTGACCGGCGCCTCGAGCGGTCTGGGCGCGCAGTTTGCCCGCACCCTGGCGCTGGCGGGGGCTGGCGTGGTGCTGGCCAGCCGGCGGGTCGACAAGCTCAAGGCCCTGCGCAGCGAAATCGAGGCGGCGGGCGGCAACGCCCACGTGGTGGCGATGGATGTGACCGACCGCGCCAGCATCCAGTCCGCCGTGGCCCATGCCGAGACCGAGATGGGCAGCATTGACATCCTGGTCAACAACTCGGGCGTGAGCACCACGCAGCGCATCCAGGACGTGACCGAGGAGGATTACGACTTCATCATGGACACCAATGTGCGGGGCGCCTTCTTCGTGGCTCAGGAAGTGGGCAAGCGCATGCTGGCCCGGGCCAAGGGGGCGGCGCCGGGCAGCTTCACCGGCGGGCGCATCATCAACATCGCCTCCATGGCAGGCCTGAAGGTGCTGCCGCAGATCGGGGTGTACTGCATGAGCAAGGCTGCCGTCATCCAGATGACCAAGGCCTTCGCGGTGGAATGGGGGCGATTTGGCATCAATGTGAGTGCGATCTGCCCGGGTTACATCGACACCGAGATCAACCACCACCACTGGCAGACCGAACAGGGCCAGAAACTCATCAGCATGCTGCCGCGCAGGCGGGTGGGCCAGCCACAGGACCTGGACGCCGTGCTGATGATGCTGGCCAGCGACCAGTCGCATTTTGTCAATGGCGCCGTCATCGCGGCCGACGACGGTTTTGCCGTCTGAAGGGGGCTGAGCACATGAAGCTGGCCTTGCCCGAGCGCAAGAAGCAGGTGCACCAGATGGTGATCCCCATCCGCTGGGGCGACATGGACGCCATGGGCCATGTCAACAACACGGTGTATTTTCGCTACCTCGAGACGGTGCGTATCGACTGGTTTCGCCGCATTGGCTGCGAACCGCAACCGCAAGGCGAGGGGCCGGTGATCGTCAATGCCTTCTGCAATTTCTACAAGCAGTTCGCCTACCCGGGGGATATTCTGGCCACCATGTTCGTCAGCGATCCCGGACGCACCACCTTCGAGAGCTGGTGCACGCTGGCGCCGACCGACCACCCCGAGGACATCCATTCAGCCGGTGGTGCCACCACCATCTGGGTTGATTTTCCGAAGCAGAAGGCGGTCAACCTGCCCGATTGGGTGCGCAGCCTGGTCACCCCCGACTGAGGTTGTCGGCGTTCAGGCCTTGGCCTTGGGCACACGGCCCATCAGATAAAACTCGGGGTTGGGCAGCATGCCGATCACGCTGGCCATGCGGTTGGACAGTCCGAAAAAGGCGGTGATGGCCGTGATGTCCCAGATGTCTTCGTCAGTGAAGCCGTGCGCCTGCAGGGCTTCGAAATCGGCGTCCTCGATCTTGTCCGAATCGGTGCAGACCTTCATGGCGAAGTCCAGCATGGCGCGCTGGCGCGGGCTGATGTCGGCCTTGCGGTGGTTGACGGCCACCTGGTCGGCCAGCAGCGGCTTTTTTTCGTAGATGCGCAGGATGGCGCCATGTGCCACCACGCAGTACAGGCAGCGGTTGGCCGCACTGGTGGTGGTGACGATCATCTCGCGCTCGCCCTTGCTCAGACCGCTGGTGCGGCCCACCGATTCGGGCACCATCAGGGCGTCGTGGTAGGCGAAGAAGGCGCGCCACTCGGCAGGCCGGCGTGCCAGCGCCAGAAAGACATTGGGCACAAAGCCGGCCTTCTCCTGCACTTCCAGGATTTTGGCGCGCAGGTCCTCGGGCAGGTCCAGGATCTCGGGGAAGGGGTAACGGGTGCTCATGCGGGTCTCCTTGCGAAGCATTATGCTCAGGGCCATTGCAGGAGCCTGTCATGCCCAAAACACAGAAAGACCTTCCCCAGGATGCCGCCTTGCAGGCGGGACTGGCCACCCGCAACCAGGTCATGGGGACCGAGTATGTGGACCGCGCCCTCGCAGGGGCGAGCGACTACACCCTGCCGATGCAGGAGTTCATCACCCGCAATGCCTGGGGCAATGTCTGGCAGCGGCCGGGTCTGGACCTGCGCACGCGCAGCCTGGTGACGGTGGCCATGCTGGCTGCGCAGGGCAAGCAGCACGAACTCAGGGCGCATGTGCGCGGCGCGCTCAACAACGGGGTCACGCCCGAGGAGTTGCGTGAACTGATGCTGCACGCCACGGTGTATTGCGGCTTCCCGACGGCGATCGACGCCTTCCGCTGCGTCACGGAGGTGGTCGAGGCCAAGGCCTGAGTCTTCAGCCGCGCAGCAGTTTCTGGATCAGGTCGGCGGCGCTTGCGGCCTGGTACTTGCGCATGAGCTTGACGCGGTAGATCTCGACCGTGCGGTGGCTGATGCCCAGCGCGCGGCCGATGGCCTTGCTGGTCAGGCCGTCCATCAGGTGGGCAGCGACCTCACGTTCACGGGCCGTCAGTTCGGCCTTGACGGGTTTGCGCGCTGACAGGTCTTCGAAGGTCCAGATGCCGGCCTCGTGCGGGGCCTGTCGGTTGAGGGCGCGGCCGGTGACGTGGCACCAGAAGGTCTCGCCCTGCAGGCGCCCGCCCACACGCTTCATCACCCGGTCGTCGGCATAGACCCCATTGGCGTTCAGGATGGGGGCGATGCGCAGCCCGGTGCGTTCGTATTCGTCGGCACTGGGGTAGAGCAGCACAAAGCTCTGGCCGATCAGCTGCGCCCTCGAGGCGCCGAACATTTCGCAGACACGCTGGTTGCAGTCGACAATGGTGCGGTTGCGCGAGAGCACCATGCCCACCGGAGCCAGGTCGAAGGCCAGGCGGTAGTCGATGTCCTGCTGGGCGGTCTCAGGGCTGTCCATTACGAAAAACTACGTATTCGAATACGTAGTATGGTAGCGCCATCCATCGCATCAGGAGACCCGAGTGAACAAAGTCTTTCCCTCCGCCGCTGCGGCGCTCAAGGACATCGTGGCCGACGGCCAGACGCTGGCTGTCGGCGGTTTTGGCCTGTGCGGCATTCCCGAGGCCCTGATCGACGCGCTGCGCGACAGCGGTGTCAAGGACCTGACCGCGATTTCCAACAACGCCGGCGTGGACGGTTTCGGTCTGGGCAAGCTGCTGGAAACCCGCCAGATCCGCAAGATGATCGCCTCGTATGTGGGCGAGAACAAGGAGTTCGAACGCCAGTTCCTGGCCGGTGAACTTGAACTCGAATTCACGCCGCAGGGCACCCTGGCCGAAAAGCTGCGGGCCGGTGGCGCGGGCATCCCGGCCTTCTTCACCAAGACCGGTGTCGGCACCCTGGTGGCCGAAGGCAAGGAACTGCGGGAATTTGACGGGGAAACCTATGTCATGGAGCGTGCACTGGTGCCCGACATCGCCCTGATCAAGGCCGATGTGGCCGACCGTTCGGGCAACCTGCGCTTTAACCTCACGGCACGCAACTTCAACCCCGCTGCAGCCACCGCCGGCAAGATCTGTGTGGTCGAGGTCGAGCGCATCGTTGCCACCGGCGAACTGGCCCCCGACGACATCCACCTGCCGGGCATTTACGTGCACCGCATCGTGCACAACCCCACGCCCGAAAAGCGCATCGAAAAGCGCACCACCCGCGAGCGCAAGTAAATGACTTTGCGGGACAGCTCTTCAGCGCTGTCCCCAACTGAACAAGGAGTGAGATATGCCCTGGACCCAAGACCAAATGGCGGCCAAAGCGGCCTCCGAACTGCAGGACGGTTTCTACGTCAACCTTGGCATCGGCATCCCGACGCTGGTGGCCAACCATGTGCCCGACCACATCGAGGTCTGGCTGCAAAGCGAAAACGGCATGCTGGGCATCGGCCCCTTTCCCTACGAGGACGAGGTGGATGCTGACCTGATCAATGCCGGCAAGCAGACGGTGACGACCATCAAGGGTTCGTCCATTTTCGGCTCGGACCAGTCGTTTGCGATGATCCGTGGCGGCAAGATCAACTTGTCCATCCTGGGGGCCATGCAGGTCACCGACAGGGGGGACCTGGCCAACTGGATGATTCCGGGCAAGATGGTCAAGGGCATGGGCGGTGCGATGGACCTGGTGGCGGGCGTCAAGCGCGTGATCGTGCTGATGGAGCATGTGGCCCGCAAGAAGGATGGCACCGAGGACCTCAAGATCCTGGCCGAGTGCACCCTGCCGCTGACCGGCAAGGCGGTGGTGGACCGCATCATCACCGACCTGGGGGTCATGGACGTGACCGAACAGGGCCTCAAGGTGGTCGAACTGGCCGATGGGGTCTCGCCCGACTTCATCCAGTCTAAAACCGGCGTCAAGCTGATCTTCTGAGCCGCCCGCACGGGTGGCCGTGGCCCGGGCGAGCCCGGGCCTTTTTATGGGAAAATCGGCCCCCGATCACCGCACAAGAGCAAGAAAGGCAACCCGCGTGATGTCACCGCAAACGTGGAGAAGGTCCTGCGGCCTGTGATGGCCCGCCTCCGCGCCTGCTTGTCCTGTGTCATCAGCGCGGTTTGACCGCGCTTTTTTCATTCAGTCAGAGACAGAGCCGAAGGTCTGTCCCGCAAGGTATCAGCAACATGCTTCACATTACCCTTCCCGATGGCTCCCAGCGCGAATTTCCCGGCCCGGTGACCGTGGCCGAGGTGGCCGCCTCCATCGGTGCCGGTCTGGCCAAGGCCGCCCTGGGTGGCAAGGTCGACGGTCAGCTGGTCGACACCAGCTTCCGCATCGAACGCCACGCCAGGCTGGCCATCGTGACCGCCAAGGACCCCGAGGGCCTGGAGATGATCCGCCACTCCACTGCCCACCTGCTGGCCTACGCGGTCAAGGCGCTGTTCCCCGAGGCGCAGGTGACCATCGGCCCGGTCATTGACAACGGTTTTTATTACGACTTCTCCTACAGCCGCCCCTTCACGCCGGATGATTTGGTGGCCATCGAAAAGCGCATGGGCGAACTGGCCGTCAAGGACGAGCCGGTGATGCGCCGCGTGTTGCCACGCGACGAGGCGGTGGCCTATTTCAAGGGCCTGGGTGAGCACTACAAGGCCGAGATCATTGGCTCCATTCCGGCCGGCGAGGAGGTCAGCCTGTACCGCGAGGGCGACTTTGAAGACCTTTGCCGCGGCCCGCACGTACCCAGCACCGGCAAGCTCAAGCATTTCAAGTTGATGAAGGTGGCCGGGGCCTATTGGCGCGGCGACAGCAAGAACGAGATGCTGCAGCGTGTGTACGGCACCGCCTGGGCCAGCAAGGAAGACCTCCAGCAGTACCTGCTGCGCTTGGAAGAAGCCGAAAAGCGCGACCACCGCAAACTCGGACGTGAACTGGACCTGTTCCACATCGACGACCATGCCCCGGGCCTGGTGTTCTGGCATCCCAAGGGCTGGACGGTCTGGCAGCGCGTGGAGCAGTACATGCGCCAGGTCTACCGCGACAATGGCTACCTGGAGGTCAAGGGGCCGCAGATCATCGACAAGAGCCTGTGGGAGAAGACCGGCCACTGGGACAAGTACCGCGAGAACATGTTCACGACCGAGTCGGAAAAGCGGGACTACGCGCTCAAACCGATGAACTGCCCGGGCCACATCCTGATCTTCAAGCAGGGCATCAAGAGTTACCGCGACCTGCCGCTGCGCTACGGCGAGTTTGGCCAGTGCCATCGCAACGAGCCCTCGGGCGGCCTGCACGGCATCATGCGCGTGCGCGGTTTCACGCAGGACGACGGCCACATCTTCTGCACCGAAGACCAGATCCTGGCCGAATGCGACACCTTCACCAAGGTGCTCAAGCAGGTTTATGCCGACTTCGGCTTCACCGACATCCTCTACAAGGTTTCGACCCGTCCCGCCGCCCGCATCGGCTCGGACGAACTGTGGGACAAGGCCGAGAAGGCCCTGATGGACAGCCTGCGCCACTCGGGCTGCGATTTCGTCATCTCAGAAGGCGACGGCGCCTTCTACGGCCCCAAGATTGAATACACACTCAAGGATGCGATCGGCCGTGAATGGCAGTGCGGCACCATTCAGGTGGACTTCAACCTGTCCGAACGCCTGGATGCCGAGTACACCGCCGAGGACGGCAGCCGCCAGCGCCCGGTGATCCTGCACCGCGCCATCGTCGGCAGCCTCGAGCGCTTCATCGGCATCCTGGTCGAACAGCATGCCGGCGCACTGCCGACCTGGCTGGCCCCGGTGCAGGTGTCGGTGCTCAACATCACCGACGCGCAGGCCGATTACTGTCGCGAAATCGCTGCAAAACTCCAAAAAGCACTGCCAAATCAAGACCTTAGGGTTGAAATGGACCTGCGCAACGAGAAAATCACGTATAAAATACGCGAGCACTCGTTGCAAAAGCTGCCTTACATCCTCGTCGCCGGCGACAAGGAAAAGGCGGCGGGTACCGTCGCCGTGCGCGCCCGGGGGAACAAAGACCTCGGTGTGATGTCCCTTGATGCCTTCATTGAACGGCTCGCTTCGGACATCGCTTCCAAAGCCTGATGGTGTATCACCCACACTGGGCCTGGGGGAACTGCTGCGCTGCGTCGGCGGTTGGGGGCTGCCCTGTGCAGCCTTGTTTTTTGAAAAGGATTTGAGTCATCGCTACCGAATTTCGTGACCGTCGCCAACGCGAGGAACGCAAGCACCGCTTGAACCGTGAGATCACGGCCCCTGAAATCCGTGTTTCGGGCCCAGAGAACGAACCCATGGGCGTCATGTCGCTGGCCGAGGCCCTGCGCATGGCTGGAGAACTGGATGTGGATCTGGTTGAAATCGCCTCCATGGCCAGCCCGCCGGTGTGCCGTCTGATTGATTACGGCAAGTTCAAGTACCAGGAGCAAAAGCGTGCTGCAGAAGCCAAGGCCAAGCAGACGGTCATCGACATCAAGGAAGTCAAGTTCCGCCCCGGTACCGATGACGGTGACTACAACATCAAGATGCGCAACATCCGCCGCTTTCTGGC
>JACCDV010909121.1_pt1 | contig 52978 bp, 50 predicted proteins | sample 7446131 | NCBI WGS metagenome assembly JACCDV01 (sample SAMN15323448, study PRJNA562643) | freshwater metagenome | isolation source: river surface water | place: USA:Blue River Watershed | collected 2017-08-17
ATGTTGCGTGCGGTGAAGGTATGTTGCAAATCCAAGAAATTCAATGGCCGAGTCGCGATCGCCAATCGATCAACGATGCACTGCATGCCAATGGTCATCCTTTTGCATTAGCTAAGCGTTTTGGTTAGATGCACTACTTGGGCTAGTGTTCCCTTACTTATGTTCAAAATTTAGATCCGGTTAGGGTGATTAGCAATCGCGTTAAGTTGACGCCGATTTTAGGGTCGTATGGATGGCGTAAAATCTTTGCGTGAATAGCGATGTTCTTTCTTTTAATAAAACATTAATTCTTTTTTGGCTTAATTAAGAAAAGCTGGGATTAAATTATGTTCCCTTTTTAAATTGGGATAAAATGCCAACTGGATTTATATCTTAATTCCAGAAAAAATGGGTCTAGACAATTGACTCACTATACAGTTAACCTAATAAAAGAGAGAAATATATGCCAATCATACAAAGATATGAAGCCGTTACAGCTCTTAATGCTCTTGAGATTTCTGATGATTGCGAAATCGAAGGATTATTACCTCTAGTAGCTCAACGACAGGGCGCCCCTGGTTTTAAAATGCCAGCGAAAATTGACAGACAATATCGCAGATTGGTACTTGAGTATTACCCTTCTGACTTCGCTAAAGTTCTTAGAGTATCTAGGGCTATTGAGGTGCTCAGGCAATATTTTGAGCCACCTACAGATGCTTCCGTGGAGACTTGTGTTGGACAGTTGCTTATGGATAGCGCCGATCTAAAATTTATATTCGATTTTTTCGAGGAAGAAGAAACGCCAGTAGTGTTTTCGAGAAATGTTGATGACTTTTTTGGCTTTTGGCGTGAGTATAGAAAGTTTATTCGAATTCCTTTTAGTGCGTTACCATGTTTTGAGTCAACTCACCCGTATTATATTTCGAATCATTGTTTCGATTTTGGTCCTTATGAGGCGGGTGACTCCGCCGTAGAATACCATTATACAAATCTGAAGGCTGCTAATTTTCCTCAAGATGTTATTGGATATCCTTACTACCATCATATGAAAGCGGATACTATTAAGAGAGCTGCACATGAAGTCTTACCTTTCTTGCATTTCCTGTGTACATACGATAGATATGATAAAGCATTTGGTGAAACAAAGCATATGTATCGCGAGCTGTTAAAACTTATAGTATTTAACGAGTATAAATCCTTTAATTGGTTGGCATTATATGCCTTATGGAAGTGTATAGAGGGTAGAGGCGTACGTGTTTACCAGACATTATTAGATGTTTTCCCTCAAGTTGACTACGATCAACGTCTTCAGAAGCAACAAGCTAAGATTGAATATCATACAAAAAAAGCACTTAATTGCCTGTGGCATATCCTAGAAACTCAGTCTTCTATCTTGGAAGATTCGGGTGATTCATTTGTTCAGATAAAAGCAATGCTTAATAAGCGAAAACCTAGTTTAGAGGCATATAAACAAATAGTAAGTTTTGCTCGTGCTGTTGTTGGCGATGCTCCATCATCGGGCGCTACTCCATCATTGGGCGCTGCTCCATCTCAACCGAATTTCAACTACCGTCTGAAAACAGCAAGAGAATTTTATTTGTTTATTATGCACACCGCTAGCGAGAGTTATGTAGGGATGGATTCAACGGAATTGTTAATATGCTTTATCCGAGATAGTATTCCTGGTGTGTTGAAGAAGTTGCCTGTCGAATACGAAGTCGGCGTTGATATGTTTTTGCAATTGCTACAGGCTTATTTCTTTGATGAGAGAGAGCATTTTAAACGCGATTTTAATGTTGCCAAAACTGATTTGAGGCTACTGTTGCAGCAATTCAGTCTTAATGCACTCATGAACCCGCCCATGCGTTCTTCCACTGACGGGCAAGTGACCCTCGGAAGATTAATTAGAGAATTAGAAGAAATAGACTCAATGGACAAAATACCATGGTTGTGGCTAGATTAACACTTTTTCTGTAAACTCGAGATGGATGAGACAAGCCAAGAAATTATCCTAAAATAAGATGGTGAAAATCAGCATTAGGAGAAACAAAATGGCTTGTCAGGTAGAAAATAGCACAAAATTGGATGCAGTGAAACTATTAGCATCAGAAGGATTTGAAGGATTGGTGTCGGTAATGGAATTACTGGTCAATGAAGCGATGCTATTGGAGCGAGAAAAGTAGGTAGTTGTACCTCCGTTTAAGACCTTTCTTTCGCTCGTTTTTATGCGTGATTGGCGTTTACTCGAGGTTTGGAAACAGCTCTACTAAGTAATTGATCTTCATACCCCGCGCGGTTATGTTTTATATTTAAACATATTTAACTCCTGCGGTGACTAAAAATTTTTTCATAGAAACCACAGCACCTTAGTGACTATCAAATAATTTGCGCAACCATAAACCAATATCGATGGTTTCTTCCATACAGACACTATGGTCCATCTCATAAACATGATATTCCACCGGGTAATCCAGAGTCGATAATTGTTGCTGGGTTATTTCGGCAAAATGTAAAGGTAAGATATTATCGTGGTCGCCATGGGCAATAAAAATGGGTATTTGTCGATTAGCGCTATGGATTTCATCGCTCAATAAATCCGCCAAGGGTAAATACGTCGATAATGCCATGATGCCGGCTAAGGGTTGCGGGTAGCGTAAGCCAGTCTGCAAAGCGATGGCGCCACCTTGAGAAAAACCAGCTATGACAATCCGCGAAGAAGGGATGCCTAAGTCGATTTGTTCCGCTATTAATTCTTGTATTAACGTTTCACTAGCCCGAATTCCTGCTTCATCTTGTTGGCTGTGGCGTTCGAGGCCCAAAATATCATACCAAGCCGGCATCTTCATACCGCCATTGATCGTGACTTTTTGTACAGGAGCATCAGGAAATATGAAGCGAATAGCTAAATCTTCGAGCTGTAATAAGGGAATAATGGGTACAAAATCTTCACCACTGGCACCTAAGCCGTGTAACCAAATAACAGCAGCTTGAGGGTGATCCTGGGTTTCGATAACGATTTTTTGCTTTTTACTCATATGATATATAATGGCGATTAGTAATAGCAGATAGTGTAAACTAATTAGGCAGCAAAATGAAATACCTTTATGTAATGGTTTTGACAATTTTATTAACGGCCTGTGGCAATTATGGAAAATTGTATCTCGATGACCCTTACGTTAAGGCCCATACTACGCCCCAACAACCGATTGCGCCCAGTAAAAATTTACATGCGATGCCGCGAGGTTTAGTCTAGTGTCACCTTTTGTTTATCGGGCTGATGCATTATATGCTGAGCAAGTATCATTGGCCGCTATCGTGGAACAATATGGCAGCCCTTGTTATGTTTATTCTAAAGCTGCCTTAACTCAAGCATGGCAAACATTTAATGCCGCGTTCGGCTCATATCCACATAGCATTTGTTATGCCGTCAAAGCAAATTCCAATTTAGCGATTTTAAATATCTTAGCTCGACTAGGCTCCGGATTTGATATTGTATCGCAAGGTGAGTTAGAACGGGTGTTAGCCGCTGGTGGCGAGCCGAGCAAAATCGTTTTTTCGGGTGTCGGTAAATCTGCTGTTGAGATGCGTCGTGCATTAAGCGTGGGCATTGCGTGTTTTAATATCGAATCGGCAGTTGAGTTAACTTTATTACACACTGTTGCAGCAGAATTAAATAGCGTAGCGAATATTTCTATTCGCGTGAATCCGAATGTCGATGCGAAAACGCATCCCTATATCGCGACAGGATTACAAGAAAATAAATTTGGTGTGGCGAGCGTTGATGCTTTCGCATTATATAAAATGGCGGCTACGTTATCCCATATTAACATTATCGGTATCGATTGCCATATTGGTTCACAGATAACGACAGTAGAGCCTTTTTTAGCGGCGCTCGATGAAATTTTACAATTAATCGATCAATTGGCTCTAGCAGGCATCACTATTCAACATTTGAATATGGGGGGTGGATTAGGTGTCACTTATCGCGATGAGACGCCGCCTGCAGTACAAGAGTATGTTGCAGCTATTCTTGCGAAACTACAAACTAGAAAATTAGCGTTAATAATAGAACCCGGGCGTGCGATTGTCGCTAATGCAGGAGTATTACTCACCACCGTGCAATATCTCAAGCATAATGCGGATAAACATTTCGCTATTGTCGACGCGGCGATGAATGATTTATTACGTCCGGCTTTATATGATGCGTGGCAAGCTATTATCCCCGTTAAAAAACAAGGTGGCATTAAACAAGTGTATGATATCGTGGGGCCTGTGTGTGAAACCGGTGATTTTTTAGGAAAAGAGCGTGAATTGATTCTACAGGCGGGGGGCTTATTGGCGATACAGGGTGCGGGTGCCTATGGGTTTTGCATGAGTTCTAATTATAATTCTCGCCCGCGAGTCGCGGAGATTTTAGTAGATGAGGCTGTGAGTCATTTAATCCGCGAACGGGAAACGATTGCTGATTTGTTTGCTAAAGAAAAAATAGTGACGGAATAAATACGGGCACATGATAAATTATGAAATTACCATTTAGCAAGATGCAAGCCTTAGGCAATGATTTCATGGTCATCGATGGCGTGCAGCAAACATTAACATTATCTCCTGCATTAATTCGTCAATGGGCTGATCGGGAGCAAGGAGTAGGGTTTGATCAACTATTATTGATTGAAGCGAGTCAACACGCCGAATATGATTTTTTTTATCGTATTTTTAACGCCGATGGCAGCGAAGTAGGTCAGTGTGGTAATGGCGCTCGTTGCGTAGCGAAATTTATTCAAGAAAAAAAATTAAGCGCTAAAACGCAAGTACAGTTAAAAACGATTACGACTCAATTAAGTACCGAATTATTAACCGATGGTCAAGTCAGTGTGAATTTAGGGGCGCCGAATTTTTCTCCTGCGGCTATTCCGTGTCACGCCGCACAATTTCAAGAACGTTATTCATTAATTATTGATGAGATGCTTATAGAATTTGGGGCAGTGAGCGTCGGCAATCCTCATGCCGTTATTGTCGTTAAGAATATCGACGATATTCCTATCAATACTATCGGGGCCTCATTAGCGCAACATGAATTTTTTCCGTTACAGACAAATGTAGAATTTATGCAAATTATCATGCCTGACGTTATCAAATTGCGGGTGTATGAGCGTGGGGCGGGGGAAACCTTAGCTTGTGGTAGCGGTGCGGCCTCAGCCGTGGCAATGGGCAAGCATTGGCGATTATTGGCGGATCAAGTACGAGTGCAATTGCCAGGGGGTGATTTGCAAGTGCAATGGGGCGGCGGTGAGCAAGATTTACTTCTTATGGGGCCAGCGGAGTTTGAGTTTGATGGGGAAGTGGAATATTAGACTAGACCTCTACTCATCACTGATGGTTATGCAAGAAGTCTACTTCTTTCTACCGAGCAAACTATTTCATTTCTTCTACAAATTGAGCATCATCCTCATCGGTGCTTGAAGATTTATCGGCAATAATGAGTGGCGGTAATTTTTCTACTGTACCGGCACCCGGGCGGTAACATTTACCGACAGTCTCATTAAATTCCTTTTTGGCATGGTCAATGACGTCACGATAATAACTGACATAATGTTTAAAGTTACGGCGTTTGACTTGGAAAATACCGCGTTTTACATCAATTTCACTTTTCATAATATTATCGATTAAATGAGGTGCAAATTTTTCTAGATAATCGACAAATGCTTCTTGAGCGGCGACGAATAAATCTGCTTCATATTGGGCTTGTTTGATGAAGCAATCTTGCACCGCATCTTCAATTTCTGCTGGAGTTTTAAATAATAACTTAGCTAATACATCTTGAGCATTGTTCGCATAAGCTATCGGATTATCTTCGCTGACTTCCAGGGCGCGACTTTGAATTTGTAATTGTTTTTGGCTATTGCGACGTTGCCTATTGGCTTGAATAACATTGTCAATTAATGCTTTTAACAAGAAGGCAATGTTTTCAGTGAGGAGTGTTTTATTGTCGATTTTTAAATGACCTAACCCTAATTGTTGAATTAATAGATCGATGGTTTCATCCGTAGTCGCTGTAAGTATAGCAGAGGGTGTTGAGTAATCAGTGAATATTTCTACTGTGTCGAATTCTTCGTCACGAGTCATCGGTAGTGGTGCTGGCGCTGATTCTGTCTTGTCGTCCATCGCAAAATTCAGCAGGCTATCTAAATCTAACGGTTCATCGCTGGAGAAAGGGTGAATTTCTTTAGCGGGTGCAGAATATTGATCTAAAGTTGCTAAAATATCCTCTCCCGAGGCAGGCGCCGATGAAGTCAATAATTCATCAATTTCATCATTTTTTTCATAATGTTGATTTTCTAGTGTGCCATTAAGAAAATCATCGATATTAAATTCTCCCGCCATTTGACTGCTGCGATTAAATGAATGATCGACACCAAGGTCATGATATAATTCCGAACCCGAAAAAGCGCCATAGCTGGAAGCGTGTTCGACATAGGGATTTTCTGCCGCTAAGATAGGTTTAGTATCGGTAGATAATAACGCATCAATATCTAAATCCGTATCGCTTTGGCTAATGGTGTTGTCATCTTTATTAACTTGAATTAAATATTGGCCCATGCGCAATATATCGTTATCGCTTAATTCCGTCGAAATCGCCGCCGTCGTATTCAAAGCTGTATGACTGTTATTAACATATACCCCCGTATTGCTGGTATCAAATAAACGGAAGGTGCCGCCTTGAAACTGAATCATGGCGTGTTGTTTGGCGATCGCTGGGTCATTGGCTAAGACGATATCATTATGAGGTAAATTGCCAATGGTAGCGCCCATTTCAGAAATACTGAACGCTTGATTATCCATCTTGCCGCCAGGGCTTTGTAAAATTTTAAATACTAAACTCATAGTACCTCTGATTACAATGTTTGTGTCAGCGTCATACCGCGTAAGGCTGATAAATTAAGTGGATTGAATAAATTATCGCTTTTAATAACATAGGATATATTTTTACCGCCGACTACAAAGCTGATATAGACATCAGAATTGATCGTGCTTTCACGCATGCGGCCTGTATCGATTAATTTAAACAATGCCCAATTACCAGTGAATTGAATATTATTACTGATACCAGCCAAATTGCTCGTTTGTAAAGCGGCTATATTATTTTGGTCGCTAGGCGGCCAAGACAATTGTTGCGCTTGTTGAGGGCCGTGGCGAGCAGGATAAGTTTGATCACCGACTTCTAAATTAGCATAGAATAAATCAGAGTCTAGATCGGTATTTTCAACATTGAATGTCATGTTGACTTGGCTACCATCTGAAGCAAAGAATGCTTTTTGTAATAAGACCAATTGATACAATTTACGTAACGTATCGGCTTGCAGTGGCAAAGTACCACCGTCAATCGTATTAATTTTCCATGGGGTGCTTTGGGTATTAATAAAAGGTGACAAGAATTTAGTAAAGAATTCATTAAACGCACCGTCTTTCCCCAAGAAAGCCGCGACATCTGCCGTATCGGCATCAATAGTCGAGCTGCGAGTAAATGGATAACGAGCCCATAATGTACTGTATTGGGGGTAAATATTTTGTTGCCATTGGCTATTAATGTAAACAATCGCTGAATTCAAAATCGCTTGCCAAGTATTCGCAGCGATTTGATTTAACCAATCATTTAATGGCGTTGGTGATTTATTGGCTAGCTGGATTAATTTATTCAATGGGTCTTCGCCACCCGCATTTTGGATATGATGCACAGCGGCCATGAAAGAAGCTTGATTAGGATCAGAAGCAGTGGCGATATTATCGACATATTGCGATAACGTGGTTAACGCGGCCTGGGTCGCTTCGTAAGCGGCTTTATTACCATTACTCGTGCGAGTGACATTCGCGATCGGATAAAAATAATCGCCTACATTCGTAGTAGGTAAACTTTGTCCGGTAAACGCTAATTTAGTTGCCGAACTAATTAACGTGCTAGGACGTAATAAAGAAGTAATACCGCTTTTTCCTTTCGTGGCTTGGCTGACTAAACGTTGTTTATTGACCGGCGGTGCACCAGGGCTGCCAGGAGCTAAATCAGCAGGCGGTAAAGCATCGCCTTTTTCTAAAGTGGTATTATCTTTGATGGCTTGTAAAATTTGATACAACGGCGAATTTGCATCGGTTAATAAAGGCAGAATATTATCAACTTGGCTGACATTATTAAATTTAGCGATTTGTAATTGCGATAACATGGTTTTCCATTCATCAATAAATGATTTCATGTAAAGTGTTTCGACTCGTTGTTTGATCGCCGATTTATCATCGGCACTTAATGGCGCTGCACTGTTTTTCGCTAATATCCAATTAGAATCTTCGACATTATCAACTAAATCGGTTAAATCAGCTTTATAAATTTCTTCGTATCCTTGTTTAGTATATAATTGCGAGACTTTTAAGTTATTAATAGAGTTACCAAAGATCTCGATGAAATTATTATCGAAAGCATTCCCCAAATGATAATACTTACCTAGAGCCATTCGTTGCAATTGGAAGAAAATTTGTTGACTAGGTGAAATATCTTTTAAGCGATCTCGAGCGGCTTGTACGAGGTCGGTGTTTAAGGTGATGGGAGTAAATTGATAACTTAAAAAATCACCTAAACTACGATTTAATACTTGGCGGGTGCCGACTTGTGTTGGATAAGTCGATTCCCAGTAATCTTCCATCCAACTCTCGATAAATTGTTTATCTAAATGCTCAGGTTCAGCTAACATTAAATAAGCCCGTAAAAAATTAAAAGTATCGCTGGGTAGTGTATTAGTATTGCTTAATTCAGTTTCTAACGTCGTTTGCAATTGCGGTAAAAATTTGCGATTCAATTCACGTAAGTAGAATGGTTTAATCAACGCTTCAAATTTATGGCCTTGATATAAGCCCCAATGCATAGAATCTGGATCGGTCACTGCATTGAAAGCATGTTTAATATAATATAATTGTTGTAGCTCACTAAATTGATCATTATCGCTAGTATTACTAATCAAGGTTAAATATTGTTGGCTGTCGTTATATAATGCTTTTGCTTGTTCGCGGTTAAGTTGATAACTATGACCCCAATAATACATCATCAACATCACTGCCGCCGTTACTAAAGCAGCAGTAATCCCTTCGCGAATATATAAGAATTTTTGTTGCCATTTATTTAAGTGAAATAAGTTTTTTTCTTGTAAAATAAAATTTTTATAAAGCTGATGCAAAAACAAACTCGTATTACGGCTGCTAGCAGCCGCGGGAAGTGGTTTAATACCTAGCTGCGAAATTTTGCTTTGCAAAACAAAGTCGCTAGGCAAGCCTTGTTGTTCATTGCTGACAAAGTAAATGCCGCGTAAAAAAGCTTTTTCTTGATAGTGATTCGGTTCAAATAGTTGATTAAAAAAATCTTGTAAGACAGTTTGGATGCCGGTTAATTCTGCGGGCAACTGCAAAGCCGCTGCAGCTTTTTTAGCATCGCTTTCCACATTTAAACGACAGACGATATGTTGATTAATATTATCAATTAAAGTCGCATATTTTTTGCCGAAATTGCGAATTAAATTACGTTTGGGTTCATTGCTAAAAGTAAGTCCTAAGATTTGTTGGCGTTGATCAGGCGATAACAACTCAACAAATTCACGAAAACCTTTAATTAAATCGGCTTTGGTTAATTGTACATAGATGGGGCATTGTACTCCCATGAATTGTTCTAACTCATATAAACGAGAACGTAAAGCGAAAGCATGAGCGGCTCGTTGTTCAGGAGATTGATTTAGTAATTCAATGGCACTAATGCTGATGATGACGCCGTCAAATATTTTACGACGACGATGCAATTGGATTAGCTCTAGTAATTCAAACCAAATCGCTTTAGCGAGCGTGGGTTTTTGTCCGTGGCTAGATAGAATGCCATTCGTATCTAAGAATACGGCTTCAGAACTATAACGCCAGTCACAAAATTTTTCTTCTTCGCTATTTTGTTGCTGATTTAATTCTTCGGGAAAATATAAACCAGAATGGCGAATGCTTGATGATTTACCAGCGCCATGCAAACCCAAGGTAAGGTACCAAGGTAGACGTTTGGTGGGTTTCCATACTGAAGTGGTTGGAAGTAATTTGATGGCCTTATTATAAGCATCAGCCATTTGACTAGCAATGAGCGCGACCTGTTCAGGATCAAACTCGATATCATGACCTTTTAAATCGTGAGGTTTGTTTTGATTTTTTCGGTATAAACGAATGTTATTTAAACTCCATAAAATAACGAGCACTAAAATAATCGTTAGGCGAACACTACTAGGAGCGGTGACCTCCCAATACGCTCCTACAAACCATATGATTAAACAAAGCAATAGAAAAACACTGGTCCAAATGAACCATGGTTTTTTCATAGTATTCCAAATGGCAGAACACGCTTTTTTTAACCATCTAAACATTCGTCGAGCTTCCTACAGTTATCGTATGAGTTTTTTGTTCAATTTGTTTTAAAATATTGACCGTCGGTTTATTGACAACATAGCTTACTAAGCTAAAACCGGCGTAAATGACAGCGAGAGTAATTGCTAGGGCGAGCGATACTTTACGAAAATTAATGCGAATGATCGGCATGTTTTTCGCTGCGATAGGTTGCGTATCAACTGCTAAAGGGTGAGTCGTGAAGTTACGTAATACGGTGATGCGTTTGGAAACATTATCTTTAATACTATTTAATTGCGCGCGACCATTTTGCATGACGCGATATTTACCTTCAAAACCCAAGTTTAAACAAATCGCGATTAACTCTAACATGTCGCGATTCGCAGCCGGATCTTCTAACATGCGATTTAATATCGCAAAGACTTTTTCCCCGCCACCAGCATCTTTATGAAAAATACCCAGTAAAGTTTGTCTAGCCCATAAATTATTACGCGCTTGTAATAATCTCAAAATGGTTTCATCTAAGGCTGCGCAAATAACATAACGAGCGATCATGATCGTCACTTCTTTTATTTGTGCGGCTTTGGCTTTTTGTTCGAAATGTTTAATTTCGATGGCTAATTCACGACGTAATTGGTCGACATTGCCGCAATCTTGACTTTGAACTAATTGCGCCATCATAACCAATAAAGGTGAAGCGGAATTTACCAATGGATTGATGCCTTCGCCTTTGCTAAATACTACCGGCAAATCCATATCAAAATGATTACGAGCTGCCGTAGTTCCTGATCCATAAGCAACCGGTACATGGTTGGGTGCGGGAGCATGACCTGACGGCAATGACTGGGGATAGTGTTGATCATAGGGTGTCATCATTGTCACCTGTATTAGCGTTTAATAGCCCAAAATTCCAATTCAATATTGGGTAAGTCACCGCTGATATAAAAAGCAAAACCACTGGATTCTTTCATCTTCGTCCATAATTCACCGGTTTGTTGTAGACGAAAATAAACGAAACCAGCATGATATGGTAATTCCGGTGGTGCAACGGGTAATGCCTCTAAACCTAAACCAGGTACTTGTGAGCTAATTAAATCGCGAATTTTTTCCACTGGTGCAATTTTTACTTGCGCTGGAAAACGATTACGTAATGTTTGGTCGCTCACTGCTGCTTTAACCGCTACTACCATTTCACTATTGTTTAGGATGGTGCGATCTTTTAGTAAAGCCACTTTAATCCCTTGTTTACTTTCTTGGATTTGTAGAGAAACTACATTTTTATCCAAGACGGTAATTAAGAATTCACGCAAGATGCCCATTAAACGTTCGAAGGTGCCATATAAATCTTCGTGTTTATATTCTGGGAAACTCGTTAAGCGTTTATTGGTGCTGGTGTAGGTCGCTAATTCACCGGCTAATTTTAATAATTCTTCATATAAATCTTGCGGTGCCACGTTACGCTTATTATTTAAATGTTTAATAAAAGATTCGTAACGATTAATTAATTGTAATAAGAAAAAGTCAGTCATGACTTTCGTGCCGTGCATGCTCGGGTTCGCTACGCGATGCGCTAATTCTTCGCTGCGAAATTGTAATGTGCCATATAATTCGCGTAAATAACCCGCAAGTTTAGTGGATGCGTGGCAATTTAATATCGGTGCAATATAATCTTGGTCGATAATGACGCTGCCATCTTCTTTAATCTCTAATACACGACAAACGGGGATGCAGCTGAATTGACTACGATCGTCATCAGCTAACAATAATTGCAAACGTAATTTGCCAGTAAGGATTTGTATCGCCGCTTGATTTTCACCGGTTGAATCGTGAATATTTTGTTCTTGAATCGTGTTGCGTGCTAATATTTCATCACCGCTAACATCGATATCTGGACTATTCGCTGTTTGTAACGGAATAGCTAAATAGACCAATTGATTATGCAATTCTTTTGGTAATTCTAATACTTTACTTAAGACTGCGCCATCGGCAGTATCAAATGGTGTGCCATCTGGGAAAATACCGCGAGCATTATTGATCGCAATGCGCCCCAACGCTAAATGTTGCTGGTCAATGGATAGTTCCGCGACACCCCAAGCATATGACGTTAGCATAGAAAATTTTTCATTGATGTAATTTTCTACGTAACGTTCTTCTTGTTGAAAATGTTGGTGGCGGAGGAACATTCCCTCCGCCCAAATCACCTTGTTATTCTCTGGCATAATTCCCTCTATTGCTATCGTTATTCAGTAGCGGTAGAAACTGCTAAACGATTTAAATTAATCCAAATGGATTCTTTGCCCCATGTTGACTGTAATGGTACCACAGCTTGCCAGGTAGCATTATTTTTATTGCTATAAGCAGCCACAATACCGATATATTTGGTGCCTTGTTTTAGATCAAACATCAAACCCGTTTTATCACCAGGCACTACATAAATTTTTTCTACACCTAAAAACGATTTACCTAAGGTTTTAGCAGGTGAATCGTAGACGTCAAAGAATTTAGCGCTTTGGAAAGCACTTGGATCGCTCAATTCAAAAATTAATACATATAAAGGTGCAGGTTGACCTTGTTGATTAGGGTTAATATCACCACTGGCTTTAATATTAGCGATCAAGGTATGAGTTGGCAACCAACTATCTGGCATCACATGGCTACAGCTAGTCATTTGACATGATACGATGAGGATCAATGCCAACGCTGTTAAATACTTTGGTAGTTTTGAGAATTGCATAATTAAAATCCTTCCAGTAATCTTATCGAATTTATACTATCGTTATTGTTATAGACGATGTGGGTCCCTCTAATATATAGTCAAATAATTAACAGAATATTAACCTTTTTATAAAAAAGAAACAATTATTTTGGTAGGAAGCTGCGCTCCCTGAGGTTGCTGACAATCGCGTAAATTAAGTACTCTAGTCTAAACGGGCCATCTTACCATTTGATAGATATTATTCACATATATATACTATGTTGTATTGTTAATTAACCACTTATATGTGAATTAAATATGAACGATAGATTGCTGGCATTAGAGCAGCTCGATGAGCAATTACTCGCATTAAAGCAAGCGATGCCTCTCATCCCGCGTACCGGCTGGATTAGAACACTAAGAAAAACATTAGGATTAACCGTGGCGCAATTGGCTAAGCGATTGGGAGTGGTGTCTTCTCGAGTGGTAAAAATTGAGTCAGCAGAACTAGATGGTGCAGTTACCGTGCAGACATTGCGTACGGTAGCGGAAAAAATGGACTGTCGATTGGTATACGCTTTCGTGCCTAATAATAGTTTTCTCCATGAAATTAACGCAAGAGCCGAGAGGCTTGCTGTTGAGCAATTAAAGCGGGTTGAGCATACTATGCAGCTAGAAGAACAATCTGTTCAACAAAAACGATTAAGCAAATATCGCGAGCAACTTAAAGCTGATGCGCTATTGAAAAACTGGAAACATCTATGGTGAGATTAGGGCCGCATTAATTATTTTTCTGCCTTCCAATAAATGGTGCTATTAAAGACCAAATAATAGGAGCAAATCCACCCGCCCCTAAAATGCCCGCCATTGTTGATTCATGTAAATATAAGCTATATCCTGATAAAAATAGCAATCCCATTGCCAAGGAAAAGGTCATCCATTGGCCGCGATTGGATGATTGAAGTCTATCTTTTTCATGAGCAAACGTAAACGTGTCTTGCTCTTCTTTGCGCTTTATCTCTCTACCTTCCATTTCCATGCGATGATCACCCTGCTTTTTAAATTGTTCGATTATGCAATCAGCATAGGCAGGATTAAGTTTGGTCAATCTTTCTAACTCGGCGGCGCTTGGGTGCAAATTAATTTGCAACTGCTGATGCAATGCGTTAATTTTCATGGGCGGTAAATTTGGAAGATTTTTAGTGTCGTTATTATCGTTCATTTTTTACTATTTCTACGGCACAATGAAAATCTTGAACAATAGTTAAATAATCAGACTGCAAAGCCTCTTGATCGCTTTTTATGAATGATGAATTTTCAAAAGTAGGGGGTTTGCTAAACAATGATGGTGGCACCAATGAAAATGATGTTAAAGCCCCTGTTAGAAATGCTTTTTTATACATAGCGTTCACTCTTTCTTCATGTTTGGCACGTATTATGTGGTAATGAAATTGATTGCCTACTAGAATATTGTGCGATTTTAAATATAGCAAACTTTACTCATTTTCTCCATTTTATTTGTCAAATTTTATCTTACATTACAACTACTTTTGTCGTGAAAAGAGGTTAAGCGTGTCATACAGCAAGAAGAATTCTGATAAACAACATTTGTAATATTTTTAAAATAGGCTATGGTTCTAAACGTACAGGGACAAGTATTCAAGGACGAAAAATATACAGCCTATCTGCTATGTAACAATACTAGTTGTTAATATCAAAAAAGCCATTAATATTTCGTTAATTAAGCCCCATTACACTAACAAGCTATTATAATGGTTACCGTTATATAGGTTATGAGTAAAGATATGGAATCGATAATTAACATTGCGGAATTAACGCAAGCAATCAGTGAAGAGCAGCCTTCGGGGATTGACTTGCGCGCCGATGCGTCGCCTTCATCATTATATTATCAATTAAAAGATGCTCGTAATGCCGCTCGTGGTATTGAACGAGCAAATATGGGTAAAGCAGAAGACGATCAAGAAACTAACCCGCATTGGAAAAAGATTATTGCCTTAGCGCCACAAGCGTTAATGAATAGTAAAGATTTAGAAGTAGCTGCTTGGTTAACCGAAGCCTTAGTTCGCGAATATGGCTTTAGTGGGTTACAGCAAGGCCTGCAATTATTAACGGAATTAATCAGTCATTTTGATACTTTATATCCATTGCCGGATGAAGATGGTATTGAAACAACCTTGATGCCGATCACCGGTTTAAATGGTACGGGAGCGCCGGGTACTTTAATTTCCCCTATCAATTGTATTGCGATCACCGATAGTGCCAAAGGCGAGAAATTTTCGACGTGGCAATATCAACAAAGCACGGATTTAGCGCGTGCACCGAATGAAAAAGCGCGCCAAGAACGCTTGCGTAGTGGCGTGATGAAGATGGAAACCTTGATTGCCGCTGCTAATAGTACGCCGAAGGCTTTTTATGAAACATTAATGGCAGAATTAGACAGCGCCAGTAATCAATACAGTACATTAACGAAATTACTAGCCGATAAATTTGGTCATGATGCGCCGCCATCGACGAATATCCGCAATGCGTTAAATAAAGCGCGTAAAGCGATCAAGACTATTGCTAAAGATGTGTTGCCCAGCAATATGCCGATAGCCGATGCTGATGAAACATCGACAGATATGCCGGTCGGAATGATGCCGGACGTTGGGAGTATGGAGAGCGCGAACCTGACGATGGGCGCAGCGCCGATCTTAAATACGAGCGCGACGTTACAAAATCGCAAAGCCGCCTTTGATACGTTAAAAGGCTTGGCGGAATTTTTTAAACGTACTGAGCCGCATTCGCCAGTAGGTTATATGTTGGAACGCGTCATCCGTTGGGGTGATATGGCCTTGCCAGAATTGATGAAACAGTTATTGACTGAACATCATGCGCAACAAGAATTTTATAAAATGGCAGGCGTTGAGCCGCCGGTGGAACCGGCGTTGCAACCGCCGCCGATGCCGGGTTATAGCGGGCACAATTCTGGTATGCCGATGAATAATTATGGCGGCGGTTATCAGCCCCCACCGATGATGCCGGACCCGTATGGTTCGAGTATGCATGACCCTTATGGGCCCCCGCCGCCACCGAATTTTTAGTAAAAACTACTTGCGTAGTAAATAATTAAGAGTAAAATGTTAATATTGCTTTAAAATTGAGCAGAAAATGAGGAAAATAGCATGAGCGTACATAAAAAATTGGAAAAAACTCGTAAACCCCGAGTACATATTAGTTACGATGTGGAAGTTAATGATAAATCAGAAAAGCGTGAATTGCCTTTTGTAACCGGTGTGATGGGAGACTTTGCTGGTAATAATCCAACTAAAGAACAAAAACGCTTTAAAGACCGCAAATTTATTGAAATCGGCGATGAAAATTTCAACGATGTGATGAAAAAAATCGGCCCCGGCGTCAGCATGAAAGTTGCGGATAAATTAAGTGGCGAAGAAGATAAATAAATGTTAGTAGAATTAAGTTTTAATTCAATGAATGATTTCAAACCAGAAAATGTGGCTAAACAAGTTAAGCCATTGAAAAAATTATTAGAAACTCGTAAAAAATTAGAAGAGTTGCTAAGCAAGGCTGATCGCTCTGAACAGTTAGAAGAAATTTTGGAAGATATATTAAAAAATACGACTCAGTTACAAGAATTGTCTAAAGAACTTGGTACTGATGGACAAGGAGATAAATAATGAGTTCAGCTCAAGAAAAAAAATCAACAGCTAAGACGGGTACGGAAAAAAGTACCAGCCTGCTAGAACAAGCCATTGGTGCGACTAAACAAACAGAACGTTCGCGCGCCGAAGAATTATTAAAAGCTTTAACCGAGCAAGCAATGGCAGGGACTGTCACGTGGGATCGCAATTTAACTAAAACGATTCAAGATGCAGTGAAGAAAATCGATGAAGCGGTATCTCAACAGTTGCGTGAAGTGATGCATGGCCAAGAATTTTTAAAATTAGAAGGTTCATGGCGTGGTTTACATCATGTGGTAGAACGTACCGCTAGCGATCCCGGTCAAAAAGTTCGTGTTTTGCACACGAGCAAAGATGAAGTCGCGAAAGATTTAGCGAAATCGATGGAATTTGATCAAAGCGAATTGTTCAAAAAAGTCTATGAAGATGAATTCGGGACTCCCGGTGGTACACCGTATAGCACTTTGATCGGTGACTTTGAAATCACTAATTTACCGGATGATGTCGATTTTTTATCGAATATTTCTGAAGTAGCGGCAGCCGCATTTTGTCCATTCGTGTCTTCTGTTTCTGAAGAATTCTTTGGTTTTGATAAATGGGAAGATTTGTCTAAACCGAAAGATTTAGCGCGTATTACCGATTCGTATGAATACGGTAAATGGCGTACCTTCCGTGATAAAGAAGAATCACGTTTTGTCACCTTAACGATGCCCCGTGTATTGGCTCGTGAACCCTATAGCGCAAAAAATTATCGTAATGAAGAAATCGGTTATACTGAATTCGATATCGATAGCAAAGGCCGCTCAGAAAAATTGGAGCATGAGCATTTCTGTTGGATGAATGCCGCTTACATTTTAGGTGGTAAAATGAATGAATCCTTTGCTGCACATGGTTGGCCAACCGCGATTCGTGGCGCGGAAGCGGGTGGTAAAGTGCAAGGCTTGCCAACGTATAGCTTTAAAACCGATGATGGCGATGTCGATTTGAAATGCCCAACCGAAGTCGGTATTACTGACCGCCGTGAAGCAGAATTAAGCAATATGGGCTTTTTACCCTTGAGCCATTATAAAAATACTGATTATGCGGTATTTTTCGGTGCGCAAACGGTGCATCGTCCAGGTAACTTTGACGACTTGGATAATAAAGCTAACGATGAAATCGCTTCACGCTTACCCTACAATTTAATTGCATCACGTATTGCCCATTATTTAAAAGTCATGGCGCGTGATAAAATTGGTTCAATGGTAGAAGCAGCAGAAGTGCAAACATTGTTGCAAAATTGGATTAGAGGTTATGTAAACTCTAATGCCGCATCAGGACAGCAATTACGTTTCCGTTATCCACTAGCTGATGCTAAAGTAGAGGTGACAGAAGTGCCAGGTCGTCCAGGATCTTATAATGCGATTGCTTGGATTAAGCCATGGCTAGCATTAGAAGAATTAACGACTTCATTGCGCTTGGTCGCTTCTATTCCATCGGGTGGTGGTGCGGAAGGCGGTGAGGGCGCTGAGGAAGATGGCGAAGAAGAAAGCGACGGCGATGACGAATAGTCAATTGTATCGCGTGGATTTTTCCCACAAGCAAAATATAAAAGGTGGATACTGTCCACCTTTTTTCTAGGATGGAAGATGAATATACAGCCCCAACAAGCGAATACTATTATTATCGACGATCGTCTACAAGATTTTTTAAATGCCGACAATTTGCAAGCGATGGTAAGCGCGTGGCAATATATGCAGCCTATGGCCACTAAAAATAAAACAGAATTCTTGCGCGCAGTGAATGCTGAAATTGCGCATATCGATTTACTCTTGAATGAACAACTAAATGAAATTATCCATAATGATACTTTTCAACGACTAGAGGCAATATGGAGTGGTGTAATTATCTTGTTAAAAGCTAAACAAGATGAAGAAAATATAAAAATACGTATTTTAGATGCAGCTTGGTTTGAGGTGCGGCAAGATTTAAGTAAGTCAATGGAATTCGATCAAACATCGTTATTTGATAAAATTTATAGTGAAGAATTTGGTAGTCCTGGTGGTGAGCCCTATGGGTTAATTATTGGCGATTATTATATTAATATTCAAGGTGCAGGTTCAGCTCCTGACCTTGATGCTGTACACTCACTTTCTCATATTATGGCGTCAGCATTTTGTCCTTTTGTAGCCAGTGTAACTCCGCAAAGTTTCGAATTAGAATCTTTTGCAGCCTCTTTATCATTTACGAAGATTGCTAAAATATTCGATCAGCCTCAGTATTTTCGTTGGCAACAGTTGAGAAAAAATAAAGATTCGCGTTTTATAGCATTGACTCTTCCTAAAATTATTATGCGCCAACCGTATGATAACCATCAACAGGGCGCGAACGAATTTTGGTTTACTGAGAATATTAAAAGTGATATTCAAACCAACTATGCATGGGGGAATGCAGTATTTGCTTTTGCTTCAGTCATCATAAATTCATTTGTAGAATATAATTGGCCGGCTAATTTTCGTGGCGAAAGTACTGATATAGCAAATAATGGCAAAGTTACTCATTTACTTAGCCTAACAAATACAGGAGGAAAAGAAGCGGCGACTTCTCTAGTTGAAGTGTTAATTGATTCTTTAGATGAAAGCATTTTATCTACTTTAGGCTTTATTGCTGTATGTCAAAATAGTACTAATGAGATGCCTGTGTTTTATAGCAATTCATCTATTTATAGCTTACAAAATAATGACATAGAAGAAAAAATTTCTTCTATGTTGCAATATATTTTGTGTGCTAGTCGATTCGCTCATTTTATTAAAATGATGGGGCGCAATATTGTTGGTAGTTTAGCAACGCCTAAGGTTGTTGAAGCTTATTTTAATAATTGGTTACAATCTTATGTTGCCTCTAATGAATTGCCGAATAATATCCGAATGAGATATCCATTGCAAGGTGCCAAAATAGAAGTCTTCGAAAAACAAGATGGTACGGGGAGTTTTGGTTGCGTGATTCATTTAAGACCGCGTTTATTTCTTGAAAAAGTAAATACGTCTTTGAAATTGATTACTGAATTTGGTCATATTAAAAATTAAAAAAGCCCCAATAGGGGCTTTTCTTATTAACCTCTGATAGTTACTAACTATGCACTAGCAGTGATTAATTCTTGACGGAATGTAGCTTCAGTCGCGTTGTTAGCTTCTTCTTCTGTTTGAGAAACGTCTACTAAGTTTGAAGTTTTATCAAAGAAGAAAGTAAGGGTATAAGTTTTTGTACCAAAGTTTTGAGATTGCATTTCTTCAGCAGCAAGAAACTTAATTGCTTTACCTGCATAACCATGTCTTTCTTTATAGTCAGTAGCAGTAATAGCATTTTGTGGAACAGTAGTGAATTGTTCAGAGTATGTTACGTCACCACCGGTTTCACCCGCTTTGTTAAAAGCAGCCGCTAAATCAGCCGTCATCACAACGCCGCTGAACACAAGAGTTCTACCATCAGATGATGGATCGTACCAGCTTACAGATGGAGCATTAACTACACGACCAGCTTTTACTTGACCGCGTGCTAAATTACCAAATTTCTCTACAGAACTAACTTCAAGTAAGCCAGGGTGTTGCAGAAAGCTAGCACCAGCTGGAGTATTATATGATGGATATCCCATAATTTTTACCTCTATATTTAAGTTTTATTATTAATGCAAAGCTATAGCATTGCAATCGTACTGTCTAGTCTATGTTCTATTTCTTAACAGAACCTTAAAGACTTCTCTTATGATAATCAATATTTATGAGATGCCAAGAATTTTTTTGAGAGTTTTTGACATTTTCACACAAATGTGAGATTTAAGCTTTGCTTAAGCCGCAATCTTTATTATTCTGTATCAAGCTGCATTAAAAGCTAAACAAGGAATTTTATGGCAAATATCAAAAAACAAGACCCTATTACTTTATCAATTTTTGACCGCTTGTCAAGTGAGCGGCACTTGGTTCCCGAATGGGAGCAAGGCACTGTTACAGAGTTAATCGCTACAGTTGAGCGCGATTTGCAGAATTTGCTCAATACCCGCAAGGCGGTTATGAATCTTTCCAGTCATCATGATGAGTTACACCTTTCTTTATTAGATTATGGCATCCCGGATTTAACCGTAATCAATATTAATTCCAGTAAGCAAAAAGATGATTTCGCCAATGCTTTGAAGAAAGCCATCGAACATTACGAGCCACGTTTAAAGAAAGTTGAGGTGGAATTGTTAGATACCGGTAATAATATCGAATTAATCTTAAGTTTCCGCATTACTGCTGTGTTACAAGCTGACCCGAAACCGATACCGGTAGTATTCGATTCTTCCTTGTTATCCCATTCACGACTATTTAATGTTAAAGGTACGCCTGAAATACAACCAACGATGTAATTCGGGCCTCTCTATATTACTAATAGTCATCTACCAGCTTTCTAGCTTAATTTAAGCTTCTCTTAAGCCCCGCGCGATACAATTACTGGCGTATTTTTAAGCATTATAGGGTATAATGAATCCGATAAGGATATATAAAGAGCTATGAGTAATAAAGACAATATTCAAAATTACTATAACAGGGAGTTAGCCTATATTCGCCGCTTAGGGGCTGAGTTTGCTAAAGCCAACCCGAAAGTTGCGGCTAATTTACGCATGTCGCCTGATGCAATAGAAGATCCGCATGTCTCGCGTCTATTAGAAGGTTTCGCTTTTTTAAATGCTCGGACTCGTCAAAAGCTCGATGATGATTTTCCGGAATTAACCGATGCGTTATTGAATGTCCTTTATCCGCATTATTTAGCCCCGATCCCATCGATGGCCATGATTCAATTACAGCCATCACTGAGTTTAAGTGCGGCAGAAGTAGTCGCGAAAGGAACTATGATTGAAACGGCTGCTATTAATGGCGAACCTTGTCGTTTTCAGACTTGTTACGATACCACTTTATTGCCAGTTAAAGTAGATAAAGCCGATTTAGTTAACCATCGCCATCAAGCCCCCGTTGTTTCTAATAAACTAGGTGTGGCGGGCGTTTTACATATCGAATTGAGCTGCGTGGATAAACAACAAACGTTTGCTGAGTTAGCGCCCGAACAGTTACGCTTTTTTTTAAAAGGTCAAAGCCAACAAATGTTTACTCTGTATGATTTAATCATGAATCATAGTTTACGGATCGCTATTGCAAATAAACCAGACGATAAAGACCCGGTTTTTTTAGATATCGAACATCTGCGAGCAGTGGGATTCGATGATGGTGAAGGTTTATTACCTTATTCGCCACGTTCATTTTTAGGCTATCGCTTATTAACGGAATTTTTTACTTTCCCCGAGAAATTTTTATTCATCGAATTAGCTGATTTAAAAAATAAATTAGCCAATATCGGTAATAAACTCCATATTTATTTTTATTTAAATCAAAGTAATAAAGAATTAGAACAACATATCGATAAAGATAATTTTGCTTTAGGCTGTACACCGATGATCAATTTATTTAAACATCGAGCTGAGCCAATCAATGTCGACCATACCGAAACCGAATATCATGTGGTAGCCAATGTTCATCGTCCGCAAGCGTATGAAATTTATAGTATCAACGCCGTAACTGAAGTAAAAAACAATGGTAAACAACAATCCTATGAGCCATTTTACGGTATCAGTCATCGCCAGCAGCAAAAACATTTTTGGTATGCTGCGCGTCGACCCGCTCCGATTAAAGAAGGTGAAAGCGACCAAGGCACCGAAATGTATCTATCATTAGTCGACTTAGATATGGAACCAAGCCAATTACAGCGTTGTGTGATCGACGTGGAAACCATTAGCTCTAATCGTGATTTGCCGAGTAAATTACCGTTTGGTGGCGGCCAACCGTATTTACAATTTTCTGAAGGCGCGGCTTCAGTCGCAAAAATTATTTGTTTAACACCACCTACGCCGACTCATCGTGCCAGCATGGGCCGCGGGGCTCAATGGCGTTTGATTTCGCATTTAAGTCTAAATCACTTGAGTTTAACGAATGATAAAGACAGCGTCGCTGCCATTCGTGAAATGTTACGTTTATATGATTATACTGACACTAGCGATACTCGTTTGATGATTGAAGGATTACTTAAGGTTACTAGTAAACGCACCTTAGTGCGCGACCCCTCGGGTGGTTTAAGTGGTTTTTGCCAAGGTATGGATATCACTATTGAATTAGATGAACATCGTTTTTCTGGCGGTAGTGCTTATTTATTTGCTGCTGTACTAGAACGATTTTTTGCATTGTATTGTTCCATCAACTCCTTTACTAAATTGACTGCAATGAGTAAAGGCAAACGTAAGGTAATTCACTCATGGCCAGCTCGAGCCGGCGAACAACAACTGATATAGCCACGCAACTATATCAGCAACCTTACCGTTTCGATTTTTTCCAAGCGGTGCGTTTGCTCGAGTGGATGAATCATGAAGATAGCCAAGGCAATATCACTCACTATCGTTATCCGGTGGGCCATGACCGTTCGCACCAAAAAGAAGTGGTTTATTTTAGAGCCTTACCCTCATTGCAATTTCCTACCAGCCAAATTAATAAATTGGTACGGCAAACGGCTAACGAAGGTGTAGCGTTACCGCCAGAAATGCTAGTCACCTTTATGGGGTTAACGGGTCCGGCGGGAGTGATGCCCGTGCATTACACGCGTGATTTATTGCAGCGCATTCATGCAAAAGATTATGCCATGCAAGATTTTTATGATTTATTTAACCATCGCACGATTTCATTTTATTACCGCGCGTGGGAAAAATATCGTTTTTATCTTGGCTATGAACGCGCACGCCGTGAAAAAACGGCCGATGATCATTTTACTTTAGGATTGCGCAGTTTAGTGGGGATCGGCAGTCCCGCATTAAAAAATAAAACGACTTTAAATGATGACAGTATTTTATTTTATGCCGGTTTATTTAATCAGCATCCGCGTTCAGCAAAAAATTTACAGCAAATATTGACGGATCACTTTAAAGTGCCAGTTAAGATAAAACAATTTATTAGCCGCCGTATGCCGATCGCTGAAAGCGAGCAAACACGTTTGCCTTCCATTACACAAGAGCAAGGCCAATATTGTCGTTTATCGATGGATGCCGTATTAGGTAGTCGAGCTCGCAATAGCCAAGGTCATTTTCGGTTGATGGTAGGGCCATTGAATGCCGAACAATTTAAACGGTTTTTGCCTAAGGGGAATGCCTTGCAACCAATAAAAGATTTAACGCAATTATTTGCCGGTACAGAATTTAGTTTTGATGTGCAATTAATTTTAGACCCTGAACATAATATGGGAACTAAATTACAAGCTGCCAATGATAAAGAACCCTCTCGATTAGGGTGGAATACGTGGTTGGGCCCCAAAGCCAGCGGCCATCTGTTGAATGATTTAATTTTAGGATAAAGCGAAGAGACTGCCGCCAACGGCAGTTAAAAAAGAGGTAATATGATTAATGTAAATTTAAAGTCCTTAGTCGGAAAATTTAACGACATCTGTCGCAGCAGTTTAGAAGCCGCAGCGGGGTTATGTTTATCCTATACCCATCACAATGTTGAAATCGAACATTGGCTAGCTAAATTATTGGAAGCTCCGGATACAGACTTACAAGTGATTTTGCGTCAGTTTGATATCGATTCTTCACGCCTCAATGCTGATTTAGCCAATGCCTTAGGCCGTTTGCGCGGCGGCAATAGTAAAACGCCAGTCTTATCACAAGATGTAATCGATTGGGCGCGTAATGCTTGGTTAATGGCTTCACTTGAATATCAAGACCCGTGTGTGCGCTCTGGGCATTTATTATTAGCATTAGTGTCTGATGATACGTTAGCGCGTGTCGCACGTGATATTTCTTCTGAATTTAATAATATCAATGTCGAAAGCTTACATGACGGCTTGCATGCGTTGATGCAGCATAGTAAAGAAAGCAATGGTGAACATATAGCAGCGGGCAAAGCTAGCAGTGGTATTGGGGCGCAAGCACCGGCTACTGCTGGCGGCAATAATGCGTTAGACCAATTTACGATTGATTTAACGGCGCGCGCGCGTAATGGTGAAATCGATCCAGTATTGGGTCGTGATGATGAAATTCGTCAAATTGCTGATATTTTAATGCGTCGTCGTCAGAATAATCCTATTTTAACCGGTGAAGCCGGTGTCGGTAAAACGGCGGTCGTCGAAGGATTTGCGTTACGCATCGCACAAGGCGATGTGCCAGAAAGTTTGAGAAATGTCGCCGTGCGAATTTTAGATTTAGCCTTATTGCAAGCCGGCGCGGGGGTTAAAGGCGAATTTGAAAATCGCTTAAATTCCGTCATTAAAGCTGTAAAATCTTCACCACAACCGATTGTATTATTTATCGATGAAGCCCACACCATGATTGGTGCAGGTGGCAGCGAAGGTCAAGGCGATGCTGCGAATTTATTAAAACCCGCTTTAGCGCGTGGTGAATTGCGTACTATCGCGGCGACGACCTGGGCTGAATATAAAAAATATTTTGAAAAAGATGCCGCATTGGCTCGACGTTTCCAAGTGGTGAAAGTCGAAGAACCTGAAGAACAAAAAGCGATTCAAATGATGCGCGGTATTGCCGCCGATTTGGAAAAACATCATGGTGTGCGTATTTTAGATGAAGCGATCGAAGCTTCGGTTAAATTATCGAAACGCTATATTCAAGGGCGTCAATTACCCGATAAATCCGTCAGCTTATTAGATACCGCTTGTGCCAAAGTGGCGATGAGTCATGCGGCAACTCCTGCGCCGATTGAAAGTGCGAAACGTCGTATTGAACAATTGCAAGTCGAATTGCGCATGTTAAATCGTGAAGCAGCTACTGGTGCGAAACATGAAGAGCGTGTTGCGAAAATAACCCAAGATTTAGCCAATACCGAGCAAGAATTGCAAAGCTTGCAACAACGTTACGAGCAAGAAAAAGCCTTGGTGCAGCAAATTCGTAATCTACGTGAACAATTAGAGAAAGCGTATGAACAAAATACAAAAAATGAAGCCAATACTTCTTTGCATAAGCAATTAGAAAAATTAACGTTAGACTTGCAAGCTTTACAAGGGGAACATCCTTTATTACAAGTTTGCGTGGATCACCAAGCGATTGCGGAAGTGATCGCCAGTTGGACGGGTATCCCAGTCGGTCGTATGGTCAGCGATGAAATCAAGGCGGTGTTAGATTTAAAAAATAAATTAGCGGAACGTGTGATTGGTCAAGACCACGCCTTAGCGGCGATCGCCGAAACCATTCATGTCTCACGTGCAGGGTTGAATGATCCCCGCAAACCGATCGGCGTATTCATGTTAGCCGGTACTAGTGGTACCGGTAAAACCGAAACAGCATTGAGTTTGGCAGAAACCTTATACGGTGGCGAGCAGAATGTCACCGTCATCAATATGTCTGAATTTAAGGAAGAACATAAAGTGTCGATGTTGGTGGGTTCTCCTCCCGGTTATGTTGGTTATGGTGAAGGTGGAGTGTTAACGAATGCCGTGCGCCGTCGTCCCTATAGCGTAATCTTATTAGATGAAATGGAAAAAGCCCATCCAGGCGTACAAGATATTTTTTATCAAGTATTTGATAAAGGTATGATTATGGATGGCGAAGGCCGCGAAATTGATTTCAAAAATACCGTGATCATTATGACGACCAATGCGGGTACGCGTTCTATCATGCAAGCCTATGCGGGCGATGAGTCACAAATTCCTGATACGGCTGCTGAATTAGCGGACCGTATTCGTCCCGAATTGATGCAAACATTCAAACCAGCTTTTTTAGGTCGTATTAATGTGATTCCTTATATTCCTTTAGATGAAGAAGTATTGCAAGAAATTGTACGGCTACAATTAGCCAAAGTAGAAAAACGCGTGCGTGAACATTACCAAGCAGAATTTAGCTATGATGAAAAACTTGTCTCGACGATTGCAGCGCGTTGTACCGAAGTTGAAACCGGTGCGCGTAATGTGGAGCATATTATTAGCGGTAGTTTATTACCGACATTATCCGCGGAATGTTTAAGTCGTCTGGCCAGTGATGCAGCCATCAAAAAAATTCATTTAACAGTAACGGATGACGGTGAATTTAGTTACGATATTACGTAGATTGATCGGTGGATTACGCTGCGGGCGCACACGTAGGTGCGCCCCTACAAAAAGTTCCATCCTTACGGTTTTCTTTCTCGTCATTCCCGCCTCCCTTCTTCGTCATTCCCGCTAAGGCGGGAATCCATACATTTTTCTTCTGGATTCCGGATATTGGCTACGCCCATTTCGGAAAGACGATCAAAATGAACGACAGGTTCTTGCCAATCATTTTGTAATTCGGCTAATTTAGCATACTTAAAAAAAGTGCCGATAAAATTACCCAGCGCAATCATAAATCCTGCTCGACCATCTAAAAACCCCAAACGAAAAAAATAATTACGTAGAAAAATCCCTTTAGCATGCCATAACGCTTTAAAGATACCGCCACGTTTTTTATCTTTTAATTTTTCAGCGCCCAATGAAGAATAGCGATTGGCTTTATGCAATAATTGCGCCAAATTTTCAAATGGAAATTGCCAAATCGCATTACTTAAATAACCGAGCGGGCCATCGGCGACAAAGGATTCATGCACCGGTTGTAAATCATAGCGCATTTTACCATTGCGAAATAATTGCGGTTGGCGGTAATCCGGATACCAACCCGAATGCTTCACCCAACGGCCTAAAAAATAATTGCGGCGTGGCACGAAATACGCGATGGGTCCATTGAGATCATTGGCTTTACAAATGGCTAACATTTCATCCCGCGCTTCGGGAGTGCAACGTTCATCGGAATCTAAACTAAAGATCCATTCATGCTGACAAGCAGCGATGGCATGGTTGCGTAAATCGCCAAAACCCTTGAAAGGGATTTGTATAACTTTAGCGCCCATGTTGGTTGCGATATTGACGGTATCATCGGTGCTGAAAGAATCGGCGACGATCACTTCATCGGCCCAGTTGATGACGCTAGCTATTGCCGGTTTGATTTTATTGGCTTCATTATAAGCGATAATGTAAACAGAAATTTTTGCCATTGGTAATTAATCCATAAAATACTTAAAATTTATCATAACATAGGCAAGTAAAACGTCAATCAATAGAGCTATTAAATAAATCTGCCATAGCTTGCATTAAGCTGGGTTCTGCACGATACCAGGGATGAGAAGGGTTCATGGAGGAAATTACCGTTAAAGCCTCTTGGTCGAGATGACGCAATCGCAGAAGGTGAATAGCAGTGCAAGATACAATTTCTTTACAACGATACGTTAAAAATAAGTGACCGAGTATTTCGCGTTCTTCTTGAGTTAAGCAATCCGGATCTTGCATCGCTAAAATAAAATATTGATACATATTGACATATAGAGTACTGACATAAGGGTTAGCATTTAACATTTGACAAAGAGGACTGATTGCGTCAATTTCACGAGTGGATACAGGTATTGTTTCGGAATATTTAGCTAAATAAGCGTTAGTAATCACTAACATGATGACGATCATCTTGATCAACGATTCGGTATCAGTGCCAGAAAAGGTTTCTTTATTAAATAGCGCTTCATCGATAGGTAAATATTGCCTATCTGCTTTTACGATTGCTTGATCGATTGTGTCGCTATATTGGATTTTACCAAAATCAAAATCATCGGGAGACTGAGCGAGCATTTCTAGATAAATTTTCCCTATATTCGACAATTCAGTATGCTCTCTCGGCATAGCATCGATATCATCGCGTAATGTAAATGAGGGTTTTAGTAAAAAAGCCCATTTATAATAAAGGACAATTAAATAAGAAAGTTCTTTGGTCTTGGCTTTCTCCATATAGCCAGCTGCTCTGCGAAGTAGAAATTCCGGATCGCATAAAGACTGGTTAATTGCTGAAGCCATGGGAAAAGAATGCAAGGTTGCTTGGATAGATCGGAGTGGTGGGTTTATACTGGTCGTTAAACTAACAAAAGACTGAGAACCTTGTGCTATAAGCAAAGTGGATAAACAGTGTAATTTAATGGATTTTTTCTGGGCAATCGTACTAAAGGATCGGATATCTTCTCCCGTATTATCAAAAAAAATAAATTGATAGCGCTGACGTATTTCTGCAGGTGAGCCTAAGCTAGTGATTAACCATTCTAACATTTTACTTTTATTTGATCGGCGTTCGAAGGTAAATCCTTGAGAAGAGGAAGGGGGTGGCGTTCCACTATCTCGTAATTCCGGTAAATCACCGCTTATGGTTGAGAAATTTGGCAGGGGTGTTTTGCTATTTATGAAAGACAAGATTCTTGTTTCAATAGATGCTCTATATTTCGCATATTGTGTGTGAGATAAACGTTTTTTAATGCGTTCATACGGATCAGCGCTTTCTATTTGGGATGCCATTAAAGACAACGTTGAGGGAGGTGGCGCTAAAGTCTCAATAATATGTAAAGGATCCATCGAACTTACCACGCCCAATACTTCAATCCCTTGTTGTTCGAGATAAGCGATGACGCAGATAACTAAAGGGATAGTAGCATGTGGTGAGTGTGCCGCAGGATTCGCTTGATAGTGCGTATACCATTTTTCTAGGATCGTCATATCATCATCAACCAATAATATAATTTTCTTTAAATCACTTCTCAGCAATGCCTTGATTATGGGTTCATTAGGAGAAAATTGTTGAGGAGATTTCTCTAACAGTAAACAATGATGTAAGGTAACTAAAGGAATAGTGAACATGATAGACATCCATTTTTATTATCTAAGTGTAGAGTATAAAGTAAGCTTACTTATAATGCTAGGATATCGTGCTTAATAAATTTTGGCAGCATTTGTTGGGCGAGTTTTAAAACGTCGATGTTGCCACATATATTGCTCGGGGTGTTGACGGATCGCGTGTTCGAGAATTTGGTTAGTACGAGTGGCATCGGCAATCGGATCGTCGGAAGGAAAATTTTCTACTGCAGGTAAGGTATACAGAGAATAACGATTATTAGCATTGCGATAATAAAAACCCGGCACGACTAAACCATGTCGATGTTTAATGAAGCGGCTAGTGCCGCTGACGGTAGCGGCGGGGATACCAAAAAACGGGGCAAACACACTGGCATCAGCACCATAATCTTGATCAGGGGTGTAACAGATCACATGGTCATCGCGTAAATATTTTAACATGCCGCGCACATCATAACGCTCGATATTCCAATTGACATATTTACGCCGCGCGCGTTGTAAACACCATTCAAATAAATCATTATTTTGGGGTCGATACATGACGCCAATCGGTGCATGCATGGATAATAATCGAATGCCTAATTCGATCATCGTAAAATGGCAAGTCATCAATAATACACCGGTATTATTTTTCATCGCGGCGTATAGAGTATCGAAAGATACCTGATCAGTTAATTTTTGCAAGCGTTTATCAGAGGCGAACCACGCTAAAGCTGTTTCAAATAATCCTAAACCCACCGAATCATAATTGCGTTTTAATAATTGTTGTTGTGCTTTAGCATCGAGTTCAGGAAAGCATAAGGCAATATTCATCGCGGTAATTTTTCGACGTTTCACTAATAACATACGGATTAAGCGTCCACAACCTTTGCCTAATATTCGCAAGATCGGCATAGGCAAGAAACTGGACAAATACAGGCTAGCGAGCAGTAGCCACGTTACCCAATATTTTGGTGCTAAAAATTCATACCAATGATAATCAAAAATAGGACGTTGTTGATGGATGTGCACTTTCATGTTGTCGATTTTAACATAGCCGACTTGAGCCGGAAAGTAACCCTTTTTCGAGTTTATTGGGCTTGCTTGCCTGGCTTTGCCTGCCAATGCAATTATGGTAGAATCACGGGCATGAATATACAAATTCCTGCTTTTGAAACAGTAAAAATTTTAGTGGTTGGCGATGTGATGTTAGACCGTTATTGGCATGGTTCGACTTCTCGTATTTCACCCGAAGCACCGGTACCGGTCGTCTGTATTAATCAATTACAAAATAAAGCGGGTGGTGCCGGTAATGTGGCGTTGAATATCGCGGCTTTAGGTGGTCAAGCTATTTTAATGGGTGTGATTGGCCAAGATGAAGCGGGCGATACGCTAGTCAATAGTTTAGAAGCTGAACAAGTAAATTGCCAATTTCAGCGTGTGAAAGATATCCAAACCATTACTAAATTACGAGTGATTAGTCATCATCAACAATTAATCCGTTTAGATTTTGAAGAGGCGACATTACGCTTTTCTGCCGAAAAATTATTAAAAGATTTTAAAAAGCTTGTACCAAAAGTGAATGCGGTTGTGTTATCCGATTATAACAAAGGTACCTTAGCGCCCGTTTTAACCGATTTAATCGATGCGGCGCGTGAGGTGAAGGTGCCGGTTTTCATCGATCCTAAATTAACTCATTTCGGCTCTTATCGTGGCGCGACCTTGTTAACGCCTAATGCCAAAGAATTTACGGCTATGGCGGGTGAATGGCAGACGGAAGAAGATTTAGAACGGCTGGGTCAAGCGGCGATGCAGCAATATAATATTGAGGCGATTTTAGTGACTCGCAGTGAACATGGCATGACATTGTTACAACGCAACCAACCACCTGTCAGTATTCCGACCAAAGCTCAAGAAATTTTCGACGTGACCGGAGCTGGCGATACCGTGATTGCGGCATTAGCCGCTGCCATGGCAGCGGGCCAAGATGTTATTCACGCGATGGGTTTAGCGAATTTAGCGGCTGGGTTAGTTGTCGCCAAAGTGGGAGCCGCCACAGTCAGCGTTCCCGAATTACGTCGCGCGTTACATGAAGAACATTTATCCGGTGAAAGCGTGGTAGATATCGAGCAATTATTATTAATTCGTGAAATGGCTAAAGCGCAGCAAGAAACCGTTGTGATGACCAATGGTTGTTTCGATATTCTTCACGCCGGTCACATCGCGTATTTAGAACAAGCGAAAAAATTAGGTGATAAATTAATTGTGGCTGTGAATAGTGATGCTTCCGTGCAGCGTTTAAAAGGTAAGACTCGGCCCATTATGCCATTAGCGCAACGCATAGCAGTGCTGGCTAGCTTAAAACCTGTTGATTACGTCATCGCTTTTGACGAAGATACTCCAGAAGGGTTAATTAAGAAAGTGTTACCGGATGTATTGGTTAAAGGTGGGGATTATAAAATAGAAGAAATAGCCGGATCGAAAGCGGTGTTAGCTAATGGCGGTAAAGTAAAAATCCTCTGTTTCGAAGAAGGTTGTTCAACCACGAATTTAATTAAAAAAATAAAAGGAGAAGCCGCATGAAAGTAGTCACGGGCGGCGCGGGATTTATTGGCTCCAATATTGTGAGAGGATTAAATCAACGAGGCCATACTGACATCTTAGTTGTAGATGATTTAACCGATGGGAAAAAATTCAAAAATTTAGTGGGCTGCGATTTTGTAGATTATATGGATAAAGAGGATTTTATCCAACGCATAAGGCAAAATGAAAGCTTTCCTGAATCCATCAGTGTTATTTTTCATGAAGGAGCGTGTTCAGCGACTACCGAGTGGAATGGTAAATTTATGATGGAAGTCAATTACCAATATTCCAAAGATTTGCTGCATTATTGCCTTAACAATCAAATCCAATTTATTTATGCTTCCAGTGCGGCGACGTATGGCAATAACACGACTTTTATTGAAGATGAGCAATATGAAGCGCCGATTAATGTCTATGGTTATTCAAAATATTTATTCGATCAATATGTGCGTCGCCAATTAAAAACTGCACGCTCACAAATTGTGGGAATGCGTTATTTTAATGTCTATGGTCCGCATGAAGAACATAAAGGATCAATGGCAAGCGTCGCATTCCATCACTATCAGCAACTACACGATACGAACAAAGTAAAATTATTTAAAGGTTCTGATGGCTACGGCGATGGCGAACAGCGTCGAGATTTTATTTATGTCAGCGATGTCGTGGATGTCAATCTTTGGATGTATGATCACCCAGAAGTTTCGGGCATTTTTAATGTTGGCAGTGGGCGTAGCCAACCGTTTAATGACGTCGCAAATGCTGTCATTCATTTTTTCAACAAAGGTAAAATTGAATATATTCCCTTCCCTGAGCATTTGAAAGGCCATTATCAAAGTTTTACTGAAGCTAACATCGATAGCTTGCGTGCAGTCGGCTATAAGCAAGCGTTTAAAACCGTCGAACAAGGCGTGAAAGAATATTTGCAATATTTAACGGCCCTAAGTGCTCATTAAATATTTTAATAAACTTTTTTTGCCGATAGAAATATAAGCTTCGACATTCGTTCCGGGCAATAATAGCGTATCATGTTTTTTCACGATATAAGAATCGATGCTGATCGTGGCTAAATAGTAAGCGTCATTGTTTTGATCGGTATAACTTCGGTCAGATAAACTAATGACTTTTCCGGTTAAACTAATATAATTTTCATCTTTGGCGAGAACGCGCAATCGCACTGGTTCGCCGATACTGACGCGACTAACTCTATTGGTATTCACGCGAGCGACAACGACTAATTCTTTTTGTAATGGTACAATCGTTAATAAATTTTTTCCTGTTTCGACATAATCACCCGGTTGAGTATTGATGTTTTCAATCACTCCTGAAACAGGGGCTTTAATAGTTAAAGCATTAATCATATGAGTCAAATCATTGATGCTACCGGTTAGATTGAGTAAGTTACTGTTGAGTGTATTGACTTGTTGCAAAGCTGTTTGTTGCTGTTTGGCGCTAAGATTGTCCAATTCATTTTGGATATTTAATAAATTTTGTTCACCACCCGCTCTTTCAGTCAATAATTTAGCGATTTCACCTTCCACATCATTGATTTTTCGCTGCAAATCCATAATGTCATTTTTAGCTACCGCATGAGAAGTAATCAGTTTTTGATACATATCCATTTGTTGCTTTAATAAATTCAAATTATTTTCTAATAGCTGGTAACGTTTATCTAACTGTTGCGCTTCTTCTTTTTCTTGGCTAATTTGATTTTGTAAAAAATTCTTCTGTTGTTTAAATGTTTGGATTTGTAAATTTAATTGTTGCTGAGCATTATTCACTAATCCATTAAATTGTTCGGGCGTTAACCACGACATATCCGCAGGGGAAAACTTGGCTTTTGCAGCAGCGGTCAAATCGCTGCCATTATCTGCCAATGTTTGCCAACGTAAAATATCTAATTGCAGAAGAAATGTTTGTAGATAATTTTTTTGTAATTGATGTTTGGCTATTTCACGGTTCAAAATTAATAATGCCTGGCCTTCTTTGACAATATCGCCATCACTCACAAATACTTTATCTACTTTTCCACCCCCCAGCTCTTGACGAACGGTAATTTTTTCTTTGGGGACTACCGTTCCGTAACTTAATTCCGTTTCTTCAATTTTGGCAAACATTGCCCAGATAATTAAAATGATCGTTATTAACGCCATAAGTAAAATTAAGGTAATCGATAGCTTAGTTTGGCTTTGTTCATTAATTAATGCATCATCGGGTAAATATTTTGCTTGACGCCAATGGTACCAAAATTGTTTTAATTTATTCATATTAATCAGTCCGAGTTAACAAATGTTTTATCGCAAAATAGTGATGTTTAAAGCTTAACAAATCATCAAAATTAATTAATAGTTTCAACCAAGGCAAGAGTACCATATTAGATAACAATAGGCTGCTTAATAAAGCCCCCATACTTAATTGGCCTAGCATGATTTTGACGGAAGCGACGAAAATAATCGTCAAACTACTGACCATTAATAATAAAAATGCCAGCATTTTTACGATATTGCGTATATTGCGCCAATGATATAAATTCAGCAAATAGTTAGCGCTTATTTTTTTAAAATCTTGTTCACTCAATTTTTCTTTTTGTAATTGATTTTGTAACAAAACGAGCTGAAAACGTTGCTTACTTTCTATTAATTGTTGTTGTGTTTGTTGCAAACGGTGGCGAGAAGCAATAGTAAATAAACCGATGGCTAATAAACTTAACAACGTTACTAATAATAAATTTCCTGTCAATAAACCTAATACCACCAAGAACAACAGGGTAAAGGGCAGGGTCAGAGAAAAACTAAAATTACCTTGGGTGAAAAAATTCGTCATAACAATGAAATGATTCATCAAGGGTTGCCAGTTGCTGATTTTTTTTTCTTCCCCCTCTTCTTTTTGTTGTTGTAAATCTTTTATGATCTTTGGATACAACATTTGATTAATGTGATCTGACATCTGTACGGCATTTAATGTCAATAATCGACTGCGATAGAGGCCCAGCAGCAATAAGCTGATGATGCTAGCGCTAACACCGATAGTAAAGTTAGAAAAAATAAAGGAGGATGAATTGTTAATGACGGCATCGAAAATTCCTTGGGTATACAATGGAATACTTAACATCAATAAAGCTATAAAAAAGTTAATAGCCAATAATAAAAATAAGTGAGGTTGCTTAATCGATAATAACCGATCTGGCTTGTTTTGTTTTTGTTGCTTAGAGAAATGATATAGCGTGCCGATTGATTGTAAGTCTGTTTCAGTGGCGAGACGTTGTTGTTCATTTTCAGTGATAATGATTTCACCCGCATCATTATTGTGAACTAGGAAGACTTGATTGTCATGCACAAATAAAGCGGGAGTTAATCTTTTTTCAATAAATTGTAAAGGTAAGCGGCAATTGTCGATGTAATAACCTAAACGTTTCATCACCATTAATAAATCTTGGCAATTAAATGTGGTGAGCTTGATAGGTAAAGCAGCAATCAATTCGGTTGATTCATGTTGATCGGATAAACTTTGTAATAATGGTAATAAAGCTTGGCTATAAGCCGAATGTTGTTGACCAAAATAAGCGATTAATTGTTTTTTTGATAAATCGACCGCTTTGGTTTTTGTTTCATCCGGAAATTCCTGAGCGATGACGGCAGATTGCTCATGGTTCTCAGCCGGTTTGATAATAATTTTAAAACGCATAATATGTAACGCTAGTAAAAAACAAGCGGCTAAACTACCCAAGCTTAATTTTCCTTGCAATACGATGGTGGCGCCGACAATTAATACCAGGATAAAGGTTAAATAGGTGAAAAAATATTGCCAGGTTTTTATTAAATTGGCCTGCAGCATGCGTCGATAGAGATATAAACTATTTTGTTGTTGCATATGGTTAAATAGGCGCATATTGGCTAATGGATTTAAATGATGAATGTTGGCAAAAGTCGTCAGCAAAAATTCCATGAATTTATTCGTGACTGCGCGCGGTTGGCCAATGAATTTACTGATAACAAGGTTTAATGCTAGACCTATGATTGGCACGATCGCTAACCACTGGCTTAAATAAGCAAATAATAAAAAATAAACGAGGATAAAAAAATTATCGATGCGTTGGCAGTATTGTTGATAATAATCTTGATCTTGTATGGTATCGATGAGAGCCAGGTTATTAGCTTGATATTGTTGCCATGCTTGATGGTTCGCTAATTGGATATCAGCCCAGCTGCTAATCATATTGCGTGCGCTGCGTAAGCTAATTTCTAAGACAATAGCTAAGCACACACCTAACAATAAATACAACAACACATGGACATCGGCATTCGGAATAACATGGGTATAAATTTGTAAAATGACGATGGGAAAGATTAAACCGAATAGATGGATAAAAAAACTCGGTAACCATAAACCTAGCGCCATTTGGCTGCGTGATAAGCCTGTCATAGTGTTATTCTGCATGTCGTTCATTCTAGCATGGCTAGCTAATTTTTCCATGCCAGGGCTGGGCTTTCGACGGTTTAATTCGCTATTTTCAGGATTATTTCCCATTGTGAAGGAGCGAGAGGGGTAATAGATAAACGGTTGCCTTTGCGTAAAATCAATAAATCGCTTAAAGCGGGATGATTCCGTAATTGTTCGAGGGTGAGAATATGGCGGAATTTCTGCTGAAATTTTACATCAACCATTAACCAACTTGGTTTTTCTGCTTTGCTGCGCGGGTCGTAGTGTTTATTTTCCGGATCAAAAGCGCTAGGGTCAGGATAAGCCGTTTGACAGATTTCCATAATACCTGCGATGCCAGTGGGCTTAGCATTGGAGTGATAGAAAAAAGCTAAATCCCCTATTTGCATCTCATCGCGCATCATATTGCGTACTTGATAATTGCGTACTCCATCCCAGGCGCTGCGTTTGACGTGGGCTAAATCATCAATACTAAATTCACTCGGTTCAGATTTCATTAGCCAGTATTTCATAGCATTCCTTTCATTACTCACTAGTTATAACCTGATCTAATTGGACATCCCAGGCTTGGGGTTTAAATTGATCTGTGTATTGGCAAGCAAAAGCTAAGCCTATTAAAATAGGTCTGGATGGGCGAGGGGTGGTATTTAAGAAGGCGAATGTTCGATCATAATACCCAGCTCCCATGCCCAGTCGATAATGATTATCGGTATAGCCTACCATGGGTAATAAAGCCAAATCTAATGTTTGAGCATCATGCACTTGCGTTTTTTTCGGTTCTAAAATACCCCATTTATTGGGAGTTAATTCATCTTGATGCTCATATAAAAGAAAATCTAATTGGTTGGGCGGAGTCATGCGTGGTACATAACACTGTTTTTGGTGTTGCCAAATAGTTTTTATAATCGCCGTCGTACCCACTTCATTTGGCAGAGCAATGTAAACGGCAATATGTTGGCTATTGTGAAATATATCAGAAGTCAGCAAGCGTTCGGTAATGATGTGCGTTTGTTCTTGACGTTCAGCTGGGCTAAGTGCTGCTCGGCGTTGTTGCAATAATTGACGTAAATAAGCGTTGCGCATAAAAAAGAAAAGTTCCCCGCAGTGCCGTATTCGGTTTCAATTGAACCTGGGTGAACCAGGTGGGATACGCCGGATTGTATTGGGCTTCTTGTGACACACAAGCTTGCACACTCACAACCAAAGGCTTTAATCCCTAATTGAAAAGTATTGGTTCAAAAATGAAGGTCCGTTTACGCACACCTCAGAGAACCTGGTCAGTATAGCAAATTTCAGAATAATTAGTTAAACAATTCCATTTGTTCTGTTTGTTTTAAGGCGCGTTGTACTTTGGTGCGTAACCGTTTGACTCGATCGAGTAAACCAAACGTCGTACGTAATTTTTTCCGTTCCTCAAGTAATTCATGGGCCATATTGATAGCCGCCATGATGGCAGTACGTTCAATACCCACCGCTCGTCCATTTTCTTCGATTTCAGCCATTCGATCATCGAGGTACAAAGCTGCTTGTTTTAATTTATCGATTTCATGTTTGGGACAGACAAATTCAAAATTCCGCTTTCTTAGCGTGACGACGAGGGTATTATCCTTCATATAATCTCCTAGGTTATGGAGGATAGTGTAAATTGAAGTTTATAGAGGGTCAAGAGCCATGATATAATTTACGTTTGAATAGCAGTTAGGCAAGAGGGTTCATGAATATTTATCGAGCGATAGATCAACAAATTGCAGAAAGTGTGCTCGCCACTAGCGCTGCAGAAGCCCAAGGCTATGTATGTGGATTATTATGTGCTTTTGGACCTCAACAAGTAAAATTACCAGAAAATGATCCCGTATTAGCAAAATTGCTGCAACAAAGTCAACAGCAATTAGCAGGGGACCTGGATGATAGTTTTCAATTTCGTCTGTTATTACCCGATGATGAACAAGCTTTAGAAGAAAGAGTGATCGCGTTAGGTGAATGGTGTCAAGGTTTTTTAGCGGGGTTAGGTGAAGGTGGCTTAACCGAGAATAATGCTAAATCGATTGAAACCGCGGAAATATTGCATGATTTGAGTCAAATTGCCCAAATTCATAATTATGAATATAGCGATGAATCCGAGAATGATTATGTGGAATTAGAAGAATATGTCCGCATGGTGTTGCTCATGCTTTATACTAAACCTTTTTTGAAGAGTTCTGCCGCCAATGGTAGTGAATGCTGAATGAGTAATAGGAAAAAAATAGGAAGCCAAGATGATCACTAAACAAGAATTTGCTCAACGACGTAAACGTTTATTGAAACAAATGACTAAAGATAGCATTGCTATTATTGCTGCGGCTGCCGAAGTACACCGCAATGCCGATACTGAATATAAATATCGGCAAAATAGTGATTTTTATTATTTAACCGGCTTTAAAGAACCTCAAGCCGTAGCAGTATTTATTCCAGGGCGTAAAGAAGGAGAGTTTATCTTATTTAATCGACCCAAGAATCCAGCGATGGAAGTGTGGACTGGTAAATTTGCCGGTCAGCAAGGGGCGGTGCAAGATTATGAGGCGGACCAAGCGTTTGCTATTGATGAGTTAGATGAGATGATGTTGGGATTATTGCAAGATAAACACACTGTTTATTATCATGCAGGACGCGATCAAGTAATGGATGAAACGATCATGCAATGGGTACACGAATTGCAACAAAAAGTTCGACATGGGGTGCGGACGCCCACCGAATTTATTAGTTTAAGCAGTATTGTGCATGAAATGCGCTTAATTAAGAGTCCTGCCGAAATTAAAATCATGAGTAAAGCTGCACAAATTTCCGTCGCTGCCCATAATCATACGATGCGAACTGTCAAACCCGGCATGAAACAATATCAATTACAAGCCGAATTGGAATACCTGTGTAAAAAATCGGGTTGTGCCGATATGGCCTATACTAGTATTGTCGCTTCAGGAGCGCATAATTGCATATTGCATTATATCGACAATGATCAAGAAATTCATGATGGCGATTTAGTGTTGATCGATGCCGGTGGCGAATATCAATATTATTCTAGCGATATTACCCGTACTTTCCCTGCAAATGGTAAATTCACCAAAGAACAAGCGATCATTTATGAATTAGTCTTGGCGGTACAAAGCAAGATTATCGAGATGGTGAAACCTGGCGTGGAGTTTATTCAATTGCGCCAAACGACCCAACGTTTAATTACCGAAGGCTTGATTAAATTAGGCTTAATCAAAGGTTCAGTAGATAAAGCTATCGAAGAAAGAAAATATCGTGATTTTTTCATGCACGATATCGGTCACTGGTTAGGGCTAGATACGCATGATGTCGCCGGTTATCGGATGGAAAAACATTGGCGTAAATTACAAGCTGGTATGGTGTTGACAGTGGAACCCGGTATTTATATTGCGGCAGATAATAAACAAGTCGATAAAAAATGGCGGGGTATTGGTGTGCGCATCGAAGATGATGTGTTAGTGACTCGCACTGGCCGAAAAGTGTTAACCGAAGGCTTACCTAGAACAGTGACAGAAGTTGAGGCACTGGTTCAAAGTGGGAAATGATGTATCCTATTTTGATATTGTGATTATTGGCGGTGGCTTAGTGGGTGCCAGTTTAGCGTTAGCTTTACAAAAGACCCATTCTTCCATTGCTATCATTGAAACACAAGCCGATCGCCCAATTGCCACCGATGATGCCAATGGACGGTTTATTGCTTTATCTCATGCTTCGAAAAAAATCTTCACTCAATTGGAAATATGGCCTGCTTTACAAGCTGTACTTTACCCGATTAAAACGATTCATATTTCTGATAAAGGTCATTTTGGTATAACCCGCATTCGCGCGGAAGAACAACAAGTCGATGCGTTAGGGTTTTCCATACAAGCGCAACAGTTAGCGCGAGTATTGTATGAAAGCCTCGGTGCGAATGTCACGTGGCTGCGGCCTGCCACGGTAATGGCGGTAAACGAGATCGCGCAAACACTGGATATCCTACTCGATAGTATACCCCAAACAATTCAGGCGGGATGGATTATCATCGCGGATGGGGCTAATTCTAGCACGCGCGAATTATTAGGTATCGCTCATACGGTTACCGATTATCAGCAAAGTGCAGTAGTGGCGAATGTGACGGTAGAAAAATCTCATCACGATACGGCATTTGAGCGATTCACCACCACGGGGCCTATCGCATTATTACCGATCGGCGAAAAAAAGATGGCGCTAGTATGGACGACGACTCTGGAAGAAGTAAAACAATTACAGCAAATAGATGAATCTATTTTTTTACAAAAATTACATGCAGTCTTCGGTAACCGTTTAGGGCAATTTACCCATGTTACTCAACGAGTTTGCTATCCATTGCAATTAACGGTTAGCCAAGAACAAACGCGCGCCGGTATTATTATTTTAGGCAATGCTGCTCATGCCTTGCATCCCGTGGCAGCGCAAGGGTTTAATTTAGCCTTGCGCGATGTGATGGCGCTGGCTGAATTATTACAAACGGAATCTGATCGACAAGCATTGTTGACGACTTACCAACAACAGCGTCATTATGATCAACAGCAAACGATCCAATTTACTAATGATTTATTGGCTATTTTTTCTAATCAAGTGTGGCCCATCACACCATTACGCGGTTTCGCGTTATCGACTTTAGATAATATTCCCTTTTTAAAACGCTTCATTGCTAAACGGGCGATGGGGTTTCGTCAACCGGTTATTCGTTATGACCATTAAATCCTATGATGTCGCTATCGTTGGTGCAGGGATGGTGGGTTTAGCTTGTGCTCACGCCTTAGCGGCGCTGGATTTGCAAGTGGTGTTATTAGAAACTCGCGCGTTGGCACTAATGCCTTTATCGGATGAATACGATGTACGAGTCAGCGCCATTACGCCCTCTTCGGTAGCGTTATTTAAACAATTACATATTTGGCCAACTCTCTTAGCGAGTCGAGTGACACCATTTACCGATATGTTAGTGTGGGATGAGGCGACTATTCATTTTTCTGCGCAAGAAGATAGTCAAGAAGAATTAGGTTTTATTATCGAAAATTCCGTGTTGCAACAAAGCTTACTCGCTACTTTACCTCGTCATGTCACAGTGATAGCGCCGGTGCAGTTGCAGCAATTCACTGCAGAAGCTGATAAGGTACATATTTTGACTGACCAAGGGCAGATACAAGCCAGCTTGCTTATCGGCGCGGATGGTGTGCAGTCTTGGGTGCGACAACAAGCTGGGATTACGGTCGATCGGCAAGATTACCAACAGCAAGCAATAGTCGCGACTGTCAAGACAGCTTTACCACACCGGCATTATGCCTATCAACGGTTTTTACCCACTGGCCCCTTAGCTTTTTTACCGTTGCCCGATCCCCACCATGCCTCTATTGTCTGGACTGTACCGACAGCCTATGCCACTGAACTATTAGCCTTGGCCGAGGAAGATTTTGCAGAGTTGTTGACGCAAAAGATGGCGGATAAAGTAGGGGTAGTCAACTTAGCCAGCGCTCGATATAATTTTGTTTTGCAACGGCAAACGGCGCAGCGGCTCATTGGTGAGAGGGTAGTATTGATTGGAGATGCCGCGCATGTGATTCATCCTTTAGCCGGTCAAGGGGTGAATTTAGGCTTTAAAGATGTGCAAGTTTTAGGGGAAGTGTTGCAAACGGCTAAAGCGAAACAACAAGATATCGGTCAGCAAACGGTATTGCGTTGTTATGAACGGCGACGTAAAGCGGATATCGTGATCACGAGTCAATTGATGAGTATATTTAACAAAGTGTTTAGCAATGAAAAACCCCTGTGGCGAAAAATTCGTAATAGAGGTTTGGCAATTTGTGATAGGATAGAAATTTTAAAGCAATTATTTAAGGATAGGGTATGAAAAAATTAAGGGTATTAGCTTTGTTAACAATGGCGGGTTTGTGTTCGGTAGGATATGCTCAACCCACCGCCTTATCACAATATGCGCAACCCCAATTATCCTTTGGTTTGGCGGGAGTGGTATTACCGCAATACGATGGGGCCGATCGTTATCGCGTTATTCCATTTCCTACTTTTCGTTGGGTAGCGAAGGGCGGATATTCTATACAAACTTCTGGATTGGGGGTGGAAGCGAACATTTCCCCTTGGCGTGGGTTTACCTTTGGTCCGATTGTCCGTTATCGATTTGGTCGAGGCGATAAAAGCAATCCGATCATCCAAGAATTAACACCGGTTAAAGCGGCTATCGAAGGTGGGGGTTATGCGAGTGTCGCTATGCCAATCAATGAAGCCAAAGGTCGATTTGTTGCATTGCGTTCTTCTTATTTGCATGATATGAATGGTAGTTATAATGGTTACTTAGTGCAGATGGGGGTCAATTACATTCAACTGATCACACAAAAAGTGTATTTAGTGATTGGACCGGGTACTAATTATGCTTCACAAAATTTTATGGATACTTTTTTTGGCATTTCGCCAGCCGATTCGTTAACATCGGGATTACCGCCCTATGCTGCTAAGGCAGGATTTAAAGATGCGAATATGAGCGCTATCCTTAATTATCAATTTGCTAAAAAATGGAGTGTGGCATTTTTTAACGCTTATGCACGTTTAGTCGGCAGTGCGGGCAATAGTCCAGTGGTAAAAACGGCTGGTAGCCGTAATCAATTTTATACGGCGGTCATGGTGAGTTACCGAGTTTATTAAGGAAAATAGTTATGGAAAAATTAACTATTGTCGACCCCCATTGCCATATGTGGGATTTAGACACCGGTTATTTTGATTGGCTAAAAAATAATGAAGGCAATGAATTTCTCGGTGATTTTGCTGGGATGCGCGGTAATTATTTACCAGTCGATTATTTGCGGGATACGAGCGATTTTCACGTCAAGCAATTTATTCATGTACAAGCAGCCGATTATCGCTATGCCAAGCAAGAAGCAGAATGGGTGATTAGTTTAACTAAATACTGCCCACAATTAGCGGCTATTGTGACGGGGATCGATTTACTATCGCCCGATGCCCAAGCATTATTAGAATTTTATTCCAGTAGCCCTCTGATTAAAGGGGTACGACAATTTCTCAATTGGCATCAAAAATCGCGTTATACGGCAACCGATAGAGCGGATGATTTAATTAATCCGCAGTGGCAAAAAAGATATGCCTTATTGGAGAAATATCAATTATCGTTCGATATGCAAATATGCCCAGGTCAATTGCAAGATGCCGCATGCTTAGCGAAACAATATCCTAATATTAGGGTGATCTTGGAGCATGCCGGATTTCCATTAGCGGAAGAATTGGCGGTGTGGGAAGCCGGTATCGCCCACTTAGCCACGTGTGCTAATGTAGTGATTAAAATTTCAGGTTTTGGTATGTTCGATCGTCAATGGTACAATAATACCGATTTCTCAATGGCTCGTATTCGATACATTCTGCAGCATTTTGGAGTGGATCGCAGTATGTTTGCCAGCAATTTCCCAGTTGATAAATTATATTCAAACTTTACTACACTCTATACGCATTATCAGCATACAGTTGCCGATTTATCCGCAACTGAACAAGAAAAATTATTTGTTAAAAATGCACAACGAGTGTATTCAATATAGTTTAATTAAGTTAGCTTAAAAGAGGCACATGATGCATATTCCATCGAAAAAAGAATTAGTTGATCAAATAGCAGCGTTTAATAAAAATGATGAAATGACTAAACGTGAAACTTTGTCTAGCCTACATCATATGATGGACTTTTGTGGTTGGGGTGATTTGATAGTGACCCATTGTTCAGTCAGAACACCTGATGAAACAGGAGATTTTCTTATTGGTCCTTATGGGTTAATGTTTTCAGAAATAAGACCCGCTAACTTAGTGCGTTTGAACAAAGAAGGTAAGCAAGTAGATAAAAATGAATGGCGTGCCAATTATAATGGTGCGACTTCGCACAGTGCTATTTATGAAATGCGCCCCGATATAAACTGTGTAATACATACTCATACTTTAGCAGGAGTATCGGTAGCCACTTTGTCGCAAGAATTGTTTTATCCTGATCAAATGTCGATGATGTTATATGGACAAGTAGCATATCATGATTATGATAGTTTCTTTACCCATGAAAATCCGGATACTAAAGAAAAATTTAAACAGCGCTTAATCAACAAAAAATGTTTAGTGCTACGTAATCATGGCTTATTAGTCATGGGGAAATCAATTCCAGAAGCATTTTGGTATTATCGTTACGTAGAGTTAGCTTGTGAAATTCAATTAAAATGTTTAGCTGCTGGCATTGAAGTAATTAACGTTGACGATCAATTAAAACAAGAAATTGCAGATCAATTTGATCGGTGGAATCAGCCAGAAGAAAATGGTTTTCCAGGGCATGCTGATTTAGCTTTCGCTGCGATGCAACGCCGCTTGGTCGCCAAAGGTTATTACAATTAATCTTAGGTAAAACATATGCAAAAACAGGTGGTAGTCATAGTTGGCGGTAGTAGTGGTATCGGTGAAGCGGCGGTGAAGAAATTCTTAGCCAAAGACTTTTTTGTCTATAATTTCGATATTGCCCATTCCGACATTGAAGCAACCCATTTAAAAAATATTTATTGTGATGTACGACAAAACACTAGTATTACTAGTGCAGTTAATGAAGTGTTGGATGAAACAAAAACGATTGATGTATTGGTATATAGCGCTGGAATTCATTTGTCGCGTAATATTGAAGCGACGACAGAAAACGATTTTTTTAATGTATTGAACACTAATCTGGTTGGCTGTTTCTTTGTCGTCAAAGCCATTGTTCCTATTATGAAAGCAAATCAGCAAGGTAGCATTGTGTTGCTCGGTTCCGACCAGTCTTTTATCGCTAAACCGCATTCGACTATTTATGGCGTGACTAAAGCGGCTATTGCACAAATGGCGAAAAGCATCGCCCTCGATTATGCCAGTTTTGGGATCCGTGCAAATTGTGTTTGTCCCGGTTCAGTCGAAACACCTTTGTTTCGCGAGGCTATTGAAAAATATAATGCCAGAACTGGTAAGCCGCTGAGTGAAATCGAGCAAGAAGAAGCAGCTTGCCAACCTTTAAATAGAATCGGGACGCCTGAAGAAATTGCTGAAGTGATATATTTTCTCGCTTCAGACAAAGCTAGCTTTGTCACCGGCGCTTTATGGGCAGTGGATGGCGGCTATACGGCTAGATAATCCATATACTATTGATCGTCATTGCCGAGCTAAAAAATCGCTGCGATGTAAGACGTAGAATTTAACTAATTTATTTAAAGTTTGATACATGGCTGTTTTTTCAAATGTAAAATCGAATTTTTCTACGAGTGTATAAGAGGCGATATTGTCAGGATCAACGGTACAATAAACACTAGGTGTTTTTATGTGATTGAAAGCATAATCGAGAAAAGCATGGCTCAATTCTGTAGCGTAACCTTTGCGCCAATAATTCTTCAATAAAAAACAGGCTAGTTCGACTTCAGGAACATCTTCAAAATCTAAATGGATTATGCCTGCTCTACCAATGCAATTCCCACTACTTTTTTCATAGACTAAGCCCGCAGAAAAACCGTAACGACATAAATGCTCATAAACTAAGTTATTAACTTCGGCAATTTTTTCATCCGTGCGCGGCCCACCAAGAAAATGCATGGAATCCGGATCTTTTTGTAATTTAGCTAATTCTGGAAAATCACTAGGCTCTAGAATTTTTACAATTAAGCGTTCCGTTTCAATAAAAATATTATTAATCATATTAATCGCTATTTTGCATACAGCAATAAGTTTCTTTGATAAAAGGGATAATAAACAAAGCCATAATTAAGCACATCGGTAATACGGATAAAGCGAGTCGGTAATCGGTTAACGAAAATAAGCGTACCCCGTTGACTAAAGTGCCTTGCCAATGGCTGTCTAACAAATGCCCCACTAACGGTTGAAAAATATTGCCACCCAACATAACGATCATATTCGTTCCGCCGATAGCAACACCCGTTGCCCACGTAGGATGCCATTCACTATTGAGGGCGAAACATAACAACATACTGCTAGTAAAGAAGCCAAACATAAATAGTAATAGAGTCAATAACAATAAATTATCGAGCGATAAGTAAATAATGCAACTTAAACACAGCAAAGCCAAACAAGCGCCTAACCACATCACGGGTTTGCGGCGGCCGATTAAACCGGAAATATAACCATGGATAGGGCCACCGATAGCAATACCGATAAACATGACAGAAGTTAACAAAGCGGCTTCGGGTTTATCGACATGATGAGCACTTGTCAAAAATGACACACTCCATAACTCGGTAAAGGCCGCGATGGGCGCTACCATTAAACCGCCAACGATAGAAACTAACCACGTTTGACGCGATTTTACTATGCGCTGTAAGCCATCCCATAAATGTTTGGGTGTAGTGGTCGATTGACGTACACCGCTAATAGTGCGCGAAGGATTATCGCGAATAATAAGGAAAATTAATAGCGCGACGATAATACCCGTTGCTGCGGCTAAGCTTAATACTTCGCGCCAACCCAGAGTTTGGATGATAAAGGCTAATGGCGCTTCACCGAAGATTGCGCCTAATACTCCTAACGTATTGGTTAAGCCAATCACTAATGCTAATAATTTGTTATCAAACCAATTGTGAATGAGTTTCAGGCAACCAATGAAAGCAAACGCAGAACCTAAACCCATCAATACTCGGCCGAGAATCGCGATATTTAAATGATGAGTCATGGCAAACAGTAAGCAACCGATTGCCACGATGAGCGCAGCGAGGCTCAATAAACGACGCATGCCTACATAATCTAATAGGATGCCGACGGGGATTTGCATCAACGCATAAGCATTATAATAAGCGGCGGATAATATCCCTAAATCAGTGGCATCGACGCTAAAGCTTTGCATCAAGTTGCTGGTCATCGTTTCCGGTGAAATGCGTAAGAAAAATTCATACGAATAAAATAAAGCGGCGATTAACCATATTAACCAAGGATAAAAAGATAGTAAGCGCGATGATTTCACAAAGTCTTAACCGACATTACCAAATTGGAAAGCGATCCCCAGCGCACCATATGTATGGCTTTTGTTCACATTGCCATAAAAAATTAAACCAATGGCTTGGTTGGTAGAGATGTTCCAAAAATTTTGGATTTGAAAAGGAAAAGCAATGGTTTGTTCAATGGGATTATTTAATTTTTGCCATTGACCGTAACCGACGCCTAAGCCTGCCGACGCATAACCATAAGACATATGCTCTACCCAGCCATAGAGTAAGCCTGCATCAGCGGTATAACTGGTGCTGGTTTTACACATCATTGGCCCGAGGATATAGCAACCAAAACCATTTTTACCGAAATTTCCTTTACTATCCAATAAACCACCTAAGCGGATAGCCGCAAATTGGTGATAGGTCACTTGATATTGCAATGACATAATCGTGCTATTACCACTCATGCCATGAGATCCAATACCATAACCACCGCCAATGTCATACCACCAATTGCCGCTATGATCGATAGCGTCGGAGGTTGCTGAAGTAGAGGTAGTAGGAATGGTAGCGGGCGTCGTTGCAAATACCGTAACAAAATTAATTAAACAAATACTCGTGATCAAGAACTTTACAAATATTTTTAGCATTATCAAGGTCCTTGGTTAATTTTAGAATAGGCAATAAGTCTATTCTAAACGATAGCGAATTTAATTTCTATACCTTATTGATCTTTATAAATTTGCCCCCTATACTGCCGATGGTTCTTATCATTATGTGCCTCAATTTCTGGCGCGATCCTTTGTCACGCTAGCAAGTAGGTAAGAGGTTTAACTCATGACAAAACAAACGCCATTATATGCGCAGCATCTTGCTGCTGGCGCCAAGATAGTCGAATTTGCCGGTTGGAAAATGCCCATTCAATATGAATCATTATTAGCTGAGCATAAAGCCGTGCGTACTCACGTGGGTATGTTCGATGTGTCGCATATGGCCGTTATCGATGTACTTGGCGAGCAAGCGCAATCCTTTTTGCGCCATCTATTAGCGAACGATGTTAAAAAGTTAATTGCCGGGCAAGCTTTATACAGTTGTATGTTAAATCCAGAGGGTGGGATCATCGATGATTTGATCGCTTACTGTTTTTCCGCGCAACATATGCGCTTAGTGGTGAATGCATCGACAGTCGAAAAAGATATAGCGTGGTTACAACAGCAGGCGCCGTCTTTTTCAGTGGTGATCCAGCATTTAACCAATGTGGCTATTATTGCAGTCCAAGGCCCTAATGCGCTGACAATAGTCAAACAAGTGGTGAATGAACAGCAACGCGCGGCGATTGAAAGTTTAGCTAAAGCTTTTTATTTTAGCCAAAGCGATGGCTGGATGTTTGCTCGTACGGGTTATACGGGTGAAGAGGGGTTAGAAATTATTTTACCGAATGATGAAGCGCCAAAATTTTGGCAAACGTTAATCATGGCAGGTGTGACACCGTGTGGTCTCGGTGCACGTGATACCTTACGTTTAGAAGCTGGTTTGAATTTGTATGGGACAGACATGCAAGAAAACCATACTCCTTTCGAATCTAATTTAGCTTGGACTGTGGATTTGACCGATCCCGATCGTATGTTTATTGGTCGTGAAGCATTAGAAGGACAACAAAAAAAAGGCGTGCAACAAAAATTAATTGGGTTAGAATTATTAGGGCCGGGAGTCATGCGCAATCATCAGAAACTAATTTTAGTTGACGGCCGTCATGGCGAAATAACGAGCGGAACTTTTTCACCGACTTTAGGTAAATCGATCGCGATGGCACGAGCGCCTATCGATACCGAGGGTGAAATCAGTGTAGAAATTCGCAATAAAAAAATTCCTGCAAAATTAGTACCTTTACCATTTTTAAAAAGAAAGAGGAGATAACGATGAGTCACGTTCCTAATGATTTATATTATACCGCTAGCCATGAATGGGCGCGCGAAATAGATGGCGATGAATATATGGTCGGAATCACAAGTCATGCCCAAGAATTATTGGGTGATTTAGTGTTTGTAGAATTACCAGAAGTAGAAAGTGAATTAACCGTAGGTGAAGAAGCGGGAGTGGTTGAATCGGTCAAGGCCGCATCTGATGTGTATGCGCCGCTAAGTGGAACAGTCATAGAAATTAATGAAGCCTTAACGGATGCGCCTGAATTAGTTAATCGCGATCCCTATGGTGAAGGGTGGTTATATAAAATTAAAGTAGATGATCCCGCTTCTGTCGCTGAATTGATGAGCGCAGATGATTATCAAGAAATGATTAGTGCAGAAGAATAATGCCTTACATTCCTCATACCCAAGCGGAAACGACCTCAATGTTGGAGGTGATTGGCGTCAAATCGATGGTCGATTTGTTTGATGAAATTCCGGAATCGTTACGTATTACCGCCTTGGAAAATATTTCTGATGGTCTAAATGAAATGCAAGCTTTGCGCTTAGGCAAAGAATTAGCTCAGCGCGATCATTATCAATTAAATTTTATCGGTGCGGGTGCGTATGAACACCATATTCCTGCTGCTGTGTGGGATATCGCTAGCCGCGGAGAATTTTTAACTTCCTACACGCCGTATCAAGCCGAAGCGAGCCAAGGGACTTTGCAGTTATTATATGAATATCAAACGATGATCACTCGTTTGACGGCGATGGATGTCGCCAATGCTTCTCTTTACGATGGCGCTAGCGCATTGGCCGAAGCGATTTTGATGGCAGTGCGTGCCAATCGTCATTCAAAAAGTAAAGTCGTTTTACTGCCACTGACTCTACACCCGGCGTATCGTGCAGTAGTGACGACTTTAGTGGGTAAACGGGATATTCAATTAAAAGAAATTCATTTTGATCCTCAGACGGGTTGTGTGGATCAGCAACAATTAGCGCAATATGCCGAGCAAGATATTACTGCTTTGGTGATTCCACAACCGAATTTTTTCGGTGTGTTAGATGATATTCATACTTTAACGAATTGGGCACATCAGCATCATGCGTTAGCGATTGCAGTTGTGAATCCAATGTCATTAGCAATATTACAGGCACCGGGTAAGTGGGGTGAGCAAGGGGCAGATATTGTCTGTGGGGAATTGCAACCCTTTGGTATGCCGCTGGCTTCGGGTGGTCCTTACGCAGGATTTATGGCGTGTAAACAAGAATATGTGCGACAAATGCCAGGCCGTATTATCGGTCGCACAGTCGATACTGAGGGTAAAGCCGGATTTACGTTAACTTTGCAAGCGCGTGAACAACATATTCGTCGCTCAAAAGCCACTTCTAATATTTGTACCAATCAAGGCTTATTAGTGACCGCAGCGACTATTTATATGAGTTTAGTCGGTGCGACAGGTCTACAACGAGTGGCTAGTCAATGTCATAGTAAAACGGCGCAATTGCTCGAGGCCATTGCCGATATCGATGGTATCGAACCGGTGTTTACCCGTCCTTTTTTTCATGAGATCGTTTTACGATTTGCTAAACCATTGGGCCCTGTTCTCGATGAATTGAGTCAGCAAGGAATATTAGCAGGCTATGCAATAACAGAACATTATCCGCAATTCACTAATTGTTTATTAGTATGTGTAACAGAAACGAAAACTGATGAAGACTTGGATATCTTTGTTAACGCTTTGCGGCAAGCGCTGGCATAAGGAAATAAATTGATGATGTTAATTTTTGAAAAATCGGTTGAAGATCGGATAGCCAAAGCTCAAATGCCTGAATCGGCAGCAGCGATTGATGATATCCCTATGGCGTATTTGCGTGATATCGATGTGGGGTTACCGGAAGTATCGGAATTACAAGTCGTGCGGCATTATACTAATCTATCGCGAAAGAATTTTTCGATCGATACGAATTTTTACCCTTTGGGTTCCTGTACGATGAAATATAACCCACGCGGCGTCCATAAAATAGCAATGCTGCCCGATTTTTTAGCGCGCCACCCTCTGGCGGATTTGAATCATAGCCAAGGTTATTTGCAAGTCATATATGAATTGCAGGAAATGTTAGCCGCAGTGACGGGTATGGCGGGCGTATCCTTAGTACCGATGGCGGGTGCGCAAGGTGAATTTGCTGGTATGGCAATGATCAGAGCCTATCATGAAGCTAATAGTGATACAGCTCGTACGGAAGTATTGGTGCCTGACACGGCACATGGCACTAATCCGGCTACTGCAGTTATGTGTGGTTATACCGTCAAAGAAATTCCCTGTAAAAAAGATGGTGATGTGGATCTTGAAGCATTACGGGCTGCTGTAGGTCCACAAACAGCTGCTATTATGTTGACTAACCCTTCGACCTTAGGGGTGTTTGATCGCGATATTCAAACGATCGCCGAGATCGTGCATGCAGCCGGTGGCTTATTATATTACGATGGGGCTAATTTAAATGCGATTTTAGGTAAGTGTCGTCCGGGTGATATGGGTTTTGATGTGATGCATATGAATTTACATAAAACGTTTGCTACTCCGCACGGTGGTGGTGGACCCGGTGCAGGTCCCGTTGCCTTTAATGAACGATTAAAACCGTTTGCACCGATTCCGATGGCAACTAAAGAAGGTAATGAATATGCATGGTTAACAGAGAAACAATGTCCGCAAACCATTGGTAAAATGTCATGTTTCATGGGGAACGCCGGTATTTTATTGCGAGCATATTTTTATATGCGCATACTGGGAATAGAAGGCATGCATCGTGTCGGTGAGTATGCTACATTAAATGCTAATTATATTATGCAGCGTTTAAAAGATGCCGATTTTAAATTAGCCTTTCCCGAGCGTCGGGCATCGCACGAATTTATTATTACGTTAGCAAAGCAAGCAAAAGAACGTGGCGTAACGGCAAAAGATTTTGCTAAACGTTTATTGGATTATGGATTCCATGCGCCAACGACTTATTTTCCTTTAGTTGTTCCAGAATGTTTATTGATTGAGCCGACTGAAACGGAAAGTAAACAAGAAATCGATGCATTCATTGAAGCAATGATCGCCATTCAACAAGAAGCAGAACAAAATCCAGAATTAGTAACTACAGCGCCACATACGATGCCCGTCAAACGTTTAGATGATGTGAAAGCCGTCAAAGAATTAGATGTGAAGTTTGGATAATGCTTGAGCGGCGGATTACGCTACGCTGATCCACTAATTTTTTTCTCACCCCCACGCAAAAATATTTAACGGGGGGGATCTATCATGACTAATGAACATTTAATTGTAGGGGCTGACCTATGTGTCAGCCTGCGAATGCTATCCACCAATTTTTTTCACCCCTATGTAAAATATTTAACTGCGGGGTTCCTTGTAATGGCTAATGAATATTTAATTGTAGGGGCTGACCTATGTGCATATCATTACCCACAAGTTGGTCCATAAGCAGATTCAAAAGCCTCTTTTGATTTAATGTGCTCGTACAGGTTTCTTAACCCTAGCCAGATAGTTTTAACTCCTGGTTCCGGATCAG
>JACCDV010379517.1_pt1 | contig 52875 bp, 48 predicted proteins | sample 7446131 | NCBI WGS metagenome assembly JACCDV01 (sample SAMN15323448, study PRJNA562643) | freshwater metagenome | isolation source: river surface water | place: USA:Blue River Watershed | collected 2017-08-17
ATAGCTAACTCTTGCAAAATCTTCTCTTAGAGGGAGAGTCTTAATCATATTTAGTAATTTTTCTGCCGCCACTACGCTATTTTCTTCGCTTAATGCGACTATATGATTCCAAACATCATCATGACCAATATCAAGAAATTGTCTTATAAGACGAGCTATAGTCTCATCTCTACTGTTTAAAATCTGGATAGCTTTAATAGTGTCATCATCAGTTGCTGTTGGTAACTGCGGTAGCGGACTACCTAAACCCAATAATGAAGCTCCTTTGCCCATTATTCTCAAAAACCCGCGTCTAGTCATAGACATAGCGAGCACTAATAAATCTTGGAGAGTGTTTTCTTCAGTTGCAGTAAAAGCCGCCATTTCAGCTGGGTTTGCGACTTTGGCTATGACTTCTGCAAGAGTTCTTTTTGGTAATGCTTTGATTCTAGCTAAAGCTGCTCGAAATTCTTTTTTGCTTGGTAGTTCTGGTAGCAAGCAAAATGATCTTAGATTAAATATTGATGCTGATAGGTTCATTTAACAGGTTTCCCGGCTAATTTCTTGCCAGTAGACTTTCCAATGACAACTTCTGAATTAAAAAAGCTAATCATGCTATCAGTATCAGTTTTCCAGTGAAGTGGAGCAAATTGTACGGGGATTTTTGTTGCTTTGTGCCAATCTAAGACAACTAACTTCATTAGATCGTTTATATCACCAGAATTAAAGTAAACGGCATTTATACGTTTCAATAGTTTGGGTTCTTGTTGAAGAAGTTGGAGAGCATCTAGTCCAGATTCTACTGGCATATTACCGTCTAATACCACTAATGCTTTTTCGTCATCTTGTAATTGAGCCAATTTTTCGCGAAAAAAATTACCTTGGACGCACTCAATAACTTTAAGATTATTTTCTTTGACAAAACCTGATAATAGTCCTTTTATGCGTGCAAGCATATTGCTGGTGTCTTCAACAATAAACAAATGCGTCGCCCCACTTGGATGTTTTTTTGGCGCAGCATCTATGGGCGCTGTAGCGGAAGGCGCTTCATCTGCTGAAAGTCTTACAGTGGGCGGAAATCCTGAACTAATAGCACTAAGCATCCCAAGATAATAGCACGCCGTCGTCGCCACGACTATCTTAGTTATTAAACTTAAACTCTATTACATCCCCATCAGCCACCACGTACTCTTTACCCTCTTGGCGCGCTTTGCCTTGATCGCGCGCAGCTGTGCGTGAGCCGCAAGCAATGAAATCCTGATAGCCAATAACTTCAGCTTTGATAAATCCTTTCTCAAAATCCGTGTGAATCACGCCAGCAGCAGCTGGTGCTTTATCACCACTATGTATAGTCCAAGCACGAACTTCTTTCTCGCCAGCAGTTAGATAGGTGCGCAGACCAAGTAAATCATAAACAGCGCGAATCAAACTATTCAAACCAGTTTCAGTAACTCCCATCTCCGCGAGGAACTCTGTCTTCTCTTCTGGGCTCATGCCGATTAATTGTTCTTCAGCAGCAGCACAGACCACTACTACGCCAGCGCCTTCGCTCTTCGCGTAAGTGCGCACAGACTCGACGAAAGCATTAGTGCCGCTAGCCATATCAGTTTCAGCAATATTCGCCGCATAAACAATAGGTTTAAGAGTAATTAAGCCATAAGATTTAATCAGGAATTTCTCTTCGGCTGTGAGCATAGCTGCGCGTGCAGCTTTACCTTCTTCTAGTAGAGGATGGATTTTAGCGAGCACCGCTTCGATAGCGACGGCTTCCTTATCACCAGCACGTAGCTTTTTGCCATTGCGCTCGCGAGATTTTTGTACTTGCTCAAGATCCGAGAGCGCAAGCTCGGTGTTGATTAGCTCTATATCCGAGATCGGATCTATCTTATTAGCGACGTGGATAATATTGCCATCCTCAAAACACCTAACTACTTGCACGATCACATCTGTCTCGCGAATATGCGCTAAGAACTTGTTACCGAGACCTTCACCTTTGCTGGCACCAGCTACTAAGCCAGCAATATCGACGAACTCGATAGCAGCAGGCACGGTGATTTGAGTGCCGACTAGTTTTTGCAGCACCTGCAAGCGTGGATCAGGAACGTTAACGATAGCGTTGTTCGGCTCGATAGTACAGAAAGGATAATTCGCCGCCTGCGCGCCGTGGTTATCACTTAGTGCGTTGAAGAGAGTTGATTTGCCTACGTTAGGTAGACCGACGATTCCAGCTTTTAACATCGCTGAGAATTATACAACACCTGAAATTCTGGACCGCTAATCCAATTTTTAGCGCGAAAACTGAGTTAGCAGCTCGGTTTTTCAGGTATTTTACTATTCACCCATGTTAGCTTGAATACCATTTTCAAGAATTGGTGTGATTTCTTTTATAAGACTTGAGTCAGGCGCTTGCGGAATTTCCATCTTAGCGATTTCTGGTTCAATGATAGGCGCAGTCATTTCAGGAATTAATAATCCGCCTAGATTAGGTTCTGTTTGAGAATTAATAGCAGTGTTGGGTTGGCTTAGTTCTGGTTCAAGACTCATGGGTTCAGAGTCGAGATATTTTAATTCTGGTTCAGCCGGTAACATTGTTGAGATCGGTGTGGGTTCACTAATCGTCACATCAGCAACAACTGGACTTACAATCTCTTCAGCAAAAACAACCTGACTTGTGAGAGTAAAACCCACAAATAATATTAGAAACTTCTTCATATGGATAATATGCCCATTTCCTACTTCAGTATAGCTAGATTAGCACCTGTAATTTGTACCTTAGGGTTTTTCTTGGTTAAATCAGGGCAATTTAGTGTGATTTCATCACCGATATCCCCGTTGCCCATGGCTTTACACTTGAACTCAAGTCTAATTAATGAGCTTTCACTAACCATGGTAATAGGATCACCTAGGCTAACTAACTTAGTAGTTTTAATAGCATTGCTTTTAACACTTTCACCTTTAAGAATTTTATGATTAGCTATTTTATTTTTAATAACATCGTAGTTAAGTTTATCGGCGCTAATTACCATTTGTAGGTCTGCTGGTGAAACTTTAATGCGTTCTTGGTGTACAGCGCTAAGCGGACTGCCAGCAGGAATATCAGCATCAGCTATCCAAGCGCTAATATATGAATATAGTTTAACGTTGATACGCGCTTGTTCGATAGGATTGCGAGTGCTAGCTGTAATTACGCGTAGTTGTTGGCGTGAGCTCGGTACTAGACCAGAGAACTCGACAGTAGCATCAGGGCTTTTGCCCAAATAGTCTTGTAGAGGGCTTTCTAAGCCGATGATCTCGTAAGCATATTGTTGCGGATCTAGAGCTGAACTTAGATATTTATCGACTTTAGAGCGCAAGCTAACCCAATAAGGATTCTCTGCAGATTTAGCAGGCAAGCTAAAACAATACCAAGCTAAAGCTAGAACAATAGAACACATTAATGAGATACGTAAAAAAGCACTAAACAAGATTATTAGCTTGTCTAAGCATTTCATCAGAAGCTTTGATAACGTTACTGTTGGCTTCATAGGCTCTTTGAGCGCTGATCATACTGGTAATCTCTTCCACTACTTTTACGTTGCTTTGCTCAAGGAATCCTTGGCGAACTTGTCCGTAACCTTCAGTCATCGGGTTGCCCTCGTAAGCAATGCCGCTAGCTGTGGTTTGTTTGTAGAGATTGTCAGAAGCTTCGAGTAATCCAGCTGGATTAACGAAACGCGCTATTCGTATTGTGCCCACCTGATCCTGCTTGCTGCTATCGTTGCCACGGGTCACTTGGACTAGACCATCAGGGCTAATAGTGATGTCTTTAGCATCATTACCAAGGCTAATAGCTGGATACAGGGGGTATCCTTGACTGGTTACTATCTGACCGCTTTGACCGCTGATCTGGAAATCACCGGAGCGAGTATAAGCGACGTTACCATCTGGCATCTGTACTTGGAAGAAACCATCACCCTCAATAGCGATATCAAGATCGTTGCTAGTGTTGTTAAGACTACCCATAGTGAAAGATTTCACTGTTGAAGATAGCTCCACGCCTAGTCCGACTTGAACGCCAGTTGGACTGATATTGCCGTCTGAGAGCTTGGCCCCGGGTGCCCTCAAGACTTGGCTGAAGAGAGTACTAAAATGTGCAGCTGATTTCTTGAAACCAGGTGTATTAATGTTGGCAAGGTTATGTGAGATCACATCAATGTTGGTTTGTTGTGCGATCATGCCAGTAGCGGCTGTGTTTAGAGAACGATCCATATACCCAATATGCCTGATTTCAGGGCTTTTTAACTAAGGTTAAAACCTTATCTTTAAGGGGTTCTAGGGTTTTTGGTTTAGGTTAACAATGCAGTCCTCTACAAGGAATAGCAGCTGGTGCTTCTTTAGTGTTAAGGATTACTTTATTCCCTGCCTGAGCACATAAGATGACATCTGTAACGCTTTTATTAGAACTTAAATTATATTGTTTATAACTACCGCTGTGATCGGTTAGGTCAAAGTCGCTTCGTCTTATTCCATTTATGCTTATGCCTAAATATAGATGCGAAAAATCAGTGGATTCTACTTTATAGAGTTGCTCCTCTAGTGTTCCACCCTCGTAAGTTATGGTATAACCAGTTCCGTTAACAAAGATTCCTATTGGGCTCAAGTAGTCGTATCCTTTGGTTGCCTCACTTTTCATAGCGGTTAGTACTAACTCTGCAGCGGCTTTTAAAATTTGGACTTCTTTTGCTCGTTGTTCAAGATCCCCTGTTATATAGAAGGCGTGTTGAAGAGGAGACATGGTATTACCGGCAGGTCCAGGTGCGCTGGCAGCCGATAGAGGGTGGATTGTCATATTAATAGTTGTAATTTGTAAGCATAGCAACAATTTTCTTGAATTGCTTAATAATCATTTAAGAAGAGCTTTGTACTACAATAATCTTGATGACTAATACAACTCAAACTAGCTACGAAATCACCGATATCAGCCTTGCTGATCTTGGTCAGAAACGCATCGACTGGGCAAGCAAGGAAATGCCAGTCTTGCGCTCGATTCGCGAAAGATTTGCAAAAGAACAACCGCTTAAAGGTTATCGCATGATCGCTTGCGCGCACGTAACCACTGAGACGGCGAATTTAGCGATTGCGCTTAAAGCTGGTGGAGTTGATTGCACGCTTATTGCTAGCAATCCACTCTCTACTCAAGATGATGTGGCAGCGGCGCTAGTTAAGAACCACGGCATTTCTGTTTATGCTATGAAAGGTGAGAGCACTGATACTTACGTCAAGCACGTAAATATCGCACTCGACACCAAACCACAAATCATCATGGATGATGGTTCTGATGTGGTCGCGACTCTGCTCAAAGAACGTCCAGGACAAGTGCCAGATATTATAGGTACTACTGAAGAAACTACTACTGGTATAGTTCGCCTCAGAGCTATGCAAGCTGACGGAGTACTTAGCTTCCCAGCTATGGCAGTTAATGATAGCCAAACCAAACATTTATTCGACAACCGTTACGGCACAGGTCAGTCCACTCTAGATGGTGTGATACGCGCTACTAATGTGTTGATTGCAGGTAAGACAGTTGTGGTAGTTGGTTACGGCTGGTGCGGTCGCGGTACAGCGATGCGCGCCAAGGGACTCGGTGCTGATGTTGTAGTTACAGAAATCAACCCAATTAAAGCAATAGAAGCTGCGCTTGATGGTTTTAGAGTGATGCCGATAAGTGAAGCTGCCGCTATCGGTGACATATTCATTACTATTACTGGGAACCGCCACGTTATAGATCGGGAACATTTCAATGTGATGAAAGATGGTGCGATGGTTTGTAACTCTGGACACTTTGATTTGGAATTGAATCTAGTTGCTCTTCGCGAAATGTCAACAGGAGTTAATAAAGTTAGACCTTTTGCTGAAGAATATATGCGTGATCCTCAGAAATCTAAAGTTAAAGGATCAGTAATCGTTTTAGGTGAAGGACGTTTAATTAATCTTGCTGCTGCTGAAGGACATCCTGCTGCAGTTATGGATATGAGCTTCGCAAATCAAGCTTTAGCTGTTGAGTATCTAGTCAAGAACAAAGGTAAACTTGAGAATCGCATCCACACCCTGCCTGCTGAGCTGGATATGGAGATCGCTAGATTGAAGTTAGCTGCGATGGGAATGAGCATAGATACTCTAAGTTCAGAAATGTTGGAGTATATGAATTCTTGGACGGTTGGAACCTAAATCTCTTTAGCAAAAATTTTTACATACGGCCAGATTTTCTACGCTCACTTGTTTAAAAAAAATTAACTTGGTATTCGGGCCCGAATCACTTATAGTTATCTCTATCGAAAAACTTTTAGGAACATTTTGCGACAAAGTAAGTCATAGGCGATAACAAAAAGAGGTATTTATAAATGTCAATCAACGAAGCGACAGATGATAGCGTGGTGCTAGTAGTAGAAGAGGAAGAGGATGCAGCAACTGCAGTTGTAGAGCTTCTTGTAGCTGAAGCAGAGGATGATGTAGAAGCGCCTGTTGAGGTGGCTGCTGAGACCGAAGTGCGTTACTACTCTACTCGCTCTGACGGAGCTGAAGACTCTATCAAACTCTATCTTAAAGAGATAGGTCGTATTCCACTATTAAACGCTGAAGAAGAGATCAAACTTGCTCGTTTAATTGTTAAAGGCGGCAAGCCAGGTGATGTTGCGAAGCGCAAGCTAGTGCAGGCTAACCTAAGATTAGTAGTTAGTATCGCTAAGAAGTACCTTAATAGAGGTCTGCCATTCTTGGATCTTATTCAAGAGGGTAATCTTGGTCTAATTCGCGCCGCTGAGAAGTTCGACCACGAGAAAGGTTACAAGTTCTCTACTTATGCTACTTGGTGGATACGTCAAGGCATAACTCGCAGTCTTGCCGATAAGTCACGCACCATCCGCGTGCCAGTGCATATGGTTGAGACGATTAACCGTTACAAAAAGATCACTAGACAGTTATCTCAAGAGCTAACCCGCAAACCTACCGACCAAGAATTAGCTTGGGCTATGGGTGTAAGCATGAAAAAGCTCAAAGAGATAATGAATGCTAACAAGACCCCAGTGTCTTTAGAGACTCCACTCGGTAAAGAAGAAGATAGTTCATTATCGGAGTTTATCGCTGATGAGCCGCGCTGCCAGCCAGATGTTAGTAGCACTGAGCGTATGCTCCGCGAGCATATTAAAGAACTATTAGTGGATCTACTACCGCGCGAAGCTGAAGTACTTAAGTTACGCTACGGTCTTGAGGACGGTCAAACTCGCACCCTTGAGCAAGTAGGTAAGATTTTTAATATTACCCGCGAGCGTGTAAGACAGATTGAATTTAAAGCTATGAAGAAACTACGCGAACCTGGGAAGGTTGAGAAGTTAGAAGGCTACTTGAGCCACGTTTAATCAATCTGGCACTTTTGTCCAACTGCTGTGTTGTGCTTCGCCCTCGGCATGCTCATTGACGTTTTAGTCAACTCCGCTGCCTCGGGCTTGCACGCCTTGCATTTGGAACAAAATTGCTCAGATTGGGATTTGCTTACTTCTTAATCGTAGTTTTTAAATATAAATTGCTCAGATTGACATTAATGGTTTTCTCTTGATTAGCTATAATAGAGTGCGGTTTGCAAATTAAATATAAGCGAGTACTACTTAAACTAAGCGGCGAAGCCCTGATGGGTGATGGCGGGCTTGGTATATCACCTGAGGTGGTGGATCGCATCGCTGAAGAGGTCGCCATGGCAGTGCGCATGGGCGTGCAGGTCTGTATAGTCGTGGGTGGCGGTAATATATTTCGCGGTCTGCAAAAATCTGCTGAACTCGGTATGGATAGAGCGGCTGCTGATTATGTCGGTATGCTCGCGACCATTATGAATTCTATAGTGCTGCAAGGTGTGCTTGAGAAGCACGGTGTAGCAACTCGCGTGCAGTCGGCTATTACTATGGCTGAGATTGCTGAACCTTATATTCGCAGGCGTGCGATGCGTCACTTAGAGAAGGGTCGTGTAGTTATATTCGCGGGCGGAACTGGCAATCCTTTCTTCACCACAGATACAGCTGCTTCACTTAGAGCTTCTGAGATGAATTGCGGACTCTTACTTATGGCGAAGAATGGTGTTGATGGAGTTTATGATTCAGACCCTAAGAAAAACGCTAAAGCAACTAAATTCAATACCCTCACTCACTACGATGTGATCAATAAAGATCTCAAGATCATGGACACAGCGGCGGTTGCTCTCTGCAAGGAGAATGATATTCCTATAGCGGTATTCGACTTCGCTAGACCAGGTGCGGTGCGCGATATAGTTTGCGGGCTTGAGGTTGGCACAATTATCAGCTGATGCGTTTAATCATCGGCAGCCGTGATAGTAAATTAGCTCTTATTCAAACAGAGATGATTAGAGATCAATTGCTTGCTATTGATCCAAGTTTAGAAATAGAAATTATCAAAGTTAAATCAGAAGGTGATTTGATACTCGATACTCCGCTGGCGCAGATTCCACAGGGTGATGTGAAGGGACTATTCACTAAAGAACTGGAACACGCATTATTAGCCGAGACTATAGATTTGGCGGTGCATAGTATGAAAGATTTGCCGACTAGTCTTCCTGCGGGTCTTGAGATCGCCTGCACGTCCAAGCGCGAAGATTTGCGTGATGTGGTTTGTATGTCTAAGCGTGCCTTGGATCAAGGTATAGATCATATTTCTAAAGCGCATGTCGTGGCGACTTCTAGTCCGCGGCGCATAGCTCAGCTTAAGCGTTTATATCCGCAAGTAAAGTTTACTGATATGCGCGGGAATTTGGCGACGAGATTTCGCAAGTTAGACGAAAGTACAGAGATCGATGCGATAGTTCTTGCGGCGGCTGGACTTAAGCGCCAGGGACTTGAAGCACGTATCAGTCAGTACCTAGATCCGCGCCAGATTCTGCCAGCTATCGGTCAGGGGGCGCTAGCTGTGGAGATTAAGTCTACTAGTGCCAAGTCTGCGCGCTTGCGCGAAATACTAGCGAAAATTAATTCGTATGAAGATGATTTAATAGTGCGCGGTGAGCGTGCCTTCCTAAGAACACTTCAAGGTGGTTGCTCGGCGCCAGTTGGTATCTACGCTCAGCTTAATAATCAGCATTTAAGTTATACAGGTGTGGTTAATTCTATAGACGGTCAGCAAGAATTAAGAGCCGAGATTAATGGTGTGCTTGAAGATGCTGAGCAGCTTGGACTTAAGCTCGCTGAGCAGTTACTAGTGAGCGGGGCGGCTGGATTACTTCAGCGCTGATTGTTTGTTTTGAAGAAACTCTTGATACGCTGCAACCCCAGCGCCTAGCTTAAACTTGTGACCAAGTTTAGAGAGCACACCTTCTAGCGCAACCACGCCAGCAGCGATATCTCTATCAACCACGTAACCAAGATGCCCCATGCGGAAAATCTTATCGAGCAATTCTTTTTGTCCGTTAGCAACTGTAATCTGCCAGTCTTTTTTGAAGCCAGCACGAAGATCAGGTACGGCAACCCCATCAGGCGGATAAATAGCGGTAATAGCAGCAGACGCTGTCTTATCCTCGGTGAGCAGCTTTAAGCCTAGAGCTTTAATCGCGGCTCTCAGTGAATCACGCAGACGCAGATGACGCGCGAAGATATTTTCTAAACCTTCTGCCTGCATCATAGTTAGCGCGACTTCAAGCGCGATAATCAGTGAGACGTTAGGAGTCCAAGGCGTGGTGTCATCTTTAAGGGCTTTTTTAGCTTGGTTCCAGCAGAAATAATAGCTAGGTGATTTGCATTTAGCTTTATATTCATATGCCTTAGGCGATACGTAGATAAACGCTAGTCCCGGAGGTATCATAAAACCTTTTTGCGAGCCCGAGATAACCACGTCTAAGCCCCAATCGTCGGTTTTCACTTCCATGCAACCCAGACTGGTAACTGCATCCACCATCACTAGCGCGCCGTGCTCGCGGATAATAGCAGCGAGGGTCTTAATATCGTTAGCAGTGCCAGTTGAGGTCTCAGAATGGGTTAGAGTAACGATTTTAATTTTTTTATTAGTGTCTTGTTTGAGGCGTGCCTTTAGAGTCTCAGGATCTATTGCTTGTCCTGACTCGGCTTTGATGATCTCGACATCCGCGCCGAAGAGCTTGGCGATATCAGCGAAACGCTGACCGAAAACACCAATTACTAGCGAGAGAACTTTATCGCCTGGATTAACAGTGTTCGAGATCGCACCTTCCATCGCGCCAGTGCCGCTGGCTGTGTAGATGAAAACATCGTTCTTGGTTTGTGCTACCCACTGAAGTTTTTCGGTGGCTGACATAAAGATCTTAGAGAATTCTTTGGATCTATGTCCGATTGGATGCTTGGCTAAGGCTTGTAATACCGACTCAGGTACAGGAGTCGGTCCGGGTATCATCAGGAATTCTTTTTCGCGCATGGAAGCTGATTATATCAACTAAGTTAAGCTGCCTTTTTTTGGCGGACCACCTTGAGATCAGTAATCCCTTGCTTTATCAAGAACACCAACAACCATGTTTGTTAAGCTTGTAAGACTAGGTATGTGATTAACTGCATTACCTACTGTTCTAACCACTTTGCTGGCGCCGTTTCTTAAGGTTGGTGTTTCTTTATAGACGTAGTCAGCCACTGGGTCAGCCACTTCAGCAAGCCTAGCAACCTTGTTCATTAAGTTTGGAGGACTTGGGATTATATTGCCTACCGTTCTAGCCACTTGCTTGACTCCTGCCCTTAAGCTTGGTGTTTCTTGATAGAGGTAATTTTCGATTGTTTCACTAGCACGATGTAGAGTTTTAACGGCTGAGCCTGCGCATGAGGCAACAGTAGAATCAACAAAGTTAAGAGTAGTACCCACTCGTTTAGCGATTGCTGTAAGTTTTGGATTTAGGACTTTGTTATAGTGCTTGAGATACTGTCTCAAAGTTGTTAAACAAGTTAGCTCCATAACATTGAATAATACCGCAATACATATCTCCCCGTAAACTCTTACATAAATATGGTATAATTGTTTCAAAAGGAAAGTTCTATGTCTAAAACTGAAGCTTTACAAATTCTAGATCTAATAATCGCAAGTTTTAAGCAGCAGCCAAACCAGTTTCGCTTAAATATTTCTGTTACTGGCACTAATGCAGGAATGCAGCTTACTAATTCAGGAATAGGTATTGGGCACAGTAGCTCAATTAATCAGCTTGAAATGCAGCAGAATACTAGCCAAACAATTAATAAAGAAACAAAACTTTTTATTGACTATATGCAAACAATTAGAGAAGAAGTTGCAAAAGACAAATCGGATAACAAAACTATTGCCAATTTGCTGGGAATTGTAGAGGGGCTAGCACTTTGTCCTCCAGTTATTGCTGATTTATTAAAATTTATTTTGAAGCCCTTTAGTTAATGCGCGCCCTTGCCCTCATCGATTGTAATAATTTTTTTGTCTCTTGCGAGAGGCTTAAGCACCCGCGCCTCAATGGTAAGCCGGTGGTGGTGCTATCTAGTAACGATGGCTGCATCATTTCTAGATCTAATGAAGCCAAAGCTCTGGGCGTTCAGATGGGCGAACCAGTATTCAAGTGCGAGCAGATTTTGCGCGCGCATGATGTCGTGCGCTGCTCGGCGAATTTCGAGTTTTATGAAGATGTCTCGCATGATGTGATGTCGGTGCTCGCTGAAGTGACGCCAGATATGGAGCAGTATTCTATAGACGAGGCTTTTATGCTTTTGCATTACCGCACGGAGATAGAGGAGCTACTCGAGCGCGGACAGAAGATTCGCGAGCATGTATTCAATAAGGCTGGTATTCCAGTATCTATCGGGATCTCGACAACTAAGACTTTAGCCAAAATAGCAGGAAATTACGCCAAGACTGACAGTGATGGAGTAAAAATTCTTGGTGCAGAGACTGATAGTTACCTAAAGCAAACACCAGTAACTGATACCTGGGGCGTCGGGCGCTCGACAGCTAAGTTTCTACTAAGTTATGGAATTCGCACAGCCTATGATCTTCAGCAAGCTAACGCTGATTGGCTCAGGTCTGAGCGTGGTATTAATGCTTGGCGGCTGGTCGAGGAACTGCGCGGGCATAGCAGACTACCATTAGATTTTAGTGATGCACCGAACAAAAGTATTATGTCCTCAAGGTCTTTCGGGCAGAAGATCTCAGGCTTAGAAGATCTTCACGCGGCTATTGCGAATTTCGTTAGCATTACCGCGCGCAGACTAAGAGCGCAAGAATTATGCGTGCGTGAAATCACAGTGATGCTTAAACCGCAGGAGTGGGAAGCAGAGTCAGTCGCCGCAAGCGTTAAGTTAGAGCAAGCCAGTGACTATACCGCTACTCTTATCGCCGCTGCGCGCAAACTTACAGAAGAACTTTATAAGCCGGGGACAGAATACCGCAAAGCAGGCGTGATACTTACCAACCTAGTTGCCAATGATGATCTGCAGCAGAGTTTATTTACCCAGCCTCAGCAAGACGAGAAGCATAGTAGATTAATGACTGTGCTTGATAAGCTCAATAAGCAATACGGGCGCGGGACTTTAGAGATAGCTAGTACTCAGGTTTCTAATTTATGGAAACCAAAAAGTGCTTTTAAGGAGCCAAATAAACCTTAATCCCCTGCTCTTGTTTAGCTTGTTCTATAGTGACACCAAGATTCTCAAGATTACTACGATGGGTAATTAATTTATTTACCCGGACTTTGCCTTGTTTTAAGAGTTCTAGACTTTCGCGTAAATCCTCTAAATTAGGCGAATAGCTACTAGTAATAGTTAGCTCACGATAGTAAATATCATTATTATCGAATTTAGCTTCGCCTTTCACGCTGGAGAATACTATTATAGTGGCGCCATCGCGAGCAGCTTTAACAGCTAAATCTATGGTAGGCGCGCTGCCGGCGGTGAGGAAAATGTAATCGTAAAAGTCGTTGCCAAGGTTGTGAACAACATTAGTAAAACCTAATTCTTTAGCAAGCTCTAAGCGTGAAGGGAGAAGATCTAATCCGGTTACCGTTAGATTCTCTCTAGCAGCAACTTGCCCCATGATAAGCCCAATAGATCCTAAGCCTACGATTAATACATTGGCTGAACCTTTATGACTCAGTAAGCCAGAACGTTTAACAGCTTTAATACAGCAAGCTACCGGTTCTGTGAAACTGGCGACTTCATCAGTTATGGCATCAGGAATCTTAAGCACTGTGTGTTTCAGATGTCCTTCGCTTAATTCTGTGTACTGACAAAAAGCACCAGGATTAAAATTAGTATTCTTGAATTGAGTGCAAAGACTTTCTTGTTTATTCAAACAATAATTACAAGTACCACAAGGCACATGATGTGAACTAACTATGCGATCACCTGCTTTTAGTTGATATCGCGCTGATAGTTCATTAGAGATTTGATCAATCACGCCTACCATCTCGTGTCCGAGTACAGCTCCCTTGCTAACTAATGCTCGATCAAGTTTAAGTAAATCAGAACCGCAGACCCCGCAACCACTAACTTTTACTATTACATTATCTTCTGGCTTACTAACAGCACTCAAGCGTAAAAACCCCTTAGCATCTGGATCATAGATGGCGGCTTGCATAGCAGAAACGTGACCGACGTCACGTTTCTGCGCTTTCAACTGTGAGTGGAAAATCTTAATTTTTACCTTCTCCAGCTATATATGTTAGCACCGGCTTAGTAGCATCCAAATCAAACAATAATTCAATTGGATCAACAGCCCCCAAATCGATATCATCTCGTTGCAACTCGAATACAGTGAAATCTGCAGCAAAACCCGGTTCCAAGGCCCCGAGTTTTTTATCGAGAATCTTAGCGGGTTTAGTAGTTAGTAATTCTAATTTCTGAACATAACTTAAATTCTTGAGTTCATTAACTTCGCGGCGCAGATCCCAATCATAGTTAGAAGCTAGACTATCTGTACCAACACCATAAGATTTCCATTTTTCTACGCGCGCGCGTGGGTTCTGCAAGTAAGCGTTACTGCGCGGGCAAGTAACTAAACTTACACCAGCATCACTTAGTGCTAGTAGATCTTCATCACTAGCGCAGCATAAGTGAGTTAGTAACAAACAAGGATCTAATAAATTATTCTTAGCAAGCATATCAACAGAACTGTTGTAACTATGCCAATGCTTGAGCTTCGCTTCTAGAGTATTAATGCTTTGCCAAAACCGCACCGCGCTTGCAGCCTGCTCGCTATCCTTGTTTTGGAACCAGGCTTCCTCAGCTTCGCTTTCGGCGGCGTGGGAAAGTAGTAAACCCACGTAGTGGATTGCTTCGCTTCGCTCGCAATGACCGAGCTTTACATCACGTGTCCAATCAAGCAATAATCTCCACAATTTTACGCTCACATCATAAGTTGCATGCGGAGAGAAGCATAACTGCACCAAGTCATTAGTACGCGAGGATAATTTAGTAATTTCTTCAAGCTTGCGCGCAAAAATCTCTTCAGCTAATTCCGGATCAGAACCAAAAACTTCTATACCAATAATTCCGCGCAAACCTGTTTGTTTATAAGCTTCAAGACTTTGTGCTGGAGTGTTGCTATTATCGATAATAAAAGTTGTGCCTGAAGCGATAGCTGCTTTAGCGTTATTAATATGCTGTGATAATTGACAGCCACTTGAAGATTGCTTGGCGACTAAGTCGCGCAGCCACTCGAACAACCCAACTGTAGCCCCAGAAGAATATGTATATGCAAGATGTGCGTGCAGATTAATAAATCCCGGCACAATTATTATTGGTCGTTGGTAATTTTGTCCTAGGTAGGTATATCCACCTATAGGACTAGATTCTCGAGTTGTGTAATTACCTATTAGACCCTCAGATAGCGCTATATCACAGTTATTTAAGACCTCGTAGGGGTTTTTAACTAGAGCAATTTGGGTATATGAAGCTTGTGACATATTTGGAGACCATTAGTAAATGTTAAGGCTAGAAATCAACGATTCTAATAGCGACGCACTAGAGATCAGAGTTTCGGGCCAGTTAGTTTACAGTGAAGCTGAGCAGTTCAAAGAAACAATTCTACCTTACTTAAAGGAGCAATCGCGCGTTAAAGTTGATTGTTCACATTTGAGTTTTCTTGATAGCGCAGGCATGGGTGCTTTTGTTAGACTCTGGAAGGAGTGCAAAATCATTGGTGCGGAATTAGAGTTTAATAACGTGCTTGAAGATGTCAAAAGTCTTCTACGCATAGCAAGGCTACACCAGTTAACTAAAATCACTTCTAAAACTGCTTAATTGTGCAAGAGAGTAAAGCTAAAACCGAAGCGCAAAAAATTAAAGAGTTAGAGACCAAGGTCAAAGAGCTTGAAAGCAAGCTTGCTGAAGAAAGAAGCTCTAATGATGAGAAAGCTAACATCATGAAGCAGACCATTGCTGAGACTGAGGAGCTGGCTTCTAATCTGCAGAATACTACTCTTGCTTTAGTGCAAGAAAGACAAATCGCATTAGCTAAAGCAGAGAAAGAAAAATTATTAAATCGTTGGATAGAGCGCATTAATAGCTCTTTTGATCTTGAAGGTACATTAGCAGCCTCGACTTTTGAGATGGGACAGTATCTTAAAGCTAGTCGTTGCGGCATAGTATTGTTCGACGCTCAAGGGCTTACTGTTAGTGAGTTCTGTCAGAAGAATTATCGTCGTGATCAAGAAGATCTTAAACAATCGCGCCAACAAATCAAAAAAAATTACTATATTCAAAAAGCCGTAGATAGTAAAATGCTTTTCCAAGAGAGTCAATTAGCGGAAGAGAAGCAAGATACTTTTACCGATGCTGTAACCTCGATGCTAGTAGTGCCATTAATGCTCCATGAGCAAGTAATGGGCATACTCTACTTGCAGCAATGCGGTCGTGAGCGGGTTTGGAACGAGCGCGAGATGGATCTACTAGTGGCGACTGCTGTACCACTAACTACAGCTATCGAGAAAGCTAGGCTCTATAAAACAACTAAAGAACGTCAAGATCACGCTGAACTTTTTAGTCGCCTCACTACTCAGATTCGCGGCAGTCTTAACCTGGAAGAAATTCTTGCGCGCACAGTTAATGAGCTGGGCATCGCTTTAGCTGCTTCTAGATGTTTTTTATTTTTCGATGGGCATGTCAGTGAGGAGTATTGCCGTAATGGTGTAGCGAGCATTGCAAGCGGCTCTCAGAACCTTATACTCGATAAACTTAGCGATGATAAGGGACATACTATAGTCGTTGATGATTTAGCTAGTGTCGTTAAGAAACTTAGTAAAGAAGATCAAGACGCTATTCGCGAAACAGGAGCCGTCTCTGCTTTAGCAACACCTCTATATTTCCAAAATATTTTACAAGGTTGGATAGTTCTTCATAGTCTTGAAGAGCGTCTCTGGACAGAAGATGAGATTAAGTTCGTCGAGTCTGTAGCGAGCCAAGTTATCGTGGCGATGACCCAGTCCAAGATGTACGAGAAGTTAGACTCCTACCAAGAGAAACTCTCGCGTGAACTTAAACAAGCCGCGCGCGTGCAAACCTCACTAATAGGCGGAGATGTTTTCGATGCCGAGCTTGAGACCTCGGTGTTCTATAAGGCTCACAGTAATGTTTCTGGTGATTTCTACTCAGTGGCTGAATTGTCTCCGCATCATATAGGAGTTCTTATTGGTGACGTATCAGGTAAGGGTCCGGCTGCAGCCTTGCTCACAGGATATCTCTTGGGTGAGTTTAATTCTGCTGTGCGCAACTCCTCACTGGCTTGGTATCCAGACAAGATGATCAATTTTCTTTGCCGTTCTATTCTTTACCAGAACGAAAGTTCAGATTTCTACGCTACTGCTTGGTATGGAGTTTTCGATCTTAGCCAAGAAGAAGTGCATTACTCCAATGGTGGTCACTTGAATCCTTATTTCCTTGATAAGAAATTAGGTACAGTAGTTTTATTGGATGAAGATAAAGACGCTGGCGTGCCGCTTGGTTTATTAGATCCTAAAGAACTTGAAGAATATTATGAATGCCGTACTGTGAGCTTTAAGCAGGGCGATAAGATGCTCTTGTTTACTGACGGTATTATGGATCAAAAAATGCCGGGTGGCGATTTTGTCCCTAAAGACTGGGTGCAAAAATCTTTAGAACAGCTCAAAAACAAAGAAGTAAAAGAAATTACTTATGAGCTTAATGACTATCTTAATGAGATGAGCGGTGCGGCACCACTCACTGACGATAGATTGATGATTTGTATTGAGCAGAAACATAACCCGGTTGAAGTTGTTGAAATTCAAAACAATGATATTTGTAATGCTTATATCGCTACGATCATTCAAGAGTGCCTTGAAGCTGGTTTACCTAATGATAGAGCTTTAAGTCTGCGTCTTGGACTTACTGAGGCTCTCACTAACGCTGTGCGCTATGGCTTGCAGAAGAATCCATACGGCGCTGTTAAGCTTGGCTATATAGTTTCTAATACAGGTTTTAAGATCTCTATTGTCGATCCCGGTCCCGGCTTTAATTGGCAGGTTTATAGTAATACTTTTATTGATGAGGTAAGATTTGAAGACGAAGGCGGTCGCGGTATACCTTTATTAAGAGAGATCTTTGATAAGGTTACTTGGAATCCGTTTGGTAATCATGTCGGATTATTCTTTTACTGGTAATAGAATATTAATGTTAGGTCTCGCCAAAAGCACTTTGGCGGCAATTAAATTTTTAATTAAAGAAGAAGCTGGAAGATATCAAATTACGGCTTCTGACTCTAAAACTAGAGATCAGTATAATTCTACCGAGATTAGCACTTTAGAAAAAGCCGGCGTTAAATTTATTTTTGCTGCTAGTAATTTTAATTATTTCAATGAGGCAGATGTGGTTTTAACTAGCCCCGGCATCCCGCAGTCAGCCCCAGTAATGCAAGCTTTAAGAGCCGCTCAGCAAGCTAATCCTAAACTGCAATTAATTACCGACTTAGATTTATTTGCTAACTATATTCATGATAACTATATCGCCGTTACTGGCACTAATGGCAAAACCACCACTGTAAGTTTAATAGCTCATTTATTAAAGACAGAAGCTTTGGGTAATATTGGTAAGCCTTTTATGGAGTTCAAGGATAGTCCAGAACCTTGGGTTACAGAAATCAGTTCTTTTCAGTTATTTTATTCGCAGCTCAAGCATGCGCCCAAGATAGCTGTCTATCTTAATTTCACCCCAGATCATCTTGACTGGCATAAGGACCTAGAGGAGTACCGCGCCACTAAAGAAAAGTTATTTACTAATTGTCCTTTGATGATACTTAATTATGATGATTTAGTAACTAGGGCGCTAGGCGAGAGACACCGCTCTAGAACCAGGTTCTTCTCTACTATCAACACTACTGTTGATGGCTTTCTAAAGGATAATATATTATTTTTGCGCAAGGATAATAATGTTATTTCTCTTGCTAATACTCATGATCTTAAAATAGTCGGCGAACATAATTACTCTAATGCTTTAGCTGCTGCGCTGGCTGCTGATGCAGCTGGTCTTTCAATCCCTGAGATAACAGAGAGACTGAAGACTTTTAATCCGGTGCCGCATCGTATGGAATATGTAGCGAGCATTAAAGGTAAAGATTTTTATAATGATAGTAAAGCTACTAACCCAGAATCATCTGAGAAAGCCCTTAAGGCTTTTCCTCAGTGCATAGCTATAGTTGGTGGTAAAAACAAAAAACTAAATATGAGTCTCATGTTAGATTTGCTTAAAGAAAAAGCAGCAGAAGTTATTACTATAGGTGAGATCGGAGAGGAGCTAGCTCAAGGTCTTAAAGATCGCCACTATTATAATGTTAGTAAAGCGCAAGATCTTGAAGCCGCGGTAGCTTTAGCCCTGAAATCCACCCACAAGCTACCAGTGGTATTCACCCCCGGGACCTCTAGCTTCGACATGTTTCTTAACTATGAAGATAGGGGCGATAAGTTCAAAGCCATAGTCAGAAAACTTGCTGTATCATAATTCTTAGTGCAGGGTATTACGCAATCAGACAGATTTTTTTTACAGATAAGCATCGCGCTGGTCTTTATTGGTTTTGCCTTTGTTGCTAGCGCCTCTGCCTTCGAATCAATGCGGTATTCTGGAAGCCCTTGGTCAATGTTGGTTAAACATGCTTTTGTTGTGGCAGTTGCTGTGCCAGTCTTGATGGGTGTTAGTACTTTTCATTATCGTTGGTGGCGCACTAAACTAGCTTGGTATATTATAGCTGCAGTAATAGTGATGCTCATCCTTACAGCGGTGCCGCATATTGGTGTAGTGACCGGTGGTTCACGTCGTTGGATTTCATTAGGTTTCTTTCAGTTGCAGCCTTCAGAGTTCGCTAAACTCGCTTCGATAATTATTATTGCTAAAACTTTTTATGAACGCAAAAACAGAATATTAGCGCTAGCTTTAGTGGGAGTCTGTTCAGCATTGGTTCTTAAGCAGCCAGATTTGGGTACTACTATTATTATCGCTAGTAGCGTGCCTGTTGTTGCTTATGCTGCTGGCTTGAATTTATTTGTTTTTATTGCTGTAATTGCTGGAGCTCTCTGGGTTGGTGTTAAGCATGTGATGCATACTCCCTATCAAATGGAACGTATACATTTTTGGTTAGATCCTTACTCAGATCCTTTGGGTTCAGGTTATAATCTGATTCAATCACAACATGCTATCGGTGCTGGTGGCTTATGGGGACAGGGTTACGGGGCTTCACTGCAGAAGCTTGGTACTTTACCTATACCGCATGCTGATTTTATTTTTTCGGTGGTTTGCGAAGAGATAGGCTTTCTTGGTGCCGCGGTTCTTATTGCACTATTAGCAGCCTGGATACTTAGAGCTTTGGATATTTGTTTATCGGTGCCTGATGAGTTTGCTAAATTATTAGGTTTCGGTATAGTTGGCACAACAGCACTTCAGGCGATAATTAATATCTGTGTAGCTACGGGACTATTTCCGGTTACTGGTATGACTTTACCGTTTATTAGTTCTGGCGGTAGCAGCCTTATTACTATGTGTGTGGCGACGGGGATAATACTGAATTTATCTAGGTTTGCAGACCTTAAGTATTAATCTATTTCAACGCATCTTTAACTTGCATCGCGAATGAAATATTGCCAGACGAACAAAGCTCATCACCAACCCTGCAAACGAAATCAACTTTACCAAAAGGATATCTAAATTTAGTAACAGTAACTTCTATATCCAGGCGATCACCAGGCACCACCATGCGTCTAAATTTAATATTATCCATGCCAGTGAAAACGCCGATATAGCCTTCAGAGTATTGAGGATCAGTAAGTATCACCATGCAAGCCAATTGGGCAGCGGCTTCTACTTGTAATACTCCGGGCATAATCGGTAAACCCGGAAAATGTCCTTGGAATTGAGGCTCGTTAGCGCTGATGTTTTTATAACCGCTGCCAGTTTGCATCGGCACTATAGAATGTATCCTATCCACCATCAAAAACGGATAACGGTGAGGTAAGGTCTTTTCAATAAATTGAATATTGAGATTCTTAATTTCAGTCATAGTTTGCTCCATTTTTATACAATGATTGGCTCGTTAGATTTTTCTAGTTCAAAAGCTTTATGTATAGCTTGTACAGCTTTATGAGCCTCTTTCATACTAACCATACAACTAATTTTGATTTCACTAGTAGAGATCATCTGAATATTCACGCCAGCGTCAGCTAGTGCCTTAAACATATTAGAAGCGATACCAGGTTTATTAAGCATGCCCGCTCCTACCACTGATACTTTGGCGATATTTTCGTCCACCACTACGCCTTTGGCTTTAAGCTCAGCAACTAACTCTTGAGAAACAGCTTCGGCATCACGCACGCTATCTCTAGCTACAGTGAAAGCAATTTCGTTAAGATTATTCTGAGCAACTGATTGAATAATCATATCGACGCTGATACCGCGATTGGCTAAAGTCAAGAAGATTTTAGCAGCTATGCCCGGTACATCTGGCACACCTATAATTGCGACTTTGGCTTGTTTATCATCCAATGCTACGCCTGTCACTGCTTGAGTTAATTCCATATCTTGTATCCTTTTAAGACTTATAACTTGAGTACCACGATGTTGTCCTTCGAATTCTTTAGCATCATCGTAAGAACCTTTAAAACTGCTGAGCACCCTTAGATCCACATCATATTTCTTAGCCAATTCTACTGATCTAAGGTGTAAGACTTTAGCACCGAGACTTGCAAGCTCTAACATCTCTTCGTAGCTGATGAAATCTAGCTTGCGTGCTTCAGGAACTATGCGTGGGTCAGTAGTATAAACTCCATCGACATCAGTATAGATATCACAGCGAATAGCATTAAGTGCAGCAGCCAGTGCTACAGCAGAAGTGTCTGAGCCGCCACGCCCTAGAGTAGTAACTTCTCCTTCTTCAGTGCAACCTTGAAAACCAGCGACTACTACTATTTCACCTTGATTAAGATGTTTTACTAATCTGTCGGTTTTAATTTCGGCGATGCGTGCTTTATTGTGCGCACTCTCAGTTATAAATCCAGCTTGCCAACCAGCCATAGAGACGGCAGAATGTCCTAGGTTTTGCATAGTCATAGCAACCAATGAAGCTGTAACTAATTCACCGGTGGCAAGTAACATATCAAGTTCGCGTCCACGCGGATTATTGCTTAATTCATTGGCTAACCTAATAAGAGAGTCTGTGGTTTTACCCATAGCTGAAACCACAACCACTACGTTATATTTTTCAGCTTCTTTAATAGCAATGCCACTAATACGTCTAATACACTCGGGGTCAGCTACCGAGCTGCCGCCAAATTTCAAAACTAGAGTATCTTTTTTGCTCATTATTACAAATAGTGATTATATCAGTACGATGATATAATATTCGCTAGTGCAGGCTAATCCCTCTATACGAGCCTTATACAAAGTTTTAGGATTTATCATCGGCAGGCAGATTCGAAATCGTATTTGCTATGACGAGCATTTAGAACCTGATCTGTCTAAACGTACCCTGATGGCTGATCAGGTAATAGCGACTATTACAAAACTACGAAAAGAGCTGTCTGGAACTAGAGATTTTCATAATATTCAAGAAATACTCGCTGTTGAACTTAGCCCGGCTCAATTAGCTTGGATGCTTGAAGCTTATTTTTTGTTGAATCAATCAAGTACGGCTAGTGCTGAGATAGTATCGTCTGCTTCTAGTCAATCAGATAAAGAATTCGCTAAAGACTTACTTAGGGTTTTGGATCTTCAAGAATTAGATGAAGCAGAGGTTAGGGATTTACTAGAACGTAATTTCTCAGCTAGTTTAGTTTTAACAGCACATCCAACAGCAGGCATTCAACCTGATTATATGAATCATATTAACCAGATGATTGCAACTCTTGAGCGTATTCCTGATAAAACTGATGTCCATGGGTTTTTTGATACCGCTTCGGCTTTAGCTGAAGAGATTAAAGACGGTTTGAACCTTTCTATTAGTCACATGGTACGTGCGAAGCCATACAACGAGCAGTCTTTAACAGCAGTTGATGAGTCCAAAAATTTCTTAACCAGTATTGCCAAAGCCGGTTCTATTATTCCAGCTCAGCTTACTGCTCTAGAATTAGAACTTAAGAAGAAATACAAATCCGATTTTAGTCTTAATAAAGATTTTTTCAAAATACATAGTTGGGTAGCAAGAGATATAGATGGTAATCCTACTGTTACTCAGGATTTGCACTTGCAAGCTTTAATGCAAGAACGCGAGACTATTCTTATTAGCTATAGAAATGATGTACAGAATCTTTGGCAGAATCTTAGCGATGATTTTTCGAGCTACCCTGAAGTGCCTTCTAAAACATTTTTCAGTTCATTAGAGTTTAAGCAAGAATATTTAACTCTCATAGAGCAGTATCCTGATGCGATTAATCAGCACCAGGCTTACAGGATAGTTCTGGACTATTTAGTGCTCAAACCACTCGATAAGGCGATTGAAGAACTGCGTTATGAAGGTAAGTTGGCTGATTTTGATGTTGAAAGCCAGCTCTTGAGACCGCTTCAATTAATTAGAGCTAATAAAGAAGGTGTTAATACTCAAGAAATAGATTTTCTGCTTAAGAAGGTAGAAATTTTTGGTAACTTCGGTTCTAAAGGGCACACTAGACAAGGGGCAGAAATTCTTCAAGAGCTGATGGTGATTTTTACAGGGCTCACTACGCATAATAGCAAAACAGAATTCGTACTTAGAGACAACAGCGCTAAAGATTATGTCGGTGATGCTCGCGAAACGATTAAGCATGGTTCTTCTAAGAATGCCAAGCGTTTAATTCAGACTTTGGATTTGATTGCTCTTGCGCGTTATGGTGGCATAGAAAGACAAATCATTAGTATGAATGAGAGCTTTGAGGATATGCTCAATACTCTTACCATTGCTAAATGTATGGGTTTGTTTATTCCGGCGCGCTCAGGTTCTTTACCTCAATCTACGCTCGAGATCGTGCCACTCACGGAGCGTATTTCAGATTTGCGTAATTCTTATCAATGCACTATTGATGCGCTTTTAAACCCTGCTTGGAGAGAGTATCTTATCGCTCAGAAAGGGCGCTTTATTAAGATGCGCGGACCCTCAGATAGCGGCAAGCAAAATGGTTTTATCGCGGCGCAGTGGGAGATGTTTAAATCCAAACTACAAGACTCACTTGTCGCTGAGATTTTTAATGCTTTTCTTGCCGCTCATGTTTTTGAAGATGCTACTGAACTTTCTATTTGGACTAAGTTGCATGATAAAAGTCCAGTCGCTGAAGCAGCCTTTAATGCTTTTCAAGCTCTCTTCGATAGTCTTAGTGGTGCCGAGAAAGTTCTTTGGCTTAAATCTGGTTTAAAAAGAATTAAATTAGTTAATTTTGATGGTTGGGGAGAGCCGATAGAGCGTGGTGGTGGACTAGAATTTAGAGATACAGTAAGATTCACTCAGCCAATAGCGTCTAGTTCTATTTATGAGCGTACTTTACAAGGTGGTGGTGCTCAGCAATTTGGTTCGGCGCCACGCACGCGAAGAGCGGTGCGTGAATATATTCAAGGCTTATTAGAATTAAGCTCTAGATCTTTAGCTTCACGTGCAGCTAATCTTGATAAGCATTGTTTCACTTTGATTCCAGCAGCAGATTTTACTCGTACTATGGATAGCTTGTCTTATACTTTGCGCAAAACCTTACGTAATGAAGTTTTCGGTATGGACACTGAGCTTGATGATGTTTGTGTTGACGAAGAGAATCTCAGACTATATTTTAGGCATGTAATTAAATCACCTTTGGTTTACCTAGACCATTTCAATATTGCCAGCAGACCTACTAGCCGCTCTGGTTCTAAGATTAAAGAACTGCTTGAAGCTAAAGATTATGATTTTAGTCTTGATAAGCTGGCTGCAGCTTTGCCTGTACCTGAGATACTTAGTATGCTCGCTGATATTCGCGCTATTCCTTACGCTGCGATGTTTAGCTTAGTAGGTGGTAATCACGTTTCTTTCTATGGTTTTGCGGCGCTTGAAGAAAGCACCATCGAAGAGATTAAAGATTATTATCACCGCAATGATAGTAGTCAAGAGCATTTGCTAGTAAGGCATGTAATCGATTCCCTAGAGAAAGGTCTCTTCACCATGGATATGAACTGCTACGCTGCTGCTCATACTATTGTTGAGCGTGCTACCGATGAAAGTTATAATCCGGAGCAAGATCCTTTGGTGCAGCGTTTTGTGCAAGCCCAGACTTCAGCTAGGGATTTTGTAGCCCGCATAAAAAATTATCCTAAAACTAAAGATTGTTTATTAGAAGATCTTTTATTAGATGACGCTGAGACTCGAGATCTACTTAGAGCTAGGCGTAATGATGCCGCGGTGCCGCGCATCGGTATAGCTATCGCCATGGCTAGAATTATTAAATCTGCCGCTCAAAAAGGCTTAAACCCCCTAGATATTCGGAACATTAGTGTTCCGCAGCTCGACTTACTACGCAAAGCCTTCGCTAGTGGCGCCTCAACCTTTGGCAATGGCTGCATCGATTAATAGGTATTACCCGTAAAAAACTTGATATTCGCGGCTATTTAAGGGTATAAAAGGAGCAAGACTATGTATAACCCAATATTCGAGCTTGAAGACAATAAAGAGCGCGATAAAGAACTTAAATCTTTACGGGACATGATTTGCTACAGGGCCGGCCGTCATCAGTTAGCTGATTTCGCTAAGAAATTTTCTACTTTTGTAAAACGCCATCCGATGACCACACTTTCTATGGCTGCTATACTTGGCCTTGGTCTTGGAAGCAAAAAATAAATTTGGCAGAGTTAAAGTTCTCGGCATAGTCAATATCAGCCCGGAGTCCTTCTCCTATGCATATGATCCAGACACTAATTGTTTTGACCAAAAAGTTCTTAGTATTGCTACTGAGTTACTTAATGTAGGCGTCGATGCTCTTGATATAGGAGCCGTATCTACTAGACCCAATTCTTCATTAATAGACGAGGCTCTTGAGCTTAAGCGTTATCAAGAGTTTTTACCAAGATTACTAACAGCTCATTCAAGTGCTCAGATTTCGCTAGACTGCTTTAGGCATCCGGTTCTTAAACCCTTGCTTGCAGCTCATTCCGTCGCCTATATTAATGATGTTAGTGGCTTTACTAACCCGCATTTAGTTCGATTAGTAGCCGAGTGCGATGCTAAAGCTATAGTTATGCACTCTAGTGGCGGGCTGCCAGCCTTAGCGAATGTGCCTGACGATTATTACGCTGATGGTCTATATGATGATATGGCTAGATTTTTTTCAGCGAGCCTTGCTTTAGCTGCTGAACATGGCGTAGATACTAATAGATTAATTCTTGATCCTGGTCTAGGCTTTGCTAAGAACCTTAAACATAGTTTAGAGATAGTTGCTTTAATTCCTCGCTTGCGCGCGGAGTTAGGTATGCCGATATTAATCGGTGCTAGTCGTAAGTCCTTTCTGATGCGTTGGTTTGAAAAGGCTGTATCTAGGTTGGGTGCGCGTGATTATAAACATGGTTTATTGAGTGCCTTATTAGAGATAGCTGAAGAAGAATCTGGACTCTCCTTAGATCAGGATCTAATTGCCGCAGATTTCTTTAGGCAGTTCCCGCCTGTAGATACTGAGCCTGATGAACTAGAGTTGCGCGATAAGCTGAGCTATCTCTATAACCGACTAGCTATAGATGCTGGGGCGGAGTATTTGAGGGTGCATAGTGAGAAGACTATCTCTGTAGGTTAAAATATTAAGAGCCCGATTTTTCGTGCTTTTAGAATGCAAGTGGATAACCTAAATCTCAGCGAAATAGAAACTAAGCTTATTGAGCTTGCTAATACTGGCGCGGCTGAATTCAATAAAGCTGCTAATAGCCAAGAACTAGAACAATTGCGCGTCACTTATTTCGGTGACAAGAGCTATATAACTAATCTGCGCAAAAACATGCGTGCAGTATCAAATGAAGACAAACCTAAACTAGGTAAAGCTATTAACGCGGCGCAAGCCACACTTGACAATGCTTTCACCACCACCAAAACCAAAATAGAAACTAATGAACTTAACGCCAAGCTAATGAACGAGCGTATAGATGTGACTTTGCCAGCTACCGGCACTAAGCTAGGTCATATTCACCCACTAGAACAAACTACCCAAGAAATAATTAGTATCTTCAAGGCGATGGGTTTTACTCTAGTTGATGGACCTGAGATAGAGACTGGTTATTATAATTTCACTGCGCTTAACACTCCGCCTGAGCATCCGGCGCGTGATGAGCAAGATACTTTCTATACCTCATTGAGCGAGAGTCAAGATGGCGATCAGAGCATACTGCTAAGAAGCCACACATCTTCTATTCAGATCCGCGCTATGGAGCGCATGAAGCCACCGTTTCGCATTATTGGGCACGGTAGAGTTTATCGTAATGAAGAAGTGAACGCGCGCAAGATGCCTTTCTTCCATCAGCTTGAAGTGATGATGATAGATGAAGACGTGAATTTCGGGCAAATGAAATGGGTGCTTAGTGAATTTCTTAAAGCCTTTTTCGGCACTGAGCTTGCTACTAGATTTAGACCAGATTTTTTCCCTTTCACTGAGCCGAGCGCGGAACTAGATGCGCAATGTGTTTTCTGTAAAGGTAATGGCTGCACAACCTGTGGTGGTCGTGGTTGGCTAGAACTTATGGGTTGCGGTATGGTTGACCCTAATGTACTTGCTAAAGCGGGCATAGATCCGACTAAATATTCTGGCTTCGCTGCTGGACTCGGATTAGATAGATTTACTATGCTTAAACATCGAATCAATGATATTCGCTATATGTTTAATGGCGATCAGAGATTTTTAGAGCAGTTCTAAGTTATAATTTCATTATAATGATATTTCGTTTATTGATAAGCCTATTGCTACTAAGCTTTAATGCAGCTTACAGTGCTGAAGACGGTTTTGTTGATATTAACGTTGATGCCGCATTAATCGGTGATTTTTCAAGTAAAGAACTAGAGAACACAGATTTATTAACCCTAAGTTATCCTGTTGGCTGTCAAGCTGTATATTTAACAGACAATAATATTAGTTCTATAGCTAGCTTGTCTTTACCAAGTACGGTTCAGTATTTATTTTTAGATTCTAATCCTATTAATCCTATTAGTTTTAATCTTAGTACCAGTACTATTACATTTCTAAATCTTGAGTCGAATAGTATTAGTACTATTACCAGCTCAGGTTTCTTCTTGCCTGGCACGCTTAAGACCCTTTTGCTAGGCGATAACAAGCTTACTAATATTGATTCTCTGAGATTACCTGTAGGGCTAGAAGTGCTTGATCTGTCGAATAATGAGATTAGTTCATTGACTATTTTGCGCGCACCTAATACGCTTAAGACCCTTAGTCTCAGTGGCAATAAATTAGCAGCATTAGGTTCCATTACTTGGCCGACTTCTCTAGTTAATTTATATCTATCAGATAACGCATTTAGTTCTGCTGCTGATATAGTCTTGCCAACTACGCTTGAGTACCTCAATATCAGTGGTAATCAGCTCACTAATCTCAGACGCTTAAGCTTGCCTAGTACCCTTAAAACACTGGTCTATACTGGCTCTGATCTAACTAATATTAATGGTTTGATTCTTAATAGCTCACTAACTACTTTAGACTTATCATCGAATAATATTAGTCGTATTGCTAAAGGCGTATTGCTAAGCTCCTTAACTAGTCTTGATCTAAGCTCCAATGATATTAGTTCAATTGATGATATCGCTTTGCCTAGTTCCCTAATTACGCTTGATCTAGCTACTAATAATATAGTTGATCTCGGCGATCTTTCTAAGTATAAGAAGCTCAAAACTTTAAACTTGAGCTCTAATGACATTGTTGATTTAAGCGGTGTGACTTTCCCGGCGGCACTTAAGACTCTGTCATTGACTTCTAATGCTATTAGCAGCTTAGCTGGAGTAAGCTTCTCTACCACACTTAAGAGTTTAGATCTTTCTGCTAACGATATTGTTACTCTTGCTGATCTATCTACTCTAACAGTACTTAAGACTTTAGACCTTTCTGATAATGCAATCGTTTCTGTTAATGGTTTAGTCTTATCACCAGCACTTCAAGAATTAGATTTATCACTTAATGATATCGTTTCAGTCTCAGGTCTGAGCTGGCCAACGACTATAACTACTCTCAATCTATCTGATAATGAACTTACCTCTGTTGATGGCATTACTTGGCCAGAGGCAGTTACAACCCTAAATCTAAGTAGTAACCAAATCACCGGTTTTAGCACTATGACTTATCCAGCCAAACTTAAAAATCTAAATCTCTCAACTAATCTGATTGACTCGGTTTCAGGGGTCACGTTACCTAGTTCGTTGAAGGTTTTAGATCTATCTAATAATAGTCTAGTTGACGTCACGGGACTTACTGTTACCACTACTCTGCGTAAGCTGATACTAACCGGCAATTCTATACCGACTGATAGTCGTAAAGCTATACGTAAGCAGTTTAAGAAGTTTCCTAATTTGAAGATTACGTTTTAGCCTTTCGCCTTCGCAATCGCTTCTTCAATGGTTCCCACCATATAGAACGCTTGCTCAGGAAGATCATCGTATTTACCTTCAAGAATTTCTTTAAAGCTCTTGATAGTGTCAGCAAGCTTCACGTACTTACCAGGCATACCAGTGAAAATCTCAGCTACGTGGAAAGGCTGTGACAAGAATCTTTGGATTTTGCGAGCGCGATAAACCACTTGTTTATCTTCGTCACTTAATTCATCCATACCAAGGATCGCGATGATGTCTTGCAATTCTTTATAACGCTGAAGTATATTCTGCACGCCGCGAGCAGTATCATAGTGCTCTTTACCGACTATGTCTGGCTTAAGAGCTGTAGAGGTAGAGTCTAGTGGATCTACCGCAGGATAAATACCAAGCTCAGCGATCTGACGCGATAGTACCGTAGTAGCATCCAAATGCGCAAAGGTAGTAGCTGGCGCTGGATCGGTAAGATCGTCCGCTGGAACATAAACTGCTTGAACAGACGTAATAGAACCGTTCTTGGTAGAAGTGATACGCTCTTGTAACTGACCCATCTCATTGGCTAGAGTTGGCTGATAACCTACCGCAGATGGCATACGACCTAATAGCGCTGATACCTCAGAACCTGCTTGAGTGAAACGGAAAATATTATCAACGAATAATAGAGTGTCTCTATTCTCTTCGTCGCGGAAATACTCAGCCATAGTAAGACCCGTAAGACCCACGCGCATACGAGCGCCTGGTGGCTCGTTCATCTGACCATAGACCAGTGCCACCTTGTCGATAACTCCTGATTCTTTCATCTCGTTCCATAAGTCATTACCCTCACGAGTACGCTCACCAACACCAGAGAAAACAGAAATACCTTCGTGCGCTTTAGCTACGTTGTTAATAAGTTCCATAATTAGAACCGTTTTGCCTACGCCGGCGCCACCGAATAAACCGATCTTACCGCCCTTAACGTAAGGCTCGAGAAGGTCGATAACTTTAATGCCAGTTTCGAAAATCTCAATATTAGTACTCTGTTCACTAAGTGCAGGCGGCTGACGGTGAATAGGTAAGCGCTTCTGTACTTTAAGTTCTTCGCCCTCATCAACAGTTTCGCCAATCACATTAAAAATTCTGCCAAGAGTATTGCCACCAACAGGCACAGAAATCGGCGCGCCAGTGTCGATAACCTCTAGTCCGCGTCTAAGACCCTCGGTACTACTCATCGCTACTGTGCGTACACGGTTATCGCCAAGAATGATTTGCACTTCCGCGACGATTACTACATCTTTACCTTCAGTATCTTTGCCTTGGATTTGCAGGGCGTTATAAATATTAGGGAGTTTACCACTTGGGAACTCTACGTCGATCACGGGGCCTATCACTTGGATAACTTTGCCGGTGCTGGTTTTGTCTAATGTTGCTTTACTCATCGTACTGATTTTACCATCAGTATTTTGTTAGACGAGGCGGCTTTAAATTCATTTAGATTTGTTTTTTAGTTTGGCAAGAGTTTCGCGATTAACCTTGTCAGCGTAGTTTTTGATTTTGTAGGCGCAGAGTATAAAACCACAGGCAGCCCCTATCAATACTGCTGTTGTGAAGTGTTGACCTTGCATTAAGTATTTACTTACTGCCCAGCCGATTAAGATTGTAGCCGGGATAACATAGGCGATATCTATTAGTTGCCACATAGTTTAATTATAAGCCTTGTTCTGCGCATCTTATCTGATTATAACTTTGTAATAATACTTAAGTCCCCGGCAACCTAATCACCGAAGCTTTATTGATCTCAACTCTCGGCAGGGTCTCAAGATTACCAAAATTCACATCATAGAATCCTGATTGCAGGATATGGTGCTTAGCTTTGAGAGTATCCAAATCCATACTAATAACTCCAAGGCTGGTATCTAGCATTAATAGATCTTTATCGTTCTCTTGCGAAGTTGCTGGATAGAGGAAGAAGTTATAGACACTTAGTTTAGAGTTGAGATAGAACTGATCAATGCGAAAGACTTTAATAATGTTGAAATCGGTATCAGTAATATATATCCTGAAATCTTTAGCAGTAGTGGGTTTAACCAATAGAATATACCTATGGTTCGATTGATCAAGTAAGGTTACATCTCTGCTAAGTGTGCTTCCAGCATCTGCTGCTGTAAATGAATTAGCAAAATCAACAACACCGCTAATAAAAGTTCTAGCGCTAGCCCCCAGTCCTAGAGAGAGGGTCAGGGCAAGAAGACTAGCTTTAAATCTCATAGGATAATACTAGCATTTTAAGCTGGTAACGGCTGCTTAAACGCTTTTGCGCCAAATTCTTTCACTAAGCCCCAGATTTTATTAAAGAGACTAGGATTTTGTTTTAAAGCTTGTGCTTCAATCTTATGTTTGCGAGCAACATTGATTACATTCTCAAAACGCTTTTGATGTTTCATAAAATTACGAGAAAAAGCTTGATTCAAATTTATTCCTATTTTTCTACCCCAAGCAAGAATCATCATAACGAGGTCAGCAAACTCCTCTTCCATTTTTCCTCTTAAACTTTTTTGCTCTTTAATATTGTGAGGATCTTCAGTTATACATTTATCAAGTGCAAGCTTAGCTTCGACGGCTTCTTCTAATTCTGGTTTGCGACCACCAATTTCTCTGGCTTTATGATCAGTTAGTGTTGCTAAACTACTACCGGCTTCTCTTCTTTGTTCTATTTGTTTAGCAACATCTTCTTGACTAAGACCTACAGCTGCTTCAAGTGGTTTTTGACCCCAGGGCAATCTTTCTTGTGCCCACTCAACTAGTTTTACGATTCGCTCAAAGGGCGTGAATTTACGATCAGAAAGGCTCTTTAATTCTCCGGCTATTTGGTTAAGATTTGGCGAAGTGGCAGATAACACGAAGGTTATCTTATCATATTAGGGCTATACCTTCCTAATCACACCCTTAACTATCCCTTGTATCTTCAAGTCTTGATCAGACTTAATGAAAATAGGATCCATAGTCGGGTTCTCTGGCTGCAGGCGTACACGTCCTTCTTCTTTATAGAAGCGCTTCAAAGTAGCACCGTCATCATCAATAAGGGCAACTACAATCTCACCATTGTGGGCAATATTACGCGGCTCGATTAGAACCAAGTCACCGTCAGAGATTAGGGCATCTACCATGCTCTCACCTTTGACGCGCAAAGCGTAACAGCCACTAGGGAAATAAGTGTCTAACTCTAAATACTCATCAGTATCATCCATCACTGTTAGCGGTCTGCCGGCTGCGATTTTACCGAGTACTGGTATCTGGCTGCGTCCAGTCTTAAACTCACTACTAGTGGTGGCAGGTTTAGGCAAGCGGCCGCTGCTAGAGTCTGGATATTTAGTCTCAAGGTCGCGCAAATAGCGCGCGTCAATCACTCTCACTGAGCGCGCGGAGCCCGGGTTCCAAGTGATGGCGTTCTTCTTGCGCAGCGCCGTCATATGGTACTGCAAAGTGCCTTTCGTGATGCCCATCTCGGCCGCGATCTCATCGAGAGTCGGTGGGTAATTGAATTTCTTAGTCAACTTATAGATGACATCTGCGGTTTCTTCTTGTTTTGGTGATAATACTGTGCTCATACTTATATACTGTCATATATAGATATGGGCTGTCAAGAGTCGGAATGACAAGTTCTTGAATCAGTTCGTTTAAATCCTTTGTTCAATGACTATGTTTTCAGGATATTTTACTTGAACGGTGCTTTGATCAGCCAAATACTTAGCTAAACTCATACCCTCAGAATCTTTTGTTGCTAGATCTTGCCTCCAAGCCAAATATTCTGCATTGCCAGCTAATTCAATTTTGTCTGGTCCACGTACTGTATACATAGGATTTAGTCTAAAATCTATTTTTTGAAAAGCTACAACTCTTTGAAGATGTTTCTCGTGAATATCAGCATCACCATAAAAGATTCTATGGAATTCACCAATATCATAAAAACCTAGCTTTTTGATTTTTTCATCAATAGCTTCTTTTAATTCTGCATCTGATTTTTTTCCAGATTTGGAGAGAGCCTCGTATTGTTGTCTGTTAGGTAGGAGGCGGTTATTATTTATTGCGAGTATAGCTTTTAATAAAATTGCTCTCAAAGAGAATTGTTGAGCTAGGTATGGTCTCGATATGATTGTTGGTAGTAGGTTTTTACTTTTTATCTTGCTATTGATTAAAGCGAAATATCCAAGTAGAAAAGATCTAAAATCTTTGAGATCTTTAAATTCGTTGCATAAATCTGAGGAGCTTAGCTTTGAACCTTTCTCTAGAGTAGGACCAAGATTACTTACTATTTGGAATTCTTCGCCTTCGATTTTTTTTGCAGTGTCGCTTTCTGCGAAATGTAATTCAGCTAATGTATCTTTTTCGTTTTTGGAAACTACGATTTTGCCAACATCATTTATTCCATCTGCTAAGCAACGTCCTCGGATACTTTTAAAAAATTCTATTTTTTCTTTGACGAATTTTTGGAAACTTCCTATTGTAGTTGGCTTAGCTAGAGCAAGTATTTTCTGGCCAACAGCCTGTGGGATTTGTTTAACTTGAATCTCAGGAACAGGGTCTGTCTTTATGAGCGGTTTTGGTCTAGAGCTTAAAAGCCTGTCAAACCAAGCAAGCAAATGGTTTAGTAGGGTAATGTTAGCTGTTGTAACCTCGGAGGCTCTTTTTAAGTCCCAGAAATAACGATGTCCTGTTTGATAGAGTTCTGCGCCTGCCAAAATTTACTCCAAATAATACCCCAAAGCAAGAGATATTTATAGCATATTATCTAGGGATTTAAGCTATAGAGTTTGTGAAATTATTTTTTAGGCTTAACGTTCTCAACAAAAAGCTCAGAAAGTGCCTCACCATCAGTCAGTAAAGATTTGAACTCTATTGGTGATTCTTTTAAAGCCTCCAATCTGGCAATAAATCCAGCTACTCTTTGCAGTTCCGCGTGCACACGAGGGTATTTCAACTCATCATCAGCCATTGAGTATTTGGGAATAGTCAATGGAACTAGATGAATGCCAAGATTATTGCGTAACCGAGCACGATCAAATTCTTCCAGAATTAACTTCGGAATTGTAAGAGAGTCTGCTCCTTCAGTTGTATATTTTTGACGATCTTCAGAGAATTTTGAAGCGATGAATTCTAGGAATCTAGCTACGACGATACTTGGATAATTTTTAGGACCTTTTGCGCCTGCTTTGCTAGGTACGGCTTCAGCAGCTTTTGCTAGATCTTTGTAGAATCCTTTAAGGCTGCCTAATACTTCAGCCACAGTTTTTCCATTAATAGGTCCAGTAGGTTTCGTTGGTGGAGGGGTTGCAGGTTTAGCAGGTGGTGGAGTATAAGCTGGCTTAGGTGTTTCTGCTGCGGCAGGTTTACTAGCAGGAGTTGTTGCTGGACTAGGTTGAGCTGGGGCCGAGTCAGGGATACTATAAGAAAGATGTGCCCTATTAGCAAGTTCCCTTAGACGACTTGTATCAAGTAGGATATTCGCGAAAGGTGAATGACTTGGGGCTTCACTTTGTCTTGCTAAAGTCTCTATGTAATCTTTAATTTTTTCTGTTTGAAATAGTATCCGCTTGCGATCTGATGGAATATCAGCACTGGTTTTAAAACGTCTACTATGTCTTTCATCAAAACCGATTGCTCGATTTAATTCATTAATTAATTGAGGGCTGATATTAAAATCTTTAGGTTTAGCCGCAAATTCAGCAATAGCATTAGGAGTTGTATCTCCCAAGACATCATTGACCAGCATGGCTGTAAATTTAATTATGGCTGCATGTGGGTGCCGAGCCGCAGCTGCTAGGCAATCAGCTTCGATTCTTGAGGTGAGGGTTTCTAGATTGGTTGCATAACGTGCACGTACATCCTCGGTTGCAACTGATGATGCAAAGAAATTAGGGCACATTCCGGCTGGTGTTGCAGTAGAGCGGGTGGTTGACACTAGTACTTTAGGGCCTGGTTTAGCTGCAGGGGCAGCTGGCGGCGGCTCAATTGGAGGAGGATTTGGATTTGGTTTCGCGGCACTAGCAGGAGTTGCTGCTGCTGGTTCAGTAGTTACTTGACCACTAGTATCACCACGCTGGAGAGATTCGGCAGAGGGAACGGGTTTGATGAAAATAGTACTATCTAATATCGTTTGTTTATCATCAGCATCTTGTGTTTTTGCAAAAGCATCTTGCCATTTCTGATACTCAGCGTCTATTTCTTTAATTAAGCTACTACGATTAATTTTAGGAAGTCTAGGAGCTAAATCGATACCAAGAACACCTAAAGCTCCATCTATATCATCGAGGTGAATGACTTTTCCGCCCATGCCAAAAAGCTTATCGAACATTAGTTCATAACCTGTAGGGAAGCCGAGTTCTTTTGCTCTTTTATTGAAACTAGGGTCTTCTTTGACGGTTGTTGTAGTTGGGTAAGGGAAAGAGCGGAAACCTGTTTTAACAGCGGCTCTTAGTAGTAGCTCCCTCATAATAAATTGACCAGAGCTTGGATCATCACTAAATCTAGTTATAACCTTCTCAGCTTTCTTCGCCAAGTTTGCCTGAAGTCTTTCGTGTAAGCTAGCGACTAGTTTCTTATAATCTCCAATGGTATTAAGCTGAACAGCAAGATCGGTTGGGACTTCATTGGCGTCAGTGATCCTTAATCTTTGGCTGCCAAAGATGTGATATTTTTCGAGAGCCGTTTTTTCTGTTTCGCTAATTTCTATTTTTGGAGCATTACTAGAAAGGGCGGCTTGTATTCTACCGGTCATTTCATGGAGAAGCGTTTTTGCATCTATAAGTTTTGCTTTGAATTGAATGACTGTTGTTTTGTCATCGACTTCGAATCTGGTCTTAAGTTCTTCATTTTGTTTTTCTGTTACGGCTGCAGGAGATACCTCGACTGACAAATAAGGATCATCATTTTTTATCTTGCCGAATTCGACCCATTTGGTGAGCCAGCTAAGTAAACTATCGAGTTTTGCCGTTGTATTTGCATTAACTTCTGCAAGTGTTTGAGTCGGGATGAAGAATTTAGTACTTAAAGCTTCTGACATATATGAGGAGCTTATCATTTCTTTATAATAAATAATATGTATAGAATAATATTTATTTGAGCAAGATATTGCTGCTAATACAAGAGAATTAAATTAAATGCCATTCGGCTGTTTCCCAAGGTAAAGAATTGCGGTTAGAAAAATCGTTACTATCTAGAATCTTGTGATACATCTCTAATAATCTAGGCTTATTAGTTAAGTGATCAACGAAAGCTGCAACATCGTTTACTTTAGATGCTAATTCTTGTATATATTGGAATATAAATTTTAGCTGTTTGGCTTGTCTATTGAGATCACTACCGGCGTGTATTAATTTATGACACATGGGTTTACGTTCGGCACTGTTGCTGTTCAAGTAATTATTTATCTCTGCAAAAATTTGCTCTTGGTTTAAATCTTTAGCCGCTCTCATTGCTTTGTTTTCACCGAGACCTTCAGTTTCTTTTGCATGTAGTAAATAGAACCGAATTAATACTTCACGTGGATGTGCAAGACCTTTTGTTTTAGCAGTGATTTTAGGAAGTTGTTCTTTCAATTCTCGTACGAACTCTAGTCTTCTACTAGCACTAGCCAATCTTGGCCAAACATGTCCAGGGATTCGCTGATCACGCTCATCGAGCATTTCATTAGTCAAGCTAGCTGGAGCGCTCGGAGTTCTTCTTGTCGCTTTCAGAGGACTAGTATCAACTTGGACACTATAGGTCACATTGAGAGGACTGTTGTCAGCTAGATATTTTTCGATACTATCCCCATCTTGATATTTGCTATTTATATGAGATGCCCAAGCTGTATATTCTGCTTGAAGATCTATTAAGGCTTGATCTCGTCCTTTGACTTCACGAATAATGGGTCTTTGAGCATCGGTAATACCTAGAAGTTTAAATGAAGCATCGGCGTGCTTACCTAAAATGTTAGTGCCACCCCAAAACACTTTACTTAATTCTTGAAGATCCTTGAAACCAAGTTTTTTATTGGCTAGATCATTAATCTCAGCTTGTTGTTCAGCGCTTATTTCACGGTATTGTTTATAATCCGGAAACAGACCTTTGTATTCCTTTAATAGTGCCCTGAATAGGATCTCTCTTAAAAGGAATTGCCCAGAGTCATAATGTCTTGATGCTGATTTCTCTTCAGTTCGTCTAACTAGAGCGTGGTAATAATTGAGCATAAAGAGTTTAAGGTCTCTTATGGTTTTAAATTGACCAACCGTAAATTTCTTAATAGGTTGAGCTCCTGTTGTTAAACCATCTTCCTCAATAGTTTCCACGCGACCATAAGGGGGCTGCAGAAGTTTTGTTCTCCCTATTTGATTACTATTAAAATTCAATTTATCTAATTGATTTTTATCATCAGCATAAATTTCAGCTAATTCAGTTTGTTCTTGACAGAGTTGACTGCCAAGTTTGTTAAAGAAACTAATAGTCCTACCAGTTAGTTCTTGCAAAGTTTTTACAGTAGGGTTGTCACCAGAAACTTTAAAAATCGCATTTTTAATTCTTAGAGGGAGAAGATCTTTTTCTATCTTTGGTGTTGGGTCCGTTTCTTTAATGATGTGTAGATTGATAAGAGCGGTGAGCCAGCTATGCAGTGTAGTCGCTATGGCAATATTATCTACTGCAGCTTTAACCACAGCATCTCTGTCACATTGGTACAGACGGCCTCTATGTAATTCGATAGACAAAATTATCTAAATAACATCCAACCCACGCAGGATATTCTACAACATAATTACGCAAAACTAAACAAAGCCAACAGCGCCAGCCCAAAATTAATCCTATGTAAGAGCTCACTTTCTCTATGCAGACGCTCAAATTCTTCTTTCTTGTTAGCGCGCATAGCAGCTACTAGCTCAACAGAGGTTCTATAGACAAGATGCAAGCTGATAGCAACGATAGCTAAAACTAAAATAGAACTGATAGCTAAGCTCCACTGAAAACCAGTCACAGTCATAAAAATAAATCTATCAACGATAATTAGATGCAAAACTTTAGTAGCTAATAGTAAGAATGCAGCACCGCGCAACCATTGATCAAAACCACTGAAGATAGCGGTCATAAGCTTTCCAGCTTCTTGTTTGCTGGCATTACCGAATAATTGTGGTGCTACTAAAGCGCCGAGCGTAACCGTGCCGCCACTAATAAGAGCAAGGCTGGCAATTTGCGCGGCGTTGAGAATCTCACCAAAAGAGCACATATCTGCCATTATACAATGATATTAGTGAGCCTTCTTCTAGCACTAGACTCCAGTTTGCAAAGCCAGTCCGCGACTTTATTTAAGCGGACTGAGCAAGGCTATGAGCTGGTAGCGAGTGCTGAACAGCGGGGGACTTCTTCACAGTTTATAAATCTCCTCACTAAGTTAGTACTTGAGCCGCTTGCAGTAACTGAGATAGCAGTAATAATTGGTCCAGGATCTTTTACTGGTATTCGCACTAGTCTTACTATCGCTAAGACTATGGCTGAAGCGCGGGGTCTGAAGATCTATGCCATTAATAATTTTGAGTTACTGCGACATAAGTGCAGCAATCAAGCGATTGCGTTACGACTCAGCGACCACGATTACTATATTTCTTTGGACGATAGTTATAGTAATTCAGAGACTAACTTCTACAGCGCTGAACTACCAGTTAATGTTAATGTGGCGTCAATAGAGTCAGCATCGACAAAGATCGGTGACTTCCTCAACCATAATCCTAGACCAGCTCTTAGCGCCTCAGAGTTAGAGCCGTATTATTTACGTTTACCGCAGATCGGTAAGGCTGGTGAATCTAAAGTTCTCACCAAAACAGGTCTTAAACTAACTGTTGATAAGACGAACTTGATAGATCTTTTTACTGAAGCTCAGAAGGCGATAGTAGATTTGCGTTTTACTGATGCTAGAGAATTGCTCAATCTATATATCAGTCGCATGAAGAACTCAGATAAAGATTTGAAAGCCGCTTATGAATTACTCGCCGAAGCAGAGCTTGAGCTTACCGAACTCTCAGCTGCTAAGCGTCATTTCCTTAAAGCCAACGACATTACTCAAGCCGCTTTTGTGGCGTTACTAAACGGTAAGCACCAAGAGTCGCGGCACCTATATTACAAAGCACCAGAGTCTATTGCCAAACGCTGGGGTTTATTTCTTTGTGATTATTTACATCCACAACACGGGCAGCCGATTGAGTCACCGGGTTTTATGGCGTTCAGGTTGTTCCTAGAAAGCACAGTGAGTTATATGATTCGTAACAAAAAAGACCGTTACGTAAAAACCTTATTATCTAACCATCAAGGTCTAGAAACAGTGTTTCCAGAACTGCGCAAAGCCATTGGTTCAGCTTATCTTGGGTTGAAGCAGTATCAGCGCGCAGCTGAGATTTTTGAATCGACTAAAGACACCCTTGCCCATGATGCAGAGCTATTTTACAAGTTGGCTGAAGCCCAGATTGGGCTTGCTGACAGTATTTCAGCCAAATCTAGCTTGAATATGGTGCTTAAATTATTACCAGGGCATATAGGCAGTGAGAAGCTTCTCGCGAATTTAACCTAGTCCTCTTGATCAACAAATAGGCCATTTGACCTATATACCTGTAGAGGCCATAGAGGGAATAAATCTATTTATAAGGCCTATTTTATGGATATTTCCCGCCTAAATTCAAACGAAACAGCGCAGCTTGACTCTTTGCGTATAAGCGCAGAACAAGTCAAGGCCAATCTAGCCGCTAACGCAGCTGCCACTCAAGACGCTAATGCGTCAATAGAAGTTCCAGCAGATAGCGTAAGTTTAGATGGACTTGGAAAGTTAAAAGAAGTAGTTAAACAATCTCAAGACATGCGTCTTGATCTTATTGCCTCAGTAAGAGCAATGCTTGATCGTGGCGAAGATTTTAGTTCAGCGGATATTGCTGAAGCTTTGGTTGAAGGTGGATTTGCGGAGTATTTTACAGAGAAATAAACAATGCAGTATTTAGCAGATATTCTGAATAAAGAAGCAGATGTTTATCAAAACTATCTAGAGAATGCTAGCCGTAAAAAGCAAGCATTAATTGAGAATGATTTTGAAACGCTTGAGTCTATTACTGTGCAAGAGAAAGTTCTTTCAGCACAGATACTTAAACTAGAATCTGAGCGTTATGAATTCTTGGAAGAGAATGGTATGCGCCGTGATATTACCGTTAACGAGATCATAGCTAAGCTGCCTGAGAGTGAGCAAGTGATGATACAAGCTTCAGCACAACGCTTGAAAGATGCTTTACTAGAGAGTCGTAAGTTTAATGAAGCTAATATGGCTCTATTAAGACAGTCGTCGAATTATATCAATCATATGATAAAGATTTTTGCAAAAAACATAGAAGGTGAGCAACCAACATACGGACGAGGGGTCCAAGGTTTCAAGCCGACTAAGTATGCAGATGTAGAGGGATAAGGATACTAGGGGTAAAACGAAAAAGGGTGTAAGAGTAGGAAATGTTAACAGCTGGTTTTATTCTAATGGGTGTCTTGTGCATCTTCGGGGGCTTTGCTCTTGAGGGTGGGAACCTCTTCAATATTATTGCCGTTTGGCAAGAGTACATCATCATTATTGGTGGTGCTTCTTCAATTTTCTTAGCGATGTGTCCGCAAAAAATCTTGATGCATATTGTCAAGAATATGGCTTCTCCTTTCGGAGCAGATCAGTACACTAAACCTGTTTTCCTTGATGGACTTAAGTGTATGTATGAGTGTTTCGTTAACCTGAAACGTAGTGGATTACTAAGTCTTGAGAAAGATGTAAGTGAACCTCAGAGTAGTTCTATCTTTAATAATTATCCGACTTTTGTGAATAATCATCACGCCTTAGATTTTTATTGTGACTCGCTTAAACTTGTAATTAACTACAATTCAAAACCTGAAGACGTTGAAAGTGCTATGGATAGTGAGATTGATGCTCATCATGCTGAAGCACACCTTGGTCCCGGTGGTATTAACCGTGTGGCAGATGCGATGCCAGCAGTAGGTATTGTGGCAGCGGTTCTCGGTATTATTATTGCGATGGGTCGTATTGATGGTCCACCAGCGGAACTTGGTCACAAAGTATCTGCGGCACTTACTGGTACGATGTTAGGTATTTATGCTTCGTATTTGATTTTCCAACCTATTGCTCAGCATATGGAATATATTGCTGGTGAAGAAGCTCAGTATTTCAAAATGCTAAGAGTCGGTTTGATCAGCTACCTTCAAGGTGCTGAACCTATCGCAGCTGTTGAAATCGCACGTCGTTCTATTAATAGTTACAACAGACCTTCAGGTTTAGAGCTAGAAACGTCTATCGCTGAAATTAGACCGCGCTAGGAACAGTAGTAGCGAAATATAATTTAATTTTACGGTCATGTAGGGCTTCAAGTATTTTTAGATTGATTTCTTCGCGCAGGCGCATGTATTCGTTATAGTCAGCAGAGAGGTGGTAGTAAAGAATCTCGTATTCTATATGGGTACTGGTGATTTCTTTAAGATTTACTCTTTCTAGCTTAAGTAATCCTTGGCTTTGGTAAACAGTGATGATTTGGCTAATTAAGTCAGGGATTGATTTTAGTTGATCAAGAGCCGCTTCTGGTGCGATACGGATATTAAAAAGAGCTTGGCGGCGTTGCATTCTGCGGAAATTCTGAATGCGACTCGCTGTAAGTTCACGGTTAGCAATAATCAATTCTTCTCCACGAACAGATTCTAGACGAGTAGTCTTAAGACCTATTTTACGCACATGACCAGAGATATCACCAACACTGATATGGTCACCAATTGCAAATGGTTTATCAAGATAGATGCTAAAAGAACTAAAAACATCATTGAGTATATTTTGTGCAGCTAAAGCGATAGCGATACCACCGATGCCCAAACTAGCAATGAGTGCACTAATATTAATACTAAAAGTCGAAAGTATAAGTATTAGACTTAAGCCCCAAACAGCGATCTTAACTAAGATGTAGACACCATTGTATGCGGTTTGGTCTTCAGGCTGCTTATGATCTACTTTAAGTAATTTGGATAATAAATATCCTAATAATTCTTGAATAGATAGAGTTAATTGGATAATAAAAATTATGATGAAGGCTAAATCTAGATACCTATGCTCACCAGTGTCTAAGTGAATAGTTTTCACTGCACAATATAGTGCTGCTAAATCATAAAAGCGTGGGTGAATATGTTCAAAGACTTTAACGAGCTCATCATCGAATTTGCCTGGGGTTTTAAGGGTAATAGTTTTTAGCCAGACAAGAATAATTTTGCGAAAGATTTTGAAGGCGATATAGAAACCAAGGAAATATCCAAAAGCAATTAATAATTCTTCAACGGTATTTGCGCCTAGTTTAGAATTTAATAGCCATTTGTACTCGGTAACTAAGTTCTGCATTGTTATTAATTTTAGCTTATATGACCTGATCTTTAGTATCAAGCTAAAATAGAACAAGATGCATATAGTTATTTATGGTGTCGGCGCAGTTGGCGGTTTCTATGGAACCATGCTGGCTCGTGGACTATCTTCTGAGCATCAAATTAGCTTTATTGCTCGTGGCAAAACATTAACAGCACTTAAGTCTAACGGCATAGAACTTGTGCGCAGTGCGGTGAGTGATTTGGGTGAGCCGCTACATGATGATTTAATTAAACTGCCAGTTAATGTTTACAAGACTATGGATGAGTTGCCTAGCCCTGCTGACATAGTTTTAGTTTGTGTGAAATCCAAAGATACTATAGTGGCGGCAGAGGCGATGAAACTAAAGCCCAATGCATATGTGGTTTCGGTGCAGAATGGTGTTGAGAATGAAGAGAAACTAGCTTCAGTTCTAGGCGTCAAGAATGTTCTAGGTTGTTTTACTAATGTGGCTGCTGAGAACATAGAGCCTGGGCGTTATCTACAAAAAGGTCGTTATGAAATTACTTTTGGCGAGTTGCCGGAGAATAAAAATCTTAGTCGCGCTGAAGAGCTTAAAGACCTAATGCGTTCAGGAGGTGTTAACGCTAAGACTACGGATGATATTTATAAAAGCCTTTGGACTAAATTAGTTTGGAATACTGGATTTAACCCCCTGAGTGCGCTTTATAAACTGGAGATAGGTCCGCTGATTGCTCAGCATAAAGAAACAATATTAGCTTTGATGCAAGAGACTCTAGCAGTAGCTCATGCTCAAGGCATTATGATTCGTGATGATGTAGTCACTTGGCAGTTTGATAACACCAATACCCAAGTTTGGGAAAACTTTAGAACTTCAATGATGCAAGATGTGCTCGCTAATAAGCCTATTGAGCTTGATGATATTTTAGGTGTGGTAATTAGGCGTGGACGAGAGTATGGAGTTGAGACGCCGGTTTCTCAGAATGTTTATGATTTGTGTAAAGAGCAGGTCTGATACCGATAGTATAATGATTCAGATGAGCAAATTTTTAATTCTTATACTTATAGGCTTGCTCTGCTTCGCTCCCGCTAGCGCAGCTATTGATACTCAAATTGCAACTATAGTTAAGCAAGAACTTGGTGCTGAACTTAGAGTAGATGGTTTAGCACAACAAGGATCTAAACTTTGGATGCTCTTGGTGCCAAGCCAGGCTAAAGCAACAGAGAGTCTAAGCTCCAAATTAATCAATGGAGATTTACTACTATCTAATGGTTGGATCTATACTCCAATTATTAGCAAGGGCAATAGTCTTACTATCAAAAGCTACGATTTTTACCCACAAGAGATAAAAAATAATATATTATCCTCAATTATTATCCCGGAATTTATTATCCCGGCGAATTTCGTTCTACCAAGAGATTTAGCTATGTTAGCTGGACATTTGCCGATAGGACTTGCTGACGTGGAACTTGCCAGTGATAGAGAAGCTGAGTTTAAGCGCAGACTGAAAGAAGATGAAGCCAACACTCTAAAACTACTTAGTTATGACTATAGTTCAGGCAAAATCAAATCAATAGAACTTAAAGACACAATATCTATCACTAACTTAGAGAAGCTATCCAAGCAAGTTTCCTTAGTTACAGCATTAAAGAAATTTAAAAAAGATATTTATGTCGCTGATCATAACAATGCGGTGATCTATAAGATTAATGCTGATGAGAGTTTTGAAGAGTACTTTAGATTGCCGAAGAATCTAGGTATTAAAGATTTTAATTTTAGTTTAGATGGTACTTTATTTTATGTACTTACAGCCAAAGAGCCAAAGCTTTTGATATATAAGGTGGATGGCTTAAAACCGGTGAAAGAACTGGATATAAGCTCTGGAGCTTTTGGACTTACTAATCTTAATGCTAGTGATAGTGAGGCTGATTATATAGTTTTTGCTAGCAAATCAAGTGCAGAGCTTGATTTAGTTAGTACTTTTGAACATAGAATTAGTTCTCGAATTAGTGTTGCTGATCTGGGCTTAATGCCTGAGGTTTTTGCTGTTGCTGCTGGTGATATTTTTATTATTACCCAAGACCGCATCAAGGATACAGGAGCTAAATTAGTGGCTATGGATATAGTAAGCGCTAAGCTTGATAAATTTATTGATTTAGATTTTGAGCCGATGGCGATTATGAGTTACGCAGGCTCAATATATGTGGCTGGTAATTCTAAGTTTGTACGTATAAACCCAGTAACCATGCTCATTGAAAGTAGTCTTGATCTTGGTACTGATCTTGTCGATCCACGTGCTATTCATATTACTAAGACCGGTGCTTTCGCTTTGATTGCTTGTTCGGGTGCTGATAATATTGGCATTATAGACCTTAAAGCTATGCAGTTAGTGAAGAAGGTCAACATTGGTTCTAAGGCTAATCACTTATTGGTTTTATGAAGGCTCGCAGCGCCTATATTCATTTACCTTTCTGTAAAACTAAATGTCCTTACTGTGATTTTGCCTCTGAGGCTATTAGCCCTGTTGAGCATAGTAAGAAATCTACTAAGTATATTGATCGTTTATTAGAGGAGATTGAAAGCCGCAAAGCTAGTGGAATTCTAGATACTATATATTTTGGTGGTGGTACGCCAAGCCTAGAACAACCTGAAGATATAGCTAGGATTATTGAGCGTTTAGCTAAATATTATGATATCGCCAGCGATGCTGAGATTACACTTGAAGCCAATCCCGGCACAGTAGATAAGTCTAAGCTATTAGAGTTCAGAGCTATAGGTATTAATCGTATTAGTGTTGGTGCTCAAACTTTTGATGAAGGGCTATTGCAGAAGCTAGGACGTGGTCATAGTCTGGCTGATACCGATAGGGTGCTTAGGGATATTGCAACTATAGATTTTAAATCTTGGAGTCTAGATTTAATTTATGGTTTACCTGGACAGACTATAGAGTCTTGGCAAGCTACTCTTGTCAGAGCGTTAGAATATCAGCCGCCACATATCTCAGCATACGCGCTGAGTATAGAGCCGACTACTCCCTATGGTGCTTATTACAAAAATAGCAAACATCCAGAACTACCAATTGAGGATGATGTCGCCACTATGTATGAAGTCACCGCCGAATTTCTAGCTAAGGCTGGGCTTCCTCGCTATGAAATTAGTAATTGGGCTAAAGCTGGTCATGAGTCTAGGCATAATCTTTGTTATTGGTTAGCAGAAGAATATTTAGCGGTAGGGGTCGGTGCCCATGGATTTTTAGATTCTCGGCGTTATGCTAATCCCAAAAACCTCAATGATTATTATGAGGCGAATTTCACAGAACAAGAATCTATAGAAATTAATTCTCAAGAAGCTTTGGTTGAGAAGATTCTTCTTGGTTTGCGTCTTGAAAGAGGTATTGACCTTATATCTGACTACTTACCTTATATCAATCAGAGAAAACTTAATGAGTTTATTGTCGCTGGGCTGTTAGTTGAGAAACAACAAGGCAACTCTAATATAAAATTAACTGATAGGGGTATTTTGCTGAGCAATAGAGTTATTGCTGAGTTGATCGAGCACTAATGCAGTTTCAATCTGAGCGTCTCAAATATATCATTATAAGTTTTTCAATTTTGCTCAGCATACTTATTGCTAGCTATATTTATTTTGTTCAAGTCCGTAAACTAGATATAGAGACTTTAATTACTCATTTTGCTGAGAGTAAAATGAGCGGTGAGCTGAAACTAACTAAGTTTCGTTACACTATTGAAAATTCCCGCATTAAATTGAGTGCTGAGCATTTAAGCATAGTAGATAAAGACGGTAAGACTTTTCTTGAAGCTGATCATCCAGTAGCAGTGTTGAGATGGCGCAGCTTTTTTAGTCTTAATCCCCTTAAACAATATTATTTACTAGGTTCTAGCTATAGCAAGCTTTATTTAGCTAGAGATAAAGAAGGTCAATGGAACTATCAAAAAATATTTCACTCTAAGGAGAAGCAAAAGCCTTTGCAAGTAGAGCAGGCACAAATACCGAAGCTTGATATAGAAATTATTGACGATTTATATCCTAACCATCAGATTAATTATCGTGATATGAGGGTTGTCTGGCAAAAGCAAGGCTTAAAGCGAGTCTATAACATTGATATAGATTCTGGTACCACTAACCTTAATAATCATGCTTATTTAAGAGGCTCTATTGCAACTGGCAGTATGGAGCATATATTACGTCAGCGTTTCGACTTAAAGTTTGATTTAGAGGATATAACTCCCGAAGACTTTGCTCCGATATTACATCTTGCTGGCTTTGATCCTGATCAAATTGCTTTAATTTCGCGCATGGGTAAACTGAGCCTAAAAGGAACATGGGGGTATTTTGGTGGCAAGCTCCTAACCCTCGATACTGATCTTAGCTTGCAACAAAAAAATCTAAATTTTAAAGCCAAAATTGATGGTGATTTCAAAACCATTCGAGGTGAGACTTTTATGAATTGGCAAGTTGTTGCACCAAGCTTTAATTTAGCGGCATGGCTTAATGCTTTTGCTACAGCTTTTGCTGCTCAACCAATTAAAGGTGCGGAACATTATCAACGAGCGGCTTTTGTTATAGCTAATAAATTTCGCATTATTCATCCACAAGAATTCACCAGTCTAAAACTATTAGCTAGAGGTACGGTCAAGAAACCAGATTTTAAAACTGAGATAGCTTTATTAGATGCTAGAGGTAATAGTACCTACTATCCAAACTCTAGTGAAACTAAGAAGATTATTGGAGATTTTTCTGTACAGGATGGTAAAACTATTATTTCTAAATTAGTTATTCCTTTAAACTACGCCAGCTTAACTCTTAGTGGTTGGTTGACTAATAATCTTGCTTTTGATTTAGCGCTTGAAAGCGACGGAATTACTCTTAGTCAGCTTAAAGCATTAATTTTAGACCTGCCATATGCGACGGTTTACCAAGAGATGATACGCAAGCTTGAATTAAATGGATTAGCAGCATTGAATGTTAAGATGTCGAGACCCGCTCCAGATCAAAAGGTTAAAATCATCGGTGTTGCTCAATTAGCTAAAGTACAAATTTTCCACCCTGATTATCCGGCTCATATTGACAATGTTTTTGCTACGGTAAAATTAAAAGTAGATCAGTGGGAGTTAAGTAAGCTAAGTGGTAATTTTGCTGGTGACTATTTCGAAGCAGCTGGTACTTTAGGTTTAGATGAAGATCCCAGTAAAGCCAAGATAGCTCTTAAGTTCGCAATACCGAAATTGGATCTTGCTAAGGTTGTTGAGTCTAAATTATTAACACTCTTTGCTTTAGATCAACGGATTAAGTCAGCTTCGGGCACAGTCTCTAACCTTATACTTGAGATTCGTGACGTCCCACCACAAAGCAGCTCGGCAAAACGCTTTTATCGACTTTTAGGTAATTTTGATTTAAATAATATTAGTCTTAATGAGTTTAATCGCGTTAACGGTAAATTGAATTTTATGGCTGATGGTCTGCAAATTAATAATTTAGTGTTTGCTTTGGCTGATGGTAGTTGTACTCTTAATGGTCTTTTGCGTCAAACTAATAATAAAGGTGTACCTACTTGGGAGCCTGATATGAACTTTAGTGCTGTTAATCTTGAACTTAGTAAAGCTAAATCTATTATTGATAGCTTTATTCAAGTTAAAGCTAATACCGACTCTAAGCTTTTACGTTTTGCTGATTTTGAAATTTATGATGGTGTGATTAACGCGGTGTTACATATAGATAAACTTGGTGCAGTTGGTAAATTGAGTTTTGATAAGTTAAATTTCCAATATGATCCATTAGGTACACCATTTAGAGAAGCTAAGGGTGATGTGATAATTGGTGCTGATCGTACGGTTACAATCAGTTCCCTGAAAGGGCTTTATGGTTCTAGTGTATTCAAGTCGAGTGCTAAAGTTAAAAATTTATTTGCTGAAAATCCAGTTAATAGAGTCCCAGAATTTCAACTGAGTGTTAACGGTGATTTCTTTATGCCCGAGATACTACCTCTGTTGCCTAAAGTTATTAATCGTTATTGTGTCTTTAAAGGGCGTATGCCGATTAAACTCAAAGTTAGCGGCACTAAGAGTAAAACTAATTTTGATATCGAAGCAGAACTTAGTAAGCTTGATAAGTTTAGTTACTTCAATTGGTTAGAGATTGATCCGACCTATAAAGTAGTTGCTAAGTCTAAATTCCTCATCACTCCGCAGTTAATAGTGTCAGAAGATTCGAAGTTTCTTTTCTCTAAGTTAGAGAGTCCAGAGCAAGTACAGCTCAAGGCTTACTTCAATATTCAGGATTATAAAGATCCTAACGCAATTAGTTTCTATACTAAATTTGAAACAATAGCTCCAGAGCCTAATATTGGCTTGCTTGGTCCTCATGTTTTAACGATGAAGCCTTTTAACGCCCGTTATGGAGCTGGTAATTTTATTTGCCAGACTCATGGTAGTTCGACCACCCAGCAAACTAATTGTGAGTTCCATTTTGATGATGCAACCTTTGCTAAATTCGGTATTGGTGATCTTAATGCTAGTTCCGTTGACGTGAAATTGCTTTCGGTAGGCAGCACACCGTTAGAAACTAAAATTAGAGCAGCGAGTGGTGACTGGAATACAGTTCCCTACAATAAACTTAGTTTAGAACTCAGCTCTAATGCAACTTCACTGATAGCTCGTAATATTAAAGCCAATATGGGCGAAGGAGCTGTGCAGTGTGATTTTACTTTGCGTTATCAAGACTTAAGTTCTGATTTTGATATTCGTGGACAGAGTTTACCGGCGCACGATGTAGCTCAAGGTTTATGGGCACTGGGTTCTGAGGTTCCAGAAGGTTTGGTCGATATTAATTTTATTGGTAAAACTAAAGGTATAGAGCAAGTGGATATGTTCTTCAATCTAGTTGGTACCGCTGATATTATGGTTAAAAATGGCAAACTTTCTACCTTGAAATCCATGCAACGATTACTCTCGGCTATTAATGGAGTCTTGAGTTTTGATCTTAATAACGTCGCTCAATCATTGATTAATTTTCAAGGAGGAGTTTTTGAATATATGATTAGCTCACTTGACTATAATATGGGCGTGATGAGCACTAAACGCCTTCTGCTTAAAGCACCGCAAACCGAAATGATACTTAGGGGTAAGGCTGATTATAATACTGACTATATTGAAATAGATGGTATTGGTTTAATACCTAAACACGAGAAATCTTTACTTGGGAAGGTGGGTATTGGTCCTATTAATATAGGCAATGCCTTATCGCTATTCAAGTCTGGCGATAAAAGCAAGCGCTATTTCACTTTTAGAATGTCAGGTCCTATTTCTAATCAAGAACTTACTAATAAATCTATTCAAGATACATTTACTTGGGTGGAAGCAATTCCGCCAGGAGATCTATAGCCAGTTTGCTTTGTTGCGGCTCTAGGCTTTCAATATGATCTAGTTCTATGTTGAAACGATTACGGCGTTTTTCTTGCCACTCTGGGAAACGAGCATCGCGGCAAGCAGCCCTCAGTATTTCATAAGTATTAGGGTTGAATTTGAAACCGAGTTTAGCAGCAAATCTTAGAGCACGATATATCCTAGTCGGATCGTCAATAAAACTATTATCGTGGAAGACACGAATTTCTTTGTTCTCGATATCTTCATATGCGTTGACTAAATCAATAATATTGAAATTTTGCTTTTGATGAATTTCTGTGTCTCTAATCTCCGCTGTGATGCGCTCTAAATCTTCTTTGCGCAAAGGAGCTATTAGCGCATTTACCGTAAAATCTCGGCGCGGTAGATCCTGGCGTATTCTTGTTACTAAGCTTTTATCAGTGCAGAGTTTAATAGTCGGAAAAGCAGCTGGCACAGAATAAGTCTCAGTGCGCGCACTAGCAAGCTCGATATTATATTCTTCAAGTCCAGCGACTTCGATCTTAGCGGTGCGAAAGGGTTCGAAGATCTCGCGCACTTTTACGGTTGGGATTTTAATATCACCATGATGAAATAATTCTGGGCTTTGATTGCTTAACTCTAGAGCAAAATCTATAGCGTCACCGGTATAGAGCAAATCTATGTCTCTACCTTCTTTATTAAGAACTACTAGGTCACGCAGATAGCCACCTACTATAACTAGTAGTTCACCGCGCTGCTCAGCGGCGGCGGCGAAATTACTCAGGGTTTGGCGGAGTTCGGTTTGCACAGGAGTTTATGGTAACACTGGGTTTTGCTCTATCATTGGGACAGGATCTATCTATTTGACGAAACGTATTGACTTTGAGCTTGGGGAAATGTTAATATTTCCTTAAGAGAGGTGAATGCTTGCCGCTAGAAGGACCTAGAATTATAAGACCATCATTTAGAGCTGGCCACGAGGTTACTATTCCTGTTGTTAGTGGGAAAAAAGCTGCTCTTAAGAGGACGAAAGCTGCTGGTGCAAGAGAACTACTTGCACAGTTGTCAAAGGCAATGCGGACAGAAGCTCAGGCAGCAGTAGTTAAAGTTAATGCTAAAGAAAGACCAGTAGTGGATAATAAGAAAGTAGAGTTATTCTTTACTAAGTTATTAAGTGCAGTACAAGCGCATAAGTTAACTAGCGATAAACTTGTTGCTGATATTTTGGACAAAGATAGAGTAGCTGCGCACAGTGAACTATCACCAGCAGCTATTGTTACAGCCTTAGGTTCCATAGCTGTTAATTTAGCTAATCCAGCATTAATGGCAATTTCATTTGAAGTACTTAGTAAATTAACGCAAGCCGCTAATCACCCTATCGCAGAAATGGCAAGTCAGCAGCTTATTAGAATTCAACAACATCAACAAGGCATAGCAAGAAAGAATTTAATTATTCTGCTATTTACTGGTGATAGGCAGCATAGAGTTGCCGCCTAAACTAAAACTTCTTGCGGTAACTTATCGAAGAATCCCGGAAACGAAGTATTCACGAATTCTGTTTCAAGAATTTCTATATCGCTAAGCGCATGCAAGGCAGCTATCGCTGAACTCATAGCGATGCGATGATCGCCCTTACTATCTACTATGCCGCCAGAGCTAAATGGTTCTCCAGCATTGCCTTCTATAATCATGCCATCATCAGTAGCTTCGATATTCGCGCCTAATACTTTCATCATATTAACGGTGCTATCTATGCGATTAGATTCCTTCACCTTAAGTTCTTCAGCGTTGCGTATAACAGTGGTGCCGCGTGCTTGAGCAGCAAGTACAGCGATAATAGGAATCTCATCGATGAGCCTAGGAATAATATCGCCTTCTATAGTTATCCCGTGCAGTTCAGAATGGCGCACAGTAATATCAGCGACTGGTTCTCTGCCTTCTAGTCTCTCATTCGTGATGCTGATATCAGCGCCCATTGCGCGCAGCACATCGATAATTCCTGTGCGACTTGGATTCACTCCCACCGCAGGCAGAGTCAATTCTGATCCCGGCACTATAGCTGCTGCCACCAAGAAAAACGCAGCACTAGATATATCACTAGGCACAGCGAATTTCTGTGCTTGCAGTTGAGCACCACCCTTTATAGAAACACTGAAACCCGTATTGTGATTGAGAGTCGTTGGATTGTAGTTATATTCAAGCTTGACCCCAAAAGCTTCAAGCATCAATTCTGTATGATTGCGCGAAAGATGATCTTCCGTTACAGTGGTAGTCCCTTCAGCATTAAGTCCTGCTAGTAAGAGTGCAGATTTAACTTGAGCTGATGCGACCGGCGAATGATAATTAATGCCATGAAGTTTACTTGGCTTAATGATTAATGGTGCGCGTCCGTCGCGACTTTCGATCACTGCACCCATTTGACTTAGAGGGTCTATGACTCTCTTCATCGGGCGTCCGCTTAGCGAGTGATCACCAGTAAGTGTAGTCGTGAAGGGCAAGCCTGAGAATAATCCAGTTAAGAGGCGCATACCAGTTCCAGAATTACCGAGATAAATTTCTGAGCTAGGAGCTTTAAGTGCCTTGAAGCCTTGACCGTATATGCGAAGGCTGGTCTCTGACGGGCTTTCAATCTTTACGCCAAGTGCCTCGAAAGCTTTGCGCGTGCAAACACAATCCTCACCAGTTAGAAAATTACTAACCTCAGTTGTGCCTTCAGCTAGACTGCCGAACATTACAGAACGGTGTGAAACAGATTTATCACCGGGGATATTAATGACGCCCCGAAGCCCGTTTTTGTTTTTTAGTCTCGATACTCTAGTCTTCACTTATTTCGCCGCGCCTGCTTCCAGCAGCGCAAGATCTTTAGCACTGATAATTTTTCCGTAAATAGCCGACGCCGCCACTGTCGCTGGGCTAGCTAGATGCGCGCGCGAGCCGGTGCCCATGCGCCCTGGGAAATTACGGTTAGTACTTGAGATACAACGATTACCAGGAGCTACTACACCCATACTCATTCCTAAGCATGGTCCGCAACTCGCATGAGTCCAAAGTGCACCAGCGTCTTGAAACACATCATGCAAACCTTCACGCTCAGCTTGGCGTTTAACTACTTGCGAGCCAGGTGTAAT
>JACCDV010702703.1_pt1 | contig 52695 bp, 39 predicted proteins | sample 7446131 | NCBI WGS metagenome assembly JACCDV01 (sample SAMN15323448, study PRJNA562643) | freshwater metagenome | isolation source: river surface water | place: USA:Blue River Watershed | collected 2017-08-17
GAAATCCAATAAAATCGGTTTTGACCAAGAAAAAGCTGCTTGATGCGCTCCATTTATCTTAGAAATTTAAACCAGGGAAGTAAGCGTTTGCTCCTAATTCTTCCTCGATACGTAACAATTGGTTGTATTTCGCCATACGGTCAGAACGTGACGCAGAACCCGTTTTGATTTGTCCTGTGTTCAACGCTACTGCTAAGTCGGCAATCGTCGCATCTTCCGTCTCACCTGAACGGTGTGACATGATGTTTTTGTACGAGTTACGTTTCGCCAAGTTAACTGTATCAATTGTTTCCGTTAATGAACCAATTTGGTTAACTTTTACTAATACAGCATTGGCAACACCTTTTTCGATACCTTCTTGTAAACGCTTCACGTTTGTTACGAATAAATCGTCTCCGACCAATTGGCATTTCGAACCGATCAATTTCGTTTGCTCAGCCCAACCAGCCCAATCGTCTTCCGCCATACCATCTTCAATCGAAATGATTGGGTATTTGTTAGCCCATGTCTGCCAGTATGCAGCCATTTCCATGTTATTTAATTGCTTACCATCTGATTTTTTGAAGGTATAAAGACCTGTTTTCTCATCATAGAATTCAGATGCAGCAGCATCCATAGCGATGAAGATTTCCTCACCTGGCTTGTAGCCTGCTTTCTCAATAGATTGCAATACGATTTCAATTGCCTCTTCGTTCGACTTGATGTTTGGAGCAAATCCTCCTTCATCACCAACATTGGTTGAATAGCCTTTTGATTTCAACACACCTTTCAATGCGTGGAAAACCTCTGTACCCATACGTAAAGCATGTGAGAAAGACTCCGCTTTCGCTGGCATAACCATGAATTCTTGGAAGTCGATCGAGTTGTCCGCGTGTGAACCACCATTTAAGATGTTCATCATAGGTACTGGCAACGTGTTTGCATTTACACCACCGATGTAGCGGTACAATGGTAAGCCTGCCTCTTGCGCCGCTGCTTTCGCAACTGCCATAGAAACACCTAAAATTGCATTAGCTCCTAATTTTCCTTTGTTTGATGTGCCATCTAATTCAATCATTAAACGGTCGATCATGTTTTGCTCAGAAACTTCTAAGCCCCATAATTCTTCAGCAATAGCTCTATTTACGTTTTCAACCGCCTTTAAAACTCCTTTACCTACGTAAACTGATTTGTCCTCATCGCGAAGCTCAACTGCTTCGTGGATACCTGTAGAAGCTCCTGATGGAACTGCTGCTCTTCCGAAAGCACCGTCTTCGGTTTTGATATCAACTTCGATTGTAGGATTTCCGCGGGAATCTAAAATTTGTCTGGCGTGTACGTACTGTATTGCACTCATCTTTTTATTGTTATTGTGAATAAATGATTACGATGTAATTGCTTAAATTGCCTTGCAAAATAACGTAAAATTTGGATAATTTCCGTGGATTTTGTGTTTATTCATGATTTTATAACCTGGCATCTTTCTAAAATGAAAAAATATTCCCTTCTAATCCTGTTTTTGACTTTACTATCTGGCGAATTATTTTCACAAGTGCTTGACGTTGAATCGTTTTCGCAGAAATTGGCATCCACACCGAATGCCTATTTATTGGATGTGCGTACCTCTGGAGAGTACGGTGGAGGTCATTTACCACAAGCGAAAAACATCGATTTCCGCTCTCCCAAATTCAGCGAAGAAGTAGATCAATTACCTAAGGATAAACCTGTTTTTGTGTATTGTCTCTCAGGTGGTCGATCTGCGCAAGCAGCGGAAATATTACGCGCAAAGGGCTATCAAGTCACAGAGTTAAAAGGGGGCTATCTCAAATGGACAACGAAAATGAAACCCTTGGAAGGGGTACCGAATGTTCAACACGATGCGGCTTGGAGTTTGGCAGATTTTGATAAACTAACCAAAGAAAATGAGGCGGTCGTGGTGGATTTTTATGCGAAATGGTGTGCTCCTTGTTTGAAAATGATGCCGATCGTCGACAAGCTTGCTGGTGAATTTCAAGGTAAGGTTCGTGTCATCAAAGTGGAAGCTGATGGGAACCAAGCGATTTTGCAAGCCCACGAAATAGACGAAATCCCGAGCTTTTTGGTTTTCCACAAGGGGAAACTGCTCCAAAAAACATCGGGATTCCGAGAAGAGCCGAAGCTCAAAGAATTATTTGATCAAGCTATTGGGACCATTCAGTAGGTTGGCGATCCCAGCGATGCGCGCGTAATTCTTTTACTAGGGAATCGTTCAATCCTTTTCCGTCCGAGCAAGCGATATTGCTGCGCACGTGATTCTGTTTTCTCATTCCGGGAATTATCGTTCCTACATCCGGGTTCGAAAGGATAAATCGTAAAGCCATTTCGGGCAAATTCATTCCTTCAGGAACCAAGGGTTTCAAGGCATTGGCGTGGTCGACACTCGAAATTAAATTCTCTGGCACAAAATAGGTGGATCGCCAATCATCCGCCGGGAAAGTCGTTTCGTAGGTCATAAGTCCCGTCAAACTACCTTCATCGAAAGGAACGCGGGCAATAATACCCACATCCAACTTCTGACATAAAGGGAACAGTAAATCTTCCGGGTTTTGATCGAATATATTGTAGATGACCTGTACGGAAGAGATTAATCCAGTCTCCAGGGTATTTAAGCAGTTGTTGGGCTCCCAACGGTTTACGGAAATTCCCCAATGGGCAACCTTTCCTTGAGCGGTTAATTGTTCGACAGCTTTTTGCCATTCCTCATTGGTAGCCCATGCATCTTCCCAAACGTGAAATTGTTGAAGGTCAATTTGCTCGACACCCAAATTTTTCAAACTCTTCTCGGTATACTCAATGATGTGGTCTGCAGGAAAACACTCCTCTAGCTTAAAATGAGATTTCGATGGCCAGGTAAAATTCTTAGGTGGAATTTTCGTGGCGGCATATAGTTTTTTCTCGGGATGTCTTTTGATCAACTCCCCTAAAATTTGCTCACTTTTTCCTTCGGCATAACCCCAGGCCGTATCGAAAAAATTGGCGCCCAACTCAACAGCTAATTCGAGCGAGTCATTTACCTCTTTAATGTCAGATCCTGTCCAGCCAGCCAAGCCCCACATGCCATAGCCCATCTCACTTACCTCCCAATTCGTTCGTCCAAATCGTCTCGTTTTCATTTTTATCTCTGTCTATCTTTTTAACAATATTATCACTTTTTCTGACACAGCCTATCCCGTTTGGGTTAATTTAATCAAGAGCATAGAACTCATTTAAGCTTGTTTAAAGTAATAAAATGTGTTTTTACATATTGTTCGCAATTTTAAATTAACCTTTAAATAAACGATTTGAGTCCAAAAATCAGCAATAACGCAAATAACTCAATTCTATTACTTTTTCGCTCTACATAAGTCTAATTTCGAATAATCCTAGTCCTGGAAATTGTTAATATAATTTATGATGTTTGAAGAAAAGTTAGTCACAATACCTGCCTTCGTTTTGGATGGAACCGAAGTGTTGGCCTTCGATATATTACTCGTTCGGGGAGAAGGGAACTATTCACATGTCATTTTAAAGGACGGACGCAAATTTTTATCCTGTCGTACCCTAAAATATTTTGCGGATGTATTGGAGCTTGGTGGATTTATCCGACCGTCTAAGTCGGCCTTAATTAATCCGGCGGCCATTCGTCACATTGACTTTAAATCGCAAAAGGCTATTCGATTAATCAATGACGAAATCATTCCGATTTCTCGTCGAAAAGTTCGTTCGATTCGTTTGCTATTCGAATCATAAGATTGTTTATCTCAAAGCGCAATTATTTGTTTTGAATATACCTCTTCCAGAATTTTGGGTTGTAGCGTTCCCATGCATGACAACCAAAAGGCAATTTACCCAGTAAACGCATACTCGTTTCAGGGTTTTGTTCAATCGCAAAGGATAATGCTTCTTGCCAAGTCGGAAGTTTGAGAAGAAATCGGAAAGGATAAACCCGGCGTTGGGCAAATGAAAACATGGCATCTTCATTGGCCAACCATTCTCGAAAAAATAGTTGATAAATTTTGATGTACCGTAGGATCGGTTTGACTTTACGTAAGGACAAGCCCCCGTTTAGCAAAACCGGTTGGCAGGAATACGTGTTTGACAAATGGTGCTTTCTTAATTTGGGGGCTCCGATGTAATCATATCCCTTAGCACACCATTCGAGAAGTTGGTCTTCAAACACATACGCATCCAATTGGTGAATTAAAATGTATTCAAAGTTTACAAATGCGTCGTAAAAGATCGGACTAGTTAAAAGCTTGTTGTAGGTTTTTGGGCTTTTAAAGTACTTATCCTCAAATCGAATGATCTCAACTTGTTCAATCCACGGCTTCAGAAATTCAATGCTTAAGGACTTGGGTCCTACAAATCGAATAGGATATTTACTCAATACCTTCAAACATTGCGTCAGCGAAAGGATTTCCTCGTGATTTAACTGTGTTCGATATATGGGGATGACGATTGCTACCTTTTCCATGCCTATTCAACTAAATCACCTAAGATAGGCCGCCACCATTTGCCCCCTTCTTCGAGTTGGTAGGATCCTTTCATTGCATATCGTAAAATAGGCAAGATTCTCGCTATGCGATTGTTGGGCAATGTAGCTCGCATGTTGTAGAAGCTTTCCCTGGCGCGCAAGGCAGGGATGATGGATTCGGCAATTTCAGGCCGACCTTCAAAATAGGTAAGGAGGGCCTTTGCGATTTCGGCTTTTTTTCGAAGGCCAACCAGTTTTTCTTCTCTGGCTCGGGTGAACCGCTTCAGTAAAGAAACACGTGGAGGCTTACTTTTGAATCCAACTTGTTGGTTAGAATGTTCACGGTACTGAATCAAACAGTCCTTAATAAATCCGATTTGATTTTGAATGCTCAGGTTCAGGGCGATCCAGCCATCGTGTATAAGCTCTTTCGTAATCATGGGAACCGGCGATATATTTGCCAAAGCATTTTTCTTGATGGCTAAGGCAGCACCCGTAACAATATAGCCTTTTAGTAAAATTCGAAACGAAGCACCCTGGAGCCATTGCGACTGTACCTCATTCGTAAACTCAATTTGTTCAAATGACGTTTTCCCAGTCGGGAATCCGGCCTGATCAATCATCGTGGCATTGGAAAATACTGCCTCATGTTCGGGATGATCTTCCAAATATTGAACGATTCTCGCTACTTTTTCGGGCATCCAAACGTCATCTTGATCACAAAGAAAGATTAAATCTCCTTGGCATAATCTCAAGCATTGTTCGAAATTTTTGCTACTTCCTAAATTTTTAGGATTGCGATGGACAGTGACTGGAAAGGTGACCTGCTTACTAAATCGCTCAATAATTGCCAATGTTTCATCGGAGGATCCATCATCGCACACGACCATCTCATGTATAGGCATGGTTTGCTGTTTGATGGATTCCAATTGCTTTGAAAGGAATTCAGCACCGTTGTACGTACATAAAGCGACGGATCGTTTCTGCATAGGATTTACATCGGGACGTAAACGAGTTTTTTGGTCTCAAAAAAATCCTCCTGAAAATAGCTAGTCAGGTCCGTTACGGTAACCTTTTTTCCTAATTCAGCGATTTCTTCCGTTAAATCACCCCCTTTCAGCAACAATAAGCCGTTACGTTTGGTATGGAAATGATTGGGACTGATTTTCTTTTTCACCCAATAATATAGGGGTGTTAGGCGGGTAACTGCCCGACTAACGATAAACTCAAAATCATGGTCAACATCTTCTGCGCGCATGTGCTTTGCCTCGACATTGCTTAATCCGAGCGCTTCCGCGACACCCTCCACCACTTTGATTTTTTTCCCAATACTATCCACTAATAGAAATTGGGTTTCGGGGAATAATATCGCTAAGGGAATACCCGGAAAACCGCCACCGGTTCCCACATCGAGAACTTCCGTGCCCGGTCGGAAAGGAAGGAATTTCGCAATCGCGAGCGAATGCAAGACATGATGCAACATCAAATTTTCAATATCCTTGCGAGAAACCACATTTATTTTCTCATTCCATTCTTTGTATAAGGGGATGAGCTGATTAAACTGAGCTTCTTGCTGTTCGGTTATGTCCGGAAAATATTTTTTTAGTATTGTTGCGTTCATGTTCATTTACAAGCAAAGGTACGAATTTCCGTACATGCCCCACTTGCCTTTATTTCCTTTTTCGTCTCGCTTTTTTAGCTTCCGATAATAATTTTTTTGCTTCAGTATGTTGGGCCGATTTCTTTTCTGCCTTGTCTAACACCTCCTTGCAATAATCAACCGCTTGGTCGTAATCATTTTCTTGGAAAGCAATTCGTGCTAATCCAAGTACCGATGCCCAATAATAACCTGATTCCATCGCATCGGTTTGCTTACTGAATTCCATGCATTGCTTGAAATATTGTTTGGCGTCCACTCGGTTTTTATACACATAGAGTTGATAATAGCCCAAAATATAACTCGCATACCGACCCGAGACAGCCTCATATCCTACTTGATGTTGCGCAATGCGATTTAAGATTTCCTTGGATAGCTCCATTGCCTCGTCCATTCGGCCTTGTATGAATGCCGCACGTGCATGGTAACGATGAAAGAACGGATTATCTGGAAAATTCTCGTGTGTATATTTTGCCATATCGTATGACTTATCTGTCATATTTTCCATGGCATAGATCTGTAAAAGAAAGTAACGCGCCTCGGTCCGGGTGTAGAAGGCTTGGTAACTTACTTTTTCCAACTGCGCAATACCTTGCGTTTTGTTTGCCTTGGGGAATAACCAAAGCACGGGACGCAGAAGAGGGAAGTTTTGTTTGATGAAATGGTAATAGTAATTGTAAAGACCGTCTCCAAACATTAATTCAGGACTGAAATCGGCAAAATTACGGGAGTATTCTAGGTATTTAAGTGCATTTTTTGCTGCCAATGTTGCACGTGTCCAATTCTTACGCTCAGCATGTAAACGTCCCTTAAAGCCATAGGCTGCTGCCATGAAGAAGGCCGCCTCAGGGTTTTCGGTATCATCCCAGATTTTCTCGGCCTTTGAAATACTATTATCCATGTATTCAATTAGGCGTTCATCGTAGACTTCGTTACCTGTATTAGGGACAATTTTCCACCATTGCATGAGTCCCAATAGAAAATCAGGTAGGGGATGATTGGGGTATTTAACTTTTAGGTAATTGAATTCGCGCTCTGCCTCAGGAAAGTGAAAATTGTACATCTGATTAATCGCCGTGGTGGCCTCAATCTGTACTTCTGAGGTTAAAAGAAGCATGCCTTTCGAGCGCTCTTTTTCAGCTTCTTCCGTTAACTTCCACCATTGGCCTTCCGCTTGAAAGGCCAATGGGGTAGTTAGGAATAAAAAAATGAGTATCCTAAGATGAGATTTCAATTTCATCTCCGTTTTGGTTTAAGAATTTAAATTCTGTAATGCCAAACGAGGAGTCTTCCATGATGGAAATCCAGGTTTTGTATTTGAAAAACCAATTCATACGAATGGATGGGAATCCTTTCGTAAAATAAGCATGCAAGAAAGGATGAACCAAAATGGTCAATTTCTTTTCGTTTTGCTTCAACACCAAATGCTCCACATGCTGGGCAACGATTTCAGAAACCGCAATACTCGCCGTAATGGTCCCGGTACCGCCACAACTCGGGCAGGTTTCATGCGTAGAAACATTCATTTCCGGACGAACTCGTTGACGCGTAATTTGCATCAAACCGAATTTCGTCAACGGAAGAATCGTATACTTCGAACGATCTCCACGCATTTCATCGCGCATGATGTCTTGAATCAACTTGCGATTTTCGGCCTTCTTCATGTCGATGAAGTCGATCACAATGATTCCTCCCATATCACGCAAACGCAACTGACGAGCAATCTCTTTGGCAGCCTCTCGGTTGACACTTAAAGCCGTAGCCTCTTGATCCTCCTCCGAGTTGGACTTGTTCCCTGAATTGACATCAATGACGTGTAAGGCTTCGGTATGCTCTACAATCAAATACCCTCCACCAGGTAATGATACCGAACGGCCAAAAAGCATTTTCAATTGCTTTTCGATGCCTACTTGTTCGAATAACTTTGTTTTACCTGTGTGAAGTTTGACGATTTTTTCTTTTTCAGGAGCTACGTTATGTACATAATCCTTTGCTTCGTTGTAAAGCTCTTGACTATCCACAATCACATTGTCGAAATCGTTATTTAATAAGTCACGCAACATGGAAGTAGCCCGGCTCATTTCTCCGATGATACGCTCAGTAGGTTTCGCATCCACCAATTTCTTGATGCCCTCCTCCCATTTCGCGATCGACTCTTTTAAGTCGCGCTCCATTTCCTCCACCGCTTTCCCTTCAGCTACCGTACGTACAATAACCCCATAATTTTTGGGCTTAATGGACGTCATCAATTTTTGAAGGCGGTTACGCTCGGCTTTCGAGGTGATTTTCTTGGAGATATTCACCCCGTTTGAAAATGGCACCAAGACCAAGAAGCGTCCAGCAATGGAAATATCGCAAGAAAGGCGTGGTCCCTTCGTTGAGATAGGCTCTTTGACAACTTGCACGAGTGCCAATTGTCCGCGAGTCAATACTTTATCGATTTTGCCTAATTTGTCAATTTCGGTCTCCAACTTATAGTTTTCCAACTTGATGTTTTTTCCTTTTTTGTTAAGGACATCGCGTGTGAACTTTTGGAGTGTGGCTAAATTAGGTCCTAGGTCATGGTAATGCAAGAATGCATCTTTCTCATAACCGATATCAATAAATGCGGCGTTTAATCCGGATACCAGTTTTTTAATCGTACCTAAATAAATATCTCCTACGGAGAATTGAGGTTCCGATTGTTCAATGTGGTATTCGACGATCCTTTTGTCTTGCAAAAGGGCTATTCTATCACCCTTGGGCGTAGAATTAATGATCAATTCATTACTCACAATGTTGACAAGAAGAATGTTTTATAAGGGCGTTTACCCGAATATGAACTATATAGGAAATTAAACGCCAAAAACAGGCTATTTATTGTTGAATAAAATGCCTGTTCTTGGGTTTATCATACAATCTCAGAATGAAACTGTTAACCGTATATTATTTCTTCTTATGACGATTCTTACGAAGACGTTTTTTTCTTTTGTGTGTTGAAATCTTGTGACGTTTTCTTTTCTTTCCGCAAGGCATGGCTTTTAGCGTTTAAGTTTTTAATAATTTACCAAGCTGACTTTCAGCTTTTCTATTTTTGTGAAGATATCCATTGATACCTCTACCGTATTTAATGCTGCATTTCTGCGAGCAATTCTTTCGCGGCTTTCGTTTCCTCAGCGTCTTTACTTTCGTTTAAAACGCGCTTGAGGATCTTCTTCGCCTCTTCTTTTTTATCTAACTGGGCCAAACAATAACCGAGGTTTAAGGCGGCTTTGTAGTTGGTAGGTTCCAGCTTCAATATTTGGGTGAATCGTTCTTGGCCTTTGCCAAACTGATTCGATTTAATGGCTAATATACCTAAGTTGAAGATCGCCGGCACGAAAGTCGGCTCCTGTTCAATCACTTCCCGTAAGAGACTAATGCCCTTCATGGGAGTAGGTGTATCTACATAAGTCATCGCTAGATTCGTTTTTACCAACAGGTTATTCGGATCGATTGATAACGCTTTTTCAAAGTACACTCGCGCCTTTTCACCCATTTTTTGCCCTTTCTGGGCATTAATCGCATAGGTTTGGGCCTCAAAATACAATTGACCTGCACGTAACAGATGCGGTAATGTCGCATGCTTTTCGGCAAAATCAGCTGCATAATACGCAGCACTATCGTATTTGTCCGCGCCTATGAATGCTGCGGCGAGTTTTTCCAATGCAGAAACTTGTTGGGCCTCTGTTTTGGCTTGTTGCAGGTTTACTTTTAAACCCGCAATTTGTTTTTGTTGCGCGGCTGTTAAAGGCGTTGCATGGCTTGATTCAGACTCTTTCGGGGCTGCTTCATTTGCTGCCGCATCCCGATTTGCCCCTCCTGCCACGGAGTTTGCCGTCTTATTACTCACATTTCCTTTGGGTAATTGGAAAAGGAGTGCACTAATGGCTAGGCCAATAAATAAAATGATGGCTGTTGTCTTCTTCATTTTATCGACCTATTAAACTTATTCAAATTGAATTAAGCTTTCGCAGGGTCAGTGCTGGTTTTAACTTGTTCAATAAACACTTTCGCTGGCTTAAAGCTAGGCACATAGTGCTCATCTATGGTTATTGACGTGTTTTTGGAAATATTACGGGCGATTTTCTTCGCTCTTTTCTTGTTGATAAAACTTCCGAATCCACGAACATAAATATTTTCTTGTTTCGCTAGGTTGTCTTTTACTACTTCAAAGAAAGTTTCAAGCGTTTTAGATACATCGTTCTTTTCAATCCCTGTTTTGCTGGAAATCTCAGCAATTACATCTGCCTTAGTCACGGTAATGAGTCTTTATTTATTCGTCAATTCTTTTTCTTCCCCTCTTGCTTTCAAAAGGGACACAAAAGTAAGGTTTTTCTTTAAAAGGGGCAAATGAAAAAGTGATATTTATTTTTTTGCGTCTGTTGGGCAACTTATCTTTGAATAGTATATGAAAAAAAGTCCTCTTCATCCCTTCGCTGATAGCCTCCTAAGTTGGTATAAGGGCCATGCGCGTGATTTGCCTTGGCGCCAAACCCGCGACCCCTACCTAATTTGGTTGTCGGAGATTATTCTTCAGCAAACTCGGGTCGCCCAAGGATTGCCCTATTTTTACAAGTTATCCGAGGCTTTTCCGAGTGTTTATGATTTGGCTGCCGCTGATGAGACCACGTTGTTCCGACTTTGGCAGGGCTTGGGCTATTACAGTCGGGCGAGAAACCTACACAAAACAGCTCGCTATGTGGTGGATTCGCTCGATGGAAATTTCCCCAATTCGTATGCGGAGTTGATAAAACTCCCCGGCGTGGGGCCCTACACCGCTGCTGCGATTGCTTCGTTTGCCTTTGATGAGGCCACACCCGTTGTGGATGGGAATGTATTTCGGATTTTAGCGAGATACTTTGGCATCGAAACGGACATCATGCATTCGTCGGCTCGTAAGGAATTTACCACGCTTGCGCAGGAGTTGATTCCTGAATCAGATCCCGCCCGATTTAATCAGGCGATTATGGAGTTTGGTTCCTTGCAATGCAGCCCGAGTCCTTCCTGTGATACCTGTCCTTTGATAGGCAGTTGTTTTGCTTTTCAACATAATCGTATCCAGGAACTGCCTGTCAAGTCCAAGGCGAAAGCACAACGCATTCGGAACTTTCAGTATTTTATTATCGAAAGAGGGGGCGAAATTTTGGTTCATCGCCGACAAAAAAAAGATATTTGGCAAGGGCTTTGGGAGTTCTTCTGTGTGGAGTCTGAAGACCTAAATAAATCGCTTGAACTATATCCATTTTTGTCACTGATGAAGACATTTATGTTGCCCCTTAGCTCGCCGGGAATTCATGTTTTAAGTCATCAGAAAATTGTTTCGCAGGCATTTTTAATTCGTTTACCCGAAAAATTTAGTTTTGAACTACCCGAAGATCACCAATGGATTTTGTCATCGGAATTTGAGCAAATGGGCAAGCCTGTGTTGTTATTAAATCTGATTACTGATAATTTAGCCTTGAAGGAATTGTTGGATAGCTAGATGATGTACATTTGCTTATTCAATTACCTAACCTTTAAACGATACAATTATGGCAGGCGTAAACAAAGTGATTTTATTGGGCAATTTGGGCGGAGATCCTGAAGTGCGGGCATTACCGAATGGGGTAAAAGTAGCGAATATCAACATCGCAACCTCTGAGTCTTATACTGGGAAAGATGGGCAGCGGGTAGAACAGACTGAATGGCATCGCGTTGAGTTGTGGGACAATCTAGCGAACATCGCGGAGCAATACCTGAAAAAGGGAAATCAAGTTTACATTGAAGGTAAAATTCGTTCGGAGGAGTGGCAAGACAAAACGGGTGCTACGGTTCGGGGTTACCGAATTCGTGCGACGAATATGAACCTAATTGGTGGGCGAAATGAACGCGGTCCAGAGCAGTCTGAGCGACCTAAGCCTGAAGCGGTGAATCTACAATCTGCAGCCCCCAATGCAAATCCATTCCCGAGCGTCATGCAAGAGGATGGCGACGATTTGCCGTTTTAAATTTTAAATAAGATTTAGGGAATTTAGGATGACTCTATTCCCTTTTTCTTAAATTTGTGTGTACTGTGCACAAAATATATGGAGGCTGACCCCTTTCCCATTCATTTATTAACCTTTATTAATCCCAGCGTGAACATCAGTTCCGTCGTATTTATCGGGATTATATTAATTGGCTTACTTCTTCTTTCAGCTTTATTGGCAGGTTCTGAAGTTGCATTTTTTTCCTTGAATGCAGACCAGCGTGCCGCATTGCGCGACAGTGATAATCCTACGGAAAAAGTCGTTAGCGCCTTATTGGATAAGCCACAGCAACTATTAGCGACCTTATTAATTTCCATCAACTTCGTTAATATCATTTTCATTACGCTGTCTAATTATTTGACGGAAATGATATTAGGGCCACAGTCTGTGGAAACGCTTTTGGTAACTTTGTTTTTATTATTTGGGGTAACCTTTGTGATTACTTTTTTTGGGGAATTGATTCCAAAAGTTTGGGCCCAGCAAAATAATATCCGTTTTGCTACGTTCTCAGCTACATTAATCCAATTTTTCACTTTGGTCTTCACGCCACTTTCCAAAACCTTACTAGGGATTTCGAATCTGATCGAAAAGCGCATTGAGAAGCGTTCCTATACGCTTACGGCGCATGAGTTGAATCATGCTTTGGAGATTACGACGGATGAGAACACCACCGAACAGGAAAAGGATATCCTGCGGGGTATTCTGAATTTTGGGAATACCTCGGTGAAGTCGGTGATGAAGGCCCGAAGGGATATTGTGGCTTTTGATACGGAAATGGATTTCCATGAATTGATGGATAAAATCAATAAAAACGGCTACTCACGTGTGCCCGTTTTCAAGGAAACCATCGATAAGATTGAGGGAATTTTATACATCAAAGATTTATTGGTTCATGTAGAGGAGGATGAGAAATTTGATTGGGTTTCCTTATTACATCAACCCTTTTTTGTTCCCGAGAACAAGAAGATTGATGATTTGCTCTATGATTTTCAAGAGAAGCGCGTGCACATGGCTATCGTGGTTAATGAATATGGGGAAACGGAGGGATTGGTTACCATGGAGGATATTATCGAGGAGATTGTGGGTGAGATTAATGACGAATTCGACGATGAGACTGCGGATTACAAACGTTTAGATGAAAATACGTTTTTGTTTGAGGCTAAAACGTCCTTGAATGATTTTAGTCGGGTCTTCGATTTAGAACCCGTTTATTTCGAAAAAGCCAAAGGGGAGAGTGAAACCTTGGGCGGCTTGATGATTGAATTATTTGGGCGTATCCCCAATTCGGGCGAGGAAATGCGTTTGGAGGCTTTTCAATTTAAAATACAATCGGTCGATGCGCGACGTGTCAAGAAGATTGTTGTCACACAAATTCCTACCGAAAAGTCTGATGAAAGCTAAAAGCATACCCTATTTATCGGTATTCTTTTTGAGCCTCCTTGTCTCGGCTTGTATTAAGGTCATGCCAGATCCTACCGATCCGACAGCCGGCGAATCCTCCTATTCAGAAGCAATAGATCGTGGTGAACTTGAAAATACGCGCTTGTTGGAAGCATCCGGCATAGCGGCTAGTCGGAAAAATCCAGGATATTTCTGGGTGACGAACGATTCTGATGTACAAGGCCCGATGCTTTACCTCGTCGATTCACTGGGTAAGGGTAAAAAGGAATATTTGTTACAGGGAGCTACTCAACGCGACTGGGAAGATATTGCCGTTGTGGGGGAATCAGATGGTTCGGCCACCGTTTATGTGGCTGATATTGGTGATAATTTCCAAGATAATTCCAAGTATTCCATTTATTGGTTCAAAGATTTGAAGATTACGAGCAACCCCTATACGGTGTTGACGGATGTTAAAAAAATTACCTTCCAACTTCCGGATGGCTTCCGAGATATGGAGACAATACTTGTCGACCAGCAAAGCAAAGATATTTTTCTAATCAGCAAGCGGGAAAATAATAAGCGGCTGTATAAAATTGCAGCGGCGAAAGTGGTCAATGGGGCCCATTTAACCGCTGAATACGTACAAGATTTGTCATTTTCGGTTCCCTTTACGAATGATGCCAAAATCCAACAGGCTTATTACATCACAGGCGGAAGTATATCCTCGGATAATTCAGAAATTCTGATTCGCAATTACATTGGTATTTATTATTGGAAACGAAAATCTGGCGAGAGCATTCCTGCTGCATTGCTTCGTTCCGCCAAGGCAGTTCCCTATAAATTGGAACCTCAGGGAGAAGGGGTGTCTTTTGCGCATGATGGTTCTGGGTACTATACGATTTCGGAATCTTCTGATAATACCCAGCCTCATCTCTATTATTATCGAAAAAAATGAGACTGAACGCACGCATACAAGTATTTGTTGTGGGAATGCTTATTTGGGCTAGCCAATCATTCTATGTGGCGGATGGCGAATACGAATCCATCGATTTTCAGTCGGCAAAGGATTTAGGTATTTTAGAAAATATCGAGATAGATGAAGCTTCCGGGATGGTCGCCTCCCAACGGAATCCAGAACATTATTGGGTAATTAATGATTCTGAGAATCTAAATCGCATGTTTTTAGTTAGTGAATCTGGGCAAGGGAAAGCTGAATATAGCTTCACGGGTCTTAAAAACCGTGATTGGGAAGCGATGGGCCGTTGGCAAAACCGTACGGGTCAAACCTACCTGTATATTGCTGATATCGGTGATAATTTAGCTCAAAATGCGAGCTACCACGTTCATCGTTTCCTAGAACCTTCCTTAAAATTAACAGATCCCCTTCGCCGTGTTATTCATGCCACGCAAAGTGTTGAATTTACCTTGCCGGATGGCCCTCGAGATATGGAATGCATGTTGATCGACCAGAAAAGTGGAGATTTATTTCTGATTAGCAAGCGGGAGGATCATAAACGACTTTATCGTCTACCCGCAGATGCGTTTACTAAATCAGGTATTCAGCAGGCGGAATTTATCAGTGAATTGAATTTTTCGGTGCCAACTTCCGATGTGGGCCTTTTGAAGCAATTGTATTTCATCACCGACGGGAATGTGGCTTCATCCAATGAAGAAATTATCATCCGGAATTACCTGGAAATCTACTATTGGAAGAAGAAACCCGAAGAAAGCATAGCAGATGCATTACGTCGTAAACCTCGTGTTGTGCCGAGTGTCCTTGAACCCCAAGGGGAATCTTTGGCTTTCGATGGATTAAACAAGGGATACGCGACAATTTCAGAGGTAGCAACCATGTCCAGCCCGGCCCATTTATTTTATACGGCTAAGCGATAATCATCAATTTCGCGAAACTTAATAACAAGGTTTTTTCGCCTACTCCTTGTTCAAATAAGATATGAGCCTTGCGCTCTGCGCCGTTCACCTCTAATTTCTGTATCGTTCCAAAACCAAACTTCTGATGCTCGACACGCTGTCCCGCTGCTAAGGTCATCGGATCCGATTGAACGAAATTCGCCGAAGGCACATGCTGGTAATTCGTATTTAACTTTGGCTTTTGAATTAATTGTGCAGCACTGGCACTCGTCGATTTCTCCACAAAACCCGTTTTCTTAACCGGTCGGAAATTACTCGTATCCTTTTTACCCGGCGTCTTCGCCATTTTCAAATACGTGCTATCGAGCTCATCAATGAAGCGACTCGGTTCACAGCTCTTCAAGCGTCCAAATTGGTAACGGGATTCCGCATACGAAATCATTAATTTCTTTTCGGCACGTGTGATGGCTACGTAAAATAAACGACGCTCCTCTTCAAGATCCGCCTGACTTTGCAACATCATTTGACTCGGGAATAAATCTTCCTCCAGTCCTACCAAAAATACGTGTTTAAATTCAAGACCCTTGGCCGAGTGAACGGTCATCAAGGTTACTTTGTCCTTATCGTTCGGGTCTTCGGTCGTGTCGGCATTTGTCAGCAGGGATACCGATTGCAAAAAGGTTGCTAGTGATTTGTCTTCGTTCTCCTCAGAATCCACGAACTGCTTGATGGCATTCAGTAATTCTTGTACGTTTTGGTAGCGTGCTAATCCCTCAACAGTCTTATCCTCGTATAATTCACGAACTAGGCCGGATGTCTTCGCTACATGACTCGCGACCTCGTAGGCATCTTTTTGCTCAACTTCCACCATCAATTTGTACGACTTAATCAAGTCGGCAAATTGCTCTATTGGTGCGGTTCCGCGAACACCTTGAAATTGGTTGATGTTCGCCACCACATCCCAAACCGTGGAATTTTGTTCCGCTGCTGTCAGTGCAATTTTGGCGATAGTCGTATCTCCAATTCCCCGTTTAGGTAAATTGATAATTCGTTTGAATGCCTCTTCGTCTTGTTGGTTCACCACAAAACGCAAATAGCCCAGGACATCCTTGATTTCCTTACGTTGGTAGAAGGATAATCCGCCAATAATTCGGTACTTGATATTTAATCTCCGCAGTGATTCCTCAAATGAACGTGATTGGGCATTGGTACGGTAAAGAATGGCAAAGTCGGAGAAATGAAGCCCTTCTTTCTGACAGGTCTCAAAGATGGTCGATGCGATAATTCGCCCCTCCTCATTGTCACTTCCAGCGCGAATGATTTCGATTTGGTCTCCATCCTCATTGGAGGTAAAGACATCCTTTTTCAGTTGGTTTTTATTTCGTGCAATCACGGAATTCGCCACAGCCACAATGGCTTTCGTAGAGCGGTAATTCTCTTCAAGCTTGATCGTAGTCAAATCCGAATAATCACGTTCGAAGTTCAGGATATTTTGAATATCCGCTCCGCGGAAGGCATAAATACTTTGGGCATCGTCACCCACCACGCAGATGTTGCGGTGAACGGCCGACAGCTTTTTGGTGATCAAGTATTGGGACACGTTGGTATCCTGAAACTCATCCACCATGACGTGCTTAAATTTATGTTGGTACTTGTGCAGTACATCCAAATGATCCCTAAATAGGATATTCGTTTGAAATAGTAAATCGTCAAAGTCCATCGCATTCGCTTGGAAGCAACGGGTACAATACAACTTATAAAGTTGACCCATCATCGGGATTTTGGCGTAGCGGTCTTCTTGCTCGAGGACCGGACTATTGAGGTATTGCTCGGGTCCGATCAATCGGTTCTTTGCATTCGAAATACGATTGAGTACCAAATTGACTTTGTAGACTTTATCGTCGAGGTTTTGTTCTTTGATTAGGGTGCGAATGAGCGATTTGGCATCGTCCGTATCGTAAATGGAAAAGTTCGATGTATAGCCCAAACGTTCCCCTTCAAAACGTAGGATTTTGGCGAAGACTGAGTGGAAGGTTCCCATCCAGATATTTTTCGCTTGGCTACCGATTACGGTTTCGATACGGTGACGCATTTCCCCAGCGGCTTTGTTGGTAAATGTCAACAACAAGATACCGAACGGATCGACTCCTTTGGCGATTAAATGCGCTGTCCGATAGGTAAGCACGCGGGTTTTGCCCGAGCCGGCACCGGCGATGATCATGAGGGGACCGTCGATGTGTTCAACAGCTTTTCGTTGGGGTTCATTCAGACCAGCCAGGTAATCCATAAGGTAACAATTTAATTAAAATAGGGGGAGCAAAAATAGGAAATTTTGGCGGGTATTTGGGTGTGCCGACTGATAAAAAAAGGCGCAGAAAATCTGCGCCCTTTTGCCCTTAATCTTTCACTTGTTGATGATCTTATTGAACAGCGACTAAATCGCGTTTAACTTCGGTTTGAATGTTGAAAGTCTTGGTTTGAATGACCTGCTTCGTAGAATTCAGTATCTCCAATTTATACTTTCCGTCCATCAAACTAGCGAAGTTGTAAAGCTTTTGATTGGTGACGGCATCTTGAAGAATGATATTTTGATCGGCATCGTAAATGATGACAAGCAGTTTCGAATTCGGTTCTGCGCTAACGAGGAATTTCATTTTTCCTACTTGGCTGATACTAGCGGGTAAAGTTACTTCGGCGGCATGAGCCAGTGAAGTCGTGAACATGCTCGTTGCGAAGAAGGCAAGAGCCACTGCGTTGATGATGAGCTTTTTCATAATGCTTGATTTTAATACTAGGCGGAAGTATTTCCGTTTGTTGATTCAAAACTAGGATTTCAGCATTAACTCCAAATTAAATTCGATTAAAATTTCATTTTTTCAAGAAAGTTCTTCTTTATAAAATTATAATTCTTGGAATAATGCCATAAATCGACTTGAATAGTTTCAAAAAAGGCGTAAAAATACTTGCAAAAGCGTGTGTTACAGAATTGTTACCTAATACAGTCTGATTTTAACGATTTCCTAATCCATCGTTAATTCTGGGATAATCAATGAGGCGATTCTTTCGGATAGTTTTGCATCGTAAAAATTCACCAGTATTAAAATCGTATGAAATCTATTTACGCAGTTATTTTAGTAGTATTCGTTACATTTTCATCATTTGCACAGGACGGAGGGACGATTCGCGGTACAATTAAAGATACCAAAACCAAGGAAGATATTATTGGCGCTACCATCCTTATACAAGGGATTAATAAAGGAGCGGCAACTGACGTGAATGGTTTTTTCTCATTTGGTAAGATTCCTGCAGGAACCTATTCGTTGAAAATCTCCTTTGTAGGATATGAATCAAAAATCTATGAAGGTGTTAAAGTTGGGGCCAACCAAGTAACGGAATTAAATTTATCGCTTGCTGAGGAGTCTGCGACACTTGCTGAGGTTAAGGTAGTCGCTCAAAAATTAACAAATACTGAGGTATCGGTTATTTCGGAAATCAAAGCAGCTCAATTAGTTGTTTCGGGTATATCGGCCGCTCAAATTACCAAGACCCTAGATCGTACAGCTGCTGAGGTTGTGAAGCGTGTTCCGGGGGTTACGATTTTTGGGGAGCGCTTTATCAACATCCGTGGTTTGAACGAGCGTTATAATACCGTACAATTGAATAATGCATTCGCTCCTTCAATGGAGACGGATGTTCGTTCATTCTCATTCGATATTATCCCTGCAGGTCAGATCGACCGTATTTTAGTATTTAAGTCACCATCTGCTGAAATTCCAGGGGAATTTGCCGGCGGTGTCGTTAAAATCTTCACCAAATCGATTCCTGAGAATAACTTCTTAACACTAGATATTTCGAGTGCCTATCGCGAAGGGACGACAGGTTCTAATTTTTATGCGACAAAAAATTCAAATTTAGCATGGACGGGATTTGATCAAGGCTATTTTGATTTGCCGAAGTCTTTTCCATCCTCTCGTACGGATTTAATTAATTCTGGGCCAGCGGGTATTGATGCGATTGGGGCATCATTGAAGAACAATTGGGTGCCTGTTGAATCAAATGCCTTGCCAGACATGCGTGCTTCTTTATCGGGTGGTTTGAAATTTGATTTGGGTTCCGTTCGTTTGGGAAATGTCACAGCGATCAATTATTCGAACACACGTTCTATTTTTAAGATGGAGCGCAACGACTGGGGTTACAGTAATATTAACACTACAGGCGAGCCTGATGAAATTTTTAATTATGTAGACAATCAATACACTAATGCTTTACGTGTGGGGGTTTCACACAACTGGTCAGCACGATTTGCGGGCGGTTCGGTGATTGAATTTAAAAATTTATATAACCAATTAGCGAATACGCAATACATTCAGCGTAGTGGATTTGACAACGGTTCAAATTGGGATATTCGCTCGTTTGATCAGGTTTTCCGGGGTATTTACACGGGTCAGTTGACGGGTCGCCATGAATTCCAGGATGGCACGTTGAAAACTGATTGGATGTTAGGATATAATTCGGCTTACCGTAACCAACCAGATTACAAACGTTTCCGTTACAATGTAGATGGATCATCTTCTTTTCTATTTATACCAAATGGTGCTGCTCAAACCTTCTTGATGGGAAGAACTTACATCAATTTAGAGGAAAGCTCTTACACCGCTGCGTTCAATTTAGAGAAGAGAGTAGCATTGGCAGATGGAAGAGAATTGGATTTCAAAGCTGGGGCTTTTTTTGAAGATAAGGCGCGTGATTTCGGTGCGCGTAATATTGGATATGTAAAGTCTACCCCATCATTCCAGACTTCGTTACCCATTGATCAATTGTTCTCGCCACAAAACTTCAATTCGAAGACAGGGATCAAGATTGATGAGCAAACAAATCCCAATGACTCTTATAATGCGAGCAATAACCTCTTAGCCGTTTATGCGTCTGTTAACTATGCATTAGGTAAGAAATTTAATGCGATTGCCGGTGTTCGTGCGGAGCAAAATAGCCAGAAATTAAATTCAGCAGATTTAGTTGGTAAGCCAATCAACTATGACAATACGCGTTTGGATTTATTGCCATCAATGAATTTAACGTACAACTTCTCGGAGAAAGCTTTATTGCGTTTGGCTTACGGTAAGACTCTTAATCGTCCAGAATTCCGTGAGTTAGCCCCGTTCTCTTTCTATGATTTCGTGAATAACCGTACGGTATCGGGTAATCCGACCTTGAAGAATGCGGATATTCAAAACTTTGATTTCCGTTATGAATTCTACCCAACGCCATCGGAATTAATTAGTGTAGCAGCTTTTTACAAAAACTTTACAAATCCAATCGAGGTAGTATTTGCTTCTGGAGCGAATCCAATCTTGAACTTCTCGAATGCAAAGTCGGCCTATTCAACAGGTATCGAAGCCGAGTTACGTAAAAACTTAAGTCCGGAAAAACCGAATTCTATCTTGGGTAAAACGAGCTTGGTATTTAACGGTACGTACATTTTCAGCCGAGTGAAATTAGACGATGCTTTGGCGAAAGACCAATCAGACAATCGTCCGCTTCAAGGTCAATCACCCTACATCGTAAACGCTAGTTTAAATTACAACGACACACAAAAAGGTTTGCAAATAAACTTTAACTACAACGTGATAGGAAAACGAATCTTTGCGGTAGGTAACAATTTTGGTTCCCCTTATCCGGATTGGTTTGAAATGCCTCGTAACGTAATTGACTTTAGCTTTTCGAAGCAATTAACAAAAGTGATTATGGTGAAGGGTGGTGTGACAGATATTTTGAATCAAGGCAATGTCATCTTGCAAGATGGAAACCAAGATCAGGTATTCGACCGCAACCGGGACCAGATAATCCAAAATTATGCACCTGGTCGTGTAGCCTCATTAGGACTTATTATTTCTCCATTTAATTAAAAAATCAATTTCAACTTAAATTCTAAAAACAAAAAAGTGATGAAACGCTTACAAACAAACATGTTTAAAGTTTTCGCTATGTTGGCTATCGCGGTAGTAACATTCGCGTCTTGCTCGTCGGAAGAGGAAGTATTTCCCGTTCCAACGGTATCAACTTCGGGAACACTTGCGGGTATTCCGGGTGCTACGGTAACTGTAAAAGCATCAATAAATGCTCCAGCGGGTATTAAGTCAATTACCGTATTGAAAAATGGTGCTGCATTTGATTCAAAGATGTACACTGGTGAGAAAACGGCTGAGTATTCAAAGGATTACGTAATTGAAGGTACAGCTGGTTCAACAGTTACATTTACAGTTCAGGTAACAGATAACAAGAATCAAGTTTCTTCATTGGTTTCCATTCCAGTAACCGTTTCAGTTGTTCCTCCAAAAACAATCGTTGATGTGGAAGGTGTAATCGAAGGAAACGTAACTTGGACTGCTGATAAGATTTACCGTTTGAAAGGTTATGTTCGTGTGGGAGAGGAGCCAACATTTGGAACGGTAACTAAGGTGGGTCAATTGACTATCCAAGCGGGTACAGTGATTATTGGAGACAAAGCAACGAAGGGTACTTTAGTGGTACACCGCGGATCTAAGTTGATCGCTAACGGTACAGCTGCTGCTCCAATCGTATTTACATCGGCAGAAGGTGTAGGTAACCGCGCGCCGGGAGACTGGGGAGGTGTGGTACTTTGCGGCAAGGCACCTAATAACTTAACAGGTAACGTAGAATTAGAAGGTGGTTACAAAGGCTTCCACGGAGGAACAGATGCAGCTGATAATTCAGGGTCATTGAAATATGTTCGTATTGAGTATGCAGGTATTCCGTTGAATCCAAATCAAGAGATTAACTCATTGACGTTGGGTTCAGTAGGTTCAGGAACGTCCATTGAATATGTAATGGCCTCATTCGGATTGGATGACTCATTCGAGTGGTTTGGTGGAACTGTTAACGCGAAATATTTGATTGCATACAAAGGTACGGATGATGATTTTGACGTAGATAACGGATATTCGGGTAATGTACAATTCGGTTTAAGCTACCGTGATGGGAACTTAGCGGATGCCTCCGGTTCAAATGGTTTTGAGGTTGACAACAATTCAAACGGAGACAACGCAACTCCATTTACGTCTGCAACTTTTGCGAACATCTCAGTAATCGGAGCAAAGGGCACATCTTCTTCTTACCTAGATTTCAACTTCCAGAACGGTGCTCAATTGCGTCGTAACAACAAATTGAAAATCTACAATACATTTATTACAGGATACCCAACAGGTTTATATATTGATAGCCAAAAAGGTGCTGCGAAGACGAATGCTGCGAATGGCGAGTTGATTGTTAAGAACGTAGTTATCGCGGGTACTTCAGGATGGGGAACATCAGGTTTCACTGCCTTGAACACGAATGTTTACGGTTTCGGTGTGGCAGTAGCTGATGAAGAGCAAATTGCTAAAACTGGTTCTGCAGGTACTGTAGCTTCTAAGCCTATCGAAATTGGTTCGGGTGTTAAAGCATCTGATTGGTTCAAAGCAATCGCAGGTAACAAGGTATTGACATCAACTGCTAATACAGGTATCTCATCTGCTTTGTGGTCTGCACGTCCTACATTAACGCTAACAGCGGGTACGTCTGAGTCATTAATTGGAACGGCATTGCCATCTTTACCAGGAATGACTCCAACGGATTACATTGGGGCGTTCAAGGATTCTGATTGGACTGCAGGTTGGGCTGAATTCTCACCTAACTCAGTTCTTTACATTAAATAATTAGTTTATTGCCCCAAAGGCCGCACTACTAGTGCGGCCTTTTTTATACCAATATGAAAAATAGCATTTTAGGAATAGTTTTTAGTTTTATTGCCTTGGCCTCATGTCAATCAAAAGATGAAGTAGGCTATTATTTTTCTGATTCTGATCGGGATACCTTACTCACCAATATTATAACAATCATTAGCGAAAAAGCGCTTTACGCGTCTGATTCGACAAAATATCAAGCTCAGTTTCGGGCGGAATACGTGAAGCGATTGCCTTTGTATCAGTTTGTCAATTTAGTACAAGATACAACGGGTAAATATACCTATTTGATTAGTAGACCTGTCGCTGGCCGAATGGATTTACGCCGTGGGGTACTGGGGACTTTTACCTTAAAACCCAATTCTTTGGAAATAGATCAATTTGAGGAAGTGGTCAACACCCCGCATTTTGATGAAAAGACGGTAGTGGAACGCGGTGGATTTTTATTCCGAGAATTGGCTAAAAAGGGTTACTTAACCGAATACCTGAACATGAAGCATTATGTAGAATGGCCTGATTCTACTTTGCGATACGATAAACAAAAAAGAGCTTGGATATCCACCATTGGACTTTAATACGATTTTATATTGGTGTAATTAAGAAAATGTCGGTAGGTTTCCTGCCGGCATTTCTTGTTATTTATCAAATTTAATTTCTTGTTAATCTTTCGGTTAAATGTGTAATTTAGCTTTGACTAAGAAACTAAAACCTATTGAATATGAACGGACGATTGACTCTGCTTGCTGTATTTTTTTCATTTAGCCTTTTTGCCCAACAATCGAATGACCACCGTGTCATTGTGATTATGACCGACGGCTTTCGTTGGCAAGAAGTTTTTGGTGGCATGGATTCCTCCATCGTCAAAGTAAAGCGTTTTCATCATGGGGATAGTGCTGCGATTGTCTCGAAATACTGGTCGGCCGATGTAGCTACCCGCCGTGCGAAACTCCTCCCATTTTTTTGGAATACGATTGTAAAGAAAGGGCAGTTACACGGTAATCGAGCTTTGGGGTCGAAGGTGGATGTCGCCAATCCTTATTGGTTTTCTTATCCAGGATATAGCGAGCTATTGACGGGTCAAGTAGATGCCGCGGTTAATTCAAATGATTATCGTGCGAATCCCAATACCAATTTCTTTGAGTATTTGAATGGTTTACCTGCTTACAAAGGTTCGGTCGCAGCGTTTGGCGCTTGGGATGCCTTTGATCGTATTCTAAATGAGAAACGTGCAGGTTTCCCAGTGGTTAATGCGTTTGATTCCTATAAATCTTATGTGAATACACAGGCAAGTTCTTTATTATCTGATATGGCGAAAGATTCCTTCCGGGCTTTTGGGGATGCAGAGATTTTGGATGGATTTATGCATTATCAAGCCATGGATTATTTGAAAAACAAGAAGCCAAAAGCGATGTTTATTTCCTACGGCGAAACCGATGAGTTTGCGCACGAAGGCCATTATGGACATTATTTAAATGCGGCACATCAGTTTGATGCTTGGTTGGCCGATATTTGGAACTTTGTAGAATCGGATCCCTTATACAAAGGCAAAACGACGATACTGATTACCACGGATCATGGTCGTGGGGATGCTGTAAAAAGCGAGTGGACCTCACATGGCGAGAAGGTAAAAGATTGTCATTCCATTTGGTTTGCGATGTTAGGCGCCAAGGTTACCTCATTAGGCGAAGTAAAGGTATCTGAACAACTATATCAAAAAGAATTGATTCACCTGTTAGGCAAAAATATGGGATTAGATTTTCAAAGTAAGGTTAAGTAAGTATTTAATAATTTGGTAACATCCTATGGTTTTACTATTCGTAATTTTAACTTTTTAACTTAACTGTGCGCCATGTTTGGTTTAGACCCTACACTCCTTTTCTTGCTGTGTTTTTGTTTACTTGCGGCTTGTGCTTTTGAATTTGTTAATGGTTTTCATGACACAGCCAATGCAGTAGCAACGGTTATTTATACGCATTCCTTGAAACCAACTCAAGCTGTAGTTTGGTCTGGGTTTATGAATTTTTTAGGTCTTTTGACTGGTGGAGTAGGAGTAACCATGAGTATCATAGGCTTGTTGCCCACCGAATTGCTCGTCGACACCAATGTTTACCATTCCATGGCGATGGCATTAGCCTTATTGATTTCGGCGATATTGTGGAATTTGGGTACTTGGTATTTTGGAATTCCAGCATCGAGTTCTCATACGTTGATTGGTTCAATTATTGGAATTGGTGTGGGGCATGCGCTATTACCCGAGGCGTCGAATAAAGGTCTATCTTCATTGAATTGGGATAAAGTAATCGAAATTGGACAGGCCTTATTACTTTCTCCCTTATTTGGTTTTGCCTTGGCAATTATCTTGATGTATGTATTGAAGAAATCGATAACGAATAAGGAAATCTTTAAAGAGCCCAAGAAGAAATCACCTCCCCCCCTCTGGATTCGTTCGATTTTAATAGCGACCTGTACCTTAGTTTCTTTTTTTCATGGACGTAATGATGGGCAAAAAGGCATTGGTCTTGTAATGGTAATATTAATAGCCTTTTTACCAGGTTTTTTCGCTATTAATACTTCGCTTGATTTGGATGCTTTAAGAACACATTTAGCAACTGTTCAGCAGGTAACGGCCAAGATTGATACATCAGTTTTATCAGCAAGTGAACAAGATGCCTTGGCTAAGATTAAAAAATCCTCTGCCGACTTATTTCTTATTAGCTCCCAAAATTTGAATATATCGACCTTGACTACAGATCAAAAATTCGAAATTCGTAAGGCAGCTTTGACAATCAATAAATTTTCAAAAAAGTTAATTGAGAGTGAATCAGTGGCTCTTTCCGAAAATGACAAACAAGATTGGAAAAAGGCCACGGCGGGCTCCAAAGCACCATTTTTCACTTATGGTTCAAGCTCGAGTTCAGGTTTAGCTAGTGTGACGGATTTTGCCCCTAATTGGGTTATGTGGATGATCGCTCTTTCCTTGGGGCTAGGGACCATGATTGGCTGGAAACGAATTGTTGTCACGATTGGAGAAAAAATCGGGAAAGATCATTTGACTTATGCCCAAGGAGCATCTGCCGAAATTATTGCATCGCTAACCATTGGATTGGCTACGGCTTACAAATGGCCGGTAAGTACCACGCATGTTTTAAGTTCGGGTATTGCGGGTACGATGGTTGCCCAGCGGGGAATTAAAAATTTGCAAGGTGGTACCGTTCGAAGTATCGTATTGGCTTGGGTGTTAACCTTGCCTGTAACGATTATCTTATCAACGGCATTGTTTTTATTCTTCCGCTGGATTGTCGATTAGTTACTTTTGATACAGTTGATTGATAAATGACTGTGTAAACGCAGGTGCCGTCGATAGACTTTTTTGCCCCATCCCGGCTAGAATATGAATGACCTCGTCGACGGTTTTCGTAAGAATCCCATCTCCTACATATTCTAAATATGTATTATTCCACGTCATTTCAATTTGCCAATTATCTAGGTGAAACAACGTTTTAGCTTCATCGATAAGTTGCATATTTTCTTTCATCGAGATTTCAAAGCCCAATGTTGACCTATTAAGAATACTGCCAAATTTCAAGGCTTCCCCTATTATAACTGAACCGTCCGCAATTTGATTAATCGTTAATTTAACCATTTCAGCATGCGGTTCTCTCGTAATATTCTTCGCGATCACTGATGGACAAGACTGGCTACTCTCAAGCCATTTAATAGAAGAGGTTGTAATTGATGGAGTTTTGGGTTTTTGACTTTGGGGATAGAGCTTTATGATTTGTGATTGACATAATTGTAATAATTCTGTCGGGTAATAATCAGGGAGCAACAAGTTCGTATATTGGCCGCCGGTGATAATAATATGATCTGACCAAATTATGTCATGATGTGAAGTGATTATCTTAACGATTCCTCTTTTCTTCTCTACATCAATTACCGTTGTATTGGGCTTGAAATGCAAATCCAAATCTTTAATAAGGTAATCCCTTATTCGGTGAATCATTTCTTTTGCATCAACGATTCCTTCATTTGGGAAATAGAGACCACCTAAAATATTGGAACGAATTAGCGTTGGATTTAGCTTAATACATTCTGATGCGGTGTAAATTTCACATGAATATTGGCGATCTCTAAATAGGGCATTCAGCTCTTCGAGAATAGTTAATTCTTGTTGGTTCGTGGCAACATACCATGTACCTGTGCTTTTATAAGTTAGGTCAAAATTTTCCTGAAGATTTTGATAGATTTGAATTGATTTTCTACTAATGTCAAACCATTTTGTGAGGGATTGAGCCGAAGGGTTAATATGGCCCATATTTCGAAGGCTTGAATCGAATGGAGAATCGTCTTTTTCGATTAATAGTACTGATTTTTTTTTGCCAAGTGCATGCAAAGCACAGAACGTTCCTGTGACTCCAGCCCCCACGATGATTAAGTCATATTTTTTACTCTTAAGCATAATCTAATTATTCGTTTTGACATGACGAAATTGAGAAATTTAGATTAGCCCATCGTTACCCTTGTGTAATCAAATTGTAAAGGAAATATTGGCCTAATTGCCATTTAAGTAAACATTTTGCTCATTTTTTGCTTCGTTTTTCGTATGTTATTTAATCGTTGATTAATAATTAGATAATAAATGATTAACAATTCCTTAACATTGGAATTGTCGTGAAGCCTTATTTTTGTCATGAAATTAGTATCCATATAATCAATTTTACCATGTTCGGACTTGATCCAACCCTCTTATTTCTGTTGTTTTTCTGCCTATTTGCAGCTTGTGCCTTTGAGTTTGTCAATGGATTTCACGATACAGCCAATGCCGTAGCGACAGTTATTTATACACATTCGTTGAAACCCACTCAAGCGGTAGTTTGGTCAGGTTTCATGAACTTTTTAGGTCTATTGACAGGTGGAGTTGGTGTAACGATGAGTATTATCGGACTTCTTCCCACGGAACTGCTCATGGATTCGGATGTTTACCATTCCATGGCAATGGCATTAGCCTTGTTGATTTCGGCAATAATGTGGAATTTGGGAACTTGGTATTTTGGTATTCCTGCCTCAAGTTCACACACATTGATCGGATCCATTATCGGTATTGGAGTAGGTCATGCCTTGTTACCAGAAAATTCAAACAAAGGTATTTCTGCCGTAAACTGGGATAAGGCTATTGAAATTGGTCAAGCGTTGTTGCTTTCCCCTTTATTCGGATTTGCCTTAGCCATCATCTTGATGTATATCCTAAAGAAGGGTATCAAGAATAAAGAAATCTTCAAAGAGCCAAAGAAACAATCTCCTCCACCCATGTGGATTCGTGCGATTTTGGTTACTACTTGTACCTTGGTTTCTTTCTTCCATGGTCGTAATGATGGACAAAAAGGTATCGGTTTAGTAATGGTAATCTTGATTGCTTTTTTACCTGGATATTTTGCAGTGAATACAAATTTGGATTTGGCTCAAGTTAAATCAAGTTTGGTTTCTGTTCAGCAAATCTCTGCTAAAATTGATACGGTTCCGTTATCTGCAAAAGAGCGGGAAAGCTATCATAAATTGGTGAAATCATCGGCAGATTTAGATAAGATTATTGCTTCAGGTGTTACAACGACGACCATGACAACTACTCAAAAGTTTGACATTCGTAAGGCTGCCCTGACCATCAACAAGCAAGCGAAAAAATTATTGGAGAGTGAATCTGTTGCTCTTTCCTCTGGCGACAAGAAAATTTTGAAAAAAGCTACGCAGGGTGACAAAGCACCATTCTTTAGTTTTGGGACTACTTCCTCTACAGGTATTGCGGGTGTTACTGATTTTGCTCCCGCCTGGGTAATGTGGATAGTCGCACTTTCGCTAGGTTTGGGTACAATGGTAGGTTGGAAGCGTATTGTAGTTACGATCGGCGAGAAAATCGGTAAGAATCACCTGACCTATGCGCAAGGAGCCTCTGCGGAATTAATAGCCTCGATCACTATCGGTTTAGCAACGGCTTATAAGTGGCCTGTGAGTACAACACACGTATTATCTTCGGGTATTGCGGGTACCATGGTTGCATCAAGAGGCATCAAGAACCTTCAAGGGGGTACGGTAAAAAGTATTGTTCTTGCCTGGGTATTAACTTTACCTGTAACTATTATTTTATCAGCCTTATTATTCGTGACTTTCCGCTGGATTATCGCTTAAATAATATTAACCCTGTACATTAATCGTGTACAGGGTATCTTTTATCACACACACCAATATAATCATGAAAAAATTGACCCTTATTTTAGGGGCCCTGGCACTGCTTTGGTCTTTTAAATCCATCGCTCAAACTAGCCCTTCTGCCGCGACTCCTGCAGCAACACCCAAAAAATGGTATGATTCATTCAGCATTCGTGGATATGGCCAAGTTCGTTATAATCGTTTATTTGAAACAAATGATCAATTAAAATCAGAGCAAGGCGATCGAAGTATCGGCGATAATGGAGGTTTTTTTATTCGACGCCTTCGCATCATATTCAGTGGTCAAATCAATGAACGTGTTTACTTCTATATTCAGCCCGACTTTGCGAGTAGTGCCTCTTCCTCTAGTTTGCATTTTGGCCAACTACGTGATGCCTATTTTGATATCGGATTAGATAAACATAATGAATTTCGTTTCCGAATCGGACAAAGTAAAATCCCTTACGGCTTTGAAAACATGCAGTCAAGCCAAAACCGTCTGCCTTTAGATCGTAATGATGCGTTGAATAGTGCCGCATCAAATGAACGAGATTTAGGGGTTTTCTTCTATTGGGCGCCTGCCAAAACCCGAAAATTATTTAGTGCATTAGTTAATGATGGCTTAAAAGGTTCGGGTGATTACGGAGTTTTTGCTTTTGGTGCTTTTAACGGTCAAACGGCAAATAAGCCAGAGGCAAATGATGCACCTCACGTCGTAGCCAGATTATCATATCCTCTAGAAATCAAAAATCAAATCATCGAAGCTGGGATTCAAGCTTATTCGGGTCAATGGACAATGGCCTCCGACCAATTAAGTTCGGGTGTAAAGACGAATGCAGATAGGACCTATAAGGATGAACGTATTGCGGCTAGCTTTGTCTTATATCCTAAACCTTTTGGTATACAAGCTGAATATAATGTTGGAACAGGTCCTGAATTTAATAAAGTTACCGGGACCATTGAAAACAAAAAACTCTCAGGTGGATATGCTACTTTTTCATACAAAATGGATTTAGCTAAGCAAGTGCTTATCCCATTTGTTCGCGTGCAACATTATGAAGGGGGTAAAAAACACGAATTAGATGCTCGGAGCTACCAAGTCTCTGAGACTGAGCTTGGTGTTGAATGGCAGCCAAATAAAAACTTTGAATTAGTTGCGATGTATACCATGGCTACTCGACGTGCTGAAGACTTTAAATTAAAAGAGAATTTGCAGTCTGGAAATTTACTTCGCCTACAGGCACAGGTAAACTTCTAATTTTTAATAAAGGCAGGCCTACAACCTGCCTTTATTTTACCAAGTCGTGGATAATCCACCTTCATTCTTCGGACTGTAATTCGAAACATAAATAGGCTTACGAATTAAGTCACTCAATTGATAAGCAAAATTGGCTTGATGTACCCATTGCTGGTAAGCGCTTTGCACCGATTGATGCGTGGGTAAATAAGCGTGGAATATGTCCAAATCAAATGTTCTTGCCTGTACGCCCGCACCGGATAATTCGCCGTCATGCGCATTAATCATTTGCTCAATGTGATTTGGCACGGGCACCATCATGACCGGCTTGCCTAAATACATGGCTTCCGCGACCGACTCAAATCCAGCCGTCGAGATTAAGCCAGCACATTGCGTCATCTTGTCCAAATACTTTTGCGCTTCAATCGGATGAAAGGTCAACGAGGACGAATAGGTAAATTCCTTTTTATGATCGGGATGATCCCAAAAACAATCCAATTGCACCTCGGGGTGTTTATCCGACCAGGCCATGATCTCATCCGCTAATCGGTAATGCGTTAAATAAGCCAGCCAATTGTTGCCTGCTGTAGGCTCCATCGCTTTGACCTCTTGACGTAATAGGGGTGGAACTGTTATGATATTGCGTTTGGTGTCATTCGGAATGGGACGAAACGATAAGCCCAATAATTTTTTCGAACCAATGGCCGTAATCTTCGTATTGATGTTGAGTAAAAAGCGATCCAACGCTTTCTCTGCAATCGATTCAAAATGCTCGCTCAATAAAAGGTATTGATGACCTATCGACATGCACGGAATTTTCGAGCCTGATTTCAGATTATACAATCCCGTAATCGACTCATAGAAATTCACGATTCCATCGGGTTGCAACTCATCAATGAATTCACCCAATTGGGTCGCACTTTTCCAATAGGTTCCGAATTTAGTGAACGCCTGCATGGCCGTTTTACCTAGTTGGACCGACTTCCCTTTCCCGTAATTAATCGAGGGACTCTCATACTGAATGATCGGTGTATCGCCGATAAAATCCGCAAAAAAGGCGGGTATTTTACGACCCTCAAAAGAACCCACCGCATAGCCGATAACCTCATGACCGGCTTCTCGAGCGATTTGGGTTAATGAAATGGCTTGGGTTAAATGCCCGCGACCTTCGCCTTGGACGGTAAAGATGAATCTGCCCATATGATGTCAGTAAGTTCTTTTTGTAAATCAAATGTCGTGTAATCAATCAGCTGCCATTCGCCCGCATGTGTTTCCACGAGGGCTGTCAGCGATTCTACCCAGTCGCCGGAGTTCATGTAGGTAATGTCACCCATCTGTTTAATCTCGGCTTTGTGAATGTGTCCACAGATTATCCCATCCGCACCTTTGGCCTTAGCTAATTCAGCTAATTTTTCTTCGAAGTCGGAGATGAAATTCACCGCTGCCTTTACCTTTTGTTTAATGACCTGGGATAAAGAATAATACGGCTTTCCTTGCCAAGTGCGGTATTGATTATACCATTTGTTCAGCCACAAAAGAAAGGTGTAACCGATATCGCCTAAATAGGCGAGCCATTTCATTTGGCTGGTGATGCTATCAAAAATATCTCCATGCGTGATGAAGTATTTTTTACCATGCGAGGCTAGCATATAATCCTGACGGATCGAGAACTGCTTTCCGATTTTCAGTGGTAAAATTTGATCTAAGAAATCATCATGATTCCCGCGCAAGTAAATGACTTCCGTGTCAAAACGGTCCATCATTTTCAACACCGCGCGGAAGAATCCGGTGTGCTTCTTTTTCCAAGATCCTCCTTTTTTGAGTTGCCATCCATCAATGATATCCCCATTGAGAATCAGCTGGTGGCAGGAATGTGTTTTAAGGAATTGGTTAACTTCTTTGGCTTTTGCTCCCTTAGACCCTAGGTGTAAGTCGGAGATGACGATCGTCTTGTAGGTTGGCCGCATGGCGTGTATTTTCGTTTAACAAAAATACATGCCCCAAATAAGGCCTTAATTACCAAAGTATTAGGAAATCATTAAGCTTTGGCAATCCATTAAGAACTGCCAAAGCTCTAGATCTTATTAATCGATATTCGCCGTTTCTAACTTCGGCGCTAAGGTGTAGATAATCGCCCATGCCAACACATAAGCCGATCCACACAGCAAAAAGATGATGTTATAGCCATCGTTGATGTCGCCGGCTAATTTGTATTTGTCCAACAAATAACCCACGATCATCGGGAAGAAAATACCCCCCACAGAACCCGCCATTCCACCGATTCCGATCACCGAACTAACGGCTTTCTTCGGGAACATGTCGGTCGCGATTGAATAGATATTCGCACTCCAAGCCTGATGCGCCGCTGCTGCCAAAGAGATCAAGGCAACTGCCTGCCAGATATTTTCGCAATAACGGGCTAACATGATCGGAACAACCGCCAAGGCGAAGCCCAACATGGAGAATTTACGTGCCTTGAATGAAGGCCAACCTTGATTAATCAAATAGCCGGATAGCCAACCGCCACCGATACTTCCGATCGTCGTCGCCGTATAGACAATAATCAATTCCAAGCTCGGTTTCTTTAAATCCAAGTGGAACCGCTCGTTGAAATAAGATGGCAACCAGAATAAGAAAAACCACCAGATCGGGTCGGTCAACATCTTTCCGAATACGAATGCATAGGTTTGTTTAAACCCGAACAAACGACCCCACTTAACCGGATCTTGATTCTCGTCCTTCTCCTCTTTGTCGGCATGGATATAATCAAATTCCGCCTGCGACAACATTTTATGCTTAGAGGGCACTTCATAATAGAACCACCAGAAGATTAACCAGATAAATCCGATCGCACCCGTAACAATAAAGGCCATTTCCCATCCATAAATGCCCAAGATCCAGGGCACCAAAATAGGTGCTGCGACCGCCCCGATATTCGCCCCCGAATTGAAAATTCCCGTTGCTAAGGCACGTTCGTTTTTAGGAAACCATTCGGCCGTGGTCTTAATCGCAGCTGGGAAGTTTCCTGCTTCGCCTAATCCCAACAAACCACGCATGAATGCGAAGCTTAAGGTTCCCGTTGCCAAGGCGTGCAACATGGCAGCGATACTCCAAACGAAGATGGAAATGGAATAACCTAATTTAGTACCGATACGGTCGATGATACCACCGAATCCCAAAAGACTAATGGCATAGGCCGCCTGGAAAGTAATAACAATGTTCGAGTAATCCGTTTCCGACCAGTTGAACTGATCTTCCAAGACAGGCTTTAACAATCCAATTACTTGACGATCCAAGTAATTGATGGTCGTCGCGAAAAAGAGCAGCGCGCAAATTCGCCAACGGTAAGTTCCTATTTTATTCATGGTTTAGAGGGTTTTTTGGTTGGCCTTTACAAGCCTTGGTAGATTTTGATTAAATCACTAATGGTATTCGTAATCGACTGATAATCTTGTTTGGCTATCAAAGCTGGAGGGAATAATTGTGATCCCATGCCCACAGCAGATGCACCTGCATCAAACCACGTTTTCATGCTCTCTTGTGTCGGCTCCACGCCCCCTGTTACCATAATCTTGCTATGCGGCATAGGTCCTTTAATCGCTTTCACAAATCCGGGGCCCACGACGTTGCCTGGGAAAATCTTCACGATTTTAGCTCCTAACAATTCTGCATTGCGGATTTCCGTTAAGGTCATCGTTCCCGGCATCCACGGGATATCGTGTTTCGCACAAATTTCTCCCACTTCTGGGGTCGTGAATGGCTGTAACATGAAATCGGCACCCATTTGGATGAACTCGGATGCCTGTTTCGCATCATAAATGGTTCCAATTCCCAAAACCAAATCCGGACATTCCTTCTCACAGAAATCAATCAATTTCGCGAAAATCGCCGGCGCCTCGGCCCCGCGATTGGTGAATTCAAAAACGCGAATCCCCCCATCATAACATGCCTTCAAGACGTTTTGAGCAATGCCCAAATTGGAATTGAAAAATAAAGGAACTATCGGTGTTTCAGCGATTCGTTGGTATACAACTGTGGAACTATTTCTGGCCATGTTTATCGGTTTAAACGACCACTTAAGTCGCCTTTCATTACTATTTCAATTTCATCCAAATTCGCGCGGTTGATATCGCCCTCAATGGTATGTTTCAACGCCGACGCCGCGACCCCAAAGGCCAAGGACTTCGCCTCATCCACATAGATCAAATTCCCATAAATATATCCCGCCATGAACGCGTCGCCCCCTCCAATTCGATCTACAATTTGAGAAATTTCAACTGTGCTTGATTTCAAAACCTCGTTACCGTCGAATGACATCGCCGAAAGCGTATTTTGCGAAGCAGAGATTTGACCTCGCTTCGTATTGATGATCTTCTTCAAGCGTGGGAATTGTGCCATGATTTGCTTACAAATGGAATGCCAACCGCTCTTCGTGCTTCCATCCGGAACTATGCCCAAAATGTCTTCCGCATCCCCTTTTCCACAAACAATGATATCACAGCCTTCAATTAATTCAGGCATCACCTCTTGTACGCTCTTGCCGTATTTCCACAAATTTTTGCGGTAATTCACATCCGCGGAAACGGTGATTCCCATCGCATTTGCGACCGAAATGGCTTCGCGTAATGCTTGTGCGGCCGATTCGGAGATGGCCGGGCTGATGCCTGTCCAGTGGAACCAACAAGCATCTTTGAAAATCTCTTGCCAGTTAAATTCCGATGGGCTCAAATTAGCAAACGCCGAATCCGCCCGGTCATAAGTCACCTTACTCGGACGCATCGCTGCGCCAAATTCCACAAAATAGAGGCCCAAACGACCCTCGCCATAAACAATATCCGAAGTGTCGACACCTACTTGTGCATAATAGCCTGCCGCTGCCTTACCAAGCTCATTCGCCGGAAAGCGCGTCACGTGTTTCGCGGGAATACCCAAATGCGCCAAACCTCCGGCTACATTCGCCTCTCCACCGCCATAGGTAATATTAAATGATTGCGTCTGTACAATGCGGCCATAGCCCGGAGGACTTAAACGACCCATAATCTCACCAAACGTGACTACTTTTTTCATGCCTTATTCAAAATTAAAAAACGACGAGGCATTCTTATACGAAATGTCCTCTACCAATTTTCCTAACCAAGCGATGTCAGCCGGCAACTCGCCATTTTCCACATCTTGGCCCAGTAAATTACATAAGATTCTTCTAAAATACTCATGACGTGGGAAAGATAAGAAACTCCGTGAATCCGTTAACATCCCCACAAAGTGACTCAACATCCCCATATTCGATAATGCATTGATCTGCTTCTCCATCCCATCTTTTTGATCCAAGAACCACCAACCTGAACCGAATTGCATCTTCCCTACGATCGTTCCGTCTTGGAAATTACCGGTCATGGTTGCTAGCAACTCATTGTCGCGCGGGTTCAAGTTATACAGAATTGTTTTGGCCAATTGGTTCGTTGAATCCAAATGATTCAAGAACGCCGATAGGGGACGAGCTTGCTCAAAATCACCGATCGAATCAAAACCGGTATCAGGACCTAAGGCACCCAAAAGACGCGCATTGTTGTTCCGAATTGCCCCCAAGTGAAATTGTTGGGTCCACCCACGTGCATGATCCAAATGTGCAAAATATACGAGCATGGCCGATTTAAATTGCCATTTTTCCTTTTTGCTAATCACCTTTCCCGTTATCAATCGATCAAAAATCAATTCAATTTCCTCATTCGTAAACTCCTCCGCGTAGATACGCTCCAAGCCATGGTCACTCAAACGACAACCCGCCTCATGGAAGAAATCATGGCGCGACTTGATGGCAGCCTTGTAATCAGCCAACGTACGAATCGTTTGACCTGAGGCTGTCGCCAATGCATTGACATAAGCTACGAAAACAGCCTCGTCGTCTACCCCCATCGCCTTGTCGGGACGGAAAGTAGGCAATACCTTAATCGAAAATCCACTGGCCGCGATTTGCTTGTGATAGCTCAAATTATCAATCGGATCATCCGTCGTACACAACGCTTTCACATTCATTTTTAACAACAAATTACGAACCGAGTATTCCTTCGTACGCAACAAAGCAGAGCAATGATCATAAATGCGTTTGGCAGAATCCTTGTTCAATAATTCCGTAACGCCAAAGTAGCGTTGCAATTCCAAATGCGTCCAATGGTACAATGGATTTCGCATCGTGTAAGGAACTGTTTCCGCCCATTTCATAAACTTCTCCTCATCGCTGGCGTTTCCGGTGATGTACTTTTCGTCCACGCCATGCGCACGCATCGCACGCCATTTGTAGTGGTCGCCATATAGCCAGATTTGTGTGATATTATCGAATTGCTTGTCCTCCGCGATTTGTTCAGGTACCAAATGATTATGGTAATCGATGATCGGCTGTTTGGCTGCAAACTCATGATACAAGGTCTGCGCTGTGGGCGATTGCAATAAAAAATCTTCGTTTAAAAATGCCTTCATATTTGCTTATATGTATTTCTGTACCGCTGCTTCAAAGCCAGGAAGTGCACTTAAATCTTCTCCCCATAGGCTCTTATCTGCTAATACCTGATTCAAATTAAAATCCTTCCAAGCCTCGTAAAAGTACCCTGCGTGGTCGCAATTAATCGGATATAATTCCCCATTGGAATCTCCGAAATACTTGCCATTCTCCTCCTTCACCGCATGCATGAACTGCAAATAGGCCGCAAAGCCCATGGCGAATAATTCTGGCGCTTTGCCGAATTCCTTGTAGTAATTCACCAATAAGGGAATATTTCGCATCCGCATCTTGGTCGTATACTGAACCGTGATATCGATTAACTTATGATTAATGAACGGGTTTTTGAAACGATCTAATACCGCCCGACCAAAACGATCCGCGACTTTAAAGTCCATCTTGTAAGGAATAGCCAAGGCCAATTCGCTCAACATCAAGTTCATGATTAATTTGCTCAAATAATTATTGGCCATCGCATCCTTCACCAAGCGGAAACCTAGTAAGTACGACATTCCGCACATCAACGAATGTGTTCCGTTCAAGAGACGAAGTTTCAATTCACGATAGATTTCGATGTCTTCCGCAATCACCACGCCGGCATCCGCTTTCGCAAAGCTCAATACCTCTTTGACACGAGCTCCCCCCTGAATCGCCCACAAACGATATACCTCCGAAACAATGATATTTTTATCTTCATAGCCCACCTCCGCACAAATCGAAGCAGCCGTTTCCGCATCCGGAGCTCCAGGAACAATGCGATCTACCAAGGAATTACAGAAATCATTTTCTGTGGCCAACCATGTCATGAAATCGGCGGGCAATTGATGATCGGCGGCCAACTTCAATACGATGTCTTTCAATACATCGCCATTGTTGATAATGAGTTCCGTGGGGATAATCACCATGCCCGTTTTAGGGGCACCCTTGAAATGATTATAGCGAGCCACTAAAAAGGCTAATAATTTTGCTGGAAATGATTTTGGGCAGGCCGTATCAATTGGATCATTCGCATGGTATTGAATACCTACCTCGGTCGTATTGGAAATAATTACCTGCATATCAGGGCTTTGCGCACAAGCTAAAATATCAGCCCAAGCGGTAGCTGCCGTAATGGTTCGTGAAATGGAGGCGTTGATTAATGTCTCCTCGATGGCAACTCCTTCCTCAATCCCCTTGATGCAATGGGTGAATAAACCATCTTGTTCAGTAAATGCATCAGCACCTGGTCGGTCGGTCGACTTAACCACCACTACGCGGCCCTTAAATTGACCCGCATTATTTGCCTTGTCGATAAAATAATCACATAGTCCACGTAACAAGACTCCAGTTCCAAACTGCAATACTTTTTCTGGGTAGTCGAAGACCGCAGGATTCGGTTTTTGAACCGAAAATTCGGATGAAAATCCTGCTGCTAAATTTTGTTTGTTTAAGATGGCCATGCCTTTAATCGGGTTGTTCTTTCCTCTTAAAAGGCTATCTAAACCCATTTTTACCCAAAAAGCCCGAAAATTTTCGGGCTTCAGGAAGAATAAAAAATTTAAAACGATTACGCTTCGCCTATTGGCCCATTATAATTCATGGGAAATTGGAAGCCGGCATCGCTACCATCCTTGTTTATGGGTCCAAAACTATCTTCGTAGCGTTGTACATTCTCTTGCAAAGCCTGTAATAATCGGTAAGCATGGTCGGGCGTCATCACCACCCGGGACTTCACTTTGCCCTTCGGGATACCCGGTAAAATGCGAATAAAATCCATCACAAATTCTGATGGAGAATGGGCGATCAATGCCAAATTCACATAAGCGCCTTCCGCTAAATCTTCTGGCAATTCAATATTCAGTTGGTTCTCTTCAGTGGGATTTTCCATAAGCTATTTTTATAAGTTTTGAAATTACAAAAGAGCAAGGACAGATTAAACCAATTCCCCATTTTGTTTTGAATAGAGATTAAAATAGGCGCCAACTTTTTGCATTAAATCGGCATGTGTCCCTGACTCCACAACCGTACCCGCTTGGATGACATGTATATAATCGGCATCTTGGAATTGAATTAAGCGATGACTGATGCAAACGACTGTTCTAATCTGAGAACGAATAACCTGCAGGATTTTTCGTTCAGCCGCGCTATCTAACCAGGCTGTGGCCTCATCCAAGAGGATTACTTCCGGTAGAAGATAGAATGCCCGCGCAATCCCTAAACGTTGTTTTTGTCCGCCCGACAAAGCCATTCCATTTTCGCCTAAACCTGTCTCATAACCGTGCGGTAATCGCTCAATGATTTCTTGTAGCCCCGTGATTTCAGCCACATGCCTAATTCGCTCAAGGTTTGGGTTAGCATCCCCCAAGGCAATATTGCTGTAGAAGTTGCCATCAAATAATTCGATTTCTTGAGGCACGAAGGCCATTTTTTTGCGAAGCGCAACGCCTGAAATAGTTTGTATGTCTTCATCATCCCACAAAATCTTACCCGATTCCGGCGTATATATTTTCATGCATAACTTAAGCAGCGTGCTCTTCCCGGAACCACTTTCCCCAACAATCCCCGTGAATGAACCCAACGGAATGGATAGATCGACTCCCTCCAAAATCGATTTTCTAAATCCAAAACGAAAACCAACTTGCTGGATTCTGATTTCTTTTTGAAGTGCCTTAGGCATTGATTGACCTAGCTCCTCGGTTTCTTGATCGAGGATATCATGGAGTCGCTCGCCGGCAATTCGGGCGGATTGTATGGCTTGATTTGCCTGAACCAATTGAGCGATGGGCCCCGAAAAATAACCATAGAGAGCAAAGAGGGCGAACAATTCCCCAATACTCAACGCCTCATGCATCACGAATTCACCTCCCTTCCAAAGCAGTAATAGGGTAAAAAGGGATCGAATTCCCTGCGCTAGCAACTCTGTGGAAAAGTTGATTCGCTTCGAATCCTGCACGGTATCCAAAAGTGAATCCATCAATCGTCTGCCCTTCTCGACAAACAACGACTCCGCTCCAAACAGTTTCAAGGTCCTGACTTTGCTTAAGCTCTCAACCCAATGGTTTTCCAGTCGGGCACTTCCCTCCATCACCTGTCGCTCCAGTTTTTTATTTCTACGATTACTTAAATAGTAGATTAAGGCATAAATAGGAAGCAATGCCGTCATGTACCATGCAAGTAGACCATTAACCCTAAATAGAATTCCATACGCACAAATGACAACGCTCGCCTGCATGAATAATTCAACGAGTACCTCGCTCATAAAGTGACGAATCTTAACCGCATCACTGATTCTTGAAAGCATATCACCCACCCGATGGGCATCGAAGAATGACTGCGGGAGGCTAAGCAAATGTTGAAAATAAGTTTGCGTCAATCGCTGATCGATTCGCTTTCCGATATAGAGCGTATTCCTAAATTTGAAAGCCAGGCATCCGAATTGCAATAATAGGATTGCCAACATCATCAGCGCATACTCCCTAAGTAGCGATATGTCTCTTTGGGGGATGATAACATCGGAAATTTGCTGTATAAAAAAGCTCATACTGAGGCCCAAAAGTGTATAAAGGATGCCCGCTAACCATGTGCCCAACAAGCTCAGCCAAAAGGCCTTCACATATTCCCACATCCGGTGGTACATCGGAAGAATATCATTGTATGGCTTAAAGGAATCCATGGGTTGTAATCGCAGTACGACGCCTGACCAAAATGCGTCGAATTCCGACCAACTCATTTTGATTGTTTCACCTACGAGCGGATCCATCACCCGTACATAGCGCGTGTGAACTTGTTGGATGACCACAAAATGGCTCAGATTTTTTTCAATCATCCCATGGGCAATTGCCGGCAAGGGGAGATGTTTAAGTTGGCCGACTGTTCCACGTAAGGCCTTGCCTTTAAATCCCATTTGCGTGGCTGCGTGCAGCATTCCCAAGAGATTTGTTCCCTGTAAATCCGTTTGGGCCCAAGCCCGAATTTTGGATTGTGGTAAATACAAGCCATAATGCTGCCCAATCGATGCCAGGCAGGCTATTCCACAATCCTTGCTCTCTTGTTGTTTGATGTTAGCCATGCCTTGAAATTGGCAAAGCCAGGAAACAATGGCTATTCGAAAAATGGATTTATCAGTAGGCTGATAAAAAAAGAACCCTGAACGTTGCCGTCCAGGGTTCTAGATGAATAAGCTTCAAGCAAGATTAGTTGCTCGCAGCGGTTTCTTTTACTTCGTCTACTTCTACAGCAGCCGCTTTCTCCAATTGTTTCAACTCATCTGCTGAGTTTACTAAAATATTTTGGTAGCGACGAACACCTGTACCCGCTGGAATCAAGTGACCTACGATAACGTTCTCTTTCAAGCCGTCCAAGGTATCTTGTTTCGCGCGAATCGATGCTTCCGAAAGAACTTTGGTAGTCTCTTGGAACGATGCTGCTGAGATGAATGAATCCGTACCTAACGAAGCTTGTGTGATACCTTGCAAGTTCGATGAGGATACCGCTGCTTGCGCATCACGAACTTTCATCAACTTCAAGTCACGACGCTTCAATGATGAGTTCTCATCACGTAAAGCACGTGCTGTCAAGATCATACCTGCTTTGTATTTCTCTGAATCACCCGCGTCAGTAATTACTTTCTTATCCAAGATCGTATCATTCTCTTGACGGAAGACAAAACGATCTACGTTTTGACCTTGCAAGAATTGCGTATCACCTGGCTCAAGGATTTCAACTTTCTGCATCATTTGACGTACAATACACTCGATGTGCTTATCGTTGATTTTTACCCCTTGTAGACGGTATACATCTTGGATTTCGTTTACTAAGTATTCCTGAACCGCTGTTGGTCCTTTGATCTTCAAGATATCTGATGGCGTAATCGCACCATCCGATAACGGCATACCCGCACGTACGAAGTCATTATTTTGTACCAAGATGAAACGAGTCAATGGCACCAAGTAACGACGCTCTGTACCTTCTTTCGGCGTTACGATAATTTCACGGTTACCACGCTTGATAACACCGTAAGAAATTACCCCGTCGATTTCAGATACCACCGCTGGGTTCGATGGGTTACGTGCCTCGAATAATTCCGTTACACGTGGAAGACCTCCTGTAATGTCACGCGTTTTACCCGCAGCACGTGGAATCTTCGCGATGATTTGACCCGCTTTGATTTTATCTCCCTCGTCGATCGCTAAACGCGCACCCACAGGAACGTTGTATACTAAGTTTTCTTTGCCTTTCGCAACAACTAATACGGATGGGTTTTTCGTCTTGTCTTTCGACTCGATGATTACCTTCTCACGCATACCTGTTTGCTCATCCGCCTCTTCTTTGTAAGTATTGTTTTCTTCGATTGCCTCGAATTCTACTTTACCTTCAGCTTCTGATAAGATGACCGCGTTGTATGGATCCCATGCACAAATCTCCTCGCCTTTCTTGATGGTTTGACCATCTTTCACGCGTAAGAATGAACCGTAAGGTACGTTGCTTGAAATCAATACTTGCTTATTAGCTGGGTTCACAATTTGAACCTCACCCGAACGACCCATCACGATTTCAGTGGCATTACCCTCTGCATCCGTTGAGCTTACCGAACGAACCTCTTCAAACTTGATCACACCATCAAACTTCGCTTTCACGCTCGCATCCAAGGAAACGTTTTGTGCGGTACCACCCACGTGGAACGTACGTAAGGTCAACTGCGTTCCTGGCTCACCAATGGATTGTGATGCAATTACACCAACAGCCTCACCGATGTTCACCATGCGTGCTGTAGACAAGTTACGTCCATAACACTTCGCACAAACACCACTACGTGTTTCACATGTCAATACCGAACGAATCTCTACAGAATCAATCGCCGTTTCGTCGATTTTCTGAGCAGCAATTTCCGTGATTTCATCTCCCGAAGAAACGATTAATTCACCAGAAACTGGATCAATAACATCATGTACAGATACACGACCCAAGATACGCTCCGACAATGGCTCGATGATCTCCTCATTGTCTTTCAATGGGAACACCTCAATACCACGTAAAGTACCGCAATCCTCTTCATTCACGATAACATCTTGTGCAACGTCATGTAAACGACGAGTCAAGTAACCCGCATCGGCTGTTTTCAAGGCAGTATCCGCCAAACCTTTACGCGCACCGTGTGTCGAGATAAAGTACTCTAATACGTCTAGACCTTCTTTAAAGTTAGAAAGGATTGGGTTTTCGATGATTTCACCTACCGAACCTTGTAAGTTCTTCTGAGGTTTCGCCATCAAACCACGCATACCACCCAGCTGACGAATCTGCTCACGAGAACCACGTGCTCCTGAGTGCATCATCATGTAGATGGCGTTAAATCCTTGGTTGTCCTCCTCCATCTGCTTCATCAATGTCTCGGTAATTTTCGAGTTCACTTTTGTCCAGATGTCAATAACCGCGTTGTAACGCTCGTTATCTGTGATTAAACCCATTAAGTAGTTGTCCCAAACCGCTTGAACATCATCTTGCGCTTTCTTCACCAAAGAAGCTTTCTCCGCAGGAATCTGAACGTCGCCAATACCCATCGATAAACCACCGTGGAAGGCTTGTTGGAAACCTAATTCTTTAATATCATCCAAGAATTGTGCCGTACGCGCCATACCACAGATCTTGTGAACATGTGAGATGATTTGTTGCAACTTCTTCTTCGTCAACAATTCGTTGATATAACCTACTTGCTCCGGAACACAAAGGTTGAACAATACACGGCCCGCAACAGTTTCCACCATTTCTTGTACCAATGTACCATCTTCCTTACGAACTGTAGCTTTCACCACGATGTTCGCGTGCTTCGATAATTTCTTCTCGTTCAAGGCGATAACAACCTCCTCAAATCCGTAGAAACGAGATCCTTCACCCGCTACCTTATGATCTGGAGTCGACTTACGCCCTTTCGTTACGTAGTATAGACCCAAAACCATGTCTTGTGATGGTACCGTGATCGGCGCACCATTCGCAGGGTTCAAAATGTTATGTGATGCAAGCATTAACAAAGAGGCTTCCAAAATCGCTTCATGTCCTAGTGGAACGTGAACCGCCATCTGGTCACCGTCAAAGTCGGCGTTAAATGCCGTACATGTCAATGGGTGCAATTGGATCGCTTTTCCTTCGATTAATTTCGGTTGGAATGCTTGGATACCCAAACGGTGCAACGTAGGAGCACGGTTTAAAAGAACTGGGTGTCCTTTCATCACGTTTTCCAAAATATCCCAAACGACTGGGTCCTTGCGGTCAACGATTTTCTTCGCCGACTTCACCGTTTTTACGATACCACGCTCGATCAACTTACGGATCACAAACGGCTTGAATAATTCAGCCGCCATGTCTTTCGGAAGACCACACTCGTGCATTTTCAATTCTGGACCTACCACGATAACCGAACGACCTGAATAGTCGACACGCTTACCTAATAAGTTTTGACGGAAACGACCTTGCTTACCTTTCAACATATCAGAAAGTGACTTCAAGGCACGGTTACCCTCAGAACGAACCGCGTTTACTTTACGTGAGTTGTCGAATAAACTATCAACAGCCTCTTGCAACATACGCTTCTCGTTACGCAAGATTACCTCTGGCGCTTTGATTTCGATCAAACGCTTCAAACGGTTGTTACGGATAATCACACGACGATATAAATCGTTCAAGTCAGATGTTGCGAAACGACCACCATCCAATGGCACCAATGGACGCAATTCCGGTGGAATCACAGGGACCATTTTGATGATCATCCACTCCGGACGGTTGTCGATACGACCTACCGACTCACGGAATGCCTCAACTACTTTCAAACGCTTCAAAGCCTCTGCTTTACGTTGTTGAGAAGATTCAGTATCCGCAGCATGACGTAGATCAGCTGATAAGCTATCTAAATCGATGCGAGTTAATAACATGTTTAACGCGTCAGCACCCATTTTCGCGATGAATTTCTGTGGATCTTCATCAGGTAGGTGTTGGTTTTCACGCGGTAACTTATCCAAAATATCCAAGTACTCGTCTTCCGTCAAGAAATCAAGGTATTGGCTACCAATCTTTCCTTCTTCCGCGTACATACCTGCTTGTACTACGACATAGCGCTCGTAGTAGATAATTTGGTCTAATTTCTTCGTTGACAATCCAAGCATGTAACCGATCTTGTTCGGTAAGCTACGGAAGTACCAGATGTGAGCAACGGGAACCACTAATTCGATGTGGCCCATACGCTCACGACGTACTTTTTTCTCCGTCACCTCTACCCCGCAACGGTCGCAGATAATGCCTTTGTAACGAATACGCTTATATTTTCCGCAATGACACTCCCAGTCCTTGGTTGGACCGAAAATACGCTCGCAGAACAAACCACCCATTTCGGGTTTGTAGGTACGGTAGTTAATAGTCTCCGGTTGAGTTACCTCACCGTTTGAACTTTCAAGAATCGACTCCGGTGATGCCAATGAGATGGTCACCTTTTGGAAATCGCTGTTCAGTTTTCTCGTCTTTTTAAATGACATTTTCGATGTATTTAATTGGAAAATGATTTCTTTTTAAGGGCCGGTGTTAGCGGCCCGGTAAATGATTACTCAAGTGTGATTTCAAGAGCCAAACCTCTCAATTCGTGAATCAATACGTTGAATGATTCTGGAATGTTTGGTTTCGGCATATTCTCGCCTTTCACAATTGCCTCGTACGCTTTGGCACGGCCGATCACGTCATCCGACTTCACAGTTAAGATCTCTTGCAAGATATTCGCTGCTCCGAAGGCCTCCAATGCCCAAACCTCCATCTCACCGAAACGCTGACCACCGAATTGAGCTTTACCACCCAATGGTTGTTGTGTAATCAATGAGTATGGTCCAATTGAACGTGCGTGCATTTTATCATCTACCAAGTGACCAAGTTTCAACATGTAAATGATACCCACAGTTACCGGTTGATCAAATTTATCTCCCGTTAAACCGTTGTATAGGTAAGTACGTCCCCAATCTGGTAGACCCGCTGCCGCTAATTCAGCCGCAACTTCTGCCTCAGTTCCACCGTCGAAAATAGGTGTCGCATAACGCTTACCTAATTTTTGACCAGCCCAACCTAATACAGTCTCGTAAATTTGACCTAAGTTCATACGAGATGGTACCCCTAGTGGATTCAATACGATATCTACTGGTGTTCCATCTTCCAAGAATGGCATATCTTCTTCACGTACGATACGAGCTACAACACCCTTGTTACCGTGACGACCCGCCATCTTATCACCCACTTTCAACTTACGTTTTTTCGCGATGTAAACTTTCGCCAACTTCACGATACCTGCAGGTAATTCATCACCTACTTCAAGAACGAAACGCTCACGCTTAAATCGACCAGCGATTTCATTACGCTTCACGTTGAAGTTCTTAATTAAAGCCATGAACAATTTGTTCAATGCAGCATCCGAAGTAGCCTCTTCTACGATCAAGTCGGAAAGCAAGTTTGCCTCTTCTTGAACCGCATAAGTAGACTCATCACGGTATAAGTTTTTATCTGGGAATAATAATTCTTCGATGTTCTTTGCTGAGAATTTCACACCCTTCTCAACGATCACCGTTCCGAATTTGTGCTTAATTCCTGCGCAAGTTTTACCCGCTAACAAAGCAACAGTCTTCTCGATCATTTGGCGACGAATCTCCAAAAGGTCTTTGCTGTACTCCTTCATTAACTTCTTCAATTCAGCTTTCGACTTCTCACGCTCTTCTTTATCCTTCTTAGGACGAGAGAACAATTTCGTATCGATAACCACACCTTTTAACGATGGTGGCGCTTTCTTCGAAGCATCTTTCACGTCACCTGCTTTGTCACCAAAGATGGCACGTAATAATTTTTCTTCGGGTGTCGGATCAGATTCTCCTTTTGGCGTAATCTTACCGATTAAGATATCACCCTCTTTCACTTCCGCACCTACGCGAACAACACCGTTCTCGTCTAGGTTACGAACTGTTTCTTCCGAAACGTTTGGAATTTCAGATGTTAATTCCTCCTCACCACGTTTAGTATCACGAACTTCTAATTCGAATTCTTCAATGTGGATCGAAGTAAAGATATCATCACGAACAACTTTCTCCGAGATTACGATCGCATCCTCAAAGTTGTAACCTTGCCATGGCATGAACGCCACTTTCATGTTACGACCTAATGCTAATTCGCCTGCCTCTGTTGCATAACCTTGGCAAAGCGCTTGACCTTTCTTCACTTTCTCGCCCTTGAACACGATCGGCTTTAAGTTGATCGTCGTATCTTGGTTCGTTCTACGGAATTTGATCAATTCGTATGTTTTCAATGATCCGTCGAAGCTGATCAAGGCCTCTGATTCTGTTTGATCGTAGTTGACAACAATTTTCAATGCGTCTACGTACTCGATCACACCATCTCCTTCAGCAACCACTAAGGTACGTGAGTCAATTGCCACACGGTGCTCTAAGCCAGTTCCTACGATAGGAGCTTCTGGACGTAAAAGAGGTACCGCTTGACGTTGCATGTTCGATCCCATCAAGGCACGGTTCGCATCATCATGCTCCAAGAAAGGAATCAATGAAGCCGCAACCGAAACGATTTGGTTAGGAGCAACGTCCATGTATTGTGCATCCGATGGATTTACCAATGGGAAATCACCTTCAAAACGAGCCTTCACACGATCCGATAAGAACTTACCAGACTTCATGTCGATCGGCGCATTTGCTTGAACGATGTTCTTACCATCTTCCTCTTCAGCCGTCAAGTATTGTACATTGCTTGTCGTATCTACTTTACCTCCATCGATTAAACGGTAAGGCGTTTCGATGAAGCCCATCGAGTTTACTTTCGCGTGAACACAAAGAGAAGAAATCAAACCAATATTTGGTCCCTCGGGTGTTTCAATCGTACAAAGACGACCGTAGTGCGTGTAGTGAACGTCACGAACCTCGAAACCAGCTCTTTCACGAGAAAGACCACCTGGCCCTAGTGCCGACATACGACGCTTGTGCGTAATCTCAGCCAATGGATTCGTTTGATCCATAAATTGAGATAGTTGGTTCGTTCCAAAGAATGAGTTGATCACCGACGAAAGTGTACGTGCGTTAATCAAATCAACAGGTTTGAAATCTTCGTTGTCACGAACATTCATACGCTCCTTGATTGTACGCGCCATACGTGCAAGACCCACACCGAACTGCGCATATAATTGCTCACCTACGGTACGAACACGACGGTTAGATAAGTGGTCAATATCATCGACTACCGCACGTGAGTTGATCAATCCGATCAAGTACTTCACGATCGAAATGATATCTTCTTTGGTCAAGACTTTCACATCCATTGGGATATCATGACCTAATTTTTTATTGATACGGTAACGACCTACTTCACCCAAATCGTAACGCTTGTCTGAGAAGAACAAGTTTTGGATGATGTCACGTGCCGTTTGCTCATCGGGAGCATCCGTATTACGCAATTGCTTATAGATAACTTCAACCGCCTCTTTCTCCGAGTTTGAAGTATCTTTTTGCAAAGTATTGTAAATGATATTGTAGTCAGAAACGTTCACATCATCTTTGTGTAAGATAACTGTTGCAGAACCTGATTCTAAAATCGTTTCCACTTCATTTTCAGTGATAACGGTATCACGCTCGATCAAGATCTCGTTACGGTCAATTGAAACTACCTCACCCGTATCTTCATCTACGAAGTCTTCTTGCCATGTTTTCAAAACACGTGCCGCCAAACGACGACCTACGATGCCTTTGATGGCTTTTTTATCTACCTTGATTTCTTCAGCTAAGCCAAATAAATCCAAGATATCCTTGTCATTTCCGTAACCAATGGCACGAAGCAATACGGTTACAGGGAACTTTTTCTTACGGTCGATGTACGCATACATCACATTGTTTACGTCCGTAGCAAATTCAATCCAAGAACCCTTGAAAGGAATGATACGTGCTGAATACAATTTAGTACCGTTGGTGTGCTTCGATTGCGCGAAGAAAACACCGGGTGAACGGTGAAGCTGGGAAACGATAACACGCTCCGCACCGTTGATCACGAAGGATCCACGCTCGGTCATGTAAGGGATGTTTCCTAAGAAAACCTCTTGTTCGATGGTTTGGAAATCCTCGTTGTCTGTATCATTACAGATCAAACGCAATTTCGCTTTTAAAGGTACTGAATACGTTAAACCGCGGTCGATACACTCATCTACCGAATATTTCGGTGGATCTACAGAGTAGTCGACAAACGACAAAACGAAATTTTCCCGCGAATCCGCGATTGGAAAATTTTCAGCGAACACTTTAAATAAACCTTCGTCTGTACGGTTTTCCGCAGCTGTCTCAAGCTGGAAAAAATCCTGGAAGGATTGGACTTGGATATCCAGAAAATCTGGATAATTGATCACAGACTGCGTTTTCGCAAAGCTGTGTCTTCCTGTGGCAGTGATGTTACTCAAGGCTTTATACGTTTTAAATTAAAATGAAAAATGGCCCGTGGGCGCAATTTCTCGCCGTTTCCGACGAAAATTAAAAGCTGAATGCCTCGTAGAGATCAGATCGAATTTCCCTTTGCGCCTCCCCTACGATAAGAGATTTGTGTTTCAGAAAAACCATCTGCGGATTCGCCCGGAGGCGTTAATCCTAAAATAGCCTGCAAAATTAGTGAAAGTTTTTTAATTGCCAAATAGGGGAGGGGGATTTTTTGAAAAGTCTCTAGTCGCTAGTCCTCAATCATGGGACGTAAGGATTCTACTTTTCTCAAGGATATATTATTATCAAAAAACAGATACAATGAAAAGGTTGGATTAGTCGTTCCGTATCTAAATACTAAATAAAAGTCCACCAGTGACTAGCGACTAGTGACTAGTGACTAGCGACTAGTGACTAGCGACTATATACTATGCTCCCCCGCTTCCGTTACTACATCCGTTTTATGCTTGGAATGACCCGACAAGAAATACGGGGTATAGGTCTTTTAATATTTCTAATCTGTTTGGGGATGTCGGTACATTATCTCTATTGTTTTTTCGCTTTGCGGCAGGAGCTTACTGAAATCAATCCGAAACGATATGAAGAGGTTTATGAGGCGGCGGAGGAGAAGCGATTGAAAAATTATGTCAGGCGACCTACCTATATATATAATAGGCCTGATAAAATAAAAAGGACCAATGGTAAGAAATCTCAGGATTGGCAGATCGATATCAACCAGGCGGATTCGGCTGCTTGGGTCGCTTTGCCGGGAATTGGGCCGGGATTTGCGAGGCGAATTATGGGATTTCGGGAGCGTTTGGGTGGATTTGCGGTTGCGGAGCAGTTGCTTGAGGTGTATGGGATTGATACGGTATGGGTGAGGCAGCATCTTAAAAAGTTCCGACTGGGTTCTGGGGTTTATCGACCCCTGTTTGTGAATCGGGCAATTTGGAATGAATTCCGACATCCTTATTTGCCTTACGCTCAAGCCAAGGTCGTTTTGAACTACCGAAAACAGCATGGGGTAATTACAGATTTCGAATCGCTCATGCAGATTAAATTGGTTGACCCTGCCGTTTGGATGCGCTTAAAGCCCTACTTAAATTTTGAGCCTTGAATTTTATGCTAAAAGCCGTAATTTGCGGGCCAATTACTCATCATCAAATTTATACAACATGTCTACTGGTTTCTTTCAAGTACCTACTCCGATTAATGAACCTATTTTAGGTTATGCCCCCGGCTCATCTGAGCGGGAGCGTTTACAGCATAAATTAGCAGAATTACGCGGGAAGCAGATTGATGTTTCTATGCGCATCGCAGGAAAATTGGTCAAGGGCTCGAAAAAGGTAGCGATGACTTGTCCGCATGATCACCAACATGTTTTGGGGCATTATTATGAGGGCGGCAAAAATGAAGTTAGTCAAGCGATTGATGCAGCTTTGGCGGCGCATGAGGCTTGGGCCTCAACTCCTTGGGAGCGTCGTGCAGCGATCTTTTTGAAGGCAGCTGAGTTGTCGGCGACCAAATACCGAATGGATTTAAACGCCCGGACCATGTTAGGGCAATCGAAAAATGTTTTTCAAGCGGAGATTGATGCGGCTTGCGAGTGGGTGGATTTCCTGCGTTTCAATGTGCATTATGCCTCGCAGATTTATTCGGATCAGCCGGTTTCTTCGCCGGGTGTTTGGAATCGGGTGGAGTATCGTGCCTTGGAGGGTTTTGTGTATGCGTTGACGCCGTTTAACTTCACTGCGATTGCGGGGAACTTACCTGCGGCACCGGCTTTGATGGGGAATACGGTGGTTTGGAAGCCATCTCCGAGTCAAGTTTATTCGGCAGGATTATTGATGGATATCTTAGAAGAGGCGGGTTTGCCGGCTGGGGTAATTAACTTGGTGTTTGCAGATGGGCCAGAGGCTGGAGAGGTGGTCTTTTCGCATCATGATTTTGCGGGGGTACATTTTACGGGGTCGACGGCGGTATTTCAGACGATTTGGAAGAATATTGGTAATAATATTTCAAACTATAAGTCATATCCGCGGATTGTGGGGGAGACGGGCGGAAAAGATTTTGTGGTGGCCCATGCTTCGGCTGAGCCAAAGGCTTTAGCGGTCGCATTGATTCGTGGGGCCTTTGAATATCAAGGTCAAAAATGTTCAGCGGCTTCGCGTGCTTATATTCCGGCATCTTTATGGCCGCAGGTGGAGGCATATTTGAAGGAGGATTTGGCTGCGATTCGCATGGGAGGTACGGAGGATTTTGGAAATTTTGTGAATGCGGTGATTGATGCGAAGGCATTTGCCAAGATTTCGGGATTCATTGCGGAGGCGAAGAATGATTCTGCGGTTCAATTGATAGCGGGAGGTGGATGTGATGATTCGAAGGGCTATTTCGTGGAGCCGACGGTTTTATTGACGACGAATCCGAAATCGAGAACGATGGTGGATGAGATTTTTGGTCCTGTACTAACGATCTATGTGTATCCAGATGCGGAATGGGTGGAGACGTTGAAGCTGGTCGATGAGACATCAGCCTATGCATTAACGGGCGCTATCTTTGCACAGGATTCGTATGCGCTAGAGGAGGCGAAGGCCAAACTGGTGAATGCGGCAGGGAATCTATATTTAAATGATAAGTGTACAGGGGCGGTTGTGGGTCAGCAACCCTTTGGTGGGGCGCGTGCATCGGGTACGAACGACAAGGCGGGATCTTACTTGAATTTATTGCGTTGGGTTTCGCCGCGAACGGTGAAGGAAGTATTCGTTTCGCCGACGGATTTTCGATATCCTTTTTTGGGATAGTATCTTTTTTTGATTGATTTAAAACCTTGTTGGAAAAATCCAGCAAGGTTTTTTTATTTTTTATCCCCCTTGATTTTCAATGAATTATGGAATTGGGTTAATTTTTTTTGTGCGGGGAGTTGGTATTTATAAATTATTCCTACATCTTTGCACTCCCAATCGCTAGGAAAACGATTCTAGCACATTGACTTCGGGCTGATTAGATGGTTTTCGGATTGTTTGAAAGGTGTTGAAGTTAAAAGAGTTCTTTGACGTGTTGGTAGAAATAAAGACGAGATTAGTTCTTTAAATGAACTAGTCATATTAAGTAGCATTCAAGACAAGGATAATGACAATTTTCTTATATTAATAAGAGCA
>JACCDV010169045.1_pt1 | contig 52624 bp, 85 predicted proteins | sample 7446131 | NCBI WGS metagenome assembly JACCDV01 (sample SAMN15323448, study PRJNA562643) | freshwater metagenome | isolation source: river surface water | place: USA:Blue River Watershed | collected 2017-08-17
TGGCGAGCGTGGACATACTCAGAGTGGTCACGATACTCAGCAAAGCTGTCGGCCAGCGCCATGATGTTTTCGATATGGCTCATGTCTTGCCTCCTTCACTTAACACCACCACTGGCGTGGCGACAGGTTCAGTCCTACCCAGCGAGTACGCCTCCTCCAACAGTCGATACATCTGCTCGTAGGTCAGCCAATAACCACGAACCCGGAACTCCTCGCCCTGTGGAACGCTGGTGTGCTGCCATTCACCCCCGCGCAGCAGCTTGCCAGCAATCTCATGCGCCACCTTATCGGCCATGTGTTGTTTGATCATCCATTCACGGTCGTAGTTAAACGACCGAATGATGACTTCGTAACTAACCACGTCAGTGCATTGGATGTACTGCACGCGAGACAGCATTTCCCGCAGTCGATAGTTTTTCATGTCTTTTCTCCTGCCCGTGTCGGACGCACTACCGGCAGACCACACAGTTCAAACAAATCGCACGCAGCAAGATGCGTGTGGTAGCGGCCTTTGGCGGTGTGCAGTTTCTTGACTGCGGCCTCCAGCTTCTCGATGCGGCGCAGGCGTTCTCCTGCCATCGTGTGTTGCCACTCATGGGCTTCGTGCAGCCTACGAAGTTCGGCGGCGGCGTCAGCGGTCAACTGATTCCAGTGCTCATCGTTCATGTCGTCCATGAGTTCATCAACCAGCTTCAGCGCCAGCGGTTGTTCAGTTGTCATGTGTTGCTCCTTGTGCGGATTGACTCAGCACAAGACCTAGCTGAATCTGCTTTGTAGTCATATCTACCATCATAAGCCCCTTGTGCGCTTTCGTTCCAACATTCAGCCCATTCGTCGCACTCTTTCGCACACGCCTCACGCTCACGCTCGGCAACGAGGGTAGCGAAGCGTTCAATAGCCGCATCCGAAACCCCCCATGCGGTGTCTACGTCCACGCCAGCCTCCCGCGCCATGCGGATGATTTCGTCGCGTGTCATGCCTCCCTCGCTTTCAGCATGGCGTCAGCCAGCTTGTATGCGCTATGCGTCACCTCCTGAATGTCCACAAGGCTGCGCCGATCTGTGTTGTGCAGGAATCCAGTGAGTGCCTGTGCCGCGAAGTAATCGCGCAGGGTCATGACCCCGTATTGCCAAGTGGTTGCTCCATCTTGGTGACCATAACCTTCTTCTGTACCCATTGGCCTTGTACTTACAGGAAACGCCGGTCCACCATTATTAATCTGACTCATATCACTCTCCTGTTTTCAATAACCATTTATTAGACACAGCTTTAAAACTAAAGCCATCTTCAGAGTAGGACTTGAATACTAAACCTTCTCTTTCTGATCCGTTTAACTTCGATTTACCTTCTGCAAATTCCAAAAGAGAATTAATAGTTTCATCTGGATTTATAATGCAATGACTTGAAACGATGGGTACATGATTAATACCTAGCGACATAACCAAAGCATGAGTAGCGGACGGATTCAAGTAAGACCCAAAAGCTGTACTATACGCATCAAAAACATAGAAGTCAAGCTTTGTCTGGTATTGATTACCGTTGATACCTTCACCAATCAACTCACCTTGAATAGCAATTCCAAACAAACTACGATCTTTCATCTTTTGCTCAATACCTAAGATATTAGCCATTTTCCAGTAAGCATTATCTTCGCTGTACTTTAGGTCAAGATTCCGAGAGCATACATGAAAATCACCATTTACGTCAAGATAAAACGTGCAAGACGATCCGTGAAGTTTTTCAGTAACTTGGAAAACGTTCTTTGAAATTTTAGAATCAAATTCTTTGGTAAGATTCTGAATTCTTTCTTGATCTGTTTTAGGAATTTCAGATGGGAAGTTACCACGAACTTGACCAGCAAGTTGAGCAGGAATAGGCATTTCCCATTTTTGGATACCGAGTTGTTCGGTAACGTCAGCACCAATGCAATTTTCACCAATTGTAAAGATTTCATGACGATCACCAAGAATACTCAAAGGTAGAATCAAACCTTGACTTAATGTACCACGCAGCTTAATACTGCGTAGACGTTCACCTTTTACCCCGTTGAATTCTTTTGGCTCTTTACCTTTACTCAGAAATGGAGCAAGTTCAGTTGGAACCCAAGAATCAACTTCTAGATAAACAACCAGATCACCAACAGAAAATTCACCTTTTTTGATTACGCATTGCCAACCGTCAACAACCGCAATTTCGATTGCGTCTGCATTTTCAATTGGTTTGATTTCAGAAATTTTACGAATTGTTGCCAGTTTACGCATAGTTACTCCTTACTTGGACTCAGGTACTGCTACGATCTTGCAGAATTGTGTACGGGGTAGATTAAGTTCGCAGTCATCTTTCATCTGCATAATATCGGAACGAAACTTGTAAACAGGGATACTGATCAAAGCATCAAGTAGAATACCGAAACCTACACAAGCTACGATAACGAATGGTGTTTTCATTTTTCAATCCTTTTCATTGCTGTTGAGAACATGAGTGAAGTATACCATGAGATTTTGTGCTGAAGTATCATAACCCTCTGTTCTAGTCAACTTTTCATCAAGACCTGATACTACTGTGCCGAATTGTCTTAATGTGTCAATTGAGTCTTGAGCAGCATCTCTACATCCCTGATCGTACGCAGCTTTCAACCATAAGATCATACTTTTTGCAAGTGCTTCCTTACTTGTGAATGCGTCTAAAGAATCTAGAAATCTTTCACTACGTAGTGAATAACCTTCAAGCTCGTTAAACCATTCGTTAAAACTTTGATTGTAGTTTTTAATCTCTGAATTCTTTTGCATAATTAACTCCAATGCCTTATTACACCAGCAACAATTACTGCGTTAGTCACTACAGCTTGTAGTAGAATTACAATTCGTATAAAAGCTATTTTGTTAGCTTCATTGTCATCTCGACCTTGCTTTTCACCCAAGGCTTTAGCAAGTAATCTAAACATCATGCTTTATTCAGCACAGTGATAAGCATATTAACAGCCTGAACAACCATCATTTGCTCTTGAGGATGAAGGTCATCCCACTTTCGAGAGCTACCCCATTTAGTAGCCATAGCACTATAAAACTTTTCTAAATTAGACATCATTACTCCTTAATTCGAATTTTATTTTGCTTTCTGTATTTCTGTTCAGTCAAGAATATAATCTCAACAATAGAATGACGAATGTGCCATTGAGTACTCAAAATATTCTCAATATGTTCATCTGTCATTTTAGACAAAGCAATGAATTTCTTTGGTTCATTACCTGTTTTACCGTAAGTACCCCAAAAAGGATAATCCCTGATTTCAAGTAAAGAATTGTCAGGATCATCTGAACTAAACCATTTACTTTTATCAATATAAGGTACTTTGTTAGTTGATCTACGGATACAAAAACCAGTACCGTCATTCATATAAAACTCACCAGACACTACATCCAAATGAGTTTTGTAATCATGATTTGTTTGGCACCAAAGCACTGTACCATCTGGTGTTTGGATGGCATTATACACACAATACAACATGGTTAACCTTTCAGATATTTGAAATTTTGATGTTACGGATCATACCATACTGCTCACTCTTACGCATGATAGACGAAGCATGAATCTTGGCTGCATCGGACGTAGTTGGGAAACTCTTCTCTACCCAACCGATACCATTGACGTTCTCTTCATAGGAAACTTTATGTGTGTAACCAGCTTTAACCAAAGAAATCTTACGCATGTTTAACCTTTCATGATTGAACCAGATTGAAGTATAGCACGAAACCATAAGAACTCTAATTGTTTTTCTTAATGAAGAACTCTAAGCTGATTAACTTAAGTTATAACTTATATTTATAAAATAAATTGATTCTTAGATTTTGATTCCTGAGTTTGTCATCCCTCGCTTGTCCCCCTCTGCCCCCTTACCCCCTTTCGTGATTATAAACCGAACAACTTGGTAAAGTCAAGCTTGTTGTGCAAAAAGTTTTTTCATAAAAGTCTTGCAACTTGGCTTTTTTTGGTGTAAACTTTAGTCCTCACTTCGTTAAACACTATGAAAGGACATAACATGCTTAACAAAACTATGTTTACAAAAATCTGCGAACAGATGCAAATGACTGCTCGTGAGCGCGAGTTTGCTGCTCTGGTTTGGACTGCTGCTGAGTCAGCAAGTTATGGTCAGAGTACTCAACTCGCAGCACTACTTAAGCAGGAAACACAACCAGTTTCACTTGGTACTGATCTGAGCAAGAGTGACTTGCAGTTCATGAAAGTAATCTTTTCAGGAGCTTTGCAGTTTATCAGCATGGTGCAGCATGATCTAAAAAATAAGTCCCAAGAACTTTGGCAGAACTCTGACAAGAACAACAGTGAAACTAAACCTGCGTTTATTGAACTAAATAAGGTTCGAACTGCACAACGAAAACTTAAAGTAAAAGCAAAGAAGATTTCAAACCTTCAGCATAAGATCAAAAAGATTCTTTCGGAGTAATCATGTCAAGAGTAAAGAGTTATTACTGGAAGCTGATAGAAACTGAAGAAACACCCCTCAATAATACCCCTAGAACGCATCAGAACGAGCTAGGAGCGTTCGAAATGAAAAACCAAGGGGGTAGCTTAGGTCAGCTACGAAATAAGCTTAGAGAGCGTTTTAAACGGTTTAAGAAGGTGCAATAACTTATCATGAGAAAGCGTTATAATCTTGTAGCAACTTGCTTCGATAGAAAAGGTAAGATTCTAGGGTCAGGTACGAACGATTATAACCGTTCTCATCCTTTGATGAAGCATTTTGCTTGCAAGGCTGGAGAGTCAGATGCTAAGATATGGATTCACGCAGAACTAGCTGCTGTGCTTGATTCTGGTCGAAAGAATATTGACAGTATTCTGGTTCAGAGGTTTCACAATAATGGTAATCCAGCCAATGCTATGCCCTGTCCTACTTGTCAAGAAATGCTAAAAGCTTTTGGTGTAAGATTGATTAAATACACAACAGAAGAAGGGATTAAGGAATGCCTAGTCAGTTAAAATTAGATATTTCATGTATGAACAGTGGACAACAACCAAAATCTGACGCAATGAAAGCATTGCTTGCAAATACTGTTAAACGCAAACTGTATTTGGGTGAACATGATTGGGTTATTGTCCATCATTTCACAGATAGACCAAACGGTGTTCAATTAGAATGTGAAATTCGATATGAATATATTGATGAAGGTATAGAATTTTTAAGAATTTATTTGGAATAAATATGCCTAGTCAATTTGAACTTGATGGTGTGTATATGCACACAGCAATGAAATACGCTCAAATGTCAAAAGCAATCAGAGCTAAAGTTGGCGCAGTACTCATTACCAATACTGGTGTGATAATTCCGGGTTTTAATGGAACCCCTGTTGGATTAAATAATGTCTGTGAAGAGTGGTTTACTGAACTGGAAGATCATAAGATTGTAACAAAGAACAGAACCAAACCAGAAGTCATTCACGCTGAGTTGAACGCAATCCTGAAGGCAGCTAAAGAAGGTATTAGTTGTTTAAACGCAACAGTTTATGTCACTTTATCCCCCTGTGTTCAGTGCAGTGCTATGTTGATCAACGCAGGGATCAAAGAACTGGTGTATAATCAGGTCTACAGAGACACCAAAGGTCTTGAGTTACTTCAACAAGCTAACGTAAAAGTAAGGAACTATCATGAATGAAGATAAACGCTGGTTTGCAACAGACCCTAAGCACTTTGAAGGAAAGAGTATTTCTGAACTTCAAAAGCGTTTAGCTGACGCTAATGATTTTGCAATGAAACATCCTGATTTTGAATTCGGATGGCACAATGAGTATCGTCAGGAACTTAAGCGCAGAATTGCTGAAATGATTGGAAAAAAGAAATGAATTTTAAAAATGATGTGATTGACTGTTCGATTCAAAGTTTGAAAAGTGCAGGGTTTGCTTATGCTGAGTCGTTTCGACCTCTTCTAGAACAAATATATGAATGCGGGTATAGTGAATGCCGTAGAAATATCGAAGAAGCGGAAGCAATCAGAAAATACTCAGCTATTGCTGCTGAATATAATGACGGTTTCTTTACTCCTGTGCGTTAATTACTGAAAGAACTTTATGAACAAACGTGAACTACTTGAACTGGCTGCAAGGGCTGCTGGGTACACATTGAAATGGGGCGAGGTATTCATTGTCGGCGACGATGAAGTTGATTGCACCGATATTACTTATGTCGTGTCAGGTCAACATGATGAAGCAGATTGGCATTGGGACCCCCTCACAGACGATGGAGATGCGCTGCGGCTGGCAGTGAAGTTGGAGATTGACGTTGTGCATGCACATGGCACTCGCACTGCGGTGGCTGAAAACACAAGCGGTTATGTGGCAGAAGGATCAGACCCCTATGCTGCAACACGGAGAGCAATCGTCCGCGCAGCCGCTGAGATCGGGAAGGGAATGAAATGAACGAACGAATCCGAGAACTTGCCGAACGAGCAATGCAGCAAGTATGTACTGAACGAACTGTCAAAGGTCAGATTGAGCGCGTATGGTGTCCTGATCAGTATGATCAGGTTTTTGCCGAGTTGATTGTGAAAGAATGTATAACTTTGATTGAACCTTCACAAGAACACAGAAACGATGCTAGTTGGGGTTATATTGCCGGAGAAGAAGGTGTACAATTACTTGATTCTTTAGTAGTAAAGATTGAAAAACACTTTGGAGTTGAATGATGTCAGCAGACAACACAGTTGTAATTCTCCAAACTTGGAGTAAGAAAAAGTCAAGTCGATTGGGATATTATGAAAATACTGAACCTTTTAAGGTCTATCGAGTATTTCATACCCAAGCATGGGATAACTTTGATTGGTACAAAGAAAATCAACCGTATAATGTAGGTGCGTATTTGCTTTCAGAAACAAAAAATGCTCCTGTATATACGGACTTTCGTGAAGCATTTGTATACGCTTCATTTCTGTACGAAGAGTATAAATACGTCGAATACGGAATTCATGTAGTTGAAACAGAATATTATTTGATTAATGATTAGTAATTGAAAGGTAAAATTAATGACAATCACAGCTAAAATTATCGCAGATAGTATCAATCAAAATGGTACACGAATCACAACTATGGAACTGGAATATCCTCGTTTCATTCATGCTGAAGTAATGACACATCGGATGTTTAGTCGAAATTCAGCGAGTAGTCGAGCAATACCTGTTGCAAAAGTAATTGAACAAGTCAAGACTAATCCTGCTGTACCTATTCATTGGGGTCGCAATCAATCAGGTATGCAAGCTAAAGAGCAATTGACTGGTCCATCTAAATCTGTAGCTGAATATTTGTGGAGAAAAGCTGCTGAACAAGCTGCTGAGTTTGCTAGAGATTTAACTAAATGCGAATTGCACAAGCAAGTAGTAAATCGTATTCTAGAACCATTCCAAACAATGAAGGTTATTGTTACTGCTACAGAATGGAATAATTTCTGGTGGTTGCGTGATCACCCCGATGCTCAACCTGAGATTCAGAAATTGGCTAGAGTAATGAAAGGTGAATACGATAAATCACAACCTCAATTACTGCATGAAGGTATGTGGCATCTACCTTATGTTGAAACATCAATCATTCAAATTGGTAATAAGATGATTCAGCAATATTACACCGATGTTGATGGTGAAAATGAAATTTCACTTGAACAAGCCATTAAAATTAGTTGTAGTTCATGTGCCCAAGTATCGTACCGTAAACTAGATACTTCTATTGAAAAAGCTGAAGATATTTATAAAAAACTGGTAGAATCTGAACCAGTACATGCAAGTGCTTTCGAGCATGTTGCTAAGTGCGTAGACACACATAACAACCTCAATTGGGAAGACGGTTGGACTCATGGGGATCGCTTTGGTAATGTGTGGTCAGGTAATTTCCGAGATTGGATTCAGTATCGTCAACTTATTCCTAACAACGCAAAGAAAGGTTAATCATGATTCAACAATTAGACATTGATCACATCAAAGAACTCGATCTGGTGCAACCCGTACCAGTTGGTAAACTATACGAAGGTGCATTTTTTGCACTGACGGATTCTAACCCAATTGAGATTTACAAAGTAATTGATAAACTCATGGATGTAGGAATGACAATGACACTGAATATGAAATCAGGTATGACTCATAATTTTCCAAATACATATCATGTATGGAGGTACGTATAATGCCGAAATTAGGATCAGGAATGAATCTTGAAATTCCAAGTGACTTTTCATTAAATGAAGGTCGTAATAAATCCAAGAGCTATCAAGAACTTCTGCGTCTGATTGCTAAGTCTTCTGACTATAACCTTTATGAAGTAGAGGACATCATGAATCACTTTGTTGCTCATGTACAACAACTTCTACGAAAAGGTGAAATTGTCAAGGTTTCTGGTCTAGGAGTGTTTAAATCGAGTACAATCAAACCTCGCACGATGCCTATGGGTCTTATCGGTGAAGCCAAACAAATTGGTGAAACAAAGACTGCTAGGTTCAAACCTTCAACTGAACTAACTAAAGCAATTCGACAACAACCTGATGAAAGTTCAAGCTAATACTACTGACTTTTCTATTCCTAAAAACTGGCCGTTTAAAACATACAACGGTCAGCAAACGCAAGAGTCCCTTGATCTTGAAAAACTTAGACTATACAAGTCAAGAAACCCAATCAAGGATTCCATTGACCAACTTGAGGAAGCACTATTTTGATGCAAGAATTTAACTACAATCATCTTGATTATCTTAAAATTTACAACACTAGTCGTTTGCCTTCTTATATCCGTAACTTAGCAAAAGATTTAATTCAGTATCAATATGTTGTAACTGGTGATTTCTTTGAGTCAATGGATGATGTAGAAATCGCAGAGCTAGTTAATACAGTAGAAACTGTTCACGCTAAGAATACCGATCAGATGCACCAGTTTATTGTAGAGAGTGAACAAGCTGAAGCTGACCTTCAGAATCTAATTCTGTTTGCTATGCTACTTGCTGCTGGCGAAGGTGAATCAGAGATTATTTCTGAAAATATTTCTGATTACGTGACAGGCGCTACTGTACTTATTGCTGTAGAATCTCTGCATCGCAAAGGTTTAGCTATTGCTCACCGCAAGAATTATTCTGTACTAGATGGAAGTAAACCGATTGCTGAAAGGATTTCTAAATGAAAGTAAATTTTGGTAAGTATCCTTCTTCTCGTTCAAAAAAAGAACGGGTGGTCAGTATCAAGATTGATCCTTGGGATACTTGGAGTGCAGATTGGACAATTGCAGCCGTTGCTTACCCATTATTGGTTCAATTAAAAGAAACTAAACACGGTGCCCCTTACGTTGATGATGAGGATGTACCTGAAGGTTTAAACCTACGTAGTACAGAAGGTGAATTCGTACAGGATGAATACGGTATTGACTCCAATCATTTCAAACGATGGGATTGGGTAATGGATGAAATGATTTATGCAATGAAAGAAATTTCAGAAGGTAAACCTACATCTGATTCATTCTATGATCATTCGGAGTGCCGTGACGATGACAGCGTAATTCAGCAAATCACAAAGATTAAACTTGATCGTGAAGGTCTAGAAAAATACGAAGCGCGAGTAAATAACGGCTGCGTTCTGTTTGGTAAATATTTTCAATCTCTATGGGACTAAAATTGAAATCTAAGAAAACTCAAATGCAAGATAATTTTGATCCATATTCTAATTATTCGGAGTACAGTATAGAATCTGTAAGTCAAAAAGACGAAGAAGAAATCATTGATCTTTTGTACAGAGATAGGCTACCTAGAGGCATTAGTCAAGAGTCTAGTTCAGATAGTTTTTATTAAAAGGAGTAAATATGAAATACGTTGTTAAGTTCACCAATGGTTACTGGAAAGTATTCAACACCGAAGCTTACGAAGATGTAAGCATTCACAACTTGCGTTCTGAAGCAGAGGTTCACGCTCTGCGTCTTAACAGCAAAAAGCAATGATAGATAAAAACTATCGTTGGTATATCTAGCGATAGTTTTTTTAAATGAATGCGTTCTGAATTCTTGTCAAAAGTATCGTACAATCTGCATCAGAACAGCAAATGTTCTGCTTAACTTAATCACTAGGAGTTTTAAATGCAAACTGAAGTTCTCATCATCCGCAGCACTCTTTCTCAGCGTCTATTTGATGTAGTACGGATTGATTACAATAAAGAAGATGTAGAGGTTCTTGAAAAGGGTTTGAGTTTTGAAGATGCAGTTGGTGCAGCAGAAATGCACAAGGAAGAAGTCGCAGCTTAAATAGAGGTATATATGCAAAGTTCTTATATGAAAAATAAAAATTCCAAACGTCGAAACACTGACGAATGGGGTGATGTTTCGGATTATCGAAAAGCTAAAAAACGCAAAGAAGATGATTATTCGAAACAGCGCAAGCAAAAGCGAGGTGAAGACGAATGAAATACGGTATGGATTTGATAAAGTGGTTAGTCGTTATTTCTGTAATAATCTCATTGGTTTTCTTCAGAATTAAAATGGATGAATCTCTTTTGAATCCTAGTAAGGCAAACGTTGCATCTGGTTCAGTGCAGCATTCTCCATATAAGTATGATCGAAAACAATTTGAGTGCATCAGGCAAGCGTTATGGCATGAATCCAGAGGTGAAGGTGCTGAAGGTATTAAAGCTGTAGCTGGTGTAATTGTCAATAGGGTAAAAAGTGGTATTTATCCTGATGACTATTGCAGTGTAATTCATCAACCTAAGCAATTTAGTTATGTTCATGAATTGCAATCTTCTGGAAAACCTTTGAGTATTGATCCTAAGAAAAGTGAAGTTCAGACATTGAAATATATAGACGATGTATCAATTCAGGTTTTAACTGGTTCTTTTAAGAATCCGTTTGATAAATCAGTGCTGTGGTATCATGCTAAATATGTAAAACCTAAATGGTCTAAAGTTAAACAAAAAGTAGCTACAATTGGTAGTCATTTATTTTATAAAAAACAAAATGCTTAACTGCAAATAGTAACACCGAGAATAACCTTGCATTTAGTAGGGTTACTCTCGGTTTTTCTTTTCTTGTGATATACTTGAGGCATCTTAACTAAGGAGAAGTGAAATGAACCAGATCGAATACATCATGGCGCTGGCTGATGAGTACGCATGGGCGCAATGCAAGGTTGGCGACTACGGAGAGGCAGAAGACATCCAAGCTAACGTAGACACACGCCAAGCCCTCCGCGCCGCCATCGAGCAGGCGCTGACGCCGGGGGAGCCGGTGGCGACATGGGAAAACACATACGGCATGAAAGAGTGGCAGGTTCACGCCCTTCGCGCTGGGTGGTGGCCGCAGCCCAAGCAGGAGCCGGTGGAAAAACGTGATCTGCTTTACGCCACTGTCGCCATGCAGGAGCGTGAGGCGCAGCGCATTGAAAACATTGTCGGAACACTGGAGCAGATCAAGCAGGAAAAACTAGCCATGCTCGCTGCTGCACCCCAGCCGCAGCTAAACCTGAACTGCAAGTCCGTCCAAAAACGGCTTGCTGAACAGTTGGGATTCGCGCCCCAGCAGCGCGAGTGGGTGGGGCTGACGGATGAGGAAATCAACGACGTATTTGCCAACCGTGATGCCTTTGCCAATATTGATCGGTACGATTTTGCCAAAGACATCGAAGCCAAGCTGCGCGAACGCAATGGGGGAAACAAATGACGAAGCCAATCCAATGGAACGGTCTCACAAAAGGCGACGTAATCGAAGTGGCCTACAACGTCAAGCGCGAGCATGGGTTGACTGTTGACCCAAAAGACGGGCAACTGAACATGCGAGCATTCTCCAAGATCATGGAGGCCACTGAAAAGATACTAAAGGAACTCAACGGGGGTGGGGTATGAGCCAGCCCGACTACACGCCGCAGGACCACTGGGAAGCGTGGGCCAATAAGACAGCACCCCAGCCCCACCCGCACCCTGACGACACCGCCCCCGCAACGGATGTTGCTTTGCTGCGGCAGGCGCTGGAGGCGTTGGAAGAAGGCGACACGGTGTTTTATCCGAAGACCAAGATAGCTGTTGCCGCCCTACGTGAGCGACTCAAATGACCCTACGAATCTCTCAAGTACTAAAAACTTAAGATTTTATCTGCTATACTAGAGGCTCATCAACACCATGAGGTTTCAAATGCACAGACACCACATCAACAACACCGGTGAGTTCGTTGAAAAAGATCACGGTCATACATTTACTTACCGAAAAACCACTGACCCTTGGGCAATCCGTCATGGATTCCAACATGAGGTAGATGTAGGATACGATACTAGGTTTGCTAAAGTCGTTGCAACTCGTTGTTACATGGTGATCGACGAAGACGAATACGGAAAACCTGTTGTTGAGAAATGGCAGATTAAGAATCACCGAGTCTATAATTAAAATAGACTTTATCATAAACTGAGTTTTAGTAATATTTATTTTACTTTAAGGAGAACGAAAATCGGACTCGATCAATATGCACGTTGGACTAATACTGAAAGTGCTGAACCAGAAGAATTCAAATACTGGCGTAAATGCAGCCACATTCAAAACTGGTTTCAGAAAATCTATGCTGAAAAAACTGGAATTACTGACCCTAGTGAATTCAATTGCGTTGCTGTAAAAATTGATTTCGATGTGCTGAATCGGTTCATTACTGACGTTAAAGAAAATAAGATGCAATGCACGGATGGTTTCTTTTTCGGGCATTCGTATGACACAAGCGATCCAGATATTGTGTCTGAAGATTTGCGATTTGCTTGCGATTGTTTCTATCATCTATTGATGGGTCATGAAATCGAATACTCTAGCTGGTGGTAATTGATCGTAGAAAAGTAAAGTGCATAACCTTACTTTTTAGTCAACTTTTACGTAGCATTTCAAAATTCTGATATACTTAAGTCTTCACAACATTGAAAGGAAATCATCATGTCGCAAATCAATTCTGCTTCTCGCGTTCTGGCTAGTATCATCGAGCAAAGCAACGGTAAGTTCTTTACTGCAACGTTTGTTAAGAAAGACGGTACTCAGCGCCAAATGACTGCTCGTTTGGGTGTAGAAAAATAATTGAAGGGTGGTAAGAAAACTGTAGATGACACCAAATACATTACAGTGTTCGAACCTAGTTCTGGTTCTTATAAGAACATCAACCGAGATACAATTCTTTCGGTTCGATTCGCTGGTGTTGAAGCCGTTACAACTCGTTAATTAATATGAAGCTCATTAGAATCATTCTCTTGAGCTTTGTTGTATTTATTTCAGCATGTAAACCACCGGAAGCAACATGGACTGTTGATCAGTGTTTACGTAATGATTTATTCCAACAATGCCTAAAATTGCTACCTGCTGGTCCTCACTCAACTCAATACAATGATTGGGATGAGGTTGTGGGTAAGTGCGAAAGTTCCGCTTACTACCAAAGCATTCGTTCCAAGGAAGTCGTCAAAAAAGAATGCAGATCATCACCTTAAATTTTAGTCAAGTTTTCTAAAAGTTCTCAAAAAGCTGGTATACTACCGTCATGTTCAACAAACAATGAAGATTGGAGATTATCATGCAAGCTCTTAAACAGGTTGGTGATTTTTACGAAGGTACAAGCACCGAGTTCGTTAACGCTGGTGTGCAGGTAAACGGTCAAAAAATTGATGCAGTAGGTGTGTCTGTTCTGGCTAAGTATGGTATCATTGAGGTTGTCGGTAAGGCAGAGAAAATCGAAGGTAAGCGTGGTAAGGTCGGTAATATTTTTCGTATCAAAAAATCTTTTGTGAGTTTCTAAAATGAAAGAAAACAAACTAATCCGTATTCAACTCAAGTTGAAGAAGCGCAATCATCTTGTTGAGATTGTAATGAAGAAAGCAGTCAAGAAGCACAAGAATAAAAAGCGCGAAATTCTTAATAGTTTCAAGGAGTACGATCATTATGACTAACTACAACTACGTCAATATGCCGGGTTTCGGTGATCCTGAAACCTATGGATTCTATGTAGAGGATCAGGGTACATATGACACCGTAGAGGTATTTGTGGATGAACCTTCTTTTGATTCTGACAGTTTCGTGGCTATTGTAGAAACCTACAATTCGGAGTTTTCTTCAGTCATTGAAGTTATTACAGATAACGGTGTATTGCCTTCTACTAGTCTTACTGAAGCAGATGTTCAGATGATTAAGAATTGCTATATCGTTCAGAAGTTTAAAGAGAAATCGAAAGGTATTTGATATGTCAAGTAATAAAGAATACCATCCTGACTATTGGGTGGTTATTAAACTAACCAATAAATCAACAAACGATATTCACTATCGGGTATTTGCAAGTTGGTCTGGTGGTTATTTGCACGGGTCATCTTGGAAAATCAATTCCGGTATTACTGAAGTGAAGTCAGGTAAAGATCATTGGTATTTCTACGGTGGTTCTGGATCAGTTTATCAATGCTCTAAATTGAGGTACGGTTTGAATGGATATGGTCAGAATGTTCTGAATCAAACTATTCTAGATGTGCAAGATGAAGTGCATATTGAAATCCTAGAAGATCAAGATTGGTCTAAGCTGGATTGTAAAGATTAAGGAATAATATGAACGTCAAAATGATTCGTGAAAATTCAGACGGTTCTGCTGATTTTGAATTTAATCTTTCACCAGAAGAAATGGAACTGATGTTGATTAATGGTATTCGTGCTGCAATCCTAGCTGGTATGGAACAGGCTAAAGCATGGAAAGCTGAACTTCCTGATCTTCTGGATGATGATCTACGATTGACTGAGTATGAAATTAGTAAAAGTTCAAATTAACCCTCATAACAGAATCAGGATTCAATGTTCCTGCTGTTATGAAATGAAAGCTGAATCGCTTACTTATGCGGACTTGGATCGTCCTTGGTTTTATGTTTGCTACGAGTGCATTCCTGATTACACGAAAGATGAACCTGAGCCGTTTAAATACGCTATGGATAAAGCGCAGGAGCAATTGAATGTTTCTCTATCTCAAAAATCAATGCTTGAAATCTTTGAAAGACTGAAGGATAAGTAAATGAAAGTTCTAGTTGCATGTGAACATACAGGAGCAGTCCGTGATGCTTTCGCAAAAGCTGGTCATTATGCAATGTCTTGTGATCTATTAGCTGATGAATCAGAAACTAAAGGATTACACCATCAGGGTGATGTGCGTGACGTATTAAATAGTGATTGGGACTTATTGATTGCTCATCCACCTTGTACCTATTTGGCTGCATCAGGTATGCACTGGACAACCAGAGGATTGCGTGATCCTCAATTAACAGAAGACGCTTTGGATTTTGTTCAATTACTAATGAATGCTCCTATTCATCGAATTGCAATTGAGAATCCAGTTGGTGCAATTAGTAAAAGAATTCGAAAACCTGATCAATACATTCAACCGTATATGTTTGGTCATGATGCAAGTAAGAAAACCGGTTTGTGGTTAAAGAATCTACCTGCATTGGTGGGAACTAAATATATACCGCCTAGAATCGTTGACGGTAAGCCGAGGTGGGGTAATCAGACAGATAGTGGTCAGAACAAGCTGGCACCCTCTAAAGACCGTTGGAAGCTGCGTAGCGCAACGTATGAAGGTATCGCTCAGGCAATGGTTGATCAGTGGGGTGCATTACCTGACTAAACTACAGGGTCATTCTGTTTGATCGAAAAGTTGTGCTATACTTCATTCATGTCAGCAAACAACAGGAGTTGTCAAATGAAAGAAAAGTTCTACATCAAGCCAGCAAGTAAAGGTGCTACAAAGGTTGGTGAAAGGAACGATTGCGTAGTTCGCGCTATTACAAATGTAACTGGTATGGATTATGACTATATTCATTCTGTGCTTAAAAAGCATGGTCGCAATGACGGTCAAGGAACATTTGCGAATACGTCCGTGAAAGCAATGCAGGAACTTGGATTCAAACCTGTTGTCATCGGTAAAAGTCACTGGAAATACTACGTCAAGGATTGCGAAGCTAATCCTAAAAAAACTCTCAATCAGGTAATGAATGATTTACCTGCTGGTAAATTCGTAGTGTATGTAAATCTTCATGCTACTGCGCTGGTCAATGGTCAGATTGTAGATACATTTGAGCAAGGTAAAAAGAAACCTGTTCATGTTATCTGGTATCATCCTGAGTTGAGTTTTTCTTAATAGGAGTAAATCATGAAAGCTTATCGTCATCTGGTCAAATATTGTCTTGATAACAATTGCGTTGTATCCGTTTGGGATGGTGAAGAATGGCAAGTAAAACGCAGTAATAAATCAAAAGAGATTAATGACGCTATTGAGTCGGTTGATGAAGCTCAAATAAAGATTTATGATACTGAAGGTAAAACAATGGGTTGGGCTTTGACTATTGCTTACGGTGTCGATGATGATGAAACTGTAGCTGACCACACCATGACTGAGTTCATGGATCAGTGGTGGGAGCGGTACATGATGAAAATTTCTTGAGTATTTTGTAGGGTTTTTCTAAAACTTCTCAAAAAGCTGTTATACTTACATCATCGCAACACAACAGGAGTTGATCATGATCAAAGTTACCCGTCAAGTCGAATTGCAAATTTCTCCTGAAGAATGGCATTGCTATTCCGAAATGCAAGGTGTTGAAGCCGTTACATCATTTGTTAATCAATCTCTGATGGATTTTATTAATGCAGGAATGCCTCGTAATGATGTATTCAATGAAATGCAGACTGTATTTAAAAAATCTAGTTCTTTCGGTTTTTATGATGGTGATTCTAATTGGACGCTGAATCATGTTCTCGATAAAGTCTTTGGTAAATAACCCTAAATTTTAGTCAAGTTTCCTAAAAGTCCTCAAATTCAGGTTATAATCTAACCATCGCAACAAACACTGGAAAGTAAAAATGGCAATCATCAAAACATCCGAACTGACTGGCTCCGCACTTAACTGGGCAGTGGCGATGTGTGAAGGGGTGACTGTGAAAAAGTACCCGGAGTCACCATCCTTGTTTTTTGGCGAGGGTTTTGACAAATATCGTCCGTCTACCGACTGGTCTCAAGGCGGGCCGATCATTGAGCGGGAGCGAATAAATGTTCACCTGTTGGACGACAAGCCAGACATCTGGGCAGCCAACCTTGGTAACCCTTGGGGAGCATTACCCAATGTATTTTCACGGCTCGGCCCCACCCCACTCACCGCAGCCATGCGCTGCTACGTGGCGTCCAAGCTGGGTGATGAGGTTGAAGTACCTGATGAGTTGTTGAGTATTTCTTAAGGTCTTTCCAAAAGTTCTCAAAAACCTGTTACAATCTACTCATACCAACGCAACACAACGGAGTAAATCATGATCAAAGCTGCACCTGTAGTTCAAAAAGTCGCTGTGTACTTCAACCTGCACAAGAAAGTGTTCAGCATCAAGGCTTTGAGTGGTGAGTTCAAAGGTCGAGTGATTGCTCATTCTGAATATGTTGAGCTTGAGAACTGCAAGTTCAAAGTCTCTGAAGCTGGTCGTCAGCGTGTCCTGCGTGAGAAGCGCAAGAATGTTCATGCGTTTGTAACTGGTGATCTGGTGTCTATGGATTACACAGGCATTTGTGGTGAAATGGCAATGTACAATCCGTACAAGTATGATTCCTTTGTTCGTTTCTTCAATGAAGAGAAATTGACCGATGCTAAGTCCGTTCAGATGCAAGCTGAGAATGGTCGTGGTCGTATTTATTTCCGATAATATTACAGGGTTTCGGTGTATGTTCTTTTTGATTTTGTGAGTTAATGATTATTTAATACCCAATTTGCAAATTTAATTAGCTGGTCAATTGTTGCGTTTGCTTTCATTGAGTTAGCTAAATTACTGATAACTCTTACATTACCTTTTGTATAACCTAATTCTGGAATGATTCTATCTAAACTTGGTGAACTAGAAGAAGGTGCTCCTTCAGAAATTTCTAGTTTAATTCCTAATATTGGACAAAATTCAGGAATCGTTATGTCTTCTATTTCAATATTAAAATCTAAATTTTTAGCTAATGCCCTAGCTTTAGCGTTTCTTAGCATAAATATTTCAGGGTTTTCTTTTCTTTGTTCTTTTGCTTTTTTTAGTTTTTCTTCTTTTCTTGCTTCATAATATAGTTTCTCCCTTTCTTTATTATTTTCTTTCCATTTTCTTATTTGTTCTGCTTTGTGTAATTTCTTTTCTTCTTCTGTCATTCCATTGAGTCTAGTGTATTGTCTAATTTGTGTCATATTAATTCTCCTTAAATGAATAATTTTAACATAATTATTCTAGAAAATCAATACATTTTCCAATAATTTCAAAAAGCTATTTTCCAATTTTTGTCGTTTTTTTTTACCAACATTTCCAAAATTCCTAGAAAATTAGAGCAAATCATGGCACACATCACCAAAGATCAAGTCCAAGCTAAATCCATCAAGTTGAAAGAAATCAACAAACGTTATGGTGTAAAAGCTACGTTCAGTGGTTCCAATAGTAGTACTCTGCAATTGACAATTAGTTCAGGTAAACTGGATTTTATTGGTAATTACTGCGAAATGATTATTGCAAACAATACCTGTTTCGAACCTGATCGGGTTATCTCTAGCACAAAGAAATCTGGTTATATCCAAACCAATCATTATTATCTTGATAGTAACTTTAGTGCTATTGAACTTCAATATCTTGAAGAAGTATATGCTCTGATGCAAGATGGTCATTGGGATGAATCAGACATTCAAACGGATTATTTTAGTTGCAGTTGGTACAATAGCATTCATATTGGTCGTTGGAATAAACCTTACGTATTGGAGTGATTATGCAGATTGTTTATTTCATTGAACTTAAGCATTCAACAGGTAGTTGGTATCCTATTGCTCTTGAATTTGATTCTGAAGAAGAAGCACTAAATCATGTAATCAATTCAAGGACTCATACTGCATTGGTATTTAGAATCAGGTCTAAAGTAATTCACTGATTTATTATTAAATTAATAAGCAATCATTGCCCTGCTATATGCAGGGTTTTGTTTTTGAACTAAAAACCCACAGGTATTGGATCGTTGTGCAACCAAAAACCCATAAGTGGTTTTGAATTAAAAAACCCATTGGGGGTCTGTAGGAATGCCTCTAGAACGCATCAGATCGACGTATACGGCGTTTTATTCTAAGGTTAAGGGGTAGGTATAGGGTATGGGTAAAAACGCCTTATAGCGGTTTTTAGGCTGAATGCAAATGAGAATCGTTCGTATATGGTTTTGTGCTTATATAAGTATATGTAAATATAAGTACTGGTTTATATAAGTAAATTATTGCATTGGAATATAAGCAATCCCTTATATAGCCTGGAACTATTGAAACCTGGCAGTCGATAGATAAATGCTATTTTAAGTTATCCACACCTGTGATTGCACTTATGCACATCTTATGCACCGATAGCATACCCCACGGGGTAGAATAACATGTGGATAATATATAGTTGCACTGTGGATAACTTTTTCCAAGGGGTAGGTGTGGGTAAACGAAAAAATGCCTCAAAACGCCTAAAAACGGCCTTCCTGAGCCTTTTCACATTATGGCATGGCACAGATTATGCTATCGTGTGCGCGTGTTCGCGCTTATGTAATGATCTGGCCGATAGTCTGGAACTATCGCACCGATAGAAAATTACAATGAAGAATTTTCGTTTGTTGTATCCGTACAACACTTTTCTTGGCATAATTCATTCCAAGGCAAGTGCATCACCACTTACCACTAGCCCAATCGGGAGATTCGGCATAGCGTACGCCTTCATTGTTCTTTAATAATTTATTGGGTTCTAGAATTGTCTGGAAATGAATTAATTAATAGTTCATTTCCGGGTCGATTTTGACCGATTCAAAGCAATGGTGATTTAAATGAAAATCGAAGACATTATCAATGCATTAATTGAAGCGAAGTTGATCGATAATGCGAAAATTCAAGCATTGGATCGCAACTATGACAACATGAACATGTTGATTGTCATATCAACTGGCCGTATTCCAACAATGACTGAAACAATCGAAACAATGATAAAATTATCTTACGATTAAAATTATCTATAACCCTATTTTAAATAGTAGGGTTATGGGCTAATTTTGGCCGATTAAATCAATTGGTGATTTAAATGAAATATTCCAGCACTAAGTATGTAACCCTTGCAACCCTCGAAAATAACCCTCCCAAGGTTGGGCAATGGGTTCTAATTGATGGATCAATTCGGGGTCAGTATCTGGGCAAAACTAGCTCGGGTTGCATCGTAATGCGTTATCAGAATGGGAAATTCGGTAAACTCGCCGATACTAAAAGCAATCACTATTTGCGCCAGTTCGCTAAAGTAAATGGGAGCAAATAAAATGAAATTGATGGTTTACATTCTGGTTTTGTTGTGGGTTTCTTGTTTTTTGATTGTCATTTTTTAAGGAGTTATCATGCGTCTGGTTTCCACCATCAATAGATCAATGGGTTTTAAGGCTAAGATTTATTTCAATGCTGAATATGCCGAGTATGTAGCCCGATTTTATGATGATAATGGGGTTCACATTAAAGCGGCGGATTATTTCACCGATGATAAAGAGGATGCGATTAATACCGCGCACCTAGAATTAAACCGACAATCGGAATTGATGCAATAAAATTTCCAATACTCGCCCATAGTACACTGTGGGCTTGTATGGGCGATTTTTCGCTCAGTCGGTGGGGTAGTATTGCCCCATGATCAAAACCCGCTCAGAATGGCTATAAACGGCCTTGTCGGGCATTCTAGGATGTTGCAAGCATGTTGCACAAAACCACAAAGCAAAACAAAGCAAAACCCATTGTCTCGGGTATCGCATACGCTGGACCATCCCTTATTGATGGTAAACCTATTGTTCTGATCTTAATCGGTGAATCAGACAATTCGAAGACTGGGAATATGGTTCAAAGCTATATCATTAGATCAGACATTGATCCTATTGCAGCAAATCGTATAGGTGAAGATTATTCTATTTGCGGAAATTGCAAGCATAGGGGAATAGCAAACCCGGATAAAATCAAAGGGTTGGCCGATAATCGCTCATGTTATGTCAATATAGGTCAAGGGGTTTTGCAAGTATATAAATCATTTATTGCGGGCAAGTATCCTATTCTGGACAATGATCAATTACAAGCCATGCTATCGGGCCGCATGTTACGTATTGGATCATATGGTGATGTTATGGCAGTACCGCAATCGGTGATTGAAACCCTGATCAATTATGCCAGTGGACATACTGCATACACACATCAATATAGCATGATCAAACCTGATCAGCCATTGCCTTATATGGTAAGCGCCGATAGTGAAACCGACGCTATCGGGTTTCATTCTAGGGGCTATCGTACCTTTAGGGTCGTACCTATTGCAGACATTAATAAACCCCTATTGTCCAATGAAATAGAGTGTCCATCGTATAAGGGAATAGAATGCAGAGATTGCAGATTATGCAACGGGAATAAAAGTAAGGGTAAGTCTATCGCTATTCTAGCGCATGGTATTGGTGCGAAACATCATAATTGATGGGGGGTAAAATGAGTATTATTAAATATGGGCTAATTATGTATGGGTTATTGTGGGTTAGCCTAATCATATCATGCGCCCTTATTATTATCCGATATAAACTATCCCGATTAATTAACCCCAATTAATAACCCCCAATTAATAACCCCCAATTAATACCCGGTATAATAGCCGGGTTTTTTTTCGCCTATTAATAACCCTCAATCAATAACCCTCAATCAATAACCCTCAATTAATAACCCTCAATTAATAACCCCCAATTAATAACCCTCAATTAATAACCCCCAGGTCTAATAGATAGAATCAATTAATACCAGGTCACGATAGATAAAAACTATCGACTGTATCATAGATAAAAACTATCGGTTGATATTTTATAATAGCGAAAAGCTATCGGGTAGGGTATAGTGGCCTCATCAAGCCAACAAGACTTACAGCAGATAAAAACCTTTAACCCACCCAAATAGCAACCAAGATTATTACAAAGAATAATCAATATGCAATCAAGTAAACGAAATATTGTTATAGACGTTAAATACCTCTTTAAAAGGCTCAGGAAGGGGTCTAAATCGACGTATAAGCGTTCTTTTTAACTTCCGAGTACCTACGTAGCTGTAACTAAAATAATCGCTCTAAAGTCGTTTAAAGCCGTTTCTATCAACCCCCGATATTTAACCCCCAATGATATTTAGGTTAGTTAGAAATCCCGATTGATGACTTTTATTAAAAGTAAATTTATTTTAAATTTAAGGCACAACTAAAAAGCTATCCAGTACCGATTAATACTTAAGAATTACTACTTACAACTACCTACTCAGATATTTTCAGGCAATAAAAAAACCCCAAGGTATTAAACCAAGGGGTTGAAATTTATATTTTATGATATTTGTAGAATACTCAGGATTCTTCTTCTGAAGGAATATAATCTTCAGTTTTAATTTTAGATTTAGACTTAGAAACTCGTTCAGCTTTCTTAGCTTCAGCTTGCATCTTTTTGTATCTCTTCTCTTGAAGTACAGAACGATTATCAAGACGTTCAATAATCTCTTCTGCATTTAGCCAGATTTCTCTACCCATTAAAACTTCAGCGAATTCTTCTTCAGATAAGAAATCCATATAGACTTCTGACATTAGTTTCTTAACTCTGCTATCTACGAATTGAGCATGAGAGATTACATCAGATTGCTTACCGAATGATCCGAATGTAGCAGAATGAATCATCATGTTAGCATAAGGTGAAACTGAAATACTAGGAGCAGCTAAAGCGATCATACTTGCTGCCGATGCTGCCATACCGTCGATACAGACATGAACTTCAGCATCCGTAGAACGCATAGCGTTAATCAAAGCTACAGCACCATCCAGATAACCACCATACGAATTGATACTTAGATAAACAGCATCACCTTCATTCAGAGATTCAATTGATTGAATTAAAGGACGATAATATTTAGGTTCCTTAATACCTTCATCAAGGTAAGCTTTTACACAACGAAGTGTCTTGCTTTGTTCAAAGAACGGAAGATGAATCTGATGTTGAGACATACCCTGTGATTCGTCATCTTCATTGCATTGCACTGAGAAAGGTGCATTCTTAAAAGTAGTTTTAGTCATTAGTTGATACCTTTCTTCTCGTCCCTTGTGATGTTAATTATAAAACGTTTTACTGCATCTGAACGCACAATATCATCAGTTGAATTGAAGTCAATCAAACCGAATACGTCCTGCATATGATGTCGTTCAATGAAGTGAGCTAACCAAGCTAATCCTGATTGCTCTTTAAGTTCTGACTGACGAATATCACCAGCTAGAACCAGAGTAGAATTCTTACCCATACGAGTTACTAGTTTAATAACTTCTTCTTTGGTAAGGTCTGATGATTCTTCACAAAGCATAAAGGCATCATTAACCGATAAACCTTTAACGACTTCAAGAGGAAGAAACTCAATATCTTGTTGTGCCAGTGCAATTTCGTACATTGCATTACCTAGACGTTCTTTAAGAATTGATACTACAGGAGCAAGCCATACAGCCATCTTTTCTGTGTGAGAGCCTGTAAAAAATCCTACAGATTTACTAGAGCTAATAGCTGGTCGAGTAACGATAATTTTGTTGATTAAACCCATTTTATACTTGTCTGCTGCCATTACAGTAGGAATGTATGACTTGGATGTGCCAGCAAATCCTGTAGCTACAACAATTGGTTTTTCTTCCAATAATTTCATGTAAGCAGCTTGTCGTTGGTTCAACGGACGAAGAGGATTATTGACGATGGATTCTTCTCGTTGTTCTTTAAATTTAGGTTTAATCCGTGAAGGATCACGGCGATCACCTTTCATTCTTTGTGCTGTTTTATTCTGCTGCATCAGCATCTCCGTCTCCTTGAGACTTAGGAGCAGAAGGAGGTCTACCGGGTCGTTTCTTTTCGGTTTGATCAACTAAAGTAGCAGCCATGTAAGAACCGAAAGACTGAGGACAATTCTCATTACTGTCTACATCAAACCCATAACCTTTTCGAATTAAAGGTTCAATCTTAGTGCAAAATTCAAGAAGAGAATAAGCTTCTACTTTGACAAATTTTTCCATTTAGTACCTCCTGTTGTGTTGAACGATAAGTGAATTATAGCACAAACATCAAATGAAAGCAATATGGTTCATGCACAAATATATTTTCTAAACCCTATTGACAAATGACTACTACTGTGATACCCTAATAATAATATATATTATATATATAGGTTAATAATAGACGTTTAACTATTAATTGTTAAATATTATTAGTAAGGTATATATAACTATATATAGATAACTTAAGTTATAACATACATTATTAACTAATATTATAACTAATTGTTAAACATTAGTTAGTATAGTTAGTATCTATACATAATACATTAGTTAATAACGTATGTTATAGCTTGCACTAAGGTTTAATCACCTACCCGAAACCAATTGAAACTTGCATTACGGAGAACCTATGATCGGCACTGAGCAATATTTTGAAGAACTAACCAACTTGATCAAATATGAAACCGTAGATGGTACTTTCTTTTTAATTAAAGATAACCAAAAGCATAGACAATTGTTTTCTGATGAAGAAGGCTATATAATTTTCTTTAAAAAAGGAAAGAAATACAAACTTAAGGCTAGTAAACTAGCTTACGAATTAGGTAACAGGATGATTGTGCCTAAAGATAAAGTTGTGCTTCATAGAAACTTAGACCTTACGGATTATCGACTTGTTAACCTTAAGCTGGTCACTAAAAAGGTTTATCAAACGATTAAAGAAGCTCATAAAAACTTAAGTTATAATCTTAAGTTACTACCTCATGCTCATGATGTTTTTAGTTATGTGCTGACATGGAGGGAAAACGGAAGAGATAAATCTTTAGTTGTGCAAGATATTGTGATAGCTAGAAGAAAATATTTAAAGCTTCAATTGAAGTACGCTAAGATACTTTCAACTTATTGTGTCTTTGATATTTAAAATAGACTTGAAATAACAGAATTGTTGTGCTATAATTGACCTTACGATAAACTGAAGTTACAACGAAAGTTAATCTTGGCTTTAAGCACCAAGTAATTGCTTTTGTGCTAGTTCCTTTTTTTAACTATCGTAAATTAATCGGTTGACTTTGTGATGTGCTTTGTCTCCTTTCACGCATGACTTTGTTGACGCTGGAGCCGTAACCAGCAATTATTATGTTTTTATGAAAGATATTATGAAGTGCTATAGTTGCGGAACATATTTCAAGCATCATGCGTTCAATAGAACCAATGAATGCGACGACTGTCTTGATTCTCTTGTGTCTGAAGATTCAGATGCAAATCTTGAGATTAATATTCTGGTTAACAAGTCAGGAAAAACTCAAGCTATTATCGAAGATGAAAGAGATATGGATATTGACTCTTTTAGTTCTTAAGATATAATCCAAAGAATTCTGCTTTTGAAGCATTGCTGGCGATGCGCCGGATTTGTAACCCGGAGATATACAGTTCGATTCTGTACGAAAGCACCAAATCGGCCCTGTCGTCTAGTTGGTCAGGACACCAGCCTTTCACGTTGGTAAGTCGGGTTCGAATCCCGATGGGGCTACCAAACTAAGCAAAACGCATTTAAACGACCGTAGAGCGATTATTTATGCGTGTAGCTACCTACCCCTTAACTTTCTAAAAAAACGGCGTATACGTCGATCTGATGCGTTTTAGAGGTATTCTTGAACACCTACCTTGGGTCCGTTGTCGCTAACGGTTAGAAATGAGGTTATTCTCGTTTCGGGCGTCCCTAGTGACTTGCAGCTAGGATAAGGAGTCTCACAACTCCCTTGAGTGGTCGCCAAACTATTCAACGAATGTTGCAGCGTGAGTTTTAGAGCCGCCAGTACGAAAAGCTGTCGCTGGATTCGGTAATCAGCACTAATTTTTAAGGAGAGATAAATGTTTGTAAAAGGACAATCCGGTAATCCTAATGGTAGACCGAAGAAAGACACTTTAGAGAAAAAAACTAATCGTCAAATCCGTGAAGAGGAATTACTGGCTCTATGTCGAAAGTTCAAACCTCTTCAGACTAAAGCTATTCAAGCTGCTGTTAAAATTATTGACGACAAAGAAGCTAATGATGCTAACAAGCTAAAAGCTGCTGCACTGATTATTGCTACTTACAAGCAACTACTTGAGAGTACATTCGATCATCGCTATGATGAAGATGCAGCGGAAGAAGTTCAACAGAATAATGCTCCTATCTTTTCACTCAAAGTTATTGGTGAAGAAGAGGAAAAAGCTGCGTGAGTTTTTATAGATTAATTGGAGCATGTTATGACTTCTGAAAATGTTATATTTGCTCCAGCATCCAAAGCTCAGGAGCAATTTTTAAATAGTGAAGCGGACATTACTTTCTATGGCGGCGCCGCTGGCGCTGGTAAGTCTCATTGTCTGCTGGGTTCATTCTTAAAGTTTTGTCATCATCCTAGAACTAGAGGTGTTATTTTTAGGAGAACAACTAAGCAGTTGTCAAACCCCGGTGGTTTATTTGACTCGGCAATTAACCTCTACAAGAAGGTTGATCCTAAGTTAAAAGTTAGAATGCGAGAATTAGAGCTTGTGTTTTCTTCTGGTGCTACGCTTAAGTTTGCATATCTTGATAACCCTTCGGATAAATACAACTTTCAGGGTGCTGAATTAACTTTTATCGGTTTCGATGAAATTCAACAACTTCAAGAAGACAACGTTATTTACTTACTTTCTCGTTTGCGTTCTACGACTGTAGATTATAAAAAACAAGTTGTAGCTACAGGCAACCCTGACTACGAAAGTTTTATTAGAACTTGGGTGGAATTCGCTTTAGACGAAAGAGGAATACCTATTCGTAAAGAGGTTTACCCTACCAGATACATGATTCAGGTAGAAGGTGGTGGTATACAGTGGGCGGATTCTCGTGAAGAGTTAGAATCTCAATATGGTTCAGGTGAAGAGTCGGGTATTCTTTCTTTTAAGTTTATTCCCGGTACTATCTACGATAACCCTCCGCTGATGAAAGCCGATCCTACGTATGTTTCTAAACTAAAAGCTCTACCTCGTGTAGAAATGGAGAGACTCTTACTTGGTTCATGGTATGCTAGACAAGAAGCCTCTGGTTTATTTAAGAGAGAATGGGTTAACTTAGTTCCTCATCCTAACGGTAGAGCTAGACAGAGAGTTAGAGCATGGGACTTAGCTTTCAGCAAACCATCTGAACAATCTCCTAATCCTGACTGGACTAGGGGTGTTTTAATTTCTAAAGACCCAAGTAAGGTTTATACAGTTGAAGATATGGTTTCTGCTCGTGACAGAGTTCATGTTATAGAAAAGCTTATTTTCGATACTGCAATTAGAGATGGTCAAGATGTGGTTATTTCTATTCCTCAAGACCCTGCTGCTGCTGCCGGTGCTTACGCTAAGGACTTACAACGTAGATTAGCCGAAATGGGATTTACTGTAAGATTATCAAAACCTGTTAAATCCAAAGTAACTAGGTTTGCTCCGTTTTCAAGCATAGCTCAAGCTGGATTTGTTCAAGTAGTTCAAGCTGATTGGAATAAAGAGTTTTTTAATGAACTTGAAATCTTTGATGGTGATCCAAAGAAAAAAGATGACATTTGCGATTGCTGTTCTGATTGCATGTTATTACTAAACAGAGAATTGGTTTTACCCGGTTTTAACCTACCTGAAAACTTTACAACGTCTTCGGATTTTGGTTTTCAAGAAGTTTCTATTCCGTCAGAAATGACTATGGGATTACCTAGTAATTTTTAATTTAAGTTAAAAGGAGTGCCGTGTATGGCAACAATTAAACGAGTCCAGAAGGCTGCTGGTGATGATAAGCCTGAACGATTCCGAATGGGTGAGTTGGGGTACAGCGGCCTTAATATCTTCGATGGTGTATCCAGAGATGAATTAAAAAGAGAGTTAACTTGGCCTCATAGTATCAAGACTTTTAAACAGATGAGTTATCATTCTACGATTACCTCTGCTTTAACTCTATTTGAGAATATTATCGGTAAAGTTGATTTTAAGATTTTACCACCTTCGGAAGCAACCGAAGAAGAGAAAGACCAGTGCAAGAAAATTCTAGAAATGATGCACGACATGGATCATTCATTCTCTGATTTCATCAGAGACATTCTGAGTATGAACGTATATGGTTTTTCTGTGCATGAAAAAGTATTTCGTAAGCGTCTGAAGGCTAACGGTAGTAAATATGATGATGGATTGATTGGTTGGAAAAAGCTACCAATTAGAAGTCAGGAAACTATCGAAAAGTTTATTTTCTCCGATGATGGTAATGAAATTCTAGGTGTAAAACAAAACTTAACTGCTGTCAATGACAACTATAACCGATACACAAATCGTAAGGATAAAGAAGTTGTTTTACCAAAAAGTAAATTTCTGTTGTTCCGTGCCGGTCGCCATCGTGGTGATCCTTTTGGTAAATCTATGTTACGTGATGCGTACCTAGCATGGAGATACCTAACTGCATTAGAAGAGATTGAAGCTAACGGTGTAGCTCGTGACTTACAAGGTATGCCTGTTTTAAGGATTCCACCTCAGTATATGAGCGCAGATGCTTCACCAGAGCAAAAGAGTATATACGAATATTATAAGAATGTCATTCGTAATATTCAAATGAATTCTCAATCTGGTTTAGTATTACCCCAAGCTTTCGATCCTGATACAAGACAACCTTTGTTCGATATTGAGTTACTTTCCACCGAAGGTAAGAAGAATTTCGACACAGGCAAAGTTAAAGAGTACTACAAGAATCTGATTTATACCAGCATGTTTGCTGATATTCTTCAGATGGGTCAAGGTGAAGTTGGTTCTTTCGCATTAGGTCAACTCAAGAATAGCCTAACTGGTTCTGCTGCGGAAGCAATGCTTCGTGGTATTGTAGAAGTCATTAACAAAGAACTTATTGAAGTTACTTATGATTTAAATGGATGGGATAGTTCTCGGATGGGTGTTCTAGATTTTGACAATCTGGAGACTGTAGACCTAGAAGCGTTCTCTAAAGCTATTCAGCGTTATGCTTCAGTTTCTGCACTAGAGCTTGACAGAAATGCCCTTAACAGAATCCGCGAAAGCGTAGGTATTGATAAGATGGCAGATAGCGAAGAGCCTATGGAAGAGTATCTACCTAATTATTCATCTAGGTCAGGTGACGGGATGGAAAAAGGGAGTGGAAACGGAACCTCTGATTCTGTAGCTTCTACTGATACTTCAACAAACAATAGTGAAAATGCAGGATAATTGATTTATCTTGAATTTTGTTAAATTGTATGCTATAATTTAGCTATGTTAACCCCGCTGTTAATTCGGCGGGGTATTATTTTTAGTTAAGGAGTTATTATGCCGTGGTCTGCCGATCAAGTAATTCCAGCAATAAAAAACAAATCGCTAGAACTGCGTCAATTATTTGCGAAGGTAGCCAATGCAGCTTTAGCTAAAGGACAGAGTGAAGAGGAAGCGGTTTTTGCAGGATTATCTGCCGTTAAACTTGCTGAGAAAAAGAAAACAGAAAAAGCTGTTGTTGAAAAACCAAAACTACCTTCCCATGTCCAAGCTATTTTAGATTTAAAAAAGCAAGCTCCTATTCAGCAAGTTAATACCGATTCTGGTAAAATTTCACAAGCTTTCTTGGGTAAGAATGCTCTTGAATCTGATTCAGATAGATCGCTGGTTTCGGCAGTTTGGGATAAGAATGGTAGATTAATTCTAACGTTCGATGATGGTAAACAAATCATTACCGATCCTGTTCCGGTATCTGAGCATATTGAGCAGTTTGTAACTGTAAGTTCAGAAACGGCTAACGAACTACCGGAATCATACGATCATGTTCAGTTTAATTTATTAAGTGAATCGTTAGGTGCAGTAGGTAGACTCGTATGGAACGAAGTCGATGGTACTTTAGATTTAGGTTTAGCTGGTGGTAACGTAACGTTGCAAGTTGGTCAAGAGCAAGTTGTTCATATTTATAATAACACAGCAAATGCTTTTACTGATTTACAGGTTGTTAGAGTAACGGGTTCTCAGGGTCAGAGATTAACAGCTTCGTTAGCGCAAGCTAATTCTGAGCTAACTTCTTCTGCTACTTTTGCTGTAGTTACTGAACCTATTGCTAAGAACCAAGAAGGTTTCGCTACAACCTCTGGTATGGTACGAAATGTAAATACAATTGCATTTCCAGAGGGTGCTGCGCTTTATTTATCTCCGAGTACACCCGGAGGTCTTACTCACATTAAACCTCAAGCACCAAATCATATGGTACTTGTTGGATGGTGCGTTAGAAGTCATCACATTAACGGTAGCGTATATGTGCATGTCCAAAATGGTTACGAATTAGAAGAACTACACAACGTAAGCATTAACAGTCCTCAACATGGTCAAGTACTAAAGTACGACAGTACTGCTGGAATATGGAGAAACCAAGAGGATCAATCTTCTGCGGATGCTCCTGAGACTAATGCTGTTTTTACATACAACTCTCAAGATGAGATAACCAGAATTGATTATTCTTCTGGTAATTATAAGCTATTTGTGTACAACACTGATGGTGATTTATCTCAGTTGGATTATGTAAAAGGCTCTTTGATTTATAGAAAAGTGTTTAACTACACAAGTGGTGTTTTGACTAATATTGTTGATAGTGTTTTAAGTAACTAAGTAAAGGTAGGAAATGGCTCATTATGTAATTCACCAGACAACTAACGAACTTCTTTATCTTTCAGATTTTGAACCACCGAATTCGTTCGTAGCAGAAGGTCATCATGTACATGAGTCCTCTTTAACTGTTCAGGAGCTAAATAATCATTATGATTGGAGTTCTGAACAAAATACATTTATCTTAAAAGATAGTAAAATAACTAAAAGAACTTTTATTAAAAGATTTACAGTTCAGGAGTACGCTACAATTAAAACCGCAGCAGCTACTAATCCCGCTTTGGATTATTATTGGCAATTATTCATGCTTGCTGAATACATTGACACATCAGATTCTGATACGATTTTTGGTATCAATATGCTTGAGCAAGTGGGACTTTTGCAACAAGGTAGAGCAGGGGAGATTTTGAATGGCTAAAATTAGAGATTTTGCTTCAACCATTCTAGCAACAGCCGCAACATCTGCTGTATGTGAAATGCCAGAACATCAGACAGGTGATTTACTTGTCGCGTTTGTCAGTAAAGACGGTACAGCTACAGTCAATACTCCCGCTAACTGGAGTGCAACCGCAGCAGTTGGTGCATCTGTTGGTGCATACGGTGGTGTCTGGACTAGACGCGCTCAGAGTGCAGCAGAAGCTGTTACTTTTACTACAGGTACATCGGGTGCTTGGTCTATTACTATTATTTCAATTAGTAATACGTTTGGTACAGCAACCAACGGTTCAGATGCACTTTCTGTGGCAGCTACTATTGCAGCTACCGACTCAACCGCCCCTTATACTGGCGGTACGATTACTCCTGCTCATGCTAACTGCTTAGTCTTAGCTGGTATATTTACAGACGCTACATTCGGTCTTCAGCCTGATCCCGGTTGGGTTACAGTTTTCACTGGTGACTCGGGTGCTAACAGTATTGCTGTTGCTTACACTGTTGAGGATCAAGCGAGTGTAGCTGTTACTGGTCCAAACTGGTATCAAGGTACAGGTGCAGACGATGATACTCGTGCTGTAATGATTGCTATCCGTGACAGTGGTACTCTTGCTGACTTGGACTGTTATATTGACAGAGCAACACCTCCAAGTTATAGATTAGCTGGTTTGTATGGAAGCGCAACAGGTGATACTGTAACTTATCTAGCTGCTAACGGTACAACCTTGACTTCTGTTTTAGTTAACGGTACAACCAGTAAAACTAGCACAGGATTGGCTACTACATCTACTGCTGACTCTGGTTATAACCCTTATCGTAGTACAGCAACTACAGCAGGTTCTAGCTCTACAACAAACCTTGGTCATAGTGAGTTTACATCTACTTTTAACATGACTCAGGGTACTGGGTTGTTCTTTGGGGTATTTAGACCTACTATTCCACGAGACTACATTGACTTGGGTAAACCTGCTCAGGGTGGTGTTTATATTAATTTTACAAACGGTACAACCGCTAACGCTAGAGCATGGGTTGTAGGTGGTCAGTTTAGTCAAACAACCAAACAATCAGACTATAACCCGTTTGTTATTCAAGTTCAGCAAACAAATAATACCGCTTATGCATGGAACGGTACTGTAACTTGGTCAAACGTTTCTAGAGTTGGTTTCGGATCATCGTCTTTTTACGGCGCAGCATCTGTACAATGGTCTAACTTCTTTATGCTTAATAAAGCAGTATTGGTTGGTGGTACTCAAGCTAGTCCGTTTGATATTGATGACGTTGTTCGCGTAGTCAATAACGGATCAGGATACATTCCATTGATTTCCAAATCAGGATCAACAATTACATCTTTCATTCCAATTCAGTTTGGTGGTGTAGATAGATGTAACGTGACTTTCGATCTAGCAACTATTCAGTTTCCTAAGAAGGCTGATAAAATCGACTTCTTGGACTTTCACGTTGATAATAACGTAGTAGGTCTTGAGTTCTACGGTACTAGTGCTAACGACAATTTAATATTTAAGAATACCGTATTTACTTCCGAGTCTCCTTACTACTGGAGGTTCAACGCAAGTGCAAGCGCAAGTGCTTTTTATAACTTCGAAGGTTCTAGCGTAATTAACTCCGGTTTGGTTACATTGAGAAACGTAACTACTTTCAATAATATGTCTTTTATTGATTGTCCTGACATTACACAAAACTCAGCTTTGATTACTAACTGCCTTTTTGATAATAGTTATATTAAGAGTAATAATTTATCCAATATCCAAAATTGTCAATTCATTTCAGACGGAGTTGGTCACGCTATCGAAATAACAACTGCCGGTACTTATTCTTTCTCAGGTAACACTTTTACTTCATTCGGAGCAAGCGGTACAACCGACGCTGCTATTTACAATAACTCAGGTGGTGCTGTAACAATTAACGTTTCGGGTGGTGGTTCTGTTCCTACTATAAGAAACGGTACTGGAGCATCTACAAACGTTGTAGCAGCAGCTAACGTTACTTTAACTGGACTTCAGTCTGGTTCTGAAGTAAGAGCGTATGTCGGTACTGATCCTTCAACCTCTACTGAAATCGGTGGTACAGAATCTTCTGGAACAAGTTTTAACTTTTCGCAATCAGTTGGTGGTCAACAAGGTTATATTGTGGTTCATGCTCTTGGTTATAATAGCATTTACCTGCCTGTTACATATTCTGGATCAGATGTTAGTATTCCAATTCAACAAGTTCTAGATAGGACGTATAACAACCCATGATGAATTATAAAATAATCGAGTCAACTGTACCTCACTTTAAAGGAATTGAAATGCCTTATGATTTCTCTGACTTTAGAGTAGGAGATAGTATCAATGTTTTAGGCTTATCAATGAAGATCACCCAGCACGGTACAGAAATCGTTGGGTGTTCTAACACTGAGAATATTCTCATATTTCAAAAAACCAATCCTTAACGCGCAATAGGAGTCATTATGATTATTTCCGATCCAACCACGCTCATCGTAGGTGGAGATGCTGGTACAGCTTTTGCTGCACCTGTTGTTTTCAACGTCAGCACAAAGACAATTACTATTACTCCCGGTTCAGGTATTCTTCCTGATGCAGCCGATGGTGTAACTGGTCAAGCTCTTTATTCCGCTGCTAAAATTGTTTGGAAAAACAGTTCTACATACATCAAGTATCCATTCCCAATGGAAGCTATTACTCCTGAATCATTTGAATTCATTAACGGTTGGGTTCTAGCTAACGATACAACTCGCAAGTCATTGCGTACTTGCGGATGGGCAGAGCGCGGCGCTGCTGGTACTGCTATCACTCGTCAGTATATGGGCGTTGTATCTCTAGGTGATATTGGTGCTGCTGATTCATCTTATTATCAGTGGAACAGTGACACAAAGATTGATTTCCAATTCCCCGGCACTATTAACGAAGGTATTCAAATCTTTGGTGATGCTTCTAACGGTAACTTTAACTACACCGATGGTGGTGATACACTAAAGCTATTCAACCGCATTCAAGGTAAGACATTCTCTAGCTCAAATAACACAGCTATCGGTGCTTTGACTCTAGGTTACATTACCTATCGTTTCCCACTATCTAACGCTACCGATCTTAACATCGCAGCAAACGACTCTCACATTGCTGCTTTAATTAACAGCATGACAGGTTTAACCGGAACTGGTAACGGTACTCTCTACACTTTTAACAAGACTGCTCACGGTTTCCAACAAGGTCAGAGAATCAGAATCACTGGTGCTACACCTTCAAGTCTAAACGGTGTTCATACCATTCAGTCTACTGGTTTTACAGCAAACTCTTTTGCTATTTCAAGTACAGAAACTGTAGCTCTAAGTGCTATTACTTCCATTACTTCTATTCACGCTGCTGTAACGATTGACTATCTAGCTGGTACTACAACTGCTGACATTAACGAAGACACTGTAAACGAAACTTATAAATACGTAATTAACGATGCTAGTAACCAAGCTACTACTCGTGAAATCTATGAAAAGTTGCAATATCTACTACGTCAAAGTACAGACATTTCTACAGGTGGTACAACTGTTATTGGTAATACTGCTAGTACAATTATGAACTTCATCGGTAGTACACTATCTGGTGAACCCGGTGTTTACATTACAAACATTGCTGATTCAATCAAGAACTTTGTTGAATACTACCAACTTTCTGATACTACTAAAGCAGTTAAGATTCTATATCCTTTTATTGCTTCAGGTACAATCACTTTCGGTTCCAACGCAGGTTCTGGTGACTTCAAGTACTGGATGTTCTACAAGACTCTACCTCTAGGTACTGATAACGATTATGGTCAAACCAATGCTCGTATCGTTAAGGATTCTCTAGGTAATCCTATTGCTGGTACTTTCTCAGGTTCTGCTATTAACTGGTCATTCAAGTACGACTCTGAAACTGCTGATTACGGTTCAGGTGCAGAAAGAACTGCTGGTGCAGATGCTGATGTGGTTGTTGTAGGTATCGGTCTAACCGGTGGTCAATTCATCTCTGTTGAATCTGTTATTCGTAGAGCAACTGGTCAAGGTATCCTACTAGCTCCAGCTATTGAACGTAACTACCAAAACCCCGTTTAATATTTAATTAATGCCCTGTTATTGACAATAGAATAAATCATGTTAAAATATTATCTTTTAACAGGGCTTTACTTGTTTAATAATTAAGCGAAAGGAATAATATGTCTTACGTTAGAGTTCCACCGGACGGTGCTGGAAAGAAAATTTATAGTAAAACACAAACAGTAGGTGCTGATACAGTGGAAACTCAGGTAGTTCATTTATCTGATTCAACTAATCCTAGCAATCTATTATCCGTCGATGGTAGAGGTTCTGCCTCTGTTCGTTTTGCTGAAGGTCAACCGATCCTATCTGGATTCGGTAACTTAAAAGTAGCCCAAGAAAGATCATTGGGTGTATACGAGAGTTCGTTAGATACTTACTCTGCTTTATTTACAACTGAAACTGCTAATGGTGGTTCAATGAACTACACACCTGTTGAAAGCTCAGAAGTTCTCAGCGTAACAGGAGTATCCGGTTCACTTTGTAGAATCACTACAAACCGTTATCATTATTATAATCCCGGTACTAGCAATATTTACAAAATGACTATTGCTTTAAGCGATACAGGTAAGGCTGGTAACAGTCGCCGTTGGGGTGCATTTGATGACAACGATGGTTTATATTTCGAATTAGAAAATACTACATTCAAAGTAGTTATTCGTAATTCAACATCTGGTTCTGTCGTTACAACTAAAGTCAATCAAGCCGATTGGAACGTTGATAAATTAGACGGTACTGGTATCTCTGGTTTTAATATTGACCTGACAAAGATTAACGTCTATTGGTTGGACTATCAGTGGTTAGGTGCAGGTCGGGTTCGCTTTGGTGTATTCGGTGCAGATGGTTCTCGTATTACTGCTCATCAGTTTGAAAATGCAGGCGCAAAAACCTTACCTTACATGCGAACTGGTACATTACCAGCTAGGATGGAGAACGTAAACACTTCAGCAACAGGTAGCAGTTCTGAACTACGATCAGTTTGTATCGGTGTCTACGCTGAAGGTACATACGAAGATTACGCATTCTGGAGATTTGCTGACGCTGATGCAACTATTGCCTCTGTAACTACAGATACTTTAGCGTTTGCATTGCGTACAAAATCAACCATCAACGGTGAACATAACTCTGTTGTTTTGTATCCTGAGACACTTAATGTTTATTGCGATCAGCCTGTTGCTGTTACACTTTGGCAAGATGTGGATGCTACTGGTGGTACTTGGAACTCATTAGCTTCTGCTGGTGATATTAACACAACTGCTACTATTAACACTGCCGGTTCTCAAAGATTTAAAACCTTGTATTTTAATACAGGTGCTAGTACTTTCAATCTTGATGATTTCTTTGAAAAGAATGATGAAGGTATTCAGATTAATTCAGACGGTACACCTGAAGTTTGGGCTATAGTATTGACCAGATTAACTAATAGTGCAACTACTGCAAAAGTTAATTTGGGTTATAAGGAGCTGTGGTAATGATGTTGTGGGCTACATTTGGGGAGCAGTGGCAACTGAATCACCCCGTTACATTTGATGGATTAAACAGAAGAATTTATGTAGCCCCTAGTGTCACAAATATTGACGTTAAAGCAGATTTATATTCCAACTGGAAAGAGTGGGTTCGTGTTTACGACAACTCAAAGTTTCTTCCTGCTTTTCGTACAATCGGTGGCGACCCTACGGGTTCCGATCAGTTTGCTGGTGATATTTACTTCCTGACTAATGGTTGGCAAATTGAAGTTGATAATCTGATTAACATTAACGGTATTCTTTATCACGATGATCCTATTAGTCCTTATGTAATTAATCCCGGTGGTGGTGTTATTGCTACAGTTTCTAACTTAGCTCAATCCGTTGCTACAGCTACAGCAGGGTTAACTCCTGCACAGCAAATTCAATTAGATAAGATTCTAAAAGCTGTAAAAACTGCAATTGCATTATCTGCATGATTATTGCACTTGATTTTTTTATCAAATTGTGATATAATTACTTTATATGTATTATCGAATAAATAGGGAGATATTATGACTGTTAAAACTTTCACTCCCACTCAAGCTGTATTAAATAACATCCAACGAGGATTTGTTTTAAAGCAAAAATACGAAAGACAATCTGCATTAGCTCAGAATAATCTTTCTTCTATTAAAAAAGCAAAAGAAGCATTTGATTCTGGATTTGATTTGAACGTTGTCAAAATGATGTACAACGTTCTTTCTTCTTTAGAAGATACTGTTGATTTCAAAAAGGTTGCATCAGATGGTGGACCTACTGAAGAAGTCATTAAGTTCTATGCTCACGGTGGTTCTGCTGGTTTAGCTTGGTCAAGAATGATTCTTAAGAAAGAAGGCATTCTGAAGAGCTACAAGAAAGATATTACTCAAGAAGAGTTAGAGTCAGAGAATGATGATCGAGTAGGTAAAATTCCTGTAACTAAAGCAGTTAACGAAGAGCTTAAGCAAGCTACTTTTGTTGTGATGGTTCCAGATGAAGTAGACCTTCATGGTGACGTAACAACTGAAGAAGAAGTCCGTAAAGCTTGTCATAACTTTAATAAGTATAGCATGAAAGCTAATCTATTTCACTTAGTTGAAACGGATACTTTTGAGTTTGCTGAAAGTTACATTGCTCCTACTGAATTCATTCTAGGAGACAAGATTGTTAAAAAAGGCACATGGTTATGCACAGTGCAGTGCTTGGATGATAATCTTTGGGAACTGATTAAGTCTGGTTATATTACTGGAGTGAGTATTGGTGCTTTAGCTAAGGTTAGTGAAGTCGAGGAAGACTGAAAGGAATGAAATGGCAAACGAAGTGAAAAGACCAAAAGCTAAACGCAAGCTTTCGGATATTAATTTTGAACATGAAGGTGGGCATGTAGCTCTTGTTTCAAAAGATCAAGGTGGTGGAGCCAACGGTCATAACTACGCTCTTGTACTTAAAGCAAATAACTTTAGCGAAGAGTTCATCCAAAAGATGCAACAGATTCGTGTGACAATGGAACTTCCTGAGTTTCTGCGTAAGTTCTTCGGTATGTATTACGAAGAGGCTGAAATTTTAGCTGCAATGCTTGGTTATCAGAAACCAGAAACAGAAGAAGTTGAATTTGATTATGATGACTACATTGAATCTAAGTTAGAAGCTTTTGAGATTCTAAAGTCCGCATACGAATCAGAAAGCATTCCTGACTTTCTATCTAAAATCGAAGAAGAACAATATCTTGCTATGCTTAAAGATCAAGAGAAGATTGAAAAGGCATTCAAGAAAGCTGAAAAGCAAAGTAACGAATCTTCCGATGTAGCGAAAGCTGCGGAGGTTGATACCTCAATCGCTGGCGAGGTTCATAACGAAGAGGTATCTGCCTCTGAAAATAATCAAGAATTGGAGAAATCTACAATGACTCAAAAAACTGAACAAGTTACAGAGATGGTTGAGAAGTCTGCACTAGAAGCAATTCAGAAAGCTTTTGAAGAACAAAAGCAAGCTCTAGAAAAGGCAAATCAACTTCTAGCTCAATTTGAAGCTGAAAAGAAAGCTGCAATCGAAAAGGCTCGTAAAGAAGAAATCGTAGCTGCTGTGAAAGACGAAGCCAAGGCTGAAGTTCTATTCAAGGCTGTTAAGGATGCTGCTGATGAAGATTTCAAAGCTGTTGTCAAGGCTCTAGGTGATCTAGTTGCTGTTGTCGAAAAATCTGCTCTATTCCAAGAGCAAGGTGCTTCTGTAGAAACAGAAGAGCCTGTAAAAGAATCCCCTGTAGCGAAGCTCCTAAAGGCAAAGCTACAAGCTGGTAAATAATTAATTATTTAATTTAGGAGTTAAACATGGCAAAACTAATTGCTACTGAAGGTTTTCGTACTAGCCACCTAGTCAAACAAGAACTTTTCCCTGAAAACGCTTACTGCCGTGAAGTAGTAGTTTACAACGGCGCTGCTAAAAGCTTCGTAGTTGGTGATCTAGTTACTACAACCGGTACAGTTCCCGGTACTGCTGCCGCAATCGTAGGTGTTGTAATGGAAGCTGCTGACGCTGCTCTCAACACTGACTGCCGCCTACTAACCCTAGCTCGTGGTCCAGCAATGGTTTCCAAAGCTGCTCTACAACTAGGCGCTCTAGCTGAAGTTGACGTAGTTGCTCGGCTAAAGGCTCTAGGCATTATGGTAAATGACGCTGTTTAATAGACAGCACATAACAATATAAGGAAGATATAACATGGCACAAGTCCGTAGTTTTGAAAAACCATTTGAGCTAGTCGATTATACAGAAGAACTACTACTGATTCCTAATCAGTGGGGTCTAATTAACGAACTAGGTCTATTTGCTGGTGAGTCCGTAGCTCAACACAGCGTAACAATCGAAGCAATTGAAGGTACTCTAGGTCTAATCTCTGACCAAGTACGTGGCGCTCGTAACCTTGTAAACAAGGACGACACCCGTAAGATGTACAGCTTCGCAATTCCTCACTTCCCACTAGACGATTATGTTACCCCACAAGACATTCAGGGTAAACGTGCTTATGGTCAAGCAGATGCTGCTGAAACCGAAGCTGCTGTAATCGCTCGTAAACTAGCTCGTATTCGTCAGAATCACGCTGTTACAATGGAAGCTGCTCGTGCTTATGCTATTACCAACGGTGCTATTTACGCTCCTAACGGTACTGTAGCTGGTAACTACTACACAACTTTCGGTATCACTCGCAAGAGCATCGACTTCGTACTAGGTACTACCACTACTGATCTTCTAGCTAAGTCTGAAGAAGGTATTGCTCACATTCAAGACGAAATCCGTGATGGTTCCGTAGTTAACGAAGTAATCGTACTCTGCTCACCTGAGTTCTTCGCTAAACTAATCAGTCACGCTACCGTCAAGGAAGCTTACAAGTATTACACCTCTACTCAAGAGCCTCTACGTACCCGTCTAGGTTCAGGTCTATATCGTCGTTTCGTACACGGTTCTGTAACCTACATTGAGTATCGTGGTTCTTACAACGGTTCTCGTCTAATTCCTGCTGGTAAGGCATTCATGCTACCTACAGGTACTAGCGATACTTTCGTATCTTACTTCTCTCCTGCTAACAAGTTTGACTTTGTTAACACACTAGGCGAAGAAGCTTACGTATTCAGCTATCGTGACGCTAAGGGTGAAAAGATTGAACTACAATCTGAGCATAACGCTCTACACCTCCTACGCCGTCCACAGGTTATTGTAGAACTAACTACAAGCAACTAATCGACCGATTGGGAACCTTCGGGTTCCCTTTCTCGTATTGTATCTTAAACATAGGGTACAATACAAGAAATTTAGAAAGGGTTTAAAATGGCATTGACTTTGATTCAACAAATTAGATTGCTAGTACAAGATAATACCCCCGGTCTTTATATTGTCTCTGATGACGAAATTACTTTCTTCTTAGAAAGAAACAACAATAATGTAAACAGAGCTTCGATTGAAGTAGCTAAGGTTATTCTTTTAAACCTTTCTATGCGAGGTGACGAAACCGTAGATATTATGTCGATCAAAGGTTCCAAAGCTGCTGAACAGTATCGACTTGCTCTACAAATGTTTATTCGTAATCCTGATACAAACCCTGTTCTTCAGAACGTATCACCCTATGCTGGTGGTGTGTCGATTACAGACATGCAGGACAATGATAACAACCCTGATAATAACATTGTAAACCCATTAGGTGAAGATAAATCAAATCCTAAGAATTACTTTGAACTATAAGGTGGCATTATGAATAATTTCATGTCTTCAGCTTTAGGATTAATTAAAAGAAACGGTGTAAGTTCTTCTTACAAGGTAATCACTGAAGGTGCTTATGACATTGAAACATCATCTGTAGTAACTACAGAGGTCACACATACTGTCATTCTTTATCGTAAGCACATTAGAGCTAATCAGTACAACTTTCCTGACTTAGTAGGAAAAGAAACAGCTATATTTTATTTATCTAATGCTGACATTTCTTTTTCACCTAAACCAAATGATATTATAGTATCTGGTGGTGACACCTTCACAGTTCAATCTGTGATTGAATACAACGCCAGAGGTCAACTTGTATTTTATAAATTAGTCTCTGTCAAGGGGTGATAAATGCAAGAACGTTTGACTAGACTTGCATTTGAAGTAGATACACAAGACCTAATGGAAGCTGATATAAAACTCAGAGCGTTAGGTTCAGCTTTAGATAAGTTAGCTAGAAAAGCTAGGACTGTTGAGTTAACTCCTTTCCGAAAGAATGCTACTAGAAAATTAAAGAATATGATTTTTAGTTTTGCAATGAATATAACTAACGCTGCAATGCTAAATACACCGGTTGGTGATGAATCTAAAATTGACGAAACTGTAAACTTCAGGTATTTTAAGCTGTACGAATCACGAGAAGATCGTTTCGGTATTGAAATGACACCGGGTTTTCACCAAGGTGCTTGGGTTTATAGTGAAACCAAGAATCCTCAGTTTGATCCTAATATCTACGATATGAGTCAAGTAACGAGAAGTATTCGTAAAGATTTTAAAGCTAATTACAATTTAGGTGATACCTTTTATATTGCAGCTAAAGGTCCGGCATTCGGATTATTCGAATCGGGTGTAATACCTACTCCAGATAAGAATGGTATTGTAAAACCAACAATGGATACTGTTATGGCGATATATCGTCAGGACATGATTGCAGCATATAAGGCGGGATAATAATGTCTTTAATAAATGTTAAACGCGCATTAGAGCGTCATTTGAATACAATGACACCTTCTATATCTACAGCATACGAAGGTGAGTCATTTACCCCTGTTGCTGGTACACCATATCAAAGAGTTCAGATTGTACCTAGAAGAGTTGAGAATCCTGTGTTTGGTTCTAGCTATCATAGAATGATTGGTGATTTTCAAGTTTTTCTAGCCTACCCTATGAATAAAGGGACAGGTTCTGTTCTTCAGAGAGCAGAAGAAATTAAATCTCATTTCAGTAGAGGTTTATTCTTTTTAGAAAATAATACTAGAATTCATATTCTTAGTACACCTGAAATAATGGGAACGATTGTTTCTCAAGACAGAATTATTGTACCAGTTATTATTGAGTACACTGCTGAAGTAACCGAGGCTTGACTAGCGCCTTCAAAAATCTAGTTTTACTTGCAAGTAAATATTTTAATGGAGAAATAATATGACAATCGCAAAAGGCGTCAGCAAGATTGTTGCGTACAAGAAAGAGACAGCGTGGGGTACTCTAGCGGGTGCTACCGGTGCTAAACAAATTCGTCGCGTAACAGCAAATTTTAACCTAACCAAAGAAGCTTACGAATCTAACGAAATCCGCACTGACTATCAAGTTGCTGATATGCGTCACGGTGTTCGTACTGCTGAAGGTTCTCTAAATGGTGAACTATCACCCAAGACTTATGCAGACTTTATGGCATCTGTTGTCGCTAAGGATTTTGCTGCTGTAACAAACCTAACTGGTCTTTCTGTTACAATTGCTGCCTCTGGTGATCTATGGACTGTTACTCGTGCTACAGGTTCATTCATTACTGACGGTGTAAAAGCTGGTCAAGTTATTCGTCTAGCCGGTGCTGGTCTTGCCGTAGGTAACGCTGGTAAGAACCTTCTAGTTGCTACAGTATCTGCATTAGTTCTAACTGTAGCTGTTGTAAACGGTACTGCTTTGACTGCTGAAGGTCCGATTGCTTCTGTTACTCTATCTACCGTAGGTAAGTACACATTTGCTCCCTTAACTGGTCACACTGACGATTCTTATACAATCGAAGAATGGTACGCTGATATTGCTCAATCTGAAACCTATACAGGTATGAAGGTTGGTACAATGAACGTTCAGTTACCCGCTACTGGTCTAGTTACCGTAGACTTCGGTTTCATGGGTAAAGACTTAGTTCGTACCGAAACCACTCAGTACTTCACTGCTCCTACTGCTCAAGGTACAGACGGTATCTTTGCCGCTGTTAACGGTCTATTACTAGTTAACGGTGCCCCTGTTGGTCTAGTAACTTCCGCTGACTTCTCAGTTGATCGCGGTATGGAAAACGCTACTGTAGTTGGTTCAAACTCAGTTGCTGACATCTTCACTGGTCGTATTCGTGTTACTGGTAACTTCAGTACATACTTCCTAGATGGTACTTTCCGTGACTACTTCGATGCTGAAAACACAGTAAGTCTAGTTCTTCTAGTTAGCACAAGTACTGCTGCTGATTCTGATTTTATTAGCTTCACACTACCTAAGATCAAGATTGGTTCAGCAACAAAGGACGATACTGAAAACGGTATTATCCAACAGCATAGCTTCGTTGCCCTATTGAATGACGTAACAACTGCTGGTCTACCTGCTACTACACTAGCTGTACAAGATAGCGCAGCTTAATACAGGACTTAAAATTTAAGTTAATAGCCCCTACTTCGGTAGGGGTTTATTTTTTTGCATAAAGCATCTTGAAAAACCTTCATAATTGTGCTATAATTAAACTTCCATAAGTTAATCGAAAAGGAGTTACATTATATGCTAGACCTATCCAAAACTAATTACGCAGAAGTTGCTGATGCTGGTTTCGAATTTGAACTAAAACTACCAACTGGCGAACCTACAGGCGCTTTCATTACGGTACGTGGTGATGAGTCCAAAACTGTAAAAGCTTATCGTCGTAAGAAGTTTAATGAATTCGAAGCAAAGCGCATTGCTGCTAAACGCCGTGGTAAAGACATGGATGATATTACTCTAGAGGAAGCTGAAGAGCTTGCGGTAGAGGCTGCTGTCGTTCGGATCATCAAATGGCGAGGTATTACAGATGCTGGTGATGAGGTTAAATTCTCTGAAGAAACCGCTAAGAAAATCCTAAAAGAACATACATGGATTCGTGAACAAGTAATGGAGGAAGCTGGTCAGTTGCTAAACTTTCGACCAGAGTGAAATACTTGATGCCGTCGAGTTTGCCAAACAAGAGTTTGTATTAGGTAAGGCAACCAAAGATGGAAGTACTGTCCGTGATCAATTAGAGTCTGTATGGAGACAGACAGGTAGAAAACCAAAAGAATTACAGAATCTAATTGTTCTAACCGGAGGGTGCGAAAGAGTATGGAAGTGGTTTCTTGATTTGCACAGAACCAGAACGAATAACGGTTTTGGTTATAACCCAATAAGTTATACGGAGATGAGAAGTTATTTTGAGTTAATTGATATTGAACCAATGGATTGGGAAATATCTCTCATCAGATTATTTGACAACGAAGCTCTAAGGGCTGCAAATTCAAGTTAAACCATGCCCTGTGTAAACAGGGCTTTTATCTTTGTGAACTATTAAAGTTTTCAAAGATATTTGTCCAACTAGGAGAAAATTATGGACTTACAAGTTCTTAAAGTTAAAGCGGATGCTACTGAAGTTGAACAAGCTACGCACAAGATTGAAAAGCTAGATGATTCAATGAGTAAGACCGAGAAAACCATCATACAGCAAAATGCTAAGATGGCTATTCTAAGAGGTCAAGTTATTCAACTTAAAAATGAAGTATTAGATTTAGGTGAAGGCTACTCTCAGAGTCAGGCAAGAATGTTAGCTAATTTAGCTACATTGGATGCAACTGGTACTCAGATTAAAGACCTCGCTCGTTCATTTAGAGAATTAAATGACATTACTGGTAACAACCCGTTTGATAAGAGTGTAGGTGGTATTGCTAAACTAAAAGCTGAGATTTCAGAATTAGCTAGAGTCAACGATTTTATGGCAAAAGGTCTTAACCTAACCCGTGATGAAATCGTAATGCTTGCCAGAGACTCAGCCGCCTTAACTCAAATAATGAAATCTCAAGGTTCTCAAACTCTTGAGATTGCAGCTAGTGTTCAGAATTTGACAACTGAATATGTTCATTTGGCTAAAAAGAGAGATGAATTAGTTGCTAAATCAATTGAAGGTGAAAAACGCGCCCAAGAGGAAGCTCGTAAATCAATAGAACTTGAAAAACAACGCAAGTTGGTTAACGACAAATTGATGCAGGATTGGGCAAGCGGTGTAGGTGGTCAAAGTCCCACACAGAAAGACATGAGTTCTTTCTACAAGCAACAATCTATTGAAGCTGATAGAGCTATTGAAGCTCAACGTAAAATGCAGACTGAAGCTGCTGCTATGCAAAAGAAAGCTTCAGATGATATGTTCAGACACAACCAAATGAAGATTGCTGCTGACCAGATTGCTTACAAACAACAAATGTCAGCATTGGCTGATTATTATTCGAACGTAGAAAAGATAGATTCTCAAGCTGAAGCTAATCGTAAAGCAAGTTTTGATCGTCAAATGGAAATCAATCGAGCAAAACAAGATCAGGATCGCAGAATGTATCAGCAATCTATGGCTGATATGAGAGCTTATTATTCTTCTTTAGAGAAGGATGGTCAACCTTCTAAGACCAGAACTGGTGAAGGTGACATGGATTCTGCTGTTGCACAATTCAGGCAAGCACAAGCTAAAGCATCACGAGATGCAGCTAGGGCTACAGAATACTTAGCAGATGCAGAACGCAGATTAAACCTAGCATTGGATGAAACCAACGCTGGTCTTTCTGAGCGTTATACTGATCGTTTAAACAAATATCAAAAGGCATTAGCAACTGCTGGTGTGTCTGCTGATGTTGCTTCAGCTAAACTAAATAACTTCAAATCCAAGTTAGATCAAGTTGCAGCTAAAGAACGCGCTGATGAATTGAACTATCTATCCAGAGCTATGTCAGTTCAGATGGGTGACGTTGCTATTTCATTAGCTTCTGGTATGAACCCTCTATTGGTTATGATCCAACAGGGTGATCAGATTCGTGGTGTTATTCAGCAAGTAGGTGCACAAGGTAAAGAGCTTTCTAAAGCAATGAACGTTGCTGCTGCTCAAATTGCGATGAGTTTTATTGATACCGGTAAAGCTATTGGTGGATTCTTCTTTGGTGCAATCAAGAGTGCTGGTGCTACTATTTCAGATACAGCTATGTCGATGTTAGGTTTCAATAAAGTATTGGACTCTACCAAGCGTTATTTAGCTTCTGGTGGTGAAGAAGGATTTAAATACATTGGTATGCTAACTCGTTTGGGTTCTGTATTCTCTACTGCTGTAGGTGCAGCGTTTGCTGCTGGTGTGTTGGCCGTAGGAGCGTTTGGTGTAGCTTTGACACAAGTTATTCGTCAGGAAAATGAATTAGCTAAACAGTTAGCTCTTACAGGAGGCTCTTTAGGTCTATCTCAGGTTGCTGCGATTGATTATGCTAGGTCATTAAATGACTTAGGAATCAGTACCAGTAAAGGTATTGAGGTTATGACTGAAATGGCTAAAGCTGGTAAATTTACTGCCGGTGAATATCGAATGGTTGCACAAGCTGCTGTTGATATGGAAAAATATGCAGGTATTGCTATAGCGGATACAGTTAAAGCATTTGCTTCTTTGAAAGATAAACCTGTTGAAGCTGTTGTAGAGCTTGCTCAGAAAACCGGAATGGTTGCCCCTGAAGTAATAAGACTAGTTGCTGAACTCAGAGAACAAGGTCGTGTTGCTGAAGCTACCGCTATTGCTGTTAAGACTCTAGCTGATGTTAACTCTGAGCAAGTCAAGAGAATGAAAGAGGACTATAATGGTTTTTCTTTATTCTTGATTGAATTGGGTAGTAGTATTAAGAGTTTTTATGACAATGCTTTCAAGGCTGTGTTCTACAAAGCTTCACCGACTGAAGAATTAAAGAAACAACTAGGTGCTGTCAATGACATTTTAAATAATAATGCGGGCGTACTAGGTGCTGTTGTTAGTGGAACAGGACTAGGAAGAGGTTATTATGAAAATCTCAAAGCTAATCTAGAAGAGCAAATTAGACTCACATCAAGGGTTACTGCTGCTGAACAAGAAAGAATTTCTAACCAATCCAAATCGGCTGCTATCATTGGCGAAGCTGTTAAACTTAGAGAATCTTCACTTAGTAAAGAAGGTAAGTATCTAAGAGATGTTACCGAATTAACTAACAAATATTCAGAGGCTGTAAAACTTGGTTTAAACGAAGAAGCTGCTGTCTATCAGCAAGCCATTAGTAAAGCTACTGCTGATTATCAAGACCAGTTAGATAAAGCTGCTAATAAAAGAACTCGTTTGACTGATGCACAACGAGAAGCTTTGCGAATTGAAAAAGAAGCAAAAGGTGTAATCGAGCAAATCCAAAAAGCTATTAACGGTAGCACAAAGGAGCAGGAACAATTAACTAAAGCTCAGAAACTAGCTTTAGATATTTACAGTGATCCTGATTTTAAGAATTATCCTAAACAACTTCAAGATCAAATTCGCGCACTTCTTGACAAAGCACATACTGAAGAACTAGTAGCTATCGAAATGCAAAATGGTAGAAAGCTGGAAGAAGATAGAATTAAAACTCTAAATGAACTAGCTAAAGCTTATACTGAAGTAACTGGTGCTGCTGCATTCTATGGTGACTTTTTAAATAAAGTAAACGATGCTGTAATGAGTGGTCAAATTACTGACGAAAAAGCAATGGATTATTTGAACGCTTACGCTAGAAATAAAGTGTTCAAACCTAATCAGCAAAAAGCAACGGATTCATTGTCTGGACAAACTAGAGATTTTGAATTATCCAGACAACGTTCTCAGGTAGAAGCTGCTACTGCTGGTATGACAGATACCAATCGAGAAATTGCTATGGGTCAATATGATCTTCGTATCGAAAGAATGAAGGAAATAGAAAACCTACAAAAGTCATTAGCTAAAGGTGAAATTACACCTGAATTTGTTGAATCTCAAACTCAGAAGATTGATGCTCTTTATGCCGAGAAAGAAGCTTGGGTTGCAATTGAAGCTCAAACTAAAAAGGTAACGTCTGAATCTGACAGACTAGCTGATGTATTTACCAGTGCAATGGGTGATCTTATTAGCGGAAGTAAATCATTCGGTGATATACTAAAGGATTTAACAAAGAGTGTAATGGATTTAGTTACTGAGATTTTAGTACTAGAACCTTTAAAAGCTTCACTTCGCGGTATATTCTCAGGAATGGGTGGAGTTGAAGGTATGTTTGGTGATATTGGAAGTTTCTTTGGTGGATTCTTCGCTGATGGTGGTAGACCTCCGTTGAATAAAGTTTCTGTCATTGGTGAACAAGGTCCAGAGTTGTTTGTTCCTGATACTGCTGGTACGATTATTCCTAATACTGCACTCAGAAATCTTTCTGGTAATTCAGGAACTCAGTCTGTTCAGATTGTTCAAAACTTTACTATTCAAGGTCATTCTGCTGATCGTTCTACTCAGGCTCAATTGGCTGCTGTAGCTTTACAAGGTGCTAATCGCGCATTGGCTAGAAATACTTAAGAGGGTGAGGGAAACCTCACCTTTCTTATACAATTAAGGAGAAATTATGGCATTTATTGAAAGTCCAAGATTCCCCGAAGACATTTCATACGGTGTCACATTCGGTCCAGAATTTTCAACTACTATTGCTCAAACAGTAGGTGGTCAGGAAATTAGAAATAGAAATAGAACTCGTGCATTGTGTGTAGGAGAGTGCGCTCACGCTCTTAAGACAAAAGCGCAGTTTGATAATCTTTTAAAATTCTTTAGATCAATGGGTGGTAGATTCCATGCTTTTAGATTTAAAGATTGGAGTGATTATGCTTGCGACGTATCTCAAGGAACTTTAACTTTAGTTTCAGGTAGCTCGTACCAGATGAATAAAGTATATCAGTCTGCTGTTGGTTTTAGTGAACTTAGAAAAATTACTAAGCCGGTGAGTGGTACGATTGCAATTTTCCGCACTAGATCAGGAACCACTACTAATATTACTGGATCATCTACTATTGACACTACCACAGGATTGGTTACGATAACAGGTCATGTCTCTGGTGATGTTTATACTTGGTCTGGTGAATTTGATGTACCTTGTCGTTTCGATACTGACAGAATGGCAGTAAATATTGAACGTTACGGTGCTTATGAATGGGGTCAAATTCCAATTAAGGAGATTATAATTTGAAGACAATACCTATAGCTTTACAATCGCATTATAATACTGGTCAGACTACGGTTGCCCATGCAATTTTAATTAAAAGGCAGGACGGTCAACTTTACGGTTTTACTTCACACGATGTATCTTTTACTATGGATATTACATCTTGGGGTTTTGCTGGTCAAACTCAATTTTTGTTTGATGCTCGTCAAGGTTTAGAAGCATCTAGTATTGTCACTACGGCTGGACTTGGTGTAGATAATTTGGAATTAACAACTTTAGACGATGGTACTCTTTTTATTACCGATGATATTTTACAAGGTAGGTGGAGAAACGCCGAATTCAGAATATTTCGATACAACTGGAGTGCTAGTCCTGTAACGATTGCAAACGATGTTGAAACATTGATTCGTGGCACGTTCGGTGAAATTACCATTAATCGGGATACAATCAAACTAGAGCTTCGTGGTCTTACTCAGAAACTTCAACAACCAATAGGTTCAGTAAGTACTAAGACCTGTAGAGCTAGACTCGGTGATTCTAAATGCACTAAGAGCTTAACGTCTTTTACTCACACCGCTACAGTTACTACAGTAACTAGTAATAGTCAGTTTACAGCTACAGCTTTGACTCAAGCTGCTGGCTATTTTACAGAAGGTGTACTAACTTGGACTTCTGGTAATAATAACGGTATTTCAGAAAAGGTTAGAAGCCATTCTGCTGGTGGTGTAATTAGTTTTATCCTACCTATGGTTAGAGCTATTCAGGTTGGTGATACATTTAGTATTATAGCTGGATGTAATAAGACACTGGAAACTTGCAGAGATAAATTTAATAATGTATTGAATTTCCAAGGTGAACCTCATCGTCCAATGGTTGACGCCTTGATTAAACCAGTAACACCGGGAGCATAACATGAATGATATTGTTGAGAAAGCTAGGGAATATTTAGAAACACCTTTTCATCATCAGGGTAGAGTAAAGGGTGTGGGTGTTGATTGTGTAGGTCTGGTAATCTGCGTAGCTAAGGAATTAGGGTACGTCAGTTCAGAATTTAACTACACGGGATATTCCAGAATGCCTGACGGTAAAGTGCTTTCTGAGCAATTAGGTATCCATCTTAATATGATCGAGAAAGATCAGATGCAACCCGGTGACGTTGTTTGTGTGGCTTTTGATATGCACCCACAGCATGTAGGAATTATTGGAGATTATAGACATGGTGGTTTAAGTATTATCCATGCAGCGGGTAAACATAAAAAAGTAATTGAAACTCGATTAATGTTTTCAGAAGCAATGAGGTTTGTTGCAGCTTATAGATTTCCTGACAAGTAAAGGATTTAACAATGGCGGTGTTACTTATTTCAGCAGCAGGGGCTGCTTTAGGTTCTTATCTCGGATTAGGTATTGCCGCGCTAGGCTTATCAGGTGCAGCCGTAGGATGGTCAGTTGGGTCTTTTGTTGGTCAGATGCTAATGGATGGTCCAAAATATGATGGTCCAAGACTAGGTGATTTACGTACTACAGGTACCGAGTATGGTCAATTAATACCTTGGGTAGCTGGAAGTCCAAGAATATCTGGTCAAATCATATGGGCTTCTAATAAAAGAGAAACTGCTACCACAACAGAACAAGGTAAAGGTGGTGGTGTTGAGTCAACCTCTTACTCTTATGACGCTGATTTACTTTACATGATTTCCGAAAATGAAATTGTTGGTATTTCTAGAATATGGAAAGACGGTAATTTGGTATACGGGGGCGGTCAAACTGGTTCTGGTGTTTGGAGTAGAATTACAGTATACACAGGAGCGCCAGATCAACTACCTGACCCTACATATGAAGCCGCCGTAGGGTCAGCTAACGCTGTAGCTTATAGAGGTAGAGGTTGTGTATTCATAGAAGGACTACAATTAGGTAGCGGAGGTAGAATTCCTAACTTGACGTTTGAGATTAGTACAACAGCTCTATTGGATGTACAAGAATGGATTGTACCGTTTAGCGGTCCTTACGATATTGTAAAACAACAAAACGAAGCTGTTCCGCCTGTAACTTCTGCGACTTACACAAACCAAGCTGGTGTAATTTGGGGAGGTATTAGAGCATTCAATATTACATACAATTCAGAATGGCTTGCGGCGGGTGGCCCAAACGGTGTACCAATGGGTGCTTCGATATTTCCTATCGGATTACAAGTTGAAATAGAACATACAGCTACCGTAGTTCCGGGTCGTCTTACTCGTATATTTTTTATATATGACGATAATCCGAATACCATAATAGTTAACGGTAATCAGGTTGCTTTTACAAAATCGTGGGCGTTTCACGGTTACTATGAATTTACACCAACCACAGACTCTTTAAGTGTTATATATAGAGTAAATGATAATAGTACAACAGCACAATCTGCTGGTTTTGGTATAGCTCAGTTTTATAAGACTGTAAATACTGAAACAAGTCTTAGTAATTTATATTTGGTTGTTTCTGAGCAAATGAATAGGTCGGGGTATCCTTTGGATAATTTTGATGCTTCCTTGTTGGACACATTAGACAATGATGTTCGCGGACTATCAATTTCGCAAGTATCTCCCACTAGATCAACTTTAGAGGTCCTGCAATCAGCTTACTTATTCGACGTAGTATCTTCAGATAAAATATACTTTAGACCTAGAGATACAACTGTAAAAGCTACAATACCTTGGTCTGATTTAGCCTTAACGACAAATGGTTCAACAAGTGAGCCTTTTCAAATAAGAACTAGTAATGAACTTGAAGTACCCGGTCAAATAGCTTTAGGTTATAATAATGTCAATGCTGATTATACAACCGGTATCGAATATTCGGATAGACTACTATCTGGTCAAATTTCTACTAACACAATAGGTTTACCATTAGGTTTGACACCAACGGAAGCTAAAGAAATTGCAAACGCCATGCTTGTGGATCAGATTGCTTCTTTGACAGGTACAACAATTAATGTCCCAATTAAATATTCATACATTGAACCTACTGATATTATCAGTGTACAAAACGAAGACGGTTCTAGAGAATATAGATTAAAAGTTGTCCGTAAAAAAGATACGCTTGGTCAGTTAGAGTTTGAGTGCATTTTTAGTGAAAATACTGTAATCGAGTACGATACGTTAACTGATGATCAGAATGAAAATGCAACAACCGTTGACACCGTAGCTCCTACTCTTTGGTATCTCATGGACATTCCAATTTTAAGAGATATTGATGATGACTTTGGGTATTATTCCGCAGTAAAAGCCGATACGCAAAATGGCACACTTTGGCCCGGTACCGTATTACTCAAATCGTGGGACAATATTAATTTTAATCAAGTTGGTCAAGTGCTAACTCAAGCTGTATTCGGTTCCTGTCAAACAGTTTTAGGAAATTTTACTGAAGGTAATATATTTGACGAATACAACACCTTGACA
>JACCDV010548111.1_pt1 | contig 52479 bp, 39 predicted proteins | sample 7446131 | NCBI WGS metagenome assembly JACCDV01 (sample SAMN15323448, study PRJNA562643) | freshwater metagenome | isolation source: river surface water | place: USA:Blue River Watershed | collected 2017-08-17
CGTTGGGCTTATGATTACGGTAAAGATGGAAAAGATTTCATTCCACAAACTACGCCAGTAGGTGCAGATGAATCTACCCACTAATATATTCAGTTTACAATGCCCTGATTTCAGGGCATTGTAATTTTGATTCATAAATGATGTTTGTTTTTTAAAGCATCATTCCTATTTAATTCGATACTTAATTTTACACTTGAAAGCAATTTTTAAAAATTACGGACAGTTGATGAAGTTCACCCTAAGTTTTACGGTGGTCTTTACCTGTGTAATTTGTTATCAGATTGCACCCAATATCAAAACCTTTGATTGGATTAATATCTTGATCTTAACTTTTGCAGGTCTTTGTATTACGGGTAGTGCGAATGCAATTAACCAAGCAGTTGAAAAGGATACCGACGCGCAGATGAAACGTACCGCGAATCGTCCTGTTGCTGCAGGTAGAATGTCTCAACAAGCGGCTTATACTTTTGCAATTATCACTGGAATAATTGGCGTTGGATTAATGGCTTATCAGTTCAATGTATTGTCGGCTGTGTTAAGTGCGTTTAGTTTATTCTTATACGCATTTATTTATACGCCGCTCAAAAAAATAAATTCAATCGCTGTTCTAGTGGGTGCTTTTCCGGGTGCCATTCCTTGTTTGATTGGATGGGTTGCTGCAACCAATGAGTTCAGCCCTTTCGCTACATTTATAGTAGATGGAAAAACGTATTCTAATGCGGGTGGATACGCATTATTTTTAATTCAATTTCTTTGGCAGTTTCCACATTTTTGGGCGATTGCATGGGTGTCGCATACAGATTATTCTAAAGTGGGTTTTAAATTATTACCTGCTGACAAAGGACCAACTAAGTTCACTGCATTACAATCGATCATGTATGCGGTGTTGATGATACCTATCGGTTTTTTGCCAAACTATTTTAAGATAACAGGGGAGTGGAGTATGTGGGTAGTCTTAGTAGCAAATATATTTATGGTGGTTCAATGTGTACGTTTATACCAGAACATGGGTGTGCCTGCGGCTCGTCGTGTGATGTTTAGCAGTTACATATATTTACCCATTGTGTATTTGGCTTTAATGGCGAATAAAATTTAAAAAACAGGACCTTGCTTTATTTGAGTAAGATCCACAACTAAATATATATGAGTACAGATCAAAAAAAAGCGCATCCTTATAAATTTATCCTTTGGGTAGGTTTAGGAAGTATCATCATGCTTTTTGCAGGATTGACGAGCGCTTATATTGTAAAAAAAGGACAAGCCAATTGGTTGGATTTTGAATTGCCTGTGGTGTTTTGGTATTCAACTTTAGTGATTGTTTTAAGTAGCGTGACGATGCAGATGGCTTTGAAGAAATTCAAAGAGCGCGAGATGGGTCAATACCGTGGTTTTATTACTTTGACCGTGCTTTTGGGTCTTGTATTTGTGGCGACACAAATAATGGGCTTTAGCGCATTAGAGGCAAATAGCATTGCCTTGACTGGTCCAAGAAGTAATTCTGCTAGCTCTTTTTTATTGGTGATTGCCGGTTTACACATCCTCCACGTGGTGGGTGGGGTCATTGCCCTTGCGATCATCTTTTTAAGAGCCTATTCTGTAAAGACGAAATTCTATAATGCCCTGCCAGTGGAATTGGCATCCATTTATTGGCATTTTGTAGATATACTATGGATTTACCTTTTTGTGTTCCTACAATTTGTAGGATAGACTAAAAACCAATATTTTTGCACTGAAATTGTAACTGAACATGTCAACAACAACAACCGCTTCGACAACTGAAGCAAAATTATGGGGTGGTGGAAAAAGCCCTTTTAATGTAGAGTACGGAAAAGTGATGATGTGGTACTTTTTAATGAGTGACGCATTCACTTTCGGCGCATTCTTGATCTCTTATGGTACAGTCCGTTTTTCAACAAACGGATGGCCTGACCCGAACCTTGTATTTAAAAGTTTCCCATTTGCTCCTGAAGGGGTGAACGCACCGTTGGTGTTTGTATCGGTGATGACTTTCATCTTGATTGTAAGTTCTGTAACGATGGTGTTAGCAGTGCATGCTGGGCACAATATGGATAAAAAAGGAGTTGTTAGAAATATGATTTGGACAATCATTGGTGGTATCGCTTTCTTAAGCTGTCAAGCTTGGGAGTGGAATCACTTATTCCATGAAGGTGCATGGTGGGGTCAAAATCCTTTCATCAATGCCGATGGAACTGCATCTTCTACCAACTTTACAAACTTCTTCTTTACGATTACTGGTTTCCACGGTTTCCACGTATTTAGTGGTGTGGTGATTAATATTATCATGTTGATCATGACTTTAACCAACCAATTCGAAAAAAGAGGCCATTACAACATGATTGAGAAAGCTGGTTTATACTGGCACTTTGTAGATCTAGTATGGGTATTTGTATTTACTTGTTTCTATTTATTATAAACTAATACCTTAGAAAAACTATACCTGATCATCTTATTCAGAACTAACTAACGAACTAACTATGTCACATACAAATGATACACACGCAGAGCACGGAGGTGGTGCAATTGCAGAAATTAAAAAAGTTACGATCATCCTTTCAGTTTTAACCATTGTTGAATTGATCTTGGGTTTCTGGATGATTGGAATGGAAAGCAAAGCGATGGTACTTGGTATCAAAGGCGCAATCGTGATCTTGATGATGGCGAAAGCATTTTATATTGTTGCTTACTTTATGCACTTAAAACATGAAGTGAAGAACTTGATCATGACGATTGTGGTGCCTCTTGCTTTATTTATATGGTTCATCATCGCTTTCTTAGCGGATGGTAGCTCTTTTAGAAACTTACGTAACACTTACGATCCTTACTTTAAGGAGCAATCTACTATCAAGGTAGAGCAACCGGCACATGGCGGTGGTCATGAAGGCGCAACGGAGCATGGCGCAGGCGCAGCACACACAGATAGCACTGAAAAGCATGCTGATTCTACTGGTGCAAAGCATGAAGATGCTAAGCACGAGGCTCCAGCGGCACACTAATTTTAAGGGTAGAAGTTTAGTCTATTTAGGGTTAAGTTTCTTTACAATATTCGAAACCACTCCAATCATTTGGGGTGGTTTTTTGTTGTAACTTTACATTCTATAATATCCTAAACAGCATGTCTAAAAAGTCTCTATACGGTTTAATTATTGCCCTTGTTATTCCAATTGGTTGTTACTTATGGCTTAAGTCTGCGAGTGATACTGCTGTAACTATGCCACGCCATTATTTATTGGATACAGTCATAAGTACCGAAGTAAAAGGCAAGACCATTGATGATAGTATTTGGCATACGACAAAAGATATTCGATTGGTCAATCAATTAGGCGACTCAGTGAATTTGTACCAACAATCAGGCAAGATTATTATTGCTGATTTCTTTTTTACAAGTTGTGGAAGTATCTGCCCTAAGTTGACAACTAATATGGCGAAACTACAACAGTCATTTAGTAGAGGTGGGAATAGCCGAAAAAAAGTATTAGATACCAACTTCATTCAATTTATTTCTTTTTCTGTGGATCCTGAACGTGACTCTGTTCCTGTGTTAAGAGATTATGCGAATAAAATGAATGTTGCTTCTGACAACTGGTGGTTACTTACAGGCAATAGAGATTCAATTTATAAGTTTGCATTTGAAGAAATGAAGGTAGATCAATTTAGTACTGAGCCGGTGTCTCCTGATTTTGTGCACACAAGCAGGTTTGTGTTGATTGATAAAAAGATGCAAGTGCGTGGTTATTACAATGGATTAGATTCTGCATCTATGTTAAAGCTAGCGAAGGATGTAGGTTATCTAATGTTGGAAAAGGATAAAACCAAAAAGAGTAAAGTGTTTCAAGACATCGTTGACTTAAGTTGGTTGTGGTTAGTGATTGCACTTTTAGTTTCAAGTTTTGTTTACTATTTTACCAAGACAAGATTAAAAAATTAATTCACCTATAATGTTCTTTTATGAATTGGAATGAATTTAAAACCAAGTATAAAGCTGAAATTAGAGTAGGTCTAATTGTATTTATTGCGATAATGTGTTACAGAATCCTTAGTGATATTTTAAAAAATAAATAAAAATTATATGTTGAACCCAGTATTAAAAAAGAATGACAAATTAGCTTATACTTTGATTGGTTTGTTTTCTGTCATTGTATTTGTTGTCGTTACTTTCTTAAGTAAGTTTACTTTGGAGGTTGAATTGCCTTTTGATAAACATATTTTTGCTTTAATCAATGCGTTATTGAATACAGCAGTATCTGTTTTATTGATTGCAGGCTTAATTACAGTGAAGCAAAAAAAATTCGCATTGCACAAAAGTATCATGATGACTGCAATGATTTTTTCACTCCTATTTTTAGTGACCTATATCGCACACCATTTATTAGCAGGTGAGGCGAAGTTTGGTGATGCTAATTTTGACGGAGTAGTAGATGATGCAGAAAAAGCAGTATTAGGAAATACACGCCCTCTTTATTTAGTTTTATTAGGAACACATATTGTATTGGCTGCAACGAGCTTGCCCTTTATCTTATGGACAGCTTACAGGGCTTTAACAAGTGATTTTGCGGCACATAAAAACTTGGCTAAAAAAGTATGGCCTATTTGGTTTTATGTCGCAGTAACAGGTCCGATCGTTTACTTGATGATTAAGCAGTATTATAATTAAGCTGCTTATTAAAGTACTATAATAAATTTGAAGTTTATTAGTTTAGAATTTTAATTCTATTGCAGGATCCCAAAATAATTTTTCAAAGTCCAATACGGTTTCGTTTTGGACTTTTATTTTTTCTTTCTCTAATAGTTCTTGCATTGTAGTGGGTGTCTCAAAATGCGCTTTGCCACTTAGCATACCATTTCTATTCACAACCCTATGTGCGGGCACTTTTGGTTTTACCCCATGAGATGCATTCATTGCCCAGCCCACCATTCTAGAACTCCCACCAGTTCCTAAATATTTGGCGATGGCACCATAGCTTGTGACGCGTCCCTTTGGGATTAAACGTACTACATCAAATACGTTTTGAAAAAAGTCTTTTGTCTTTGGGGTGTATTGCATAATTAATGAAAACTAAATATACAAAATTTTAAGAGGCATTATTATTAACCAAGAATATGAAATAAGTACAAAGACAAGTTTTATAAATGCTTGTTGGAGTTATTCTTTTCTATATATTCTTCTGTATGTTCATCCGGAACAGTTTTATTTGCAGCTGCTCTAATTAGTTGCGCTCTGGTTTTAATTGGTTCTGGTACGGCGTCATAATCAAATGGACAATGCTTACAGGCTTCTCCACAACAATAGCCCCTGCCTTCGTGGTAAGTTGCAGTAAATACCCATTTTCCTTTCGGGTCTATATAATAATGTACACCTTCAATCATTTCTTAGTCTTCTTTTTTCGCTCTTGCTGCTTCTGCCTCCATTCTTATTAATTCACCTGCATCCATTGGGATGTCTTTGATGGCTTCTTTCAGCACTTCGTCAAGTGCTACCGGTAATTCCTTATCAATATTAAACTGAATATAGTGAATCTTGTTACTCTGTGCGATATCCAATCCTTCGTAATAAGTTTTGATTAAACAACGAGGATCAATGGTAGCTTCTGCGTATAAATTTTCTGTTTTGTAAATCAAGTTTAAACCATACAGCTCAATTACTTTTAACGTGAAGTTATAGAGTAGGGGACTATCCGTTTTTAAATGAACAATTCCACTTCCACCTTCGATGCCAGTATGGCTATTTGATCCTGCACCTCCTTTTAAAAATTGTTGGTATAATCTCAAGAATTTTGGATGGGTTAAACGCTTTTTAGCCTTCGACCATCTTAATTGAGGGTCGGGGAAAGTAATCCAAATTTCATCTACTTCGTCTTTTGCAAAGTAGTTTGGTGTGAGTTCGATTTGAGAACGCACAAAAGCAATATTCTTTAATGCATCTTTATTCGCAATGCTTGCGCCTTTCCAAATGCGGTTTCCTTTTAAGTCTACCCCTATAAAACTTTGTTCAGGGAACATTCTACCTAATCCGACAGCGTATTCGCCTCTGCCACATGCAAGTTCAAGTGTGAGCGGTTTAATAAGCTCAGATACATCAGAACTAGTTAATTTTGATATAGTCAATTTTGTGATATCAATTGGGCTCGTATTTTTCTCTAACGCATTAAAAAATGCAGCCCATTTGCCTTGTATATCCTGCGGATACTCCAACACGTTCTCATATTCCTTAATTGCCGCAAACTTGATTAATTTTTTCTGCCCCATACTGCAAATATAAAGCTTAGCAGCCCATTAATTGTACTACTTTTTTAGCAACAATTGGTGCAATAGCAACACCCATTCCACTCATGCGCACTGCACAGTATACATTGGGTTGTAGTGCTTGAATGATGGGCTTCTTAATTTTGCCCATGCCCATTGTGCCACTCCATCTTAATTCGATCTTTGGTTTCTTAGATCCCTTTGGAAGAATCCGACCCATCATAAAGTCTTCTAAAACTTTTTGAATTTTAGAAGAAGTCTCTAATGAAAAAGTCTTTTCGTTTTTAAAATCTGCATTTCGCGCACCACCCAATAATAATCGATTGCCTAAATTACGGAAGTAATAATACCCTTCATCAAAATGGAAACAGCCTTTGAATTTTAAATTAGGGATTGGTTCTGTTACAAAAACCTGACCTCTTGCTGGTACAACATCTAAACTCGGCATCAGTTGTTTTGCAAATCCATTGGTACAAACTAAAAATTGTTTTGATTCTAATGGCGCTTCTAAATTCGTATGAATCGTTACCCCCTTTGAATGACTTTTAAACTTCTTAACTTCTGTATTAAATAATATTTGTACGCCTTTTGCTTGTACTGCTTTTTGTAATGCTAACACCAACTTAGCAGAGTTCAATTGACCTTCTAGTTGATTGTATGCAAGTGCTTCAATCCCTTGAAAACCTAATTTCTTGATGTCTTTTGTCGCATTGGTATAGATAGGCAGGTACTTGCCGTTTTTCTTAGGTGTCTTTAATACGGGTGCAAGTATTTTATTTAAATAAGCGATGTCACTGTCTAATTTTGAAACATCGTATCCAGTAGTTTTTTTGCTTTTGTTATTTTTTGCATTTTTGTTTTCTTGTTCTTCAAATAATTCATAACCTCCCCATTGATTGTAGTCGATCTCTGATGCTTTAAATACTTTTTGTATTCTTTGCAAACCATCATAACGCATCTTCACAGTTTCTAACATATTCGCTTCGCCCATTAATTGCACATCGTATATCAACTCTGACACACTTCCAAAACAGGAGAATCCGGCATTTCTTGTGCTTGCACCCGAGGGTATTGTACCTCTTTCTAGAATTGTAATATTCAGTTTTGGATTTTTTTGAATGGCTTCGTAAGCGGTCCACAATCCAACAAATCCACATCCTACAATCACTAAGTCTTTTGGTGCAAAATAGGTAGACTGTTCCCAAACTGAAATGGCCATATTCTTTATTTTAGATTTCTAAGTTCCCACTTTTTTATCAATAAACAATTTGCTTATTATGAAACCTTTGATTGGGTTATTCAAGCATAAAAAAACCGCCCCAGTATTGGGGCGGTTTAGTATTCGGTCTGTTTAAAATTTACTAATTAAAGTGGTCTTTAAACTAGTTTAAATTATCTTCCGAAGATATATCTCAAACCAACCTGTGCTTGCCATACGTCAAATACAGATGAGTTCTTTTGGTAAGTATCTCTGATTAATGTAGTTGAACCATACACATTCTTTTGCGTTGCCAATTTGTATACTGGCTCACCTGCTGAATTGATAGAGCTGAATGCTAAGACTTGTGGGTTAGTAACTCTTTCAGAAACACCCCATTTGTTGTTGATTCTATTTCCAATGTTCAAGATATCAGCTCTGAATTGTAAAGTATTGCGTTTGCCTTTTACTTTTACAAAGAACTCTTGTACAATAGACACATCAAAACGGTGTAACATTGGTAATACAGAACCATTACGCTCTGCATATTGACCTTTACGTGTTCTCAAATATTTATCTTGATTTACATAATTCCAGAAAGTAGCTTGTTGTTGCGCTTCTGTGTAAGTGATATTACCTACAGTCAATGGAGCGAACTTAATTTCTGTTGCAGACTTTGGAACATAAATCAATTCATTGTTTGCAATTCTGTCTCCGTTCATATCACCAGAGATCGTGTATGAGTATGCACCATTTTGAGAACCAATATATCCAATAGAGAAACTTGTAGTTCCGCCATATTCGCCACCGTATTCAATTTTATATCCTAATAAACCAACGATTCTGTTAGGGATATTGAAGTCTGAATTTGATAAACGAATATCATTATTACCATTTACAGTTCTAGCACCTGTCCAGCTACCAGAAGCAATTGAACCAGCACTCATGAAGTCTGTCGCATTAGATGTAGTCCAAGCTAAAGATCCCCATAAACCTTTTCTATATGGCATTTCTAATTTCAATGTCATTGACTTATAATCACCTTGGTTTTTATTTGTCAATACAATTGCATTAGATACATTATTGTTTACTCTTACTGTAGCATCAGATCCACCAAATCTTAATCTATTATCTGCACCAGTAAATTGAGCAACTGCACCTTTTAAGTTTGCATTGTAGTAATGTACTGCATTTAAGTTTTTGTTAAACAAGAACTCTACAGTTCCTACGAATCCAAATGGTAATTTTTGGTCTACCGCTAAATTTGATTTCCAAACTTGAGGGAACTTGTAGTCCTCTTCTGTTAAAGCGATATCAAATGTAGAAGGTAATGTTGGTGTAGCAGGAATAAAGTATTTGTTTGGATTTGCAGTGAAACCATAGTTTGCTGCTGCTGCACCACTCACATCAATAAATCCAGTTAACACACCATTGTTACCCACTTGGTTTGAGATAAACACATATGGAGGACGACCAGTGAATACACCAGTTCCACCTCGTACTTGTGTTTTCTTTTGACCTTTCACATCCCAGTTGAAAGCCAATCTTGGTTCAAATAAGATTTGTGTTTTAGGCATTACAGATGTATTGAACTTAGCACCATTTGCAAATGTCATTGCAGTGATTGCTGGGTTCTCAAGACTTGTGTTTTCAAATCCAATTACAGCCATTCTTAAACCAGCAATTAATTTTAAATCTTTGTTATATTGGTATTCATCTTGACCATAAACATCTAAACGAGATGTTTTTAAAACTTGCATTGGATCAACCGCACCTGGCAAAGCAGAATAACGGAATTGAGTTCTTGCTGGAACAAAAGCAGAAGGCGCGCCACCAGCAGCAATAGATTGGTTTGCTGCAGTATAGAAATCTGCTAAGCTATTGAATACATAAACACCATTTGATGCAGGGAAGAACAAGTTGTTAGACTGATATTTCTCAAAATTGAAACCAGCTACGATTGTGTGCTTGTCTAAATACTTTGTTAAGTTATTTGTGATGTGAAATGTATTGTAATCTAATTTGTTTCCTGGAGTGAATGGATCGAAGCCAACAGAAGTTAAAGTGGTTGAACCAGACTTAATATCAATTGTTGGGAAAGGTTGAGAACGGTAAGCTCTATCTTCGATTTGCTTATCATAACCAATGATCAAATTGTTATGTAAAGTGTTTGATAACTTACTGTTTAATTCAAGTACAATAGAACGTGTATTGTCCATGATACCGTAACCGCTATTTTGGAAAGACATTGCTAATACAGAATTTGTTCTGTTACCAAAACCTGCAGATGTTGAATTAGAAATATTGATATCTGCACTAGAATTATGGTGTACATAACGTGCAGTTAATTTATGCATATCATTGATATTCCAATCAGTTCTAATTAAGAACTTCTCAGACACTGTTCCGTTGTTATATCCTTCCCAAGGTCCTGTTACATAGTCAAACTTTTCTTTCATGAAATTTGATAAAGTTTGCATTTCTGTAAATGTAGGACGAGAAATTTGAGAACCGCTTAATGGAGAACCTGTAGAAATCCAGTTAGTACCTGGTTCTGTTTTCTCTAATTTTTCGTAGTTCGCAAAAATGAATAATTTATTCTTGATGATTGGTGCACCAATTCTAAAACCTTGTACCTTCTCGCTAAATTTTGCAGGAGTTACTTTTACACCGTTTGCTCTAACACCATTATATTTAGAAGTATTGTCTCTTTCAGTTTGGTAATAAGAACCTTCGATTTCGTTTGTACCAGATCTTGTTACTGCGTTGATACCAGCACCAGTGAAACCTGATTGACGAATATCAAATGGCGCAATGTTCAATTGTAATTGCTCAATCGCATCTAAAGAGATTGCAGAAGCACCGGTTCTACCTCCAGCTTGTGCTGAAGAACCTAAACCGAAACCATTGTTGAATTGAGAACCATCAATTGTAAAGTTATTCAAACGAGAATCTTGTCCACCGAAACTTGCACCGTTACCATTTGAATTGTATTTAGTAATACCATCAATTGTTCTTGGTCCAGTTACTGGAATGTTTTGTAATTCTCTTCTTCCGAATTGTTGTGCAGTTCCTGTTCTTTCTTTTGAGAATAAGCCGTTTCTATTACTAGCAACAACTACATCCTTTAAGTTTGAACCAGTTGCATACAAAACGAAATCTACATTTGAAGCAACACCTAAGTTTGTTGCTACTTCTGTTACTTGATCGTTTTTGTAACCTACAAAGCTAGCGGCAACAGTGAATGGTCCACCAACTCTTACAGCTGGGAACACATATGAACCTGTTTTGTTAGTTACTGTTTTGTAAGTTGTACCTGTTGGAACGTGTGTCGCAATGACAGATGCACCAACTAATACTTCTTTCTTTTCGTTTACAACAACACCCGAGATGGTTGAAGTCGTAATCTGAGCGAAACTGACGATGGTCATCATACAGCTTGCCAAAAACAAGATTGTTTTTTTCATTTGTTTGGATTTGATTTCTAAATATTTTACTTGAAATTCAACAAGGGGGAGGTTAAAGCTTGATTTAGCCAATAAATTGTTAATTTTCAGCCGCAAAGGTAGCTTGAAATGGCAATTTTTTTAGTGACTTTAGTCATTTATGCCAAAAGTTAACATTGAGGTAACAATGGCTTTAACTAAACCTTGTGCTAATTGCCTCCAAATGTTTAATTTATAACTAATAATTAATAATAAATATTATACATATATAAAATACTTATTATTTGAATGCTTGGAGCCTCAAAAAGCACCTATTTTATAACAATTTGTTAATATTTAGCTTATATTCGTAGTCAAAATTTAAAAATCAATCACATGAGAAAAGTTGTTTTATTGTCTTCTCTTGTTTTTTGTTTTGCAATTCAAGTATTGGCTCAGGGATCTAAGAAAATCTCTGGTAAAATAGTTGACCAAAAAACTAAACAAGCATTAGCAGGAGTAACAGTGAATGCTGGTAAAGTGAATGCTTTATCTGATGCAAATGGTAATTATCAAATCAGTGTTACTGATCAAAAGTCTATCAACTATAGCATAGTTGGTTATGATAAAGTTTCAAGAACAATTGGAAGCGCAACAACCATCAACGTTGAGATGGCATCTGTTGAAGCACAATTGGAAGAAGTTGTTATTACAGGTTACGCGCGTGAGAACAAATCAAAATTCGCGGGTGCCGTTACAACAATTAGCGGTAAAACAGTAAACGATGTACCAGTAGGTTCATTCGACCAAGCATTCCAAGGTCGTGTTCCAGGTATGTTGGTGAACTCTGGATCTGGTCAGCCAGGTTCTAGTGCTCAGGTTACTATCCGTGGTGTCAAATCAATCCAAGGTGCTGGTGCACAACCGCTATATGTATTAGATGGTGTGCCTATCCCTGCATTTGATATGCAAACAATCAACCCTGACGATTTTGAATCTATCACAGTATTGAAAGATGCGACAGCAGCTGCGATTTACGGTGCTAGAGGTGGTACGGGTGTAATCGTTATTACTTCTAAAAGAGGTAAGGCAGGTAAAAATGTAGTGACATACAAAACACAATATGGTATTACGCAACGTCCAAGTTTCGAAAGAATGAACTTGATGAACACAAGAGAAATGTTAGCTTATGAGGAAAGAGAGAAAATCCCTAACACGCCAGGATGGGTTTGGTCAAAAAATAACCCAGTGATTCCTGCTGGCATGACTGCAGCAACAAAGCAACGTGCTTTAGATAGCATAAGCAATATTGATATTGATTATGCAGATCTTTTCTATAGAGAGGGTATTACAAAATCTCATGAATTAACATTAAGTGGAGGATCAGACAGAACTAAGTTCTTCTTATCTGGTGCTTATTTCGATCAAGAAGGTATTGACTTAGGTTCTTCTCTAAAGCGTTATACTATTCGTTTTAACTTAGATCATTCTACAGATAAATTTACTGCTCAATTCAATAGTAGTATTGGTTATTCTAAGTCTCAATTTGCTGAAGGTGATTTTAGAGGTAATAGTACTAGAAATCCATTCCAAATGACTTACAGAGCTAAAACTTACGAAAACCCTTACAAACCAGATGGTTCGTTAAACTGGGGAGCAAGTACTCCTATGGCTTTAAGACAAGTAGCAAACTTGTTAGAAGGTTTACAAAATACAAAGCGTGGGTTTGATCAAATTAAAATGGTTGGTAACGGTTTATTAGCTTACAAATTATTCCCTACATTGACTGTTAGAAATAATTTGGGTGTGAACGCATCTAGCAACTACGTGAATCGTTACATAAATGCAGATTCTTATGTAGGTAGTCTTGAATTATTCAATGCTGGTATAGCACAAGAATCAAACACAGTTACTTCTGAATTTATCAATACTTCTTCTGCTGTCTACAACGAGAAATTCGGTAAGTCGGAAGTAGAAGCTTCAGCTAACTTTGAGATCGTAAGAGGTTACCAAAGAGGTTTAGGTTTCACATTATACAATATGGACAAGCGTTTGACTGAAACAGGTCAAGGTGCTGGTGCATTGCCAACAAATGGTGCATCAACATATCCTCAAAATGCATCTAGTGCAAAATCTGGATTTGGTATTCGTTCATATTTTGCAACTGCAAAGTATTCTTATGATAATAAGTACACTTTGAATGCAAATATTCGTCGTGATGGTACTTCAAGAATCGTAAACGAAGACAACAGAGAAGTAACTTCTTGGTCTGCTGGTTTTACTTGGAATACTTTGAACGAGCGTTTCATGAGCAAACAAAATATTTTCTCTGAGTTAAAAGTGAGATTATCATTTGGTATCGTTCCAAATATTGGTTCTATTTCTACTTCATCTTATGGAGCAGGTTTACAATCAATCACAAACTACCAAGGTCCTCAGGTGCCTACATTTGGAACAGCAGCATATGCAGGTTCTACAATCAATGGCTTAATTCCTAATAGCCCAGGTAATCCTAACTTAAAAATTGAGCGTATTCAAAAATCAAACATTGGTATTGACTTCAGTGTTTGGAACGGACGTGCTCGTTTTAACTTAGATGCTTATGATGAACAAACTTTAGACTTATTCGTAAACCAACCACTATCTGGTACAACTGGATTCTCTAGCTTGTATATCAATGCTGGTAGAATGTCTAACAGAGGTTTAGAATTAAACGCGAAAGTTGATGTGGTAAAGACACGTGATTTCGGTGTAACATTAGGTGTGAACCATTCTTACAACGTAAACAAGATTGTTGATTTAGGTGCTGTAAATGAATTCTTCTTAGGTACATTCGTAATTAGAGAAGGGTTACCTTATGGATCACACTTCACTTACAATTACTTAGGTGCTGACCCTGCAACAGGTAAACCAACTTATGAAGCTCAAGATGGTTCTGTAGTTGATGATATCGCTAAAGCTGGTAGATTTGCTAAATTTGGTAACTTCTTACCAAAACACCAAGGTGGTATGGATTTTGAATTCCGTTACAAAGCATTCTCTGTAAGTGGTTTATTCTCTTATCAGTTTGATGTAGTTAGAAGTAACAACACAAGAAACTGGATCACTAGAGGAACTCCTGGATATCACGGTGCTGTTAGAGCATCTAGAGAGTTAATTGACAACCAATGGCAACAACCTGGTGATAAGGCTTTTTATCAAAAATCTTCATCTGATAGAGACTTTACTTCTTCAGATTTAGAAGATGCTAAGTTCTTACGTTTTAGAAACTTAGTAGTTGCTTATCAATTACCAGCAATCAAAGGACCTAACGGTAAGTCAATGATCAATGGTGGTAGAATCTACGCACAAGGTCAAAACTTAGCAATATGGAGTCCATGGAGAGGTTTAGATCCAGAAGATAATAATAATATTAGTTTGCTTGAATATCCTAACCCTAGCATGTTTACATTAGGTTTAGACATTAATTTTTAATCAACTAAAAAATTCATAAAATGAGAAATAATAAATTGGTTATAGGTTCTTTTTTAATGTTATCCCTTTTTGCATCATGTTCTAAGGTGATAGACGTTAAAGAAACCGACTTCATCGGCGGAGACGTCGCTTTGAAGACCGTTGATAACGTTGAGTCTGGCATCATTGGTGCTTACTCCGCTATGAACGTAGAAATGGGCATCTTATTGAACAGCGTTTTTGCCGATGAGGTAAGAGTTGCTGAATTCTACAACGCTGCTACTGTGCACGAGTGGCAATATGGATCTACGGATATCTCTTTAAGAGATAGCTATACTGCATTTCCTTTGTACTACAGAATCATTGATAGAGTAAATCGTGTGTTAGAAGCATTACCAAATGTTAAAGCGACTACTGCTGCTCAAGAAGCTACAAAAAACAGAGTGAAAGGTGAAGCTTTATTTTTAAGAGCGTTTGCTCATTTTGAATTGTATCGTTTTTATAGCAATACTGCTGATGGAACAGGTTTAGCATTGGCTTACATGGAAACTCCTTCATTGTTTCCTCAAGCTAGAATCAATGTAGCTCCATATTTTGTAAAATTAAATGCAGACTTAGTTGCTGCTAAAGCGTTATTGCCTGCAACTAATTCAGATATCTTTAGAGCTTCTCGTCATGCTGTAACTGGTTTACAAGCAAGAGCTGCTTTGTATACTAAAGATTATGCTTCTGCAAATACTTTTGCTACTGAATACATTACAGCTTTCCCATTAGCTTCTAGAACAAACTTCCCATTAATTTGGAAAGACGCTAACAACAGTGAAGTTGCATTTAAATTAAGTAGAACAACTACAGCTGGTGGTAGAATTGGTGGATTGTACAGAGGTACATCTGCAAACTCTGCAAATATTGGTACCATTACTTGGAGGCCAACTCAAGCTTTATTGAATACGTATGATCAAGTAAATGACGTACGTTATGGTGCTTATTTCTTTGAAGAGCCAATCTTAAAAGCGAACTCTTCTAGAAGTGGAAGTGCAATTTTAATCAATAAGTACGCTGGTACAACATACGGTACACCAACTGAATTGTTAGCAGATGCTAAAGTATTCAGAACTGGTGAAATGTATTTGATCCGTGCAGAAGCAAGAGCTGAAACTGGTGACTTAACTGGTGCTGCTGCTGACCTTAATACTTTAAGAGCTGCTAGAATCAGTAACTATACAAATGCTAGCTTTACTACAAAAGATGATTTAATCACTGCAGTAATGGCTGAGCGTTTTAAAGAATTACCATACGAAGGACACCGTTTCTTTGATGCAAAGAGAAGAAACTTACCTATCTCTCGTTTAGCTGTGGATGCGCAAGGTACTGCCTTGACTTTACCAGCGGGTAATTTCAGATTCATCTTGCCTATTCCAAATACGGAAATTCAAGCGAATCCTTTGATCCAACAAAACCCAGGTTACACGAACTAATTTTTATAGTTTAGTTAAAAAGGGCGCCTCAATGAAATTGAGTGCGCCCTTTTTTTTATCTTGTAGGTATTATATTAAATTAATCGCTATGACCAAGTCTTTCTTTTTACTTGCTTTTACTTTTATTGTAGGGAATGTATTGGCACAAATGTTGCCTGGCAATGTAGTGTCAACTATTCAATTTAGAGATGTGAATGGACGTTTTATTCCAGCTGCTGAAAATGGGGTTCAAGGAAGTCCTTATGTCTTTCCGGAATTTGGCATGGGTACCATTATCATGTCCAATGGGATGGAAGCGATTGATTCAAATTTAAATTATTCTCTATTAGATCATAAATTATATTTTGTAAAGAATAATGGCATGTACATAGTTAATCAGCCATTTAAATCTTTTCAGTTAAGTAATATCGACAAGGATAATAACTTGGTTGTAAAGAATTTTTCGAGTGGCTATCCTGCTATTGAAAATAATAGTCCTACAACATTTTATGAAGTGATGGCGGACGGGAATGCCTTTCAGCTTTTAAAATATGCAGCTAAGTTCATCAAAGAAACTGCAGTTTATGGAAGTGCGCCTATTAAAGAATATACAATTGACAATATGTATTGTGTGTATTCAAGAGCGGACAAAAAAATGAATTTAATTGGAAGCTCTTTTTCATTAAAAAATTTAAAGAAAGCAGTTCCTGAGAAAAGTACACAAATTGATCAATTGGTGGATGGATTAAAATTGAATCTTAAAAAAGAAGAGGACTTAAAGAAATTGTTTGAAAAATTAAATTAATAGTTCTTTTACTTTAAATAAATATCTATGCACTTTTTTAGATTGATTGCTTTATTGGTATTCACCTGCTTCTTTTTTACAACTAACGCTCAGTTCAATCATGTAAAGAGTCCATCTATTAACAACGAAACTTTATACAGACCTAATTTTCATTTTACACCTCAAAAAGGGTGGATGAATGATCCTAATGGCATGATTTATTTAAATGGGCAATACCATTTATTTTACCAGCATTATCCAGATTCAACCGTGTGGGGGCCAATGCATTGGGGTCATGCCATTAGTAAGGATTTAGTAACTTGGAATCATCAGCCTATTGCTTTATATCCTGATTCAATTGGAATGATTTTTTCTGGCTCTGCCGTGTTGGATAAAAACAATACAAGTGGCTTAGGACGCGGTGGAGTAGCGCCCTTGGTTGCTATTTTCACACAACATTATATGCCGGGTGAAAAAGCGGGTAGAACAGACTTTCAAAATCAATCCATTGCTTATAGTTTAGATAAAGGAAAGACTTGGATTAAATACGCTGGCAATCCTGTGCTTAAAACACCAGGCATCAAAGACTTCAGAGATCCTAAAGTAAGCTGGTATGCGCCTACACAAAAATGGATCATGAGTTTGGCAGTGGCCGATCATGTTGAATTTTATAGTTCACCTAATTTAATCAACTGGACCAAGGAATCTGAGATAGGTAAAAATTTATTTGCGCATGGAGGTGTATGGGAATGCCCAGATTTATTACATTTTAATGTAAATGGAAAAACGATTTGGGTTTTATTGGTAAGCATGAATCCTGGTGGACCAAATGGGGGCTCTGCTACACAGTACATTGTGGGTGATTTTGATGGACATATCTTCAAACCGTTTTCTAACGAAATCAAGTGGATGGATTATGGTCCAGATAATTATGCCGGAGTGACATTTTCAAATGTAGGCGATAAAAATATTTTAATTGGCTGGATGAGCAACTGGAACTACGCCAACCTGGTGCCTACTGATAAATGGAGAAGTGCAATGACGGTGCCAAGGGTATTAAGTTTGGTTGAACAAAACCCAATTGCAAAATCAAATTCAAACAATAGCACAACTGATTATTTATTAGCATCTCAACCTGTGGAGGAATTGAAGAATGCATTTGCTCAAATCCCAACTAAAGAAAATATTGTTCCTAATAGAATTGAACTTAAGGATGTCAAAGCAACGGACTTTGAAATCATCTTTTCAAATGCCTACAATGAAAAATTAGTGGTTGGTTACCATGCAGATAAAAAACAATTTTATGTTGATAGGACCAATGCTGGTGTATCAAATTTTAATACTGGTTTTGCAGCAGTAGCTATAGCACCTAGGCTTTCTACCTATTCTAATATGGACTTGTCTATTTTATTGGATAAAACATCTATTGAATTATTTGCAGATGGTGGAAGAACGGCAATGACAGCTTTGTTTTTTCCAACACATTCCTTTACGAATTGGAAAATGAATTCAAAATCGACTCTTTCGCCTACTTCAATGAAAGTTTATTCCTTTAGATAGATACCAAACTTTTTATTCTTTCACTTGTTATTTGCTTATGCAACAGTTTACACCTGCCGAATGGCAATCCTGGGAAAGATTTTATAGAGCTAATTTTATCAATAGCTTAACCGGTTTTAAATCGGCTAGTTTAATTGGTACCATCAATGCAGAAGGAGTGCCTAATTTAGGCATGTTCAGCAGTATGGTGCATATTGGTTCTGATCCCGCGCTGATTGGCTATATCAATCGCCCCGTTGCTGCTGCGCCGCATACTTTAGCCAATATCAAAGCAAATGGTTTTTACACGGTCAATCATATACATGCCTCTTTTTTAGAGAAGGCACATCAAACAAGTGCTAAATATCCTGACGAAGTGAATGAGTTTACAGAAGTGGGTTTAACCGAAGCATATTTTGACGGCATTACTGTACCCTTTGTAAAAGAAAGCCATATCAAATACCTGCTTTCTTTAAAGGAAATTATTCCGATCCAGTTGAATGATACTTTTTTAGTGATTGGTCAATTGGAACAAGTAATGATAGATCCATCTTTACAACCTAGTGCTGACGGATTCTTACACTTAGACCAAGCTGGTTCAATTTGTAGTAATGGATTGGACGCCTATTACAACACTGAACTCATTGACCGCTATGCTTATGCAAAGCCAGGGAAATTCGCCGATAAATTGTAATTCATAATCTAGACCGGTTATCTATCTTTTTTTTGATGCGCCCTCCTTTTTTGGTAAATTACATCAAATCGATGTATATGAATCCATGTCATTTTGATGATGCAAGAAGGGGCTTCTTAAAAAAATCAGTCTCATTGGCTGCACTTTATCTTACCCCTTCCATTTTAGTCAAGACATTTGCCGCAGATGCGATTGTGCCTACGCCAATTGCAAAAGAGAAATTACAGTTTATTTTAAATGGTAAACCTGTTGCACTTGAAATTGATGCAAGAACAACCATGCTTAATTTATTAAGAGAACATATTGGTTATACAGGTACCAAAAAAGGTTGCGAGATGGGGCAATGTGGTGCATGTACCATTCATGTGAATGGTAAACGACTAAAATCTTGTACTCAATTAGCATTAAATCATCAGAACAATAAAATTACAACGATCGAAGGTCTTGCGAATGGTGATCAGTTACATCCAATGCAGGCTGCATTCTTAAAGCATGATGCTTTTCAATGTGGTTATTGTACGTCTGGTCAAATCATGTCTGCAGTGGCTTGTGTTAGAGAGGGCAATGCAAAAACAAGAGCAAGTATTCAGGCCTATATGGATACCAATATTTGCAGATGTGGTGCCTATCAAAATATTGTTGATGCCATTGAAGAAGTGGCTAAATCTGGTGCAAAAATTTAATCCTCTTAATTTTTCTTATGAACAATACGAACATACTCAATAGCGCTTCTAACTTATTCAGACTAGACTTTGCGGACGAAAGAGTGGATGGTGCAGATAAAGTAACAGGCAAAGCAAAATACACGGCCGAATATAATCTTCCGAATATGGCTTATGCAGTCTTTGTGACGAGTAGCATTGCAAAAGGAACCATTAAAAATATTGATACAACAAAAGCTTTAGCAGCACCAGGTGTATTAGATGTAATCTATTATGCGAATTGTCCTGCTGTGCCTGGTTATATTTCCAATGCGGCAGAACGCCCTAAGAATGTTTTTGAATGGAGGGGTCATAAAGTTTTACACGATAACCAAGTACGCTTTTTTGGACAACCTGTTGCATTGATTGTGGCAGATAGTTTAGAAAATGCCAATGCAGCTATTCGTTTAGTGCGTCCTGAATATGAGGCAGATAAGTTTGAAACAAATTTCGACCAAGCTAGAAAAGATCCTGCTAAATTAAAAGGGACAGTAAACTATAAAAGAGGAAATGAAAATGCATTTAAATCTGCACCAATCTTTGTAGAGGCGGAATATTCAATTCCTGCCGAAGTGCATCTTCCAATGGAAATGCATGCGACGATTGCATATTGGGAAGGAGATGATAAAGTGACTTTGTATGATAAAACACAGGGCCCTAAAAGTACACAGTCAACCATTGCGCGCACGTTTGGATTGCAAGATAAAAACGTTAGGGTGATTGCAGAAAATGTGGGCGGTGGTTTTGGAAGTGGTTTAAGAAGTTGGGCGAATGTACCTGCTGCAGTGATTGCTTCTAAGAAATTGAATCGACCTGTGAAATTAGTTTTAACACGTCCTCAAATGTTTTCTCTTGTTGGGTATCGTCCACAATCTTGGCAGAAGATTGGTATTGGCGCAGATGCGACTGGACGTTTTATTGGCATCTCGCATGAGGCAATTAGTGCTACATCTCGCTACGAAGATTTTAGAGAAGGCATTGTAAATGTTTCTAAATTCTTATATGCATCTGAAAATGTAGATACTAAATATAGCATGCTGCCATTGGATATGAGCACGCCTGTTTGGATGCGCGGTCCAGGTGAAGCAACTGGCTCTTATGGGTTAGAGTCGGCTATTGATGAGCTTTCTTATAAATTAAAAATGGATCCTATTGAATTAAGGTTGAAAAATTTTACAACAGTAAATCCTGAAAATAAATTACCGTTTTCTGATATTAATTTAAAAGATTGTTACGCGTATGGTCAACAAAAAATTGGCTGGAAAAATCGTCCAACTACGCCAGGCACATTAAAAGAAAATGGTTGGCTTATTGGATACGGCATGGCCAATGGCGTATTTGGTGCAGGCAAAGGAAGCGCATCAGTTCGTGCTTTATTAAATAAAGAGGGTAGACTTACTTTAGAATGCGCTGTGAGTGATATGGGTCCAGGTACCACTACTTCTATGACTTTGATTGCAGCTAATGCAATGCAAATGCCTATCGAAAAAATTAAATTCAAATTGGGTGATTCTGATTTACCTCCTGGACCTTCTCAGGGCGGATCAGGAACAACTTCGACAGTTGGTTCTGCGGTTGATTTAGCTTGTACTACTTTGAAACAAAATTTAAAAGACCTTGCAATTAAATATGCACCTGCGTTTAATGCATTTAAATCAGAAGCGTTAGAAGTTAAGAACGAAATGATCTCTGTTATTTCGGATACAACTATTAAAATAGCAGTGATTGATTTATTACAATTAATTCCGGATAAGCAAATTGATTTAACGATCGCCTCTTCTGGTAAAACTGCAGAGCAATTAAAGTTTACAAGTAATTCCTTCTCTTCTCATTATGTAAAAGTGGCTGTGCATCCTAAAGAGGGCACGATTAAAATTTTACAAGTAGTGACGACTGGAGATGCCGGTAAAATTATTAGTCCTAAAACTGCAAGAAGCCAAATGATTGGTGGTGTGGTTGGTGGCATTGGAATGGCATTAACAGAGCAATTGGAAATGGATCATACATCTGGACAAATTATCAACGCAAGTTTTGGTGCCTACCATGTGCCTTTACATTCTCAAATACCACCAACTGATGTTTGGTTTGTTGACAAGCCAGATGTAAATATGAATTCAATTGGAGCAAAAGGAATAGGAGAGATTGCATTGATTGGGTTTGCCGCTGCTGTAGCCAATGCAGTGTACAATGCAACTGGTAAAAGAGTGCGAGATTTACCTATCACACCTGCAAAACTTGGGTTTAAAGGGAAAGTATAATTTACTTGCTGGCATTTTGATTTAAAATGTAGTATTCAGTGGAAGTCTTTAAAGGTTCCCCTAGTATAAATAAAAAAGCCGCTTCCAAATTGGAGCGGCTTTTTTGTAGCTGTAGGGGGAGGGATCGAACCTCCAAGGGGCAGTTAGCTATAACACAAAGTTCAGTGGTCGACCCTGGTCGCCTATTGCTAGACGGCTCTATGTTACGTTTATCCCGTGATCCCCACCTCCGAGACAAGGAGGCATGTCTGCCAAAAGTTTCATCACCCCACAGTATTAAGAACTTTCAATTAAGGCGGATTTTCGATTGATTTTCAATGTTTCCCCTTATTTGATAAATCAAAACTAATGTTTTGGCTTATATGTTACAAATATTTTAAGTAAATATTTTAAAATGTAGAAAATATCTAATAAATTGCATTTATATTCATAAAATCATAAAAATGGACGCAAAAAACAACGCCAAATTGAACGCAGTCAAAAGCTTAGACAAGCTTGATTTGCAAATTATTCAAAATATGATGCTCGATGCGGAGATCTCTTATGCCGATTTAGGGAAGAAGCTCTTTGTTTCTGGCGGTACGATCCATGTTAGGATTAAGAAATTAGAAGATTTAGGGATTGTTCAAGGTAAAAGACTAGCGGTGGATATGAAAGTGTTGGGCTATGATGTGATTGCATTTATTGGGGTGTATTTGGAAAAGAGTTCGATGTATGATTCTGTTGCGCTTGCACTTAAAAACATTCCTCAAATTGTAAGATTAAATTATACAACAGGTAACTATAGCATGTTTGCTGAAATAGTTTGTAAAGACATTCAACAGTTGCGTTATGTATTGCATGATGAATTGCAAAAAATAAAAGGGATTGAACGTACAGAGACTTTTATATCCTTAGAAGAAAGTTTTTCTAGAAACGTGAGGATAGTATAGTCAAATCTATTTTACTTTGAAAAGGTAGTATAAAAAAAGGCCGCTCAAATGAGCGGCACTTTCTTTTCAATTCAAAACCAATATTAATTATTCACTTAATTATAATTTATAACCATCATCTGCTACTAATTGAGCACAGATGGTTCTTCTTGCATCTTTGGTATTGTAAGGATCTACTTTTGTAAATCGCTTTAATCCAATATGCATCATGCGTAATTCATCGCCATCTGCAAAACTATTCAATGCATCTTTTCCGGCTTTATTAATTGCATCTGCTGCATCGTAGATATATGTTTTTACGATGGCAGTTTGTACCGCTAATTCAGCTTCTGATTTTGTCTTACTTAATTTCTCTAATCTTAATAAGGCAGATTCAGCGTGGTAAGTAATGATGGACATGTCTGCGATATTCATCAAGATTTCTTGTTCTTTGCTTAAGGTCATCATTAATTTTTGTACTGCGGCACCTGCTACCATTAAAATACATTTTTTGAAATTTGCAATTGCTTTTTTCTCTTTTGCAAATGGTGCATCGTCTTCACTTCCAAAATCTGGGATACTCATTAATTCTTTTTGTACGCCCATCGCTGGTCCCATTAAATCTAACTGCCCTTTCATGGCTCTTTTTAATACCATGTCCACTGTTAGCAAACGGTTAATTTCATTGGTTCCTTCGTAGATTCTGTTGATTCTACTATCACGGTATGCTTTTGAAATTTCGTACTCATCACTGAAGCCGTTTCCACCATGCACTTGCACTCCTTCATCCACTACATAATCTAAGACTTCTGATCCAAACACTTTTAAGATAGCACATTCAATAGCGTATTCTTCTGCGCCACCTAATAGGGCAGCAGACAAATCTTTTCCTGCACTTAGTAATTCGTGTTCTTTTTCATCAATATTTTTTGCCACTCTATATAATGCAGATTCTCCCACCCATAAACGAATAGCCATTTCTGCTAGCTTATGACGGATTGCACCAAATTTTACAATCGGTAATTTAAACTGCTCTCTAGTTTTTGCATACTGAATGGTGGTTGTGGTTGCTCTTCTTGCACCACCAATTGTTGCAGCGCCTAGTTTTAATCTTCCAATATTTAAAATGTTGAATGCAATAATATGCCCTCTTCCAATTTCACCTAAGACATTTTCTACTGGTACTTTACAATCTTGGAAATACAACTGTACGGTAGAAGAACCTTTAATACCCATCTTATGTTCTTCTGGTCCTAATGTGAATCCTTCCATGCCACGCTCTACGATGAATGCGGTGAACTGCTCTCCATCAATTTTTGCAAACACAGTGTAGATGTCTGCAAATCCACCATTAGTGATCCAGCATTTTTGTCCATTTAAAATATAATGCTTTCCGTCTGCAGATAATTTTGCTGTTGTTTTTGCGCTCAATGCATCAGATCCGCTATTAGGTTCTGTTAAACCATAAGAGCCTTTGAATTCACCACTCGCTAATTTTGGAACATACTTAGCTCTCTGTGCTTCGGTACCAAAATATAAAATAGGTAGGGTACCAATACCAGTATGTGCTGCGTTTGCAACTGAGAAAGAATAACCTCCTCCTAAGTACTCCGCAACAATAGTTGATGTGATAAAATCCTTACCCATGCCACCATATTGCTCTGGTACAGAAACGCCTAATAAGCCCTGCTCACCTGCTTTTTCTAATAAACCGGGCATTAAACCAGGCTCAAGCTTATCCATTCTGTCAGCTACTGGTAACACTTCTGTATCCAAAAATTGGCTACACATGTCACGTACCATGATTTGTTCTTCGTTAAAATCTTCTGGGATGAAAACATCTTCGGATTTTACTTCTTTAATGATCCATTCTCCACCTTGGATTGTTGTTGCCATAAAATATAATTTAATTATTTACTATTCTCATATACGCGCTGAAAAACACTTTTCACAATCTCTATCTCCTCTTTACTTATTCCTTGTAATGCTTCATTCATTGTTTGATTCGCTAAATCGTAAGTTGCTTCCTGTAAGGGTTTCGCCGCATCTGTTAAATAAACCAAGTTCACCCTTCTATCCTCCTTAGATGCGATACGCTCAACTAATCCTAGCTTTTCAATATTATCAATGAGTCTTGTAATACTTGCTTTATCTCTAAAAGTTCGGTTACCTAATTCTTGTTGACTTAACCCATCTTCCTTCCATAAATGGTATAAGACCGACCATTGTTCAATGGTAATTTCTAATCCCGCATTACGGAAATTCTTTTGCAACCTTCTGGCTACAGCGGTTGTCGCCATGCCATTGATGACGCTATAAAGTTCTCCTCGTTTAAATTGGTTGTTTGGCATATAGTTAGTTATGCAACTAATTCAAAAGTACAACGATTTTAAGTATTCTACCAAATATTTACGCTTTAACTTTGTGCCATGTTGTATCTACTAGATTGGGCTGTTGCCATTTTAACTTGCTCGTACGCCTTGCTCTTATTGGCTTACCGATTTTGGTATGGTAAAATGCGTGTTTTTCAAACCGATGCATTGGAACAATCGCATCAAAATGAATGGGTTAGACAGGATAAAGGCCCAACCCAGTTTACGGTCATCATTCCTGCGCGGAACGAGGCTACGAATATCAAAGCTTGTGTAGATAGTATTTTAGCACAGGATTATCCTTCCGAAGCTTTTGAAATTATTGTAATTGATGATTTTTCGGAGGACGATACAGCGTTTATTGTGAACGCAATCAATGCACAATTTCCTCAAGTGCGTTTATTAAAATTGGCAGATCACTGTAAAGATGGCGAGGCTCTTGCATATAAGAAAAAGGCCATTGAAATTGCTGTTTCAGTTGCAAAAGGGAAATGGATTGTAACGACCGATGCGGATTGTATCGTGCCTAAAAAATGGTTGTCTTTATACAATGCTTATATACAAGTGCATCAACCTTCTTTTATTGCTGCCCCTGTGATGTTTATTAAAACTGCGGGTGTTTTAAATCAATTTCAGTTATTGGATTTTTTAGCGCTACAAGGTATCACAGCCGCTGCAGTGGGCGCTGGCAAACATTCTATGAGCAATGGCGCTAATTTAGCTTTTGAAAAAACTGCCTTTATTGCAGTGGGTGGTTATCAGGGTGTAGACCATATTGCAAGTGGAGATGATATGTTTTTAATGCATAAAATGAAACAGACCTTGCATAAGCCTGTTGGTTATTTATTTCATCCGGATGCAATTGTGTTGACCGCGGCGATGGATACTTGGAAAGGGTTTATTATGCAAAGAATTCGTTGGGCAAGTAAAGCAAGGTATTATGATGACCGTTCTATTACTTTAGTATTGACACTTGTTTATCTTTTTAATTTGAGCTTTTTATTATTGGCTTTATTAGGAAGTTGGAGTACGCTACTAATTGCACTTGCTTTTAAAACATTTTTTGAATTGTTCTTCTTGGATCCAGTTGCAACTTTCTTTAAGCTCAAGCCCGAACTGCGCTATTTTGTTTTCTATCAACCTATCCATATTGTATATAATATTGCCGCTGGCTTGTTTGGACAGCTTAAAACCTATTCCTGGAAGGGTAGAAAGGTTAAATAACCCTTATTTACAATAAGAAACGAGCTATTTTTTGTAATTTTGCCTCCTAATATTTGATTATGTCTACTGAAACAATACTTCCTCAAGCAGCTGCTTTAACCGCCAAAGATTTTGCGACCGACCAAGAAGTGCGTTGGTGTCCTGGTTGTGGTGACTATTCTATTTTGGCGCAGGTTCAAAAAGTGATGCCAACGATTGGTGTGCCAAAAGAAAATATTGTCATCATTAGTGGTATAGGTTGTAGTAGTCGTTTTCCTTATTACATGAATACTTTTGGGATGCACTCAATCCATGGTCGTGCGACTGCGATTGCGAGTGGTTTAAAAGCTTCTCGTCCCGAACTAAGTGTTTGGATTGTGGCAGGTGATGGGGATGCATTAAGTATTGGTGGTAACCATACCATCCATATGCTGAGAAGAAATTTTGATGTAAACTTTTTAGTTTTCAATAATCAGATTTATGGTTTAACAAAAGGGCAGTACTCTCCAACTTCTGAAATCAATAAAGTCACTAAGAGTACACCGATGGGTAGCATTGATCATCCATTTAATCCTGCTGCTTTGGCTTTGGGTGCGGATGCAAGTTTTATTGCGCGCAGCATGGATCGTGATCCTAAACATTTACAAGCAATGATCACACGTGCGCAACAGCATAAAGGATCCTCTTTTCTAGAGATTTATCAGAACTGTAATATATTCAACGATGGTGCTTTTGAAGTTTTCACAGAGAAAGCTTCTAAGCCTTTACATGCTTTATTTTTAGAGCAAGGCAAGCCATTGACATTTGGTGCGAATAACGAAATGGGGATTCGTTTTGATGGCCTTCGTCCAGAAGTAGTGACTATCGGCGAAAAATATAGCGCAGATGATTTATGGATTCATGATGAAAAAGATTTTTATAAAGCACAAGTCTTAGTGCGTTTGTTTGATAACCCTGCTGAAGTTGGTGCTCAATTCCCACGTCCTTTCGGTGTGTTCTATTCCGCTGATCGTCCTTGTTACGAAGATATGATGGCATTGCAAGTAGAAGAAGCAATGACGAGCAAAGGCATGGGTGATTTAGATAAATTAATTCGCGGAAAAGAAACTTGGGAGATATTTTAAGTTGAATTCAATTTAATTCATAAAGGGTCATTTTATAGATCCAACTTTTGAAATTTACAAATCGATATAATTTCTTTTAAGGGCTGTCATCACCATGGCGGTCCTTTGTTTTACAGACAACTTTTTAAAAATACGATCGCGGTATCCATACACCGTGTAGATACTTTTTTGTAAGTAAGTCGCAATTTCCTCGTAACTATAATCTTTAGTACAGGCTTGAATAAATTGCACTTCATTTGTCGTGAGTGGATTCTTATTATAGTTCAAAGCCTTGATATCAATACCTTGCAAGACATTTTTGGTAATGAGTTTACACTTATCTGCAGAGAGGTTGAATTTTGTTTTTCTGCGTACACATTGTTTTAAATCAATCAAAGGTTCGTCGGTGAAAAACAAGCCATTCAAACCATGTTTCATTAAAAAACAAATTGAATTGATTTTCTTTTCGTTTGATTTTAATAAAATATAAGTGTAGGTATTTCTTGCACGAATGACTTGTATGATTTTAAGTAATGCTTGATGGCCATAGTCATCGGACAAAATACAAAGAGAGATGGCATCCTTTGATTTTTCTAAATAGGTTTCTAGTTCATCGATCAAACCTGTTTGGAAAATGACTTTACATCCTTCTTGTTTTTCGAAATAGTTGACCATTGCATGTCGGGTCATTATTTTTTCCTCTAAGTAGATGATTGGAAACATAAGCTTGTTTTACCAAATTAAGCCTAATTTTAGGGGAACCAAATGAGGCCTCGGCACTCTATTTATGCTTATCTCAATTCATCCAACCCATCCCCAGCCAAGACAACTCTCTATGGTAGCGGACTGTCTTACATCTGGCGGCATTATTGCGTATCCAACGGATACCATTTACGGGCTGGGTTGTTCTATTTTTAAACATGATGCCATTGAAAAAATTTGTGCCATCAAAAAAGTGGATCCCGAGAAAGCCAACCTTAGTTTTATTTGTGCCGATCTAAGTGACCTAAGCTTATATGCAAAGGCGATTGATAATAGTCTATTTCGTATTTTAAAGAAAGCATTACCTGGTCCTTTTACATTTATTTTACCTGCGAGTAAAGAAGTGCCTAAAATTTTACAGTCTAAGAAAAAAACAATTGGGCTTCGTATTCCTGATAATTTAATTGCACTCTCTATCATTAAAACATTGGGTCATCCAATATTATCGGCTAGTTTCCCCGGGGATGAAGTAGAAGAATATACCGACCCAGAAGTGATTTATGAAAACTGGGGTAAGCAAATCGATATGGTTGTAGATGGTGGGATCGGAGGCATGGAGCCTTCAACCGTGGTGGATTGTACTACGGACGACTACCATGTGATTCGCCAAGGTGCTGGTGTATGGGATTATTAAATCTTAAAACTTTTTCGATGTTCATCACAAAGGCCATGAAGGGCGATGGCTGCGCGATGCGCAGCGGTGCCGTATCCTTTGTTTTGGTCCCAGCCATATTGTGGGTACTTTTTGTGTAACTCAATCATATAAGCATCACGAGCCGTTTTTGCAAGGATACTGGCAGCAGCTATATGGGCATATAGCCCATCGCCCTTAATGATTGTTTGATGCGGCACTTTTTTATATTGATAAAAGCGGTTCCCATCTACCGCAATAAACTGTGGTCGCTTCTTTAGTTGATCAAGTGCAAGGTGCATACTCTTGATACTTGCTTTTAAGATATTGATCTCGTCTATCTCGGTTGGCGTCTGTGAACCAATAGCCCATGCGATGGCTGCTTTTTTAATAATGGGTGCTAGATCTGCCCTTTGCTTTTCACTTAATTTCTTGCTATCATTAATGAGTGGATGGTAAAAATCCTTTGGCAGGATAACGGCTGCTGCAAATACCGGTCCAGCATAACAACCTCTGCCTGCTTCATCGCAGCCGGCTTCAATCTTGTCGGGTTGGTAGTAATTTAGGAGCATGTTTCAATAGCCGGTTTATAAGATTCAAATATATCAAAGTCAATTGATACTTTATATGGATGCGTATTCAATTTTGTTCAAGTTCTTAAGTAGATCGATTCATTCTTTTTCACAAAGCAAAATCAATCAAATATTAGGCCTCGATTCTTTCAGGGTTTTCAGGCGCTTTGTACATTTACTTAGTAACTTTGTATAGCAATATCAATCGTTCAAAAGGTTGCTTTTTGGTTTGCATCGTAATATTTTATTTATGGAACTACAAGACAAAAAAACACGCGCAGTAGCCAACTGGCTCATCCTTGGTGTAGCAATGACTATCGTACAAATTGCTCTTGGCGGCATTACCCGTTTAACCGGAAGTGGTTTGTCTATTACAGAATGGGATGTGGTAACAGGTAGCTTGCCTCCATTGAATGAAGCTGCTTGGCAAATACTTTTCGAGAAATACAAAACAACGCCTCAGTTTCAATTATTGAATTTTGATTTTACTTTAGATAATTTTAAGTTCATCTTTTTCTGGGAATGGTTCCACCGTTTATGGGCGCGTACTATTGGTTTAGTTTTTGCATTTGGATTTATTTATTTCTTAGTGAAAAAATATTTTCAACCTGCAATGATTCGTCCTTTGGTGATTTTGTTTTTATTAGGCGCATTACAAGGTGGGATTGGTTGGATCATGGTGGCAAGCGGTTTAGAAGGAGATGCGGTGTACGTAAAACCTACAAGATTAGCATTGCATTTTATTTTTGCCTTAGGGTTATTGTCTTATACTTATTGGTTTGCACTTTCTTTAAAAGTGAAACCAGTTGCAAAAGAACATCTCAGTTCCGAAGCGCAATCTAGTATGCGTCGATTTAGAATTTGGGCTTGGGTAGTTTTAGGCTTGTTGTTTTTTCAATTAATCTATGGCGCTTTGATGGCGGGACACAAAGCTGCAAATGTGGCAAGCACATGGCCAACAATCAATGGCGAGTGGGTTCCTACACACTTAATGGGGAAGGAAAGCTTTTTCTTGAATGCGATTGACAATACCACTTTCATACATTTTGTACATCGTGGATTAGCCTATATTTTATTAGCTGTCATCATTTTCTGGGTTGCACAGATGCGCAAGATCCAAGGTAATTTGTTTTGGAGTAATGTAAAGACATTGCCCTTATTCTTTGTATTGTTACAAGTATTGCTTGGTATATTTTCTGTATTGACTAGTAAAAATATTATTCCAGGCAATTGGGGTAATTTTGAATGGATGGCTCAACTGCATCAATTAGTGGGTATGTTGTTATTGCTTTCTGTGGTGAATATTTTATACGCAACTAAGTCTATCAATCATACCCCTAGCTAAATATTTGAATCCAAGAATTACATTGAAATTTTAAATGCATTTTTATGAATAGAGATATAGCTGACATCCGACGCGATTACCAATTGGCTTCTTTAGATGAAGCAACAAGTATGGCGCATCCAATGGATCAGTTTACTGCTTGGTGGAACGATGCGATTGAAAGCAATATTGACGAAGTGAATGCATTTGTTTTATCTACAGTGAAAGCAAATGGTGCTCCTGCCTCACGTGTTGTTTTATTAAAAGGCTATACACCAGAAGGTTTTGTGTTTTTTACCAATTATGCTTCTGCTAAAGGATTACAAGTAGAAACCCATCCTCATGTAGCGATGAATTTTTTCTGGAAAGAATTAGAGCGTCAAGTGCGCATTACTGGTACAATCAAAAAAGTAGCCCGAGAAGAAAGTGAAAACTATTTTCATTCAAGACCAATAGGCAGCCAGGTAGGTGCTTGGTCTTCGCCTCAAAGTAGAATTATTCCAGACAGGGAATTCTTAGAAGACCTTGTTGCTGAAAATACTGAGAAATTTAAAGAAGGCATCATCCCGCTACCTCCAGATTGGGGTGGGTATATTATTCATCCAACAGAAATTGAATTCTGGCAAGGACGTAGCTCTCGTTTACACGATCGTCTTCAATACACCTTACACGATAATGGACATTGGGTGAAAGTAAGATTAGCCCCTTAACCCAAAAAACCCGAAGCATGCTTCGGGTTTTTTAAAATTCATTAGAGTAGCTAAAAAATTAAAATTTAGATTTTTTCAAATTTTAATTTTTGCGACGAGCAATTACTTTCTTAGCAGCAGCAACAATGTTCACTGCATCTAATCCGTATTTCGTTAACAATTGGTTTGGTGTGCCACTCTCTCCAAAAGTATCTTGTGTTCCGATAAATTCAACTGGAACTGGATAATGCTTAGCAGCCGCTTGTGCAACTACATCACCCATACCACCAATTACATTGTGTTCTTCGGCAGTTACTACACAACCTGTTTTCTTTAAACTGTTGATGATGGCTGCTTCGTCAAATGGCTTGATTGTGTGTAAGTTGATGACTTCTACACTAATACCTTCTGCTTCTAATTGTTTTGCAGCTTCAATTGACTTCCAAACTAAGTGACCACATGCAACAATCGTTACATCTGTTCCTTCTGCTAAAATTTGTGCTTTACCAATCACAAAATCAGATCCATCTTCTTTGGTAAAGTTTGGCCATTTTGGACGACCAAATCTTAAGTACACTGGGCCTTCATAGTTTGCAATCATTTTTGTTGCAGCCTTTGTTTGGTTGTAATCACAAGGCACGACCACCGTCATGCCTGGTAACATTTTCATCAATCCTATATCTTCTAAAATTTGGTGTGTTGCACCATCTTCTCCTAATGTTAATCCAGCGTGTGATGCACAAATTTTTACATTCTTATCGGAGTATGCAACTGATTGTCTAATTTGATCGTAAACACGTCCTGTGCTGAATCCAGCAAAGGTAGTTGTGAAAGGTATCTTACCACCTATTGTTAAACCAGCTGCGATACCAATCATATTGGCTTCTGCAATACCCACTTCAATGAATTGAGCTGGTAATTCTTTCATCAATGGGCCTAATTTAAAAGAACCCGCTAAGTCTGCAGTCAAAACAACTACATCTTTATTTTCTCTAGCGATTTCTAAAATACCATCTCCGAATCCTGCTCTTGTTTCTTTTTCGTTTTGTACTACGATATCTGTTGCCTTCATATAAGTATTGTTATGCTTTGTAAATTAATTTTCGAAAGTTGAGTAGAAGTAGGGTGTTTTTGCTTCAAACTCTGCAGCACATGTATCTACCATTTTATACACTCTAGTGATGCCCAATGCTTTTCTCTTTTCATATACTTCATCATCTGAAACTTTACCTTGCAATACTTTAGCAATTTGTAAATCACTAAATCCGTGCTTTTTTGCTTCTTTTAATGTCTCATTAGGTAGTGTATCTAAATTGTATTTTGCGATTTCTTTTTCAATATCGCAGATGATTCTGATTTGATATAAGAACCAGTTGTCGATACCGGTTGCTGCTGCAATCGATCTTACTGTTGATCCTTGCATCAATGCATCTTTGATTCTGAAGATACGATCCCATTTTGGTGTCTTGATGTACTCCATCAATTCTTCGTTCTTCATTAAACTCTTTCCATAATAGCCTAAGCCTATTGCTTCGTTCTCTAAAGACTGACATGCTTTTTGAATTGCTTCTGTAAAGCTTCTTCCTATCGCCATCACTTCACCCACACTCTTCATTTGTAATCCTAAGGTATCATTCGCACCTTTGAATTTATCGAAATTCCATCTTGGCACTTTCACAATCACATAATCTAATGCTGGTTCAAAATAAGCAGAAGTAGTTTGTGTGATTTGATTTTTTAATTCATCTAAATGGTATCCGATAGCCAATTTAGCAGCAATTTTTGCAATTGGATAACCAGTTGCTTTAGATGCTAATGCAGATGATCTAGATACACGTGGATTAATTTCAACTGCAATCAATTCCTCTGTTTCTGGATTCAATGCAAACTGCACATTACATCCGCCAGAGAAATTACCTAAACTTCGCATCATCAACATTGCTTTGTTACGCATTTCTTGAAACGCAGTATCGCTTAATGTCATGGCTGGTGCTACTGTGATAGAATCTCCTGTATGCACTCCCATTGGATCCAAGTTCTCTACTGTACAGATGATGACTACATTATCAGCCTGGTCTCTTAATAATTCTAATTCGTATTCTTTCCATCCCAACACCGCTTTCTCTACTAAAACTTCGTGCATTGGGGATGCTTTTAATCCTTTTTCTAAAGCTGCATCTAATTCACTTGCATCATGTACAAATCCTCCTCCTGTTCCTCCTAATGTAAATGAAGGACGGATTACTAATGGAAAGCCTATGACTTGTGCAAATTCTTTGCCTTCTAAAAAGCTATTTGCAACTCTACTTGGTGCCACGGCCATGCCGATCTTCACCATCAATTGTCTAAATAATTCTCTGTCCTCTGCTGTATTGATTGCTGCTACATCTACCCCAATCATTCTACAATTATATTGCTCCCATATGCCTAACTCGTCTGCCTCCTTACACAAGTTCAAAGCGGTTTGTCCGCCCATGGTTGGTAGGACTGCATCGATCTGGTTCTCTTGTAAAATTTGTTCAATGCTTTCGATTGTCAAAGGCAATAAATACACTTTATCCGCCATCATTGGATCGGTCATGATGGTTGCAGGATTGCTGTTGATTAAGATTACTTTAATTCCTTCTTCTCTTAAAGATCGTGCAGCTTGTGAACCGGAGTAGTCAAACTCGCAGGCTTGGCCGATGATAATGGGGCCAGAACCTACTATTAATACCGATTTGATGGATTTGTCTCTAGGCATATCTACAAAAATATAAATTGCGCAAATCTATTCATTTTTGGTCGCATTCAGTTCAAATCGAGTCAAACAATTTTCTCCTTTTAAATCCGTATCTTCACCACAATACAAAATCTTATGGCAGTTATCAAAGAAGGGGCAAAAGCGCCTGCATTTAAAGGGGTAGATCAACATGGTAAAACGGTTTCTATTGCCGATTTTAAAGGACAAAAGCTAGTTTTATACTTTTACCCTAAAGATGATACGCCAGGTTGTACTGCTCAGGCTTGTAATTTGCGTGATAATTATAAGAAATTGATTAAGAAGGGGATAGCTATATTGGGCGTAAGTGTAGATTCTGTGGCATCTCACGTTAAATTCATTGAAAAATACGACTTACCATTCTCTTTGATTGCAGATGAAGACAAGAAAATAGTGGATAAATACAATCTTTGGGGCCAAAAGAAGTTCATGGGCAAGACCTATATGGGGACAACAAGAACTACTTTCTTAATTGATGAAGCAGGGATGGTACAACATATTATAGAAAAACCTGATACTAAAGACCATACTGCCGAAATCCTAGCTATTACAGGCTGGTAGTTCTTATAAAGTAAGTAGTAAAATTTTGAACACATGACGATGTCTGTTTTCCCTAATTTATACTTTTCTATTGCTGTCTTATCGATCATTGCATTCATTGATGTATTTGTTAAATTTAAGAATGGCTTTGTTTTAAAATCATTTTTTTTACTACTGCCTTTTTCAATTGCGATGGTAGCGTTGATTAATTCTTTCAACGCAATTCAATTTGTCTATTTCATTGCTTTTTTTAAGTCCTGCATGGGTATTTCTTTATTGAATATTTTCTCGTCTTTGTATTTCCCAAAATTTAGAAATTGGACATTGTCTTTTTCATTCATGATGCTTTTAGTGGTGTTGTTTTTAGCTTTAGTTAATAACAATGTATTTCCACCAACTGAGTTCATTAATCAATTTAAATATGTGTCAATTGATTCTAATTTAAACATTAAGATACCGCCAATCATAAGGCTGATAAGGCTTTCCTTTCTTTTCATAGTAGCGGCTCATTTGATTTACTTTTGGTATGTTATTTCAAAAAAATTGAATTTGAACAATCTATATTATGCTAAAATTAAAACTTGGACTAATTTTATTTTTGCTTTAACTGTCATTGTCATTGTATCAAATATTGGAATCGCATTTACAAAAGACCGCAATTTTTGGGTGAACTGCTTAACGGTTTCCATGTGTTTTTATTTATTACTATTGATTTTAAAAAGGCCCACTTTTTTAAATACTTCTGCTAAAAAAATTGCTTTCGGACATAAGTTTAATATCGAAGAAGAATCAGAGATAAATGAATTCATTTTTCAAAACCTTTTTTTAGAACAAAAATACTTTACAAAAAAAGACGCATCCTTAGAAGGCCTTGCCTCGTTATTGGAAGTGCATCCAACACGAATAGCAGATTATATTGTAAAAACGTATGATATGACATTTGGAGAGTTAGTCAACAAGAACAGGGTGAATTACTTTTTTGAAATTGTACAGAAACCAGAATTCCAAAATTTCACCATCGATGCCCTGGCGAGAGAAGTTGGATTTAGTTCCAGACAGCACCTAAATAAGCCATTTAAAAAGTTTCATGGCGGTAATCCTTCCGACCTTTTGGGCATTCATACTGCCGATAGTTAAGCAATTTCAAGGCTTCGAATTAGGTAATTTCCTATAATTTGTGCAGGTTTATTCTAAAAAACAGGCATTTAATGGCCTTAAAAAGGGTTCATTTTAAGACAGAATTTATCAAAATAAAGACATTTTAATATAAAATATAAATAAAAATTATTTTATATTAAAATGATAATCAATGGATCATATTTATTTACGTCGTATTTTCTCTATTTGCCCCCCTTTTTTGGTATACTATAAGTCATGCTCGATATTGTAGACTGTTATCTAACAATCTACTTTTATGAAAAAAAAGAAACTAGACATTTTTAACCTTTTTTACAGTGGTGCGGCTGTGGTTATCTTAATTGGCGTAATTGCGAAATTATTGGAGTGGCCAGCCCAGGATTTACTGATTACTTTAGGCTTGAGTATCGAAGCTGTGGTTTTTGGTGTTTCGGCTATCAAATTCGTAGAAGTAGAAGAAAAGAAAGACATTGCGACAGAAGCAACTTTGGCTAAAGTGGCTGACGGGCTTGGAAACCTTGCTGCAAGTTCTGGTGGTGGCAACGGCGGAAACGGATCAGGAACTGGTTCAGGTTCTGGCTCTGGTGACACCTACGTAAATATTCAAACTGGAACGAGTGGTTCTTATCCTGAAGCGCCAAGCTCGAATAATAAATTAAAAATAGCCTCTACAACCTATCCTGATTCAAATACAAATATTGCAATTGATATTCAAGCGCCTTCATACGAAGATGCAGGATCTCAAAACAAGCATTATGTTCAGCCATCCAATAATTCTAATGGCTTAAATTCATCAAACACATTGTGGCAATTAGAGCAATTAGATATTTTGAGTCTTTCAAAAGATTTATTCTATCAGCCAGATTGGATCAGATTATCAACTGAGGAATATGCTCATGTTACAAGTTTATTTAAAACTTTGTTTAACAAGAAAGTGCCTACAAAAGAATCTCTTCCTTTCTTAGCACAGTTCCCTGTTAAAATCCCAGTGCCTGAAATTGCTGAATTAGAATTGGTTAAGTCAACGACATTGGAAGTAAATGATGTTGAAGTTTTATGTAAGGCATTCGAAATCATGAGAGCAACTAATTTGTTTGAATACTTTATCTTAGAAATGGTTGGTCCTGAAATTAATATTAGAACGAAACAGCCAAAAGAAACAATCATCTTTGGTGGTGAGGAAGAATCAATATTAACACATTGTCAATCGTTCTATAAAAATGATTTGATTATCAGTCCTAATGTGGAATGTTTGAAATCAATTATTAAATTAAAAGAACAGTTTTTAGTTGATTATCTAATTCAAAAAGTGGATGTTAAAAATGATGCTGAATTAATTTCACTTGCAGAATTACTTGGAAACAAACAAGATGAAACAAAGAAAAAACTTATCAGTAAGTTTAAGAAAATTAAATACAATGCACAATCAGAATCTGGTTATGTGTATTTAAAAACTTTAGCAAAATTAGCTGCTACATTTACAGACCAAGCTGTAGCTCAAGAGTTAATTACAAAAATCACAGAAATCGAAGTAAACGATTCATTGACTATTACAACAGCCGATGTTGTTAATAGCTATTCTGACATCATATACTTTGGAGCGAAAAATGAATACAATGTGGTATTGAAAGATATTTTTGTGAATGGCGAGTTAGATAATTTAAACTACTTTAATGAATTGATTGAAAAATTATCTAATGACGGAGTTGCTCATAAGTCTAAACTTTCAGAATTGTTTATGCTTAAAGAGCATGATTCTAAAAACGATATTTTCAATAAACTAAATTATCATTTAGCTAAAACCAATACGGTTGCAAGTGGAGCACAATTGGCATTTAATTTATTATACAAGCAGTACAGTTAATTTATAAAATCTAGTATATGGCCGAAGGACACGTAGACGTCAAAAGATACCAGATTATAAGTCTTTTGTACATCGTATTTATTTGCTTTTCTGTAATTAATATCAAAATATCGGTATTGGATTCTAATATCTATACCATCAAGTCTTTTCAATCATTAGAAAAAGAAGAATTAAAAAAAGTTGCGATTAGTAATAAAATTATTAACGACAACCTTTCGCTAATTAATAATAGTCCTAAAGCGGTTAGCTATTTAAAAATTAGAACAAGATTGGTAAAGAGCTACGAGGTTGTGAACGGCGTTATTCAGCACGTTGATAGCGAATTCAAAAAAGAGAATACAGATATATTCAAGCAATTTAATAGTAGAAACTTAGTTGAGAAAATTTTAAAAACAGATAAAGGTGTTGGGTTATTAGAAAAGGATTTATTTGAACTATCCGAATTTATTAAAAAATCTCCTTTCAAACTTGAAGCGTCTTTGGATGAAGTGATTCCGCTCAAAAAGACTGTTACAACAATTAAAGGCAAGGACGAAGACTGGCAGTATTATTTATTCATGCATAAGCCAACAGCCATCAGTTACATGCAGTTGGAGCGAATTAAATTATTGATTACAAAAACCCAATTATTATATCAAGAAGCCGCATTGGCCGAGATTGGTTATATGCCAACTTATTTCTCTCAGTTCAATCCGAAATTATATGTACTTAAGGCGTCTGTAAAAGAATACAAGGAAGAAGATATCATTAAGCCAGGTCAGAAGGTTGTGAATATTACAGACGAAGTGTATGATGAATTATTCAAAAAGATTTTAAACTCATTACACACCGAAAATATTTTTGTAGGATTAAACAACACCTTATTAAGGGACTTTGATTTTATGATGGGGAAAGACTTTGATGTAGACATTACGCCTAAAGTCAATTTAGTGAAGGGAGATAATAACTACAAAGTGGTATTTAATAGAACTGGAGAATATTTATTACGTTTCTATGACCTAAGAAGTGTCAATAAAAAAGTACTTTTTGAAAAACGTATCATGGTGAATCCAATTCCTGACCCTGTGGTTAGAGTAAAAGGAGACAATCTAAGTAGCTATACTATTAGTGTTAAAGATTTACTTGCTTCTGAAAGATTAGAGGCAAAATTAGAAATCAATAATTTAAACTTTTTCCCAGGACGTATCAATAGCTTTAAGGTGATCCGTATTCATAATGGCAAAGAGGAAGAATCAGTAAGCAATTATGGTGAGCTTTTCCAGTCACCAACTCAAAAGGTTTTAGGTGGGTTAAAGAAGAATGACTTATTGATATTCGACAATGTTAATATTTCTCTAATTGATGGTTCTACAAGAACTTCTGCGCCAATTATTTATAAAATCATTGATTAATGAAAAGGTTTTTTGGATTTTGTTTTTTACTATCTCTAACGTTTAGCAAATTAATTGCGCAGGATACCCTTGCCGGCAACTATGATAAATTGACTATTGCCACAGGGAAGCATGTGATTAAAGATGTTGTAACTGTAAAAGGAAAGGTAGTGGTTGAATCAGGTGCTTCAATAGAGTTTATTGAACCTGGTGTCCTGGTTTGTGAGGGTGGGGTAGAAATGACTGGCCGTAATCTTGATATTTTATTATTTGGAAAAAATAAATATGAAGGAGCGGGTTTGATCATAAAAAACGTTGATAATAATTCAGTGAACATTAGCAATGTTGTCTTTTCAGGATTGCAATTACCTATATTTTTTGACTTTGGTTGGAAAAGAACTAGTGTAGCGATTAATAATAATCATTTTATTGGCAATATTGGAAAGATCTCTGTTATACAGGTTTTAAACCCCCCTTTTAACTTTAATCAATCGGAAGATTTCATCAACTTTAGTATTTCAAATAATTTATTTACTGGTAATAATGCTGCTTTGTATTTTGAAGATCTAAAAAGCGATCATGTCAAATATGAAATTAGTAACAATGCCTTTGTAAATAATTCGGTATACGGATTTAAGAACTATAACATTTCTACTAACTTGATTTATGGTCGAGTAGATCAATTGTTTTCAAAGTATAGTGCTAAATTTTCTGGCAACTCTTTTGTATCCAATAACCTTATTGATAATTTAAGTGACACGATTGTACATGTTGCAAATTTTGGGGTGTATGGTACGGACAAGAATTTTGATTTAACGAACAATTATTGGGGAACAAGCATTAAAGCCGAAGCATTTAAAGGCATTTATGATCAAACCTTAAATTATAACTCTCCTAAAATTAATATCGAACCATTTTTAGCTTCTCCAGATGCAAAAGCACCAGCCCATGTGTATTCTATTTTAAATGGCGAGACAGACCTTGAGATACCAGATTCTATAGTTGTGAAAGAAAGCTTTAAATCCTTTAAACTATTATCAAATAATAAGTTAGACTTTAATAAGCTTAAATTAGATTATACTTTTTTCAAAGATGATAGTACCTTAAAGAAAACGGATACAACTTTGTCTTTTTCGATTCAAGCAGTGAATGACCTTTCCAATAAAATTACAATCACGAAGACTGCTAATAGTTCAAAGAAAACGGGCTATTATAATTTATCAGGTATTCTTGATGTAAATGGAAAAGCAACACCAGAAATAAAAGTTGGCTATGCTAATTATTTAAAAGATTTAAGACGTAGAAAATTAATTGCCGAGTTAATTAAAGAAAAGAAAACAGAAGATAGTCTCAAGACGCCCCCTAGGGAATTAGACTCTTTAAAAAATATTTTCCAAAAAATAGAAGCACCATTAAAAAGCAAACTTGAAGTGGGTTTATTAAGTGGAGGTGCAATCTTCACTGGAACAATTAGTAATAAGAACTTATTTAGTAATGACATGAATTTGTATAATGCACTTCAGGTAAACTATACAATCTATTCTAATTTAAGTGCTTCACTTACTGTTGCAAGTTTTAAATTAAGCAATTCTGATTTATTGTCCAATAATAACGATCAAATTGCGCGTGGCATGAAGTTTAGTACTTCTATGTTAAGTTTCTCTCCTTCCGTTCAGTATGATTTTGTTGATAATCGTTTGTATTCTAAAGCAAGAAGAATTAGACCATCTATTGGCTTTGGTTTAGATGTTGCAATGTTCAATCCTACTGCTATGTATAAAGGGAAAGAATATAATTTACAACCATTGGGTACAGGTGGTCAATTTATTGATAGTGCAGGCAAGCCATATTCATTAATGGCGCTCGGATATTTCTTTCATTTTAAAGTTAAATACCAATTGTCAAGATTCAATAGTGTAGGTATTCATTTTTCTTATCACAGAAGCATGTCTGATTACTTAGATGATGTAGGACCAGACCCTTATCCAAATGCTTTGACCTTACTTGAAAAAACTAAAAATGATGCAGCTGCAGCAGTTTATTTTTCAAACCCCACTGCTAGAACAGTCACAAAAGGCCAGTTAAGGAATAGTCCTACAAAGCCATCGGATGGATGGGTGAACTTTGGCATTTTCTTTTCGAGGAGATTATTTAAATAGTTAGCAATACACATGAAACAGACTTTTAAAAACAGTATGCGTCCTATTTTAAAATTATTAAGTTTTGTCATTTTACTTGGCACAATGATTTCGTGTTCAAAAGAAGTAGTGGTAGATGAAATATCTTTTCAAAGACATTTGGTTGGAGGCACTGGAAGTTTTCAGAATACATTTAAAGTATGGAAATTAGATTCATTGGCGATTGATGGCAAGGCATACCCTTTAACTACTAATCAAAAAAAATATACAAAGAAATTTTACCATAGTGGTGCCTATATAGATAGTGATGGTTTTTCGGGTACTTGGGAAATTCCTGAATTAAATAGTTTAAGTCATGTAACAGCTGGAACCCAACCAACAACCAAACTAACAAGTAAGTATGAAATTTTAGAAGTGAATTCCGCCCAATTAAATTTAAAATTATTGAATACGACTGCTAAGTACGAATATTTCTTTATTATATCAAATTAATAGACTTTACTCGATAATTTATAATAATTTTACATTGAATAAAAGCATTGAATTGAGGTTTTAACCATGGAAATAATTAACAAACTATATTTTTCTATTGCTGTATTCTCACTCATTGTGTTTGTGGATTTAATGATTAAATTCAAAAGACCATTAATTCTAAAAATTTATCTTGGAATCCTTACATTAACTACTGGTTTGAATGCATTCATTTTTACCATAGATGTTGCTCCTCATATTTTTTTATATGCTTCTTCCATTGCTAAAGGTTTAATGGCTTTTTCTATCATTAATATTTTTACTGTTTTATATTTTCCTAAGTATCAGAAATGGATCAATCTACTAGGATTTTTCTATGTCATTTATGAAGTTTTATTATTCAAGTACGTTTTTGACAATCCGCATTTTTTTGCCAATTATCCTCAAAGTGCAATGGTCATGTTATTGAAAACAAAAATTGCACTTCCTCTGTATATGAATATTTATAGAATTGTGCTCACATTTTCTTTTCTAGCTGCCATGTTATATACATCTGGTTCTGTGCTGTTTAAACAGAACTATCAAAATATTTACTTTGATAAAATAAAGACCTGGTCTAGAATGTTGGTTTATTTTACAATTTTCATGTTTTTGTTATTTGCACCAGTTTCATTCGTTGAGTTACCGGAATTATTCTCATACACGGTTTCTATCATCTCCTTTATCTTAATTGAATTATTTGTTTTCTATAGACCTGCTTTCTTAAACCGTTCAGCTCTGAAAATTTCATTTGGTTCTAATTTTAACAAAGATTCTGAATATGCGATTAGTGAACTTGAATTCATCAACGAATTTTATACGAAGTTGTATTTCGTCAATAATGATGCATCCTTAGAAAATTTAGCGAAGCTATTAAATATTAGTAGTAACGATTTATATAAATTTATTTATTACAAATACTCTATGACGTTCAATGACCTAGTTAATAAAAATAGAGTGGATTATTTTATAGACATAATACATAATCCGAAGTACTTAAATTATACGATAGACGCGCTTGCTAAAGAAGCAGGCTTCTCCTCTAGACAACATTTATACAAACCATTTAAGAAATTCCACGGTGGTAATCCTTCGGACATCATGGATGCGGTAGTACAGTAAATTTACAAGTATTAAATTAAGAAATATTTAATATGTAAATATTTGATTTACTTTGTTTCACATTATTTTTCATCAATAAGTTGTCTATTTCCTTAACTATTTGTTTTTAATGTAATCCAATACAATATTGCATTCAAATCTGATCTATATTGTATGCATCTATTTGATAAACTATATTTCTTCTTTATTCAACTCTTTGGGGAAAAGGAACAACGTATTAAAGTGCTGTTCAAACACCACTTTTTTATTAATAAATACTACCTGCTTCATTCGGCAACGGCAGAGGATTTGTCTACCAAATTGAATATTTCAAATACAGATTTGGATCAACTTACAATAAATCAATATAACCTTGATTTTCATTCACTTAGAGATATGTACAGATTCCAACATTTTTGGAAAGAATTTACCAATCCACTCAATTCAAATCTCCCCATTCAATCCATCATTTCTCTCTGTGGCTTCTCATCTAATGAAGAGTTTAATCATTTAATTTCTGGTCATAAAGAGCTAAGCAAAAGCATACTTAGAAAAAGCTTTTTATAGCCTAAAATCACTATGTTATTTTGAAATAATTATATACGTAAGTAATTAAAATATAATGTTTCATATTCTTTTTCGTCAATTTTTCGTCAGTTTCTGTTACTATTTGTTATTACCTAGTTTTTAACGAAACTTCATCGATAACTTAATTCATATTTGTGTCTAAACATATATGAATTTAAATTAATTTGAAAACTATATTTACCATATTGCTGCTAACGGTTAGCACTTTGCTTTATTCGCAAATATCCCTGTCCTATTCGATTGGTGGGATCGGCGGAGCTATGAAAACCACCACCTACAGCAACCCAATCTTGATTTCTGGTGAAAATTGCTTTAACATTTCAAATGCCCTAAACAAGTTTTGGGGATCCAATAATGGTGAATTTTTTACCAATTGTGTGGTGGACGTCGATTTTGTCAAATTAAACATCAAAATATTCCCGAATCCAGTAATTAGCATCGCCACGGTGAAGTTTAACAATAAACTTCAAAATGAGAATAAACTGAGGTTGATGGTATTTGACAATTTGGGACAAGCGAAAAAAGTATTCGATGTAACACAAGATCAATTTTTAGCTGGCTATAGAATAGATTTATCAGGGATGGCTAGTGGGTATTACTATATCCAAATCTCATCAACAACATTACTACAGACGATTAAAATATTGAAAAATTAATATTTCATTTTTAGAATTATGATTAATAAGAAACTTATCTCCATCTTCTTCATGTTATTTTGTTTAAGCAATTTAACAATGGCTCAAGTAACTCCTGATGGAATTTTATTCCAAGCAGTCGCTAGAGATATAAATGGAAACGCAGCAGCAGGAAGGAATATTTATGCAAAAGTTTCAATTTTAAAAGGAACCTCCACAGGAAATTCAATTTATTCTGAATCATTTAAAGTTGTTTCTACTGATGATGGCATATTCACCCTTGTTATTGGAAAGGGAACTAGAATTTCAGGCGTTACTGGATTAAGTGCTATTAATTGGAATGAATCTTTCCATTTTGTTAATATCAAAATTGCTATTGAACCTTCATTGCCAACACCGGGATGGTCTCCAGATAATGAATATGTTGACATGGGTACTTCTCAATTATGGTCTGTCCCTTATGCTTTATTTAGTTCGAGAGCTTCCGTTGCAGATTCTGCATTGTCAATTAGCACGATCGTTCCAGGTTCTAAAGGTGGAACAGGTGTAAACAATAATGGAAAGACAATTACGCTTGGTCAAAATTTAACTTTCAAAGGCACGGGTGATATAACAATCACTACAACAGGCGCAAGTAATATTAGTTTGCCATTAACAGGATTATTGGCAAATACACAATACGTATCTGATAGAATTGGAACAGATACGGTTTCTTTATCAAATAGAATTAATGATTTAAAAGTTAGTAGCACAAACGCAATCAATACTTTATCTGCAGCAAGTGAAACATCACAGTCTTTGAAGTTGAATATTTCTGACACTTCAAGTATGTTGTCTAGAAGAATTGCTAGAGATACACTTTCACTTTCAAATCGTATAGCAACAAACAAGCAAGCGATCATTGATACAGCTGCAGCTTTAAGATTAAAATTGAATGATAAAATTGAAGTGGCACAATTCCCAAATTTGATTCAGCCATTCCTTCAAAATACCATCTTTAGTTTTAATGATACTTTAACCTTATCAAATAGAATTAATCAAAAAGTAAATATTGCGGATACGGCCGCCATGCTTTCTCCTTATGCTACACTTTCTAGAGCGGAAGCTTTAACAAATAAAACAATTAATGGTGTTACGCCAACAGCATTAGCAAATGGATTTAGTATTGCAGGTGGTACCAATACAAGAACAACGGTAACAGTTGTTGGTGATGTAACTATTGGTGGTGTAAACTCCGGTGACCAATTGATCACTTTAACGGGGGATGTATCTGGTAGTGGAACAGGCACTTTTCCAACAACCATTAATACTGTTGGTGGCGTTAGTTCATCAACCATTTCAAATTTGCCAAGTAGAGTCACAACCAACGAAACAAATATTGCAACAAACACTGCAAACATTGCATCTAATACTGCGAGTATTACTTCAAATACAGCTAGTATAAATACAAACGCAACAAACATTGCAACAAATACTGCAAACATTGCATCTAATACTGCGAGTATTACTTCAAATACAGCTAGTATAAATACAAACGCAACAAACATTGCAACAAATACTGCAAATATTGCATCAAATACTGCGAGTATTACAACAAATATTGCAGATATTGCTAGCAATACTGCAGCAATTGCATTACGTGCAACAATTGCTTCTCCAAGTTTTACTGGAACGCCTACTGCACCAACTGCTGCTCCTGGAACTAGTACTACTCAATTAGCAACAACCGAATTTGTTTCGTCATTGGTTACTGGTGCTGCGACACCAGATGCGGATGCAAATACAAAAGGTAAAGTTCAATTGACTGGCGATTTAGCTGGCACAGCTGCTGCACCATTGGTTTCAAAAATTGGCGGAAAGGCAGTTGCATTAGGAGGCGCATTAACAACTGCTTCTAATTTCACAACAGCTGGAAGCTTTAGTACAACATTAACTAGTACTGGTGTTACAAATGTGACATTACCTACAACAGGAACATTGGCTACTTTATCTGGTACTGAATCTCTAACGAATAAAACAATCAATGGCGTAACGCCAACAGCATTAGCAAATGGATTTAGTGTTTCAGGTGGTACAAATACCAATACAACATTAACTGTTATTGGTGACGTAACTATTGGTGGTGTAAACTCAGGCGATCAGTTGATTACTTTAACTGGAGATGTTACAGGTAGTGGTACAAGCACTTTCCCAACTACAATTAATTCAGTAGGTGGCGTTAGTTCATCTACGATTTCAAATTTACCAACTAGAGTCACTACAAACGAAACCAATATTGCATCGAACACTGCAAGTATTACAACAAACATTGCAGACATTGCAACGAACAGAACAAACATTACTACGAACGCTACAAACATAGCAGCGAATACTGTAAGCATTACAACGAATGCAAATAATATCGCCGCATTAGATACAAGAGTAACATCAAATACTGCAAGCATCACAACAAATATTGCAGACATTGCTAGCAATACTGCAGCAATTGCATTACGTGCAACAATTGCATCTCCAAGTTTTACTGGAACGCCTACTGCACCAACTGCTGCACCTGGAACAAGTACAACTCAATTAGCAACAACAGAATTCGTTTCTTCATTAGTTGGAGGCGCTGCGACACCAGATGCGGATGCAAATACAAAAGGTAAAGTTCAATTGACTGGCGATTTAGCTGGTACAGCTGCTGCACCATTGGTTTCAAAAATTGGCGGAAAGGCAGTTGCATTAGGAGGCGCATTAACAACTGCATCTGATTTCACAACAGCTGGAAGCTTTAGTACAACATTAACTAGTACTGGTGTTACCAATGTGACATTACCTACAACAGGAACATTGGCTACCTTATCTGGCACTGAATCTTTAACAAATAAAACAATCAATGGCGTCACACCTACAGCATTAGCAAATGGATTTAGTGTTTCAGGTGGTACAAATACTAATACAACATTAACAGTTATTGGTGATGTAACTATTGGTGGTGTAAACTCAGGCGATCAGTTGATTACTTTAACTGGAGATGTAACAGGTAGTGGTACAGGTACTTTCCCAACTACAATTAATTCAGTTGGAGGAGTAAGTTCATCTACGATTTCAAATTTACCAACAAGAGTCACTACAAACGAAACCAACATAGCATCTAATACTGCAAGCATTACAACAAATGCAAATAACATTGCTGCATTAGATACAAGAGTGACATCAAACACCGCGAGCATTACTACAAATATTGCGGACATTACAACGAACAGAACAAACATTACAACGAACGCAACAAACATCGCCGCGAATACTGCTAGTATTACAACAAATGCAAATAACATTGCTGCATTAGATACAAGAGTTACATCAAACACCGCAAGCATTACTACAAATATTGCAGACATTGCTTTGCGAGCGACGATTGCATCTCCAAGTTTTACGGGTACACCTACTGCACCAACTGCTGCACCTGGAACTAGTACAACACAAATTGCCACAACTGAATTTGTGTCCTCCATTGTTGGAGGTTCTGCAACACCAGATGCGACTGCAAGTGTGAAAGGAAAAATTAAATTAACGAACGATTTAGGTGGCACTGCAGATGCACCAACTGTGAATTCTATAGGTGGAGTTAGTTCTTCTACCATCTCAACATTGCCAGCTTCTGTTACAACGAATACTGCAAACATTGCTTCTAATACTGCTAGTATTACAACCAACATTGCAAATATTGCTACAAATACGACAAATATTGCAAGTAACACTGCAAGCATTACTGCAGAGATTGCGAGAGCTCAATCTGCGGAAAATGCATTAGATACTAGAGTGACTTCAAATACAACAAGTATTACAGCAAACACTACAAATATTGCTACAAATACTGCAGACATTGCATTACGTGCTACCATTGCATCTCCAAGTTTCACTGGCACACCTACTGCACCAACTGCTGCACCTGGAACTAGTACGACTCAAATTGCGACAACAGAATTTGTTTCTTCTATAGTTGGAGGTTCTGCAACACCAGATGCGACTGCAAGTGTGAAAGGAAAAATTAAATTAACGAATGATTTAGGAGGTACTGCAGATTTGCCAACTGTAAATAGTGTTGGAGGCGTTAGTTCATCTACGATTTCAAATTTACCAACTAGAGTCACCACTGCGGAGACCAATATTAGTTCTAATACTGCTAGTATTACTGCAGAGATTGCAAGAGCGCAAAGTGCAGAATCGGTACTAGACACAAGAGTAACATCTAATACTTCGAGCATCACTGCAAATACTTCAGATATTGCAACGAACAGAACAAATATTACAACGAACACAACAAATATTGCAGCGAATACGGCGAGCATCACGGCAAATATTGCAGCAATTGCTTTAAAAGCAAATAGCGCATCTCCAACTTTTACTGGAACGCCTATTGCACCAACTGCTGCAGATGGTACGAATACAACACAGATTGCAACAACTGAGTTTGTTCAATCTGCATTGACTGCTGGTGTCGCTTCGGGTATTGCTGCGTCTGCAACACCAGATGCGACTGCAAGTGTAAAAGGAAAAATTAAATTAACGAATGATTTAGGTGGCACTGCAGATTTACCTACTGTGAATACTGTAGGTGGTGTAAGTTCATCTACCATTTCTAATTTACCATCTAGAGTTACTACTGCAGAGGCCAACATTAGTTCTAACACTGCAAGTATTACAGCAGAGATTGCAAGAGCTCAAAGTGCAGAATCAGCGTTGGATACAAGAATAACATCTAATACTTCGAGCATCACTGCAAACACTGCAGACATTGCAATGAACAGAACAAATATTACAACCAACACAACAAATATTGCCGCGAATACGGCAAGTATCACTGCAAATATTGCAGCGATCGCTTTAAAAGCAAATAGCGCATCTCCAACATTTACTGGAACACCAATTGCGCCAACTGCTGCAGATGGTACGAATACAACACAGATTGCAACAACTGAATTTGTTCAAGCTGCTTTATCAGCTGGTGTCGCTTCAGGTATCGCTGCATCTGCAACACCAGATGCGACTGCGAGTGTAAAGGGAAAAATTAAATTAACCAATGATTTAGGTGGCACCGCAGATTTGCCAACTGTGAATACAGTCGGTGGAGTAAGTTCATCAACGATTGGTACATTGCCAACATTGATTGCTTCCAATACTTCAAGCATTACGACAAATACCAATAGTATCACTGCTTTAGATACGAGAGTGACTTCAAACACTTCAAGCATCACTGCAAATACAAGTGCAATTGCTACAAACGCAACAAATATTGCAACTAACACGACAAACATTGCGACGAATACAAATGATATTGCTTTAAACACTGCTAGTATTACAGCCAATACAACTGATATTGCTGCATTAGATACGAGAGTGACTTCAAATACTGCAAGTATTACAGCGAATACAAGTGCTATTGCTGCAAACACTTCTAGTATTACAACAAATGCAACAAATATTGCATCTAACACATCAAGCATTACAGCCAATACAAATGCAATTGCACTAAGAGCAACGATTGCATCTCCAACTTTTACAGGAACTCCAAGTGCGCCAACTGCTGCAGATGGAACAAATACAACTCAGATTGCAACCACTGAGTTTGTGCAAGCTGCATTAAATGCTGGGGTGGCTTCTGGTATTGCAGCTACAGCTACACCAGATGCGACTGCAAGTGTAAAAGGAAAAATTAAATTAACGAATGACTTGGGTGGTACTGCCGACTTGCCAACTGTCAACACTGTTGGTGGAGTAAGCTCTTCTACCATTAGTACTTTACCAACTTTAATTGCCTCTAATACTTCAAGTATTACTACAAATACAAGTGATATTGCTTTAAGAGCAACAATTGCATCACCAAGTTTTACTGGCATTCCAACAGCGCCTACGGCAGCAGATGGTACAAATACTACTCAATTAGCTACAACAGAATTTGTGCAATCTGCATTAAACTCGGGTGTCGCTTCAGGAATTGCAGCAACTGCAACACCAGACGCAACCTCTAGTGTGAAAGGAAAAATTCAATTAACAAATGATTTAGGTGGCACAGCAACTGCGCCAACAGTCAATACTGTAGGCGGTATTAGCTCATCAACAATTAGTACTTTACCAACATTGATTGCCTCTAATACATCAAGTATTACAACCAATGCAAACGACATTGCTGCATTAGATACAAGAGTAAGTTCTAATACAGCAAGTATTACAACGAATACAAATAATATTGCATTAAAAGCAAATATCGCTTCACCTTCATTTACAGGAGTGCCAACAGCACCAACAGCAACAGCAGGAACGAGCACAACACAAATCGCAACTACTGCATTTGTATCTTCTTTAGTAACTACTGCTGCAACACCTGATGCGGATGCTTCTACAAAAGGAAAAATTCAATTAACAAATGATTTAGGCGGCACCGCAGCATTACCAACAGTTAATTCTGTTGGTGGAGTAAGTTCTGCAACTATTGCTACACTTCCTACATCTATTGCATCTAATACCTCAAGTATTACTGCAGCTTTGAATTCGATCGCTTCAAATACTTCTAGTATTACTTCTTTAACAAATACTGTTGCAAGCAATACAGCAAGTATCACTTCTGCAACAAATAGTATTGTTGCAAATACAGCAAGTATTACTTCTTTAACAAATAATGTTGCTTCAAATACTTCAAGCATTAGTACCATATTCTCGAATACAACTTCTATATCCAATACTGTTTCTTCGAATACGGCTAGTATCACTTCTGCAACATCGTCTATTGCAGCAAATACAGCAAGTATCACTTCTTTACTTTCTGATTTAGCTTTAAAAGCAACTATTAATTCGCCTTCATTTACGGGCACACCAACTGTACCGGCACCTGCAGCCAATTCAAATAGTAATCAAATTGCGACCACAGCATTTGTAAATGATTTATTAACGAATTCTGGGATCAGTTCTAGTATAACTTTAACTGGCGCTGTGACTGGATCAGGCTCTGGGTCAATCACAACAACCATTGCGCCAAATATTGCATTAACAGGAATTCCAACTGCGCCTACTGCAGCTAATACTGTTAATAACACGCAAATTGCAACAACTGCTTTTGTGCAAAGTGTAGTTTCATCTATACCAGGTGCTTCTAGTGCTTTAAATAGTACACCATTAGCGCAGCCCAATACCATTGTTGGACGAGATGGGAATACTGATTTTGCTGCGGGTGTAATTACTGCTAGTGCAGTTAATGCTGGAACATTTAGTGGAACATTAGTTGGAAATGCTAGTAATGTAAATGGAATTGTACAAATTACCAATGGAGGTACTGGTGCTTCTAATTTAACAAATGCGAAAGTTAATTTAGGGATAGATCAAATTAATAATACTTCTGATGCTGCAAAACCAATTTCTACTTTAACGCAAGCGGCATTAGATTTAAAAGCTCCTTTAGCATCTCCATCATTCACAGGAACAGTTTCTTTAGGTAATAATGTTACCGCTGGAACAATGACTATAACGGACAATAGTACAGCAGTAGCTACTACAGCATTTGTTAAAACTGCTTTAGCTGATCCTTCTACAATTACTGCATCAGTTTTAGATGCAACTTCAACTCAAAAAGGTAAAATTAGATTAACAGGTGATTTAGGTGGCACAGCTGATGCGCCAACCGTTTTAAAATTAGGTTCTCTTTTAGCAACTAGAATTCAAGGTTCTGTTGACTTAACTGAAGCAGCCTCTAGTCAAAATTTGATTAATGCTTTAGTTGAGCGTGATGGAAGCGGTAATTTTGAAGGTAATGTAATTACAGCTAATACTTTTTCAGGAAATGTAAGTGCAACAAATATAACTGCTAATTCTGTTGTTGGTAATTTTTCAGGTACATTAACCGGTAATGCGACGAATGTTACAGGTATAGTAGATGTTTTGAATGGTGGAACTGGCGCTGCTAATGCGACGAATGCTAGAGCTAATTTGGGATTAAATAATGTAGATAACGTTGCAGATATTAATAAGCCAATTTCTACATTGACCCAAAACGCGCTTAACTTAAAAGCACCTATCGCATCACCAACATTTACTGGGTTAGTAACCTTAGGTAATAATGTGGTTGCTGCAACGATGACTTCGACAGATAATAGTACCGCTGTTGCTACAACTGCATTTGTAAAGAGTGTAGTGAGTGATCCGACAACATTATTAACAGCGATGCCAGATGCTACCACAATTGCAAAAGGAAAAATAAAATTAGCTGGTGATTTAGGAGGTACTGCTGATGCGCCAACGGTAACGAAATTGGGTTCATTGTTGGTTCCAGATATTCAAGGGTCTGTGAATGCGACAGCTTCAGCTACGTCACAAAGTACACCGAATACGATTGTACAAAGAGATGCTAGTGGTAGCTTTGAAGGCAATGTAAGTACTGCAAATACATTTATTGGTAATTTAAGCGGTGTTGTTGTAACAGGTTCTACTTTAGTTGGAACTTTGAGTGGAACTGTTAATGGTAC